>Ga0209795_10000363_pt1 | contig 37630 bp, 29 predicted proteins | sample AgamicOrMarz_FD_187166 | JGI IMG/M metagenome (GOLD analysis project Ga0209795, IMG submission 187166) | Agave microbial communities from Guanajuato, Mexico - Or.Ma.rz (SPAdes) (version 2) | ecosystem: Host-associated > Plants > Phyllosphere > Phylloplane/Leaf | place: Guanajuato, Mexico...
TTCGAAGAATATTATTCGTGGTAAATTTCACCCCGAATTTTTGCAAGATGAAGTACTCGCCGATATTTTTATTCAAACTGCTCAAAATCTCTCAGATAAAACAGCTTTAATTGAAGCAAATAAAACGCTGAGTTATGGAGAGTTATATCAGCAAGCTTTAGTAATGGCGCAACAACTGACTTTAAATGGGGTGAAAGCAGGGAATATTGTTGGGTTATGGCTGCCGAGAGGTATTGAACTTTTAAAAGCGCAACTGGCCATTTGTTTGAGCGGCGCAGCGTGGCTTCCTTTTGATATGGATACACCTGCCGACCGTATTGCGGTTTGTCTCGAAGATGCTGAAGCTGTAGGTATGATTACTACAGATGAATGGTATGAACATTTAGCGGAAGTGCCGCAAACCAAATGGACAAACACTGAGCTGCAACAGCCGGTTATTAAAGAAGTTAGCTTACCGAAAACCACACCAGATCAACCTGCTTATATTATTTATACTTCAGGCTCAACTGGAAAGCCGAAGGGTATTGTGATTACCCAGAAAAATATTTGTCACTTCTTGCGTAGTGAAAATAGTATTTTGGGTATTCAAGAACAGGATAAAGTTTATCAAGGCTTTTCAGTCGCTTTTGATATGTCGTTTGAAGAAATCTGGCTCTCTTATTTGGTTGGGGCAACTTTGTGGATTGCTCCTAAAACTTTAGTGAGTGACCCTGAGCGTTTATGTCAAACGTTAAAGCAGGAACAAATTACTGTTTTACATGCAGTTCCAACATTACTGGCTTTATTTCCTGAAGATGTACCTAACCTAAGAATTATTAACTTAGGTGGGGAGATGTGCCCAGACTCACTCGTGGACCGTTGGGCATTACCTCACCATCAAATGTTTAACACTTATGGCCCAACTGAGACTACGGTTACTGCAAGCCTTGAGTCGTTAGAACGTGGCAAACTTGTCACGATTGGTAAACCTTTACCAAACTATGGCATGTTGGTCATTAACGCTGAAAGAGAGTTACTGCCTCAAGGTGAAACAGGTGAGCTATGTATTTTCGGCCCGAGTGTAGCACCAGGCTATTTAGGTAGACCTGATTTAACTGCTGATAAGTTTATTGAAAACCCGTGGGCAATGAGTTCGGATGAAGAATTGCTTTACCGTACGGGTGATTTGGCAAAAATTGATGAATTTGGTCAAGTCCACTGCTTAGGGCGTGCTGATGATCAGGTGAAAATCCGTGGTTTCCGTGTTGAACTCGGTGAAATTGAAGCGGCACTTTGTGATATCGACGGCATTGGTACCGCGGCTGTAATTCTACGTCAAGAAGACGGAATTGATCAGCTGATTGCTTTTATTGCAGCTGAGCTTGATGCCAAACAACCGATAGAAATTAAACAACTTCGACATACTCTAGCCCAACGTTTACCACCTTATATGGTGCCGAATCGTTTTGAGATTATTGAAGAAGTACCGCGTTTATTATCTGGAAAAATTGACCGTAAAGCGTTAAAAGTAAGACCACTTACGAGTGTGATTGACCGCAGTGAATCAGATCAGCCGCAAAATCCAGCCGAAGAAATTTTATTTGAAATTTTGAACCGCTTGTTTCCGAACATGCCGATTAAATTAGATTCGGATTTCTTTGATGATTTAGGTGGACATTCGCTTTTAGCAGCCGTTTTAATTTCAAACTTGCGCGAACATCAAGAATATAGCCATCTTACAATTCAAAGCTTATATCAAGCGAGAAGAGTGGGAGCAATTGCTGCTTTAATGTTGGAACAACCAGAACCAACATTATTTGATAGCCAGATTGGGCAAGACAACCCACGTAATCAAACTTATAAATGGTTATGTGGTATTGCACAGCTTGTGACCATTCCAGTTTTAATTTCGATTAATATTTTGCAGTGGTTGGCACCATTCTTTACTTACCATTATTTTACTGGTGGAACCCGAGACAGCATTCCATATGCAATCGCGTTGTCTCTATTGGTTTATATTAGCGTAATTGTTAGTAGTTTTGTGCTTTCAATTACAGTAAAAAGATTATTAATGTTGGGCGTTGGCGCAGGACGTTATCCACTTTGGGGAATGACGTATTTCCGTTGGTGGTTAGCAGACCGTATTAGCAATATTTCACCAGTTTATTTATTGTCAGGTTCAACTCTACTTAACCTCTATTTAAAAGCACTGGGTGCAAAAATTGGACATGATGTCACCATTAGTTCAGTTCATATTCGCATGCCATCTTTATTAACAGTTGAAGATGGCGTGAGCATTGGCTCTCAAGTGAATTTAGAAAATGCCAAAGTCGAACATGGTCATTTGGTATTGGGTTCAATTCATCTTAAAGAAGATAGTTATGTGGGTTCATATGCTGTATTAGAAGAAAATACAGTGTTAGAAAAACAAGCTCATGTAAATGCCTTAACTTCAATTGAATATGACACCGTTGTGCCAGCTGGAGAAATTTGGGATGGTACGCCAGCTAAAAAAATAGGGCATGTAGATGAACACGCTAAAATGCCAGAACGTCCTAAATTATCGTTCATTCGTAAGATTGCTGAATATGGATATTATGGTGTTAGTGCGTTAATCATTGCTTGTCTGTTCTTTATTCCAATTTTCCCAAGTTTCCTTTTGGTCGATTGGTTAGATGTAAACGTATTTAATATTAATCCGAATAACCACCTGCAAATCGCACTTTATTATTTTGCTTTAGCGATTCCAGCGAGTGCAATGATGATGGTGATTACTGCTGTTATTTCTTCAGCAATACGCAAAATTGCATTGCCTCGTCTTGAGACTGGAACGTACGCTGTTCATGGCAGCACCTATTATCGTAAATGGTTTGCATCTCAAATTTTATAAACAAGCTTACAAACATTGCACGGCCTGTTTGCTACGATTTATGCGCCTACATGGTTCCGTATGTTAGGGGCAAAAGTAGGTAAAAATACCGAAATTTCTACCGCAAATGGTGTTATTCCTGAAATGCTGACTTTGGGCGAAGAAAGCTTTATTGCCGATGCTGTAATGTTGGGTGATGAAGAGATCAAAGGCGGTTGGATGACATTAAAATCGACCAAAATCGGTAACCGTAGCTTCGTCGGAAACAGTGCCTATATTGCTGATGGAACTGTTTTACCAGATAACGTTTTAATTGGCGTACAGTCAAAAACACCAGATAACCTTGAAATGTATGATGGTCAAACTTGGTTTGGTTCGCCGCCATTATTATTGCCTGCGCGTGAAGCTGCCGAAAAATATCCTGACCACTTAACGTTTAAACCAAGCTTCAAGCGCCGTTTCATGCGTGGTTTTATTGAAGGCCTTCGCGTTGTTTTGCCAGCCGCACTCGCAATTGGTGTGGGTTATATGATTGTGCTTGAGATTATTGATGTTATTAATAAATATAACATTATGACTGGCTTGTTGGCTTTAACGCTTGCTGGTTTGCTCTATGGCGTTGGCTGTTTCATTATTGTTGCATTGATGAAGTGGACTTTAATTGGTCGTTATCAACCGCGTTCAGCGCCAATGTGGACTATGTTTGTGTGGTTAAGTGAAGGGATTACCAGCTTATATGAATCAGTTGCGATTCCTAACTTCTTAAACTACTTAAGAGGAACACCAATGCTGCCATTTTTCTTACGTATTTTGGGTGTTCAAATTGGTAAAGATGTTTACATGGATACGGCAGATATCACTGAATTTGACTGTGTAAGCATTGGTGACCGTGCCGAGTTTAATAGCTTCTCAGGCCCACAAACCCACTTGTTTGAAGATCGTATTATGAAAATTGGACAAGTGAATATTGGAAATGATGTAGTCGTAAATTCACGTAGTATTATTTTATATAACGCCAACGTTAGCCACCATGCAGTGTTAGGGCCATTAACATTAGTTATGAAAGGTGAAAATATTCCTGCTAAATCTGCATGGATTGGCTCACCAGCTGTGCCTTGGGTTCATAAATAATTGAAACTGAGTTTAACTCTCTAATTTAAAAAGCCTTTGTGAAAACAGGGGCTTTTTTTATGCATAGGACATAGATTACAGTCATAGTTAGCTTAAATATTGCTAACAAATCCTGAAAATTTCATATAAATCAAATAAGTACACATTTTAATCAAAACTGTTTTATTTATATAATATGTTTTTTATTATCAGTACCTTACCAAGAACACCTCTATATATCAAAATCGAACAAGTTATTTGTAGAATATTCACTTATTGATATATGATGATCCAATATTTAGAAACTGATTCAAAACATAATTCTGTTGTTCAGCGAGCAAGATCAAGGAAGAAATAAGGCTGAATTCAGGCTTCTAAACCCTTATATATCTGGAATTACTTCCAGCCAAATATTGCATTTCGACCCAATGGTTGGGAATGCCGCGCTCTTTTGTAGAGTAGGCGTTTCCTATTTTAGGATGTATCTATGAAAAAATTATTTAGTGTCCTGTTCAGTGCATCTGTACTCACACTGACTGCATGTAATAAACAACCTGCACAAACTGAAAATTCAGCACCAGCTAAAGACAAAACTGAGTCAGTACGCACAATTAAACTTGTTTCAACAGGTTCAGACACTGACGTATGGAAATATGTTGCAACGCTTCCTGAAACTAAAGAAGCGGGCATTAAACTCGAAGTGACTAACTTGACTGACTACGTTGTGTTGAACACATCTGTAGCAAGTGGCGAACAAGATGTAAACGCGTTCCAGTCATTTAACTATTTAGCAGCTTACAACGCTTCTAATACAGCTAAAGTTGCTGCTGTTGCAACAACTTACTTGGAACCAATGGGTCTTTATGCAGATAAAGTTAAAACTGTTGATGAGTTCCCACAAGGCGCTACAATCGCGATTCCAAACGATACTGCTAACGAAGCGCGTGCATTAACATTATTACAGTCTGCTAAACTTATTAAACTTAAACCAGACTTTGACCCTGTAAAAGGGACAACGAATGACATCGCTGAAAACCCTAAAGGTTTAAAATTAAAACCAATTCAAATGACAACAGCAGTTCGTGTTAAAAACGACGTTGATGCAATTGTATTGGGTAATACATTAGCACTTGAAGGCGGCTTAAATGTTCTGAAAGATTCTATCTTCCGTGAACCTATTGACCAGTCTACAAAGCTTTATGTGAACTTATTAGGTGTGGCGGAAGCGAATAAAAATGACCCGATCTATACGAAATTGGGTGAACTTTACCACTTACCTAAAGTACAAAAGTTTGTGAGCGAAAAATTTGCTGGTACAAAAGTTGAAGTTAACAAACCTGTTTCTGAGTTTACTGACATCAAATAAGTAATTTTTTAATTTAAAATTATTTTAAAGCTAAGTCACGGTAATCGGGGCTTAGCTTTTTTATTTAGATTAGCGTTATTGGGTTCGTTTTATTTTTATAATTCATATAATGCCCATTATTTTAAATTGAGAAAAAGATGTATTTATTTAAAAATAAAAGTACTAAATAGCAATGCCGTATTTTTTAAATACGGATATATAATTTTCTTAGGACTCACCTTTGAAAAATATGAAATTAAAGATTTAACCATTATGATACCAATACAACCATTCTCACTTTTTGCAATTTTTATGTTGTTTATTGCGCCATTAATTGGTGTTGTACTAACACTAGGTTTATTGGTGAAAGCACTATTCTTTTGGCGAAAGAAGGCTCAAATATCTGTGAGTTTTTTTTCTCGAAAGACATTATTCATTACGTTGTTGGCATTGATATGTGATCTATGGGCAGGTTATTTATTTTATATGACTGCATCGGTAAAATATGAGATTGCACTTAAGCAGCATTACAAGGAAAGTCGCCGTCATTTCGTTTTATCTCAAGATGCACAATATGGGGAACTGTTGATTCCCAAAGGAAGTTTAATTAGTCGTTACGATGCTTTTGATAACGGTGAGTCACAAGTACCCTTTAGCTTACGGGGATTACAGGCGGTACGTTTCCCTCATCCTATACAGGTTGCAGGAATGTGGGTAACTGCAATAGAGCCTCCTCGAATGAAGTTGGCGTGGGATCAGCATGTAGGTCCAGTTATGCGCTTTGATCCTAACGAGGAAAATGGCTATGGTAAATGGGTTTACGACACAAAGCGTCCTACAATTGCCTGTGCTCGTGGAGACATAGTGCTACTTGAAATTCCACTCATTGATCATGATATTGCAAAAGAATTTGGTAAACCTGAACCCGATGGAGCTAATGCGCGTTTTCGCCCGAGTGAATGGGGTGTTCTAGAATGTGAAAAAGGTCAAGAACCAATTAAAGTTAGCCCTGCATATACTGGGAATAAGCCAAAAAAGTCTTGGTTTCAACCTTAAGCCTGACAATATCCAGTGTTAAAAAAGCTTTATTTAGTCTAATAATTTTCAGTTGTAGTATTGGTCTCAATTTTATTTTTAAAATTTAATAGAGTTAATGGTTGTTTGATTTTTGGTCATGAAAGATGTAAATATTCCAGCTAAATCCCCTTGGATTGGTTCATCAGCTGTGCTATAGGTTCATAAATAATGAATTGTTGAGTTGAAAAAAGCCTCTGTTGAACAGGGGCTTTTTTATATTTCATAGAATAGAAGCTAATATATTAATTTATGGAATATCAAAAATGATTTGCCATGAACTAGGGCTGCCAACAGAAAATTGTCCATCATCAGATCCAGAATCCCAGGCACTGAAAAAATCTTCAGTCATACCTTGGGTCATAGTAAAATGTAGAGGGTGGGGACTTGGCATTTTTCGCTTTAAATATGCTAATCGATAAGCATCCTCACTATCAAAAAAATTAAAGCCGTCGAGTTCTATATCTGCTATTTCTCTTGCATGGGAATCATCGCAAATAATATAATTTTTTTTATCAGCATATTTTTCCAATACTTTATACAATAATTCTGAATTAAATTGTGCTGCTTCTGCGAGAATAGTTAAGATTTCTTCAAGATTATGGTCATCTGATAAATTTAAATCACCACTTGAAGGAATTCGATAAGCAATTAATTCTCGTTGTGCTTTTAATTTTAATGTAATCTCTTCTAAATTTTTTGCTGTATTAGAATTAAATCGTCCTAACCAGCTAAAAGCTAATTTAATAGTCTTACAATGGGAAATAGTAATAATTTCACCATTATCCCAATATTCTGTTGGTAAGGTACAAACTATGGCTCTAGCAAGTGATAAAACAGCATAATATTCAAAATATGGATTAGCTAAACGCATATTTTTTTCTGTAGAAAAGTCTAAAGCTTTTAGAAGAATAGTAGCATTTAAGATCATTTTTGTCGCGAAATAATGTCTACAAACCCACTCAGAATTTAATTCAGGAGTCCATTTTTTTGCTAGATTATTTTCATATAGGTTTGAAATACTTTTAGCCACATTACCAAGTTTGGATGGGTTGCATAAATTTAATAGCTCACGATAGGAATATTCTAGATCCATTTTTACCTTAAAATTTAAATAATGATAAACGATAAATTAAGCTATAACTACTAAAATTGCCATTAATCCAACAGGAATGCTAAGAATAATCAAAAAAGCAAATATAATAGTCATGTAGGCATTGGTTTGGGGTGTTCCTGCATTTTTAGATAAAAATAAACTAAATATTTTTAGTTTTGATAAAAGTAGAGATAAAATTGATATAATGAAAATCAAAAAAATCATTGCATGGGTAGTTGTTGCACAATAAAATAATAATGGTTCAGGTATAAAATAAGTAGTATACAATCCTGTACTTGTAACATGAATAGTAGTTTCTGGTGTAAATAGTTTTAATGAAGAAGATAAATATGTCATTGGTTCATAAGTTAAAACAGGAATAGGATCATTAGGCGCTACATCTAAATATAATGAGACCATATCCATTACTCTATACATATGAATAATTATGCTAAATATAAAATATGAAAAAATAATACTAATAAGAAATAAAATTATAAATTTAAAAGATAAGTAATTGTTTTTTTTAGTAAATTTAAGTGAAAATTTAGTCATAAAAATCACGATAAAATCTAAAATAAAACCACCAAAAATTCCTTTTTCATAATAATCTTTTACTGCGAGTTTATAGGCTATAGGGATATTTGCTATAATTTTATGTTCAGGGTTATTAAAAATATAAAGGTATATTATCCAAATAAGAAAAAATATTGCTGATATGGTCAAAGTATATAAAGGAATGGTAATAATTTGACGCTTTGCTAAATACGAACGACCAAAAATCCAGTAAAATTGTTCAACCCAAAAGTTGATTAAAGAGTTTAAGTAACCTTGACCAAAATCCATTACTTTAATATTATCTATTAATTCTTTGCGATTTTTTTTTGTCGAAAAGGCTAGTCCGATAAATATACTAAATACTCCAATAAAAAGAGAGAGTGGAATAGTTATAATACTAAGTTTTTCAATGAAACTCATTTAAAGTTCTTCTTAAAATATTAAATTAAGTCTATGATAATATATTTAAAATACTAACGTCAAAGTTTTAAAAATAAAAATAATAATTTTGACTGTTTTTTAAACTATTTTTTAATTAAAGTAAAATTTATAAAGATTATTTTTTAAAATTCTCCTATTAAATTAAAGTGTTATGAGGTTTTAATATCAATTAATAAATCTAGATGTATTGTAGGAAAAGGGCACTATTGTAATATACTGTAGTAACCCTAAAAAATTAAGAATAATTAAATAGAATGTTTAGCTATGATTAAGAGGGGCTCTTTTGTTTGCCATCTCCATCTTTACCATTTATTGATGTTGTACTCTTAAATAAATCTATGGTGGCTTTAAGTATATCTGTATTTATTTTCATTTGATCTTGTAATAAATCACCAGATTTATCTATTTGTGTTTTATCAACGTCTTTACCAAAGTATTTCAGTGCAAGTTCTTGTCTAATATTATTGGCAACATCTTGATCCATTCCTGAAACATAATCTGGAAAGGCCTCTAACTCAAGTTTTGTTTGTTTTGCTTGCTCTTGTCTTAACTGATAGAAACTCGTAAGTTTTAAAAAATATGTTGATAGAGTGATCCCGACCAATAAAATTGCAAATTTAAAAATAATATATTTTAATGTGTTTCCATTGAATGGATATAAAGTTTGATTGTTTAGTGTTAAGCAATTAGGACTTGTATTTATTGATAGGCTACAAGATAAACCTACTATATTATCCCATATTCCAATTAATGGATTGTAACCTACAGTAAACATAAAAGTTAAGATTACAAAAGTAAAAAAGTAAAATCTATACTTTGCTTCTAATTTTTTAAAATCATTTTCAATTTTTGAATAAATATCCGCACTTGATTGGTTTTTATTTGAATTTTCAATTTTATTGAGTTTAATTAAGTTGTCACTATAATATTTTTGTACAGATATTAATTCATCTTTTAGTTTTAAATTAGTTAACTTTTCTTCTAGAGAGTTTTTGCTTAATTGTTTAAAAGTAAATAAATTAAAGTTTGGGTCAAGATAGTTTTTAAATATTTCTGCTAATTCATTGTCAAGTGTTGTATTAATCTCTCTTAGTAATTCAGTAACACTAATATCATATTCAATAAATTTATTGAAATTTTTATTTATAATAGAAAGTATAAATAAGAGTTTTTCATCTAATTTATGGTTTTCTTCATCAAAATTTACAAGAGTATTAATTACTCTTACTAATATGTCTAGTTTTTCTATTGCTTGATTTTTACCCTTTAAATCCTTTTCAGGTACAACTATTTCTTGAGTAAGTTTAATAAAAAAATCAAATGCTTCTGCGTATGAACTTGTATCATCTTTTCTAAACTCTAAGTTTTCAAAACTGACCATTCCATTGTAAATGTTTAAGTTTAGATAATTTCTTTTCATCTTTCTGATCTTTGATTAAAGTTTAAGATTTTATGTAGGGAGAGAGTATAAATATAAATTCTAATTGAAGAAACCCTAGTCAGTTTTTTATTTTACAAAAAAATAAATAGAGTGTTTAATAAGCATTTTAATAATATTTTTAGATTATAAAATTTCAGGTATTAAAAATATTAGTGAACTATGGAAATACATAAATAATATAAAGGATTGCCTAAGATTGGCCTCTTCTATGATAAATTTCTTTTAAACACCCTCTTTATAAATCCCTCATTAACAATAACTCACTCATTATTTATCCTTACTTTTTAATGATCTAATTTAAAACAAATGTCATTTTGTGTGCTTGACTGCAAAAGGGCGGAGCACTATCCTTTGCCTGCTGGCCTACATTGCCAGTCGGTTTTAGCAGACCGTATATTATCTCCCGCATCAGAGCCATTCCTTCTGAGGAACAGTTTTGTGTGGTGAACTACTCGTCCCTTTCCCGTAGCGGTAGGACGGGAGAGGGACACCCTCGGGTGTGCTAGTTTGAGATAATACTAGTCTGCTAACCCTTTCTCGTTCTGCCACCATAATTCCTATTCATGTCTGGCAGAACTCCCAATAAAAAGGAGTTGGCTTTGCGCATTCTTAATTTCTTGGCAGCCTTTGCCAAAGTCTATATCGACACCACTTAAACTTTTAAAGCAGTTTGATGGCCATTGGGCTTTTCAGGCTTTAAATCATTTCGTCTAAAAACTTAGTTCAACAATAAAACTTGAGATGTGCCATGCACAGTCTTTACGGCTTTGCTATGCCTTTTTTTCTCCCAAAAAAGTATCTCGCTTATCTACAACAATAATTTTATAACGGTAAAACTATGCGACATTTAGTGATTTCCCCACGTGCCATACAAGTCGTAAATAAATCGATTGAACTGTTTCACCACCACGGATTTCATACCGTTGGAATCGACAAAATCGTGAAAGAATCTCAAATTCCCAAAGCCACTTTTTATCATTATTTTCACTCTAAAGAGCGGTTTATCGAAATCTGTATGACTGTGCAAAAAGAACGCTTAAAAGAAAAAGTAGTTTCAATTGCTGACTACGACCAAGGTGCAGGTGTGATGGATAAACTTAAAGCACTTTATCTTTTACATACCGATTTAGAAGGGCCGTACTATTTATTATTTAAAGCCATTTTTGAAACGAAACTGACCTATCCAAAAGCCTATCAAATCGCAGTGAGATATAGAACGTGGCTACTGAATGAAATTTATAGCCAACTTATAAAGCTAAAAACCGATGTTTCCTTTCAGGATGCCAAATTATTTTTATATGTGATTGAAGGCGCAATTATTCAGCTTTTAAGCTCAGATAAAACAGAGGCGCGAGAGATGATATTAGAATGTTTTTTGAAGCAGTTTAAAGTCGGTGAGCCTATGTAATCTCTACACATTTATAAAGAGAATCAAATCTGTAAAAGCCCTCAAATGAGGGCCTATATATTAATTTTTCTAGCTGAGAGACTCTTTCAAAACCCCTTGTTGGCCAAATAGCTTTTCTCGAAATTCGGCTTCTAATTGTTCGGTTTGCATGTGTAAAGGATTAAAATTTTCATCTCTGACATCAAGCATATCCACAAATGCTTTCGATAAAATTCCTAACCGATTAACTCCACCAAATCCTAAATAAACGCCATCCTTTAACTGCTTTAAGCTAAATCTAATATCTTTTCTTTTTAAAATTTTTATCCAATATTCAAACATAATAGGCATGATATGTTTTGTGACTCTAGCTAAAGCGAGTTTTCGATTTTTGCTCGAGTTGCCACCGATCGCATTTAACACATCAAATGCGACCGACTTATGTTCAAGCTCTTCGAGTGCATGCCACTCCCAAAGATTTCTGCTTTCTTGTGTAGTTTTTCGTTTAATTAACTGATCTGTAAGCAATAGACGAGCGAGGGTAGCTGTGTAATGTTCCATGACTACGGTCGCCGCGACTTGTTCGACCGTTGAAAGTTTACGTAACTTATCCAAACGTGCTTTAGTTTTGGCCTCAATCTCGATTACTTCAGGATAGTTAGAATGTATGAGGTGATTGTTCAGTGTTTTATGTTCACGACTATGAAAGGCTTCTTGAGCAATAAAGGCTCTGATATCTTCTAAAAGTTTTTCATCCTTAATTTGATTTCGAACGTTTCTGATACTTTCAATAAAGAACATTTCACCCGGAGGAAACATGGCGGAAAGCACAACGAATAAAGACGTAACGACAGGATTTTCTTCGTAATAAAAAGAGTAATTTTTATTCGCATTGTAAGAAAGTTCAACATTACGACGAACAATTTTTTGATTTGTAGCGAGAGCTGTATTCATTTTTTTAACTCATCTTTAAAAAATAATTGATCAAATTTTGATTTCCATTAGAATTTATCAATGAATTTATACGGAAAAAAGACGGATTTTTTGAAGGATAAAACACAATGGTAACTATAAGAAAACCAAAACAAAATAGAGCTAAAAACACATTTGATTCTATAGTAAGTGCAGGATTTATATCTGTTATGAAAAATGGCTTGGACCATACAACTGTACTTAAAGTATGTGAGATAGCAGGGGTAGGATCGGGAAGTTTTTATGAATATTTCAAAAATAAAGAAGCACTTTTTATTGAGATGCAGCAGCACTTTATTATGGAAATATCAAAAGTCATTTACGACGTAATTCCTGAAATTTTAGATTTAGAGATTCCTGAAGCAATCAGAACAATTTTTTTAAAAATCGGTGAATTTTTGGCAAAAGATAATAATAAATATTTTTATTGGCTTAGTGTTTCTTCTAAATATAGTACTGAAGCAAGCCATGTAAAAGCTGTAAAAGCGATCAATGTCTTAGCCATTGAATATGCCATGAAGCATCCTGAAGTATTAAAAATCAAAAATTTGAAAATGATGGTTTATATTTTGATTCATTCAAGTATTGCTTTAACCATGAACTTTTTTGCTTCACAAAATATGGGTTTTACTTTTGAAGAGTTAGTTGACTGTTTAATTAATCTTACGATGTCATACATCGAAAATGATCGGAATAAGGTGGTTTAACTTAGGGTTTATGAGGTTCTTATATTAGAAAGTTCATCAGTCATATTTGTATTCACAAAGAATCTAAATGAACTGATCTAATCATTTAAAAAGCCCTTCTTATAAAAGGGCTTTTTTAAAATCTATTCTTTATATTGCCATGCTTTTAAAAAGGTTCGGCAAACCTCTTCATTTAACTGTTGTAGTTCTTGAGGAGTCGGAATATTTCCACTTATAAGGGTCGCTGGATAAGCATACCCCATCACAGCACCAAGGAATGCTTTTGTTGCTTCCTCAGGTTGATCAATTTTAACAATGCCTGCATTGTGTGCTGTTGCAAGAATATCGGCTAACGATCTTTTAATATTTCCTTGAGTACGCTGTTGAATTTTTGGAAGAATTTCCTTCATTTCAACTAATGCAATAATCAACAATCTTTGCAGACGAATGACGTCAATATTATAAAAATGATTTTGTACAGTCTGCCCAATTTCTAAGAGTAATTGATCTAGGCGCTTATTTTTTAATTCATGTTGTTCAACAAAAGGTACTTCCATTTCTGTTTTTAAATGATCAAAAACTTCAATAAGTAGAGCCGTCTTAGTTGGGAAATGATTATATAAGGTTTGTCGATTTGTTCCGGCTTTAGCTGCAATAGCTTCCAAACGAACTTCTAATCCATGCTCAAGAAATAGTGCACGTGCTGCTGCAAGGATAGTAGGGCGAATTCGAGAAGGGCGGCCTGGAGATTTTTTTAACATATGAGAGCTTTCTTGCACATCCTAAATATTTACTTTACAGTAAAGTAAATAAATTGTCTATAAGTCTGGGGTGCCAGATATGCTTGATCTAAGTTTTAATTATCGTAAGTTTTTATATTTATTGCCGTTATTGGTTTTTTTAAATGGATGTGATTCTGATCAGCCTGTCACTAAAAATATTCAGCAGGTGGGTATTATCACAATAAAACCAGAGTCCATTGAATCTACTTATCAATTGGCTGGCAGAACAGTAGCTTCTGAAATCTCTCAAGTTCGCCCGCAAGTCAATGGGGTAGTGATAGAGCAATTATTTAAAGAGGGCACACAAGTAACCAAGGGACAACCCCTTTATAAAATTGATTCTTCACTTTATCGGGATGGTGTTGATGAAGCTGTAGGTAATCTTGCACTTGCTAAAGCAACAGTCAATTCGACTCGTTTGCAAGCCCAGCGCTATAAAGAATTAATTAAAGTAAATGGTGTGAGTCAGCAAGAGCTCGACAATGCTCGAAGTGCATATGAACAAGCAAAAGCTACAGTTGCGGTAAATGAGGCTGTACTTAAAACGGCTCGCACCAATTTACGTTATACGCAAGTTACTGCCCCTATTTCAGGACGGATAGGGCGTTCATCTATTACACGTGGGGCTTTGGTCACGTCGGCTCAAACAGATCCTTTAGCAACAATTCAAAAACTGGACCCCATGTATGTCGATTTGACCCAGTCGAGTGATGAGTATATGGCATTGCGTAAACAGCTTACTGAAAATGGAATAAAACCAACTGAACTTTCAGTACGTTTGCAGCTTGAAAATGGTACGACTTATGCCGAACAGGGAACGTTTAAGTTTAGTGATGTTGCTGTAGATGAAGCGACAGGAAGTGTCACCTTACGTGCGGCATTTTCCAATCCCAATAATGCTTTATTACCGGGTCTGTATGTGCGGGCAGAACTAGGAACGGGCACACGGCCTAACAGCATCTTAATTCCTCAAGGTGCACTTTTTCGAGATGCCGAAGGAAATCCACTTGTATGGGTTGTTGGAAAAAATAATAAAGCCGAGCAACGAAAAATTACTTTAGGCAGTGCGATTGATAACCGTTGGTTAGTGACCTCTGGCTTGAGCTCAGGAGATCAAGTCATTGTTGATGGCCTGCAAGGCTTAAGTGCCGGCATGACGATTGAACCTACCCCAATGAGTTGAGGATTCCCTATGTTGTCAAGTTTTTTTATTGCACGACCTATTTTTGCTTGGGTCCTCTCTATTTGTATTATGGCGTTAGGTGCAATTTCTATTTTGACTTTGCCGATTGAGCAATATCCCGACATTGCACCACCAGGTGTAAATGTTACAGCAAATTATCCGGGAGCATCCGCCAAAACTGTTGAAGACAGTGTCACTCAAATCTTGGAACAACAAATTAAAGGGATTGACGGTCTGCTTTATTTTTCATCGAGTAGTAGTTCGGCGGGGCAAGCACGCATAAGTCTTAGTTTTAATCAAAATACTAATCCTGACACTGCGCAGGTTCAGGTGCAAAATGCTGTGAATCAGGCGCTGAGTCGATTACCTCAAGAGGTTCAGCAACAAGGGATCACTGTAACAAAGTCACAAGGCGATAGTTTACTGGTCTTTGCGCTTTATGATGAAAGTGGAAGTAGATCTTCAGTAGATATTTCCGATTATATGGTGAGCACACTTCAAGACCCATTAAGTCGGGTTGATGGGGTAGGTGAAATCACTGTATTTGGTGCTCAATATGCAATGCGTATATGGCTTGATCCTCATAAATTAAACAGTTATGGATTAATGCCTTCAGATGTTAGGACTGCGATTGAAGCACAAAACACTCAAATTACAGCGGGAGAATTAGGCGCATTACCCACGCGTGATGGGCAGGCTCTAAATGCAACAGTAATGGCATTATCTCGGCTACAAACCGTGAGCCAATTTGAAAATATTATTCTGCGGACAGAAACAAATGGTGCGGTCGTATTACTTAAAGATGTTGCCCGAGTCGAGCGTGGTGCTGAAAGTTATCAGACTTCTACACGTTTGAATGGAAAGCCAGCTTCGGGAATGTCTATTCAACTTGCATCCGGTGCCAATGCACTAGAAACGGCTGAGCGAGTTAAAGCTGAGGTCACACGATTAACTGCCTCTATGCCAGCAGGTCTAAAGGTTGCATATCCACGTGACAGTACACCCTTCGTCGAAGCTTCGGTAAATGGGGTGATTAAAACTTTAGCTGAGGCGATTGTTCTGGTCATTATTGTCATGTTCTTATTTTTGCAGAGCTGGCGTGCGACTTTAATACCAGCAATTGCCGTTCCAGTTGTATTGTTAGGGACATTTGGGGTGTTAAGCATATTGGGCTATAGCATTAATACACTGACTTTGTTTGCGATGGTTTTGGCAATTGGTTTGCTTGTAGATGATGCAATTGTGGTCGTGGAAAATGTTGAGCGGGTTATGCATGAGCAAAATCTTGATGCTCGGCAAGCCACCTTAATTTCCATGCAAGAAATATCTGGCGCGCTCGTTGGTATTGCAATGGTACTTGCGGCGGTATTTTTACCGATGGCATTTTTTGGTGGTTCAGTCGGGATTATCTATCGCCAATTTTCGGTAACGCTCGTATCGGCTATGGTACTTTCGGCAATTGTTGCTTTAACACTTTCACCTGCGCTATGTGCAACCTTACTCAAACCTGCAAATGAAAAGCATAAACAGAGAAAATTTTTTACTTGGTTCAACCGTAAAGTAGAGCAAGGTCAATCAGGCTACCGCACAAAGCTAGTTGCTGTTTTAGGTAAACCCAAAATATTTATGATCATATTCGTGGGTATTACAGCTTTGTTAGGTTGGCAATATACTCGTATGAATACAGGCTTTTTACCCCAAGAAGACCAAGGTTCAGTTATGGTTCAATTTAGTACGCCTGTAGGTACGACATTAGCTGAAACAGAAAGGGTTGGTAATCAGATTGCAGATTATTTCTTGACGAAAGAAAAGGATAATCTCAATGTGATTTTCATGGTGATGGGTAGAAATAATGCGGGCAGTGGTCAAAATGTGGGAATGGCATTTGCTGGACTCAAACATTGGGATGACCGAGAAGGTAGTGAAAATACAGCCGAAGCTGTGATTGCTCGTGCAAATGCGCATTTTAAGTCACTGCGTAACGCACGTGTTCAGGTACTTTCACCCGCTGCTGTAAGAGGTCTTGGGCAATCAAGTGGTTTTGAACTTTGGTTGCAAGATGCTGAAAATAAAGGACGAGATGCTTTAATCACTGCACAAAATAATGTGTTAAAAGCAGCAAATGCTGATTCTGGCCTAGCAGCAGTACGTTTGAATAGTTTAGAAGATAAAGCCCAGTTACAAGTCGATATCGATCAACGAAAAGCCAGCGCTCTTGGTTTAGCTCAAGCTGATATAAGTAATACATTATCTTCTGCTTGGGGCGGATCTTATATTAATGATTTTATTGATAGGGGGCGTGTTAAGCGAGTTTATTTACAAGGTGAAGCGGACTATCGTTCTTTACCTCAAGATATTGGGCAGTGGTATGTTCGTGGCGCTACTGGTCAAATGACACCATTTTCTAGTTTCTCTTCTGTAAAGTGGCAAATGGGGCCTCAAATGCTGCAACGCTTTAATGGTCTTTCAGCCATACAACTTCAAGGCTCTGCGGCAACGGGTGAAAGTTCTGGTGGGGCTATGGATAAGATCCAGCAATTGGTCGATCAACAACAAGGCTTTAATCTTCAGTGGAGTGGGTTGTCTTATCAAGAGAAGCTCGCGGGTGGACAAACGATCTGGTTATATTTGGCTTCAATTATCTTTATCTTTTTGTGTTTGGCAGCACTTTATGAAAGTTGGTCTATTCCTGTTTCTGTCATGTTGGTTATTCCTTTAGGTCTTATTGGTGCTGTAGTTGCTGCAAGTCTGGCAGGTTTTGTTAACGATATTTACTTTCAGGTGGCGATGCTCACCACCATTGGGCTTTCTGCCAAAAATGCTATTTTGATTGTTGAATTTGCGGCAGCCAAATTGGAGGCTGGTCAGGCATTAATGGAAGCGATTATTGAAGGAGCAGGTCAGCGATTAAGGCCAATTATTATGACCTCTCTTGCCTTTGTCGCGGGCGTTCTTCCGCTGGCCGTGTCTACAGGAGCGGGAGCCGTAAGCCGAAAAGAAATTGGTATCGCCGTCACTGGTGGGATGATTTCGGGAACTCTACTTTCTATTTTCTTTGTGCCTTTATTTTTTCTTTTAGTGCGCCGTTTAACGAATAGATTAAATAGCTCAGCAGGAAAATAGTTTCAAAAAAATAATAAAAGCTATTAAAAATTAGGCCCTCATGCTGTAAATGGTATGAAGGCCTAAAATTTAAAAACTTAGAATGTATTTTGAATAATCACATCATCGTAAGGAAGTTTGCCCACACGTGGGTAAGGCTGAGAAGCTGACTTACCAACTGCAATCATTAAACACACCACGTGATCTTCAGGTAAGTTAATCAGCTTTGCCATTGCATCAAAGTCAAAACCATCCATAGGGCAACTGTCTAAACCATGCTCTTGCGCAAGAAGCATCAAGGTTTGAGCAAAAATGCCCGCACTGCGCATAACTTCGTCACGTTGGGTTTGTGGACGATCACGGTAATATTGGTCAATTGCACCAACCATAATATTTTGAACCTCTGGAGTCGCGCCATCCCACACACGTTTAGCATCGGCCTCCCACGAGCTTACTTTTGCACATAGCACAATCAGTAAGGATGACTCTGTAACTTGCGGTTGGTCCCAAGCAATGGTGCGAATCTTTTGTCTGAGTTCAGCGTCTTCTATCACCACAGGACGCCAGTGCTGTAAATTAAACGCACTTGGTGCATTTGCTAAAACTTCTTGTAATAACTGCTTTTTATTATCTTCAGAGATTTGAAAAGAAGGGTCGAAGCGTTTCACTGCACGGCGGTTACGGATGGCATCAATAACATTCATAAGATTTTCCTACTTGTTGGTTTGACCGTTTTTTAAAATAACAAAGAAATGTTTAGGATTGGTTCATATTAAACTGAATTAATCTTGCAATATCGACAGTTCTCTCATAAATAAGTTCCGATACATTTTCGCAGGCTTGCTCTAATGTGATGGGACCATTAGTTAGCGAAAATGCAGCCGTAACACCGTGCTCATAAAGCGCTTGGTAGCCTTCGCCTAATGTTCCTGCAATGACAATGACAGGAACATTGTGTGTTTTGGCAATTTGACTCACCCCAAAAACTGTTTTACCACTTAAGGTTTGTTGGTCAAATTTACCTTCGCCTGTAATGACCCAATCCGCGTTAGAGATTTTATGTGCAAGCTGATTGAGTTCAGCCACAATCTTAACTCCAGCCTTAAACTCAGCATTTAAATAACTTTTGGCTGCAAAACCTAAACCTCCCGCAGCGCCAGAACCCGCTTCATCTCGTTTATCGAAATCTAAAAGCTTAAGCGAGACATCGGCAAAATGGGTCAGTGCTTCATCGAGTAACTGTACTTGAGCAGGTGACGCACCTTTTTGTGGACCAAAAATATGAGATGCGCCGTTTGGACCACAAAGTGGGTTGGTCACATCGGCAGCCAGTAAAAACCGTGTATGCTGAATACGCGAGTCGAAATGTGTTAAATCAATTTTTGTTAGGTTTTTAAGAGCAAATCCACCTGCGGGTAAAACGTTTTGGTTAGCATCGAGCAAAACTGCCCCTAAAGCACTGAGTAGTCCTGTGCCGCCATCATTGGTTGCACTGCCACCTACAGTTAAAATAATATCTTTTGCACCTGCGTTTAATGCATCCAAAATGAGTTGGCCTGTGCCAAACGTTGTGCTATGGCAGGCATCACGTTCAGCCGGTGAAACTAACTGTATGCCGCTGGCTTGAGCCATTTCAATGATGGCGATTTTTTGTTTTTCTAACCATCCCCATTTTGCTTGAACAGACTGACCTAATGGTCCCATTACGGTTTTTTCACGCCATTCACCTTCACAGACCTCTAACACAGCTTCTATAGTTCCTTCACCACCGTCTGCCATAGGGCATAAAATCGTTTCAGCATCTGGAAAAACGTTTTGCCATCCTCTGGCAATGGCTTGAGCGACGCCCAAAGCCGATAGGCTGTCTTTAAAAGAGTCTGGCGCAATCACAACCTTCATAAGTTCTCTAAATCTGTTTTTTTCAATTAATTTATACTGCTTAAACCCATAAAAACCTACTTAAAATGACGTAAAATTCAGCTCATTACATCATTTCTATTTTTAAAAAATATAAAGTAAATTATGTTTTTATCTGTAAAAATTAAGTCTTTGTATTTTTAAGTTATTGTTATTATTGAATTTAAATAATTTTTTGGTTTGCGCTGAATGATTGTAATTATAAAAAATATGGCACATATTATAACTAGCGTTGAGGCTGCCTCTAAATATCATGAATAAGATAAAAGTGGATTTTTACTTATTTAAGATAAGTAGCAAAATGGCATAGATATAACCATAATTAAGTTGTGAATTTATTGCACCTATAGAATGTGTAAAAGTAATAAGAGGATGAAAAAGTGGATAATTCAGAAGAACAAAAGCATATTCAGGAAAATAACGGCTTTGCACGAATTGAACCCTATACTCATCCTGCGGGCGGGTGGGGAGCACTTCTTAGTGTCGCTCGTAACTTAAAGCGACAAGATATTTTAAAAAAAGGTTCAATTACCTTACTCAACATTAACCAGCCTACCGGGTTCGACTGTCCCGGTTGTGCTTGGCCAGAAAAGAAAGATGCTCACGCATTTAACTTCTGTGAAAATGGCGCAAAGGCAGTGGCTTTTGAAGCGACCAGTAAAACCGTTACTCCTGAATATTTTGCAGGTCACACTGTTAGTTGGTTATCAGAACAAAGTGACTTTTTTCTAGAAGACTTAGGTCGCTTGACCGACCCAGTTCGCTACGATGCTGCAACCGATAAATATGTCGCAATTTCATGGGATGAAGCATTTCAGATTATTGCTAAGCATTTACATGCCTTAGATCACCCAGACCAAGCTGCGTTTTATACCTCTGGCCGTGCCAGTAATGAAGCAGCATTTCTATATCAATTGTTTGTGCGAAGCTTTGGAACAAATAACTTCCCAGACTGTTCGAACATGTGCCATGAAACCACAAGCGTTGGGTTACTTGATTCGATCGGCTTAGGAAAGGGCACAGTCACCCTAGAAGACTTTGATTTAGCCGACGCAATTTTTAGTTTTGGGCATAACCCCGGAACCAATCACCCGCGTATGTTAGGTACTTTACGTGAAGTGTCTAAACGTGGCGGTAACATTATTGCGATTAACCCGATTAAAGAGCGGGGTTTAGAGCGTTTCCAAGACCCGCAAGCACCGCTTGAAATGATGACCAACGGCAGTACGCCAATTAGTCGTTATTATTTCCAGCCTAAAATTGGTGGTGACTATGCACTCATGTTAGGGATGTTAAAGCATTTAAATGAGTGGGATAAAAAAGCACTTGCCTCAGGTAAACCAAGCGTTTTTGACCGAAACTTTATTGCGGTGAATACCGTTGGTTTCGATGAAATGATTGCCGAGGTGGAAAGAACTGAGTGGGCAGATATTTATAAGCACTCAGGTCTGTCGCCTGAACATTTAGAAAAACTCTCTAAACTCTTTTTAGAATCAGAGCGTTCAATTTTCTGTTGGGGAATGGGCATCACTCAACATCGCCACGGAACCGCTAACGTACATATGCTGGCAAATTTATTGTTGGCGCGTGGTCAAATTGGCAGACCGGGTGCAGGACTATGTCCGGTTCGTGGGCACAGTAACGTGCAAGGCGACCGCACCATGGGGATTAATGAACTGCCTAGCCCTAAACTACTCGACAATATTGACCGCGTGTTTGGGATTAAATCTCCTAGAAAAAATGGGCATGGTGTGGTTGAAACCATTAAAGCTATGGCTGAAGGCGAGGTTAAAGTCTTTATTGGTCTAGGCGGAAACTTTGCAGTAGCGACACCAGATACACCGTATACCCAAGAAGCACTTAGAAAGTGTAATTTAACCGTTCATGTCGCAACCAAGTTAAACCGTAGCCATTTGGTTTGTGGTAAAGAGGCTCTGATTTTGCCATGTTTGGGCCGTACCGAAATTGATGAGCAGCTTCATGGTCCACAGGCCATTTCAGTCGAAGATTCGATGAGTAATATTCATTTGTCGGCTGGGCGTAATACCCCAATTTCTGAAAATATTTTATCTGAACCTGACATCGTGGCAAGAATGGCTGAAGCCGTGCTGCCAGACAGTAAGATCAAATGGAAATGGTACATTGAAAGTTATGACCGTATTCGTGACTCAATTGCTGAGGTTTTTGATGAGTTCCATGATTTTAATTTACGTGTCTATAACCCAGGTGGTTTCCATCTAGAGCACCCGGCTAATCAGCACATCTGGAACACAAAAAGTGGTAAAGCACAGTTTATGATTACACCACTGAGTGAAGTCTATGGTGATAAAGAAAATCAATATGCTGCCGCCTATACCGATAGCAAAGTTTATACCTTAATGACCACTCGCTCTCACGATCAGTACAACACTACGCTATATGGTCTCGATGACCGTTACCGCGGAGTCTTTGGGCAGCGCCGTGTGTTATTTATGAACCAAGCCGATATTGATGAAGCGGGCTTTGAAGCAAATCAGTGGGTTGATATTGAAAGTGTTTTCTCAGATGGTATTAAACGTATTGTGCATAGTTTCCGTATTGTGCCGTACAACATTCCACGTGGCAGTTTAGCTGCGTACTATCCAGAGACCAATCCTTTGGTGGCGTTAAGCAGTCATGATAAATATGCCAAGATTCCAGCTTCAAAAAGTGTTCCTGTGATTTTGCATGCTGGTGATGCACCTGCACACTTTAATTTGGCAACGGCAGTTGACCCTGAAGATGCAGATAAGAAAGTAAGTAACCTTTAAATTAACAGCGATATTAAAAGTGTAATTCAAACAAATGGCGCTCTAAACAAGCGCCATTTCAAGATAAAGGAAATTATTTTGACACCACATTCTTATGGGGTTGAAACATTACAAGTAAAGCGGTTTAAAAAAACCGAATCTGAAAGTGTTTTAGATAATATTGTTCAAGAGCATCCGATTGCTTTGGTATATAACGGCATTTCTCATGCAGTGATGATGGCAACGCCTACCGATGTGAAAGTGTTCGCTAAAGGTTTTAGTCTGTCCGAAGGAATTTTAACAAGTTTAAAAGAGTTGTACGCCATTGAGATTTATGAAAGTGAATTGGGAATTGAAGTGAACATGACCATTTCATCTAGAGCATTTGCTGCGTTAAAAGAAAGGCGGCGTATGTTGGTGGGTCGTACAGGCTGTGGTTTATGTGGGATTGAAAGTTTGGAGCAGCTTCAGCTCGATATTTCTAAAATTACCATCGAACCTTCCAAAGAGTGGCTTGAACAAATTCCAGTCGCGATTTCTCAATTAAAAGATCAACAAAAAATTACTGCCTTAACAGGTGGCGCTCATGCCGCTGCTTGGGTGGTTCAAGGCAAAATCATGGCTTTGTTTGAAGATGTCGGCCGTCACAATGCCTTAGACAAACTACTAGGTTATTTAGCTCAAGAAAACTACGACACCAGTTTAGGTTTTGTTGTTATGACCAGTCGTGCAAGCTACGAATTAATTCGTAAATGCGCTCAGCTTAATATTGGTTTATTGGCTTCAATTTCTGCCCCAACCAGTATGGCTATTCGGCTCGCAAAAACTTCTGGCCTAACTTTAGCAAGCTTTTGTCGTGGAGATGATTTCGTTTTATACACATAAAGGTCATGCATTGAAATATTGATCAGATCAGCTCAAATGCTAAGAATGATCAAACACAATGGAAATATACATTTCTATTTTGCCTAATTTTAAGTTAAGCACGAACTTTATACTTTATGATCAGACTTATGTAGTTCAGAGTGTGTCCCAGTGGCTTGGTTACAGTCCATAAAAGATTGGGCAAAACGTCTAAAAAAACAAATTATTATGCTTTGGTTTGCATCAAAGCATCCTCAAATGCCGATATTGCCTAAAATTTTGGCTGTGATTGCTGTTGCCTATGCTTTTAGCCCCATCGATTTAATTCCAGATTTTATTCCTATTTTAGGTTTTGTTGATGATGCTTTAATTTTGCCCATTCTTATTTGGTTAGCTGTTCGTTTTACGCCTAAGCAAGTCATTTTAGATGCAGAACAACAAGCTGATGAATGGCTAGAACAGCAGGAGCGAAGACCTCAAAATTATTTGGTCGCTGTGTTAATTATTTTAGTTTGGGTAACGCTAGCAGTAATGGCCTATTTCTATTTTGGTGGTGGTTTGTAAGCCTTAAATGTGCAAGATATAGAAACATGAATATAAAGGCATTAACATTGTGCTTTGCTACAACTCAAAGGATAATAACGTTTTTATAAGCTTTGAGTTGCAGATAATGAAAATCGTCGCAGATGAAAATTTGGCATTTACCGATTACTTTTTTTCAGAGTTTGGCGATATTCAACACCATGCGGGACGCACCTTAACACATGCAGATGTAAAAGATGCAGAAGCATTATTGGTTCGCTCAGTCACTGCGGTGAATGCAAGCTTAATCGAAAATACAGCATTAAAATATGTGGGTAGTGCCACAATCGGAACCGATCATTTAGATATTCCTGCTTTAGAAAAACAAGGGATTACATGGGCAAATGCAGCAGGTTGTAATGCGCAGGCAGTTGCTGAATATGTCATTACTGCTTTACTTCATTTAGATATGAACCTTTTAGAACAACAAGAAAAATTTACGTTAGGCATCGTTGGCCTTGGAAACGTCGGTAAGCGTTTGGCATATATGGCCCAGTTGCTTGGCTGGAACGTGATTGGCTTTGACCCATTTGTGCAGTTAGATTCAATTAAAAATGTGAACTTTCAAACATTGTTGCAACAAGCTAATGCAATTTCAATTCATGTACCGCTTACCAAAAATGGTGAACATGCGACGTATCATCTGTTTAATGAGCAAGCGTTTGCTGCACTTCAACCGAACACTATTTTAATTAATAGTGCGCGTGGTCCAGTCGTGAAAGAGGCGGCTTTAATCGAAGATATTCAGCGTACAAAGCGTAAAGTTGTGCTCGATGTGTTTGAGCATGAACCTGTCATATCTGAAGAGCTTATCGATATGTTGGCTTTAGCAACACCGCATATTGCAGGTTATAGCCTTGAAGGGAAGGCTCGCGGTACGCAAATGATTTATGAAGCGTTCTGCCAAAAGTTTGGGTTTGATATAAATAAACGTTTCGAGACGCAGTTGCCTGCATGTGACGACTATTTTTCAGGCAATGATTTAAAAGCGGTGTTAAAGCAAAAATTAGCTCACATTTATGATATTGCTCAAGATGATGCCAATATTCGTGCCTGTATTAAAGAGGGCAAAGTAGAGCAAAAAGCATTTGATTTATTACGTAAGAATTATCCGCTGCGCCGTGAATGGGCAGCCCATGGAGGACCGCAGGCATGAGCTTAAGTTATCAACCAACTTGTTCAATTGATGCCTTAAAAGCACGTGCTAAGCTTTATAACCAGATTCGTCAGTTTTTTGCTGAACGTGATGTCATGGAAGTGGAAACACCGATTGTTTCACAAGCAGGTGTCACCGATGTGCATTTAGCGTCTGTTCAGACTTTACGTCATATTAATGGCAAATTGCAGACTCAATATTTACAGACTTCACCTGAATTTGCTATGAAGCGTTTGTTGGCGAGTGGCAGTGGGCCGATTTATCAGATTTGTAAGGTTTTTCGAGATGATGAACACGGACGTAAACACAATAGTGAATTTACCATGCTCGAATGGTACCGTCCGGGTCTAGACTTAAAAGCTTTAATGCATGAAACTGCCGATTTATTGCAGACTTGTTTGCAGCATCGTTTTGGTGAAGTTCGTCCGTTTATCTTAAGTTATAAACATGCCTTTCAAGATCGCCTCGACATTAATCCTTTACAAGCAACGTTGAAGCAACTCAAAGATACGGCAAATCGTGTGGGATTAAATCTTGATTTAGGCGATGACCGTTTAGCTTACATGGATTTATTATTTTCGCATTTTGTTGAACCAAGTTTAGGGTTTGATGCACCTGTTTTTTTAACTGACTTTCCACCAGAAATGGCGTCTTTGGCAAAAGTGAAAGTGGACGAAGATGGAGAAGAGGTCGCAGCGCGTTTTGAGGTTTATATTGAAGGTTTAGAGCTTGCCAATGCTTACGATGAATTGCTAGATGCAGAGGTGTTACGTTCACGTTTTGAAGCAGACAATGCAGAGCGGGCTAAGCAAGGTCTTCATGTTATGCCTTTAGATGAGCATTTATTGGCAGCTTTGCCTCATATGCCAGAATGCTCAGGAATTGCTTTAGGTGTAGACCGCTTACTCATGGTTGCAATGGATCAGGTTAAAATTGAAAAAGTCATTACCTTTCCAGCTGAAATTGCTTAAAAACTGACAAATAAAAAAGCCACAATATTGTGGCTTTTTTATTGAGGGTTTATTCAGCTTAAGCTTGTTGAATACCTGCAACAACCCAGTCTTGTTGAGAACCAGCAGGTTTAACAAAGTGCCAGATTTCAGTAAATGGTTGTGGCAAGCTGTTTAAATCTTCACTCACAGTACCTGTGAAGCGTACGCTTACAACGTATTGACCATTTTCAGTCGCACTGTCTACAACCATTGCATTTAAGTTACTAAATTCAGCAACGTCTTGATCTTGGTTTTCCATGATGTCGTTATACATAGAACTATAAAGTTCTGGTGTTAAGTAACGGCGAATTTCTTCAATGTTACTTGCAGTATTCATCGACTGGATGTGATTAAAACGTTGACGTGCAATACGTAAGAACGCAGCAGGTTCACTACCATCTGGAAGTTGATTGCCATTGCTTGTTGTTGCACCGCCAAAAGGCGCTTGGGTTGCTGCACCGCCACCAACAGATTGACCAAAGATATTTGTATTATCTCCAGCATTACGTGGTGTTGCTTGTGGTGCAGCAGAACGGCCAAATGGGTTTTGACCGCCGTTATTTGGTGCGTAAGGATTGTTAGCTGCTAATTTTTTTTTTGCGCCCAATTTGCGGAATACAAAAAAGGCTAAAGCTGCTGCAAGTAATACCCAAATCCAGCCAGGAATTCCACCTTTTTTCTCTTCTTGTGCTTGAGCAGCTTGGTCTGTAGCTTGATGTTCAGTTGATGTTGGTTTGTCATCAGCTAAAGCATTTGCTGCAACAGCACCTACGGCAGCACCAGCCACACCAGCTGCAACCATTGAACCAACGCCTGGACCAGATCTTTGAGGTGCAGTAGCAGGTTGTTGAGCAGGAGTCACTTGACGAGGTTGTTGATAAGACTGGCTTGAAGTAGTAGAACGTGCCATACCGTGGCTTTTACCACCACCTGCACGTTTAGCTTCAGCAAGAGGAGAAATTGCTAAAGCAGCCATTAAAATACCGGTAATCAAGCCACGCTGGTGTACTTCCATAGGAAATTCCTGTTTAAAGTTAATTTGTAATAGTATTTATGCAGGTATTTACTCTAAATTTCAACCTTAAAAGTATGTTTTTTTATGTCAATTCATCACTGAGTTGCATCGCTTCGGTCAACGCTTCATGCAAGCGGGCAACGGCAATGACTTGTACTCCCGGAATTGCTTTTTGCGGTGCATTACCTCTCGGTAAAATGACATATTTAAAGCCATGTTTTGCAGCTTCTTTTAAACGCTCTTGTCCGTTAGGAACTGGGCGAATTTCACCAGAAAGACCAACTTCACCAAAAACTGCAAGCTGTTGAGGCAACGCTTTAGTACGCAAACTTGAAGCACATGCTAATAAGACAGCCAAGTCAGAACCTGTTTCGGTAATTTTTAGGCCACCTACAATGTTGACATAAACGTCTTGTCCAGTAGTTTGAACACCACCATGACGATGCATTACAGCAAGCAGCATATTTAAACGGTTTTGCTCAAGACCCAATGCGACACGTCGTGGTTGACCTTGGGCATCATCTACTAAGGCTTGAACTTCAACTAACAGAGGGCGGGTTCCTTCACGGCTAATCATAACAATTGAACCAGGAATTGCTTCATCATAACGGCTTAAGAAAATAGCAGAAGGGTTGGCAACTTCACGCAAGCCTTTATCTGTCATGGCGAATACGCCAAGTTCGTTCACTGCACCAAAACGGTTTTTAACAGCACGAATCATTCGATAACGTGAGTCTGATTGACCTTCAAAGTAAAGTACACAATCCACCATATGTTCTAAAACACGTGGACCTGCCAGTGCACCTTCTTTGGTCACGTGCCCAACAAGAAATAGCGCCGTGCCACTATTTTTTGCATAGCGTGTAAGTAATGCCGCAGATTCACGAATTTGAGAAACACCACCCGGTGCAGATTGGAGTGTTTCGGTGTAAAGAGTTTGAATCGAATCTAAAATAGCAACCGCAGGCTTTTCTTGTTCTAAAACTTCACAAATTCGTTCAACACAGGTTTCGGCCATGGCTTTTAATTTGTCAGTTGGCAAATCAAGGCGTTGAGCACGAAGAGCAACCTGAGATAACGATTCTTCACCCGTAATATAAAGAGCAGAGCTTTTTGCACTTGCCATGTGGGTCGCTGTTTGTAACAGAATGGTCGATTTACCAATGCCCGGGTCACCGCCAATCAGTACGACTGAACCTGTAACTAAGCCTCCGCCAAGTACGCGATCAAATTCGCTGATACCGGTCTGTAAGCGTGTTTCATGCGAAACTGAAACTTTATTTAGTGTTGTAATATTCGCGACTTGACCTGCATAGCCTCCAATTTTTGGACGTGCGCGGTGAGCAGTGGTCGGCTCAAGTTTGACTTCAGTCAGAGAATTCCATTCACCACACTCTGAACATTGACCAGCCCATTTAAGATGATCGGCACCACATTGCTCGCAACGGTAAACAGTTTTGACTTTGCTCATAAAAAATTGAAATTTTGCTCGATATTATATAAATATAGTTCTTAGGAAGTTCTTCATTCTTGTTTCCTGAAATTTTCGTAAAAGATAATGAGGAAATTTGAAGGGTATTTCTAAGGAACTAGTAAGGGAAAGACGTCAAAAATAACACGATATAGGATTTTTACAAGTCAGATAGAGTTTGTTTTAAATGGATATAAAAATCTAATCGATCCCCAAGGAAGGTGTTTTTACTGATGTATGTATCTAACTGTTTATTATAGATATGGCATGGATATTGCTGAAGTGAAAAACGAACAAAATAATATGAGTATTGTATCTTAAAGATACAAAAGGTTGATATCTATGAGTGCAGCAGAAATTGTTGATTGGGTAAATAGCATAATTTGGAGTAAAGGGCTTATTTATCTGTGCTTAGGTGCAGGTTTATTTTTTTCTATTTTGACAAGGTTTGTTCAAGTACGCCAAATGAAGGAAATGGCTAGACTTTTAATAAAAGGTACTTCTTCAGAACAAGGGATTTCATCTTTTCAGGCTTTAGCGGTTTCATTATCAGGGCGAGTAGGTGTAGGTAATATTGCTGGTGTAGCGGCAGCAATTGGTTTCGGTGGACCTGGTGCTGTTTTTTGGATGTGGTTAGTTGCATTTTTAGGAGCAGGCACTGCATATGTAGAGTCAACTCTAGGGCAAATCTATAAAGTTGAATATCAAGGACAATATCGTGGTGGCCCTGCTTTTTATTTTGATAAAGGCTTAGGTCAGCGTTGGTTAGGCGTTGTGTTTGCTATAGCAGCGATTGTTTCTTGTGGTTTGTTCTTACCAGGGATCCAAGCAAATGCTGTGGGTAAGGCATTTACACAGATTACAGGTGAAGGAGCAATTATATTTGGCGATATTGGGTTATTTAAGCTTGTTGCACTTGTAGTCATTGTTGGTTTACTTGCTATCATTATTTTTGGTGGGATCAAACGAATTGCACGTTTTGCTGAATTTGTGGTTCCTTTCATGGCAGCTGGTTACATTTTAATGGCTGTCGTTATCGTTATTGCTAATATTCATGAATTACCTGGTGTAATTAAATTAATTTTTGAAGATGCTTTTTCTCCTATGGCAGGCCTTGGTGCTGCGATCGGTTGGGGCGTAAAACGTGGTGTTTATTCAAATGAGGCGGGACAAGGAACTGGTCCTCATGCCGCGGCTGCTGCAGAAGTTCAGCATCCTGCTCAGCAAGGTTTTGTACAAGCATTCTCCGTTTATGTAGATACTTTATTCGTATGCTCTGCAACAGCATTCATGATCTTAATTACCGGCAAATATAATGTGCAAGGAACATTAGAAGCTGGTCAATTCATTGTGCAACATGTTGGAGCTACTGTAGAAATAGGTTCTCCTGCATTTACCCAGATGGCAGTGAGCACAATGTTTGGTAATTTTGGTCAAATCTTTGTTGCTTTAGCGGTTTTCTTCTTTGCATTCACCACCATAGTTGCTTACTACTATATTGCTGAAACCAATATTACTTACCTAAGTTATATTACAAAATCTCCATCATTATTATTTGTGACCAAGTGCTTTATTATTTTATCAGTATCTTATGGGGTATTAAGTGCAACTGGCTATATATGGGGAATTGGCGATATCGGTGTAGGTTTAATGGCATGGATTAATATCGTTGGCATTATAGTGACTTATTTTGTTTGGAAACCAACGATTAAAGCACTAAAAGATTACGAGGAGCAGCAAAAAGCTGGAGTAAAAGAATTCACATTTGATCCTGTTAAATTAGGAATAAAAAATGCGACATTCTGGGAAGAAAGACTGAAGAATAAGCAAAAGTAAATTTTTAAAAGATTACTGTATTTTTTGTCTCTTCATCAAAAAGGCTACCTCATCGGTAGCCTTTTTATATAGGTTGGAGTTAAACAAGTGCGACAAAAGTTGACTTGATAGTCCGTTGTATTGCAGAAGGCTTGTGCGTATTATCGGCCCTAATTGTATGTAGCTTAAAGTCATTAGCAATACAGACAAATATTGGTTAGCTGAAAAGTTGTCAAAAAATATACATTTAAAAGATACCTGCAAATGGTGCGATATCGTCTTTTTGATTTGGATTTAGCTAACGGACTAAAAAAATTACTGGAGTGTATTTATAAAATGTCGAATCAAAATCTGAGCGAGCCTCATGAACAAGGTGAGCTCCATCGAAGCCTCTCCAATCGGCATTTACAGCTGATCGCGATTGGTGGTGCAATTGGTACCGGATTATTTATGGGATCAGGCAAAACAATTAGCCTTGCTGGTCCGTCGATCTTATTCATTTATTTGATTATTGGTGTGATGGTGTTTTTTGTCATGCGTGCGCTTGGCGAATTACTTCTTTCAAATCTTGCCTATAAATCATTTATTGACTTCACAACAGATTTAATTGGTCCATGGGCTGGTTATTTCGTCGGATGGACCTACTGGTTATGTTGGATTACGATTGGTATCGCCGATCTGTCTGCAATTATCTATTACTTACAGTTCTTCAATAATGGTCTGCCTTTCTCACCTGTCGAAGGGGCGATGATCAGTGTTGCGGCTATTGTATTTATTATGGGTTTGAACCTACTGACAGTACGTTTATTTGGTGAGTTAGAGTTCTGGTTTGCGCTCATTAAGATTCTTGCAATTATTATTTTAATTGCTGTGGGTCTATGGATGATTTTTACTGGCTTTACTTCGAGTACTGGTGAAGTTGCTTCATTTACTCATCTTTGGGCGAATGGTGGTTTCTTCCCAACAGGCGTACATGGTTTCTTAGCTGGTTTCCAGATTGCAATCTTTGCCTTCGTTGGTGTAGAACTTGTGGGAACAACAGCTGCCGAAACGAAAGATCCAGCCCGTAACTTACCAAAAGCAATTAACTCAATCCCAATTCGTATCATTATTTTCTATGTGTTCGCATTAATTATTGTAATGTCAGTAACACCATGGAATAAAATTGATCCGGCGATCAGTCCATTTGTAAACTTGTTTAGTCAAGCTGGTGTTGCAGCTGCAGCGATCTTGATGAACTTGGTGGTGTTGTCTTCAGTAATGTCATCAATGAACAGTGGCGTGTTTTCAACAAGCCGTATGTTGTTTGGTTTATCGCGTGAAGATCAGGGACCCAAAGCTTTTGGTAAATTGAATAGACGTGCGGTACCTGCAAATGCATTGTATTTTTCTGCTGCGTGTTTGCTGTTAGGTGCAGCATTACAGTATTTCGTACCCAATACCGTTGAAGCATTTACGCTCGCAACAACACTTTCAACGATTTTGTTCATTTGCGTGTGGTTACTGATTATCTGGAGTTATATCCGTTATTACACTACACGTCCTGAGCTACATGCAAAATCAACATTTAAATTACCTGGTGGTCTATTTACATGTTGGATCACGATTATTTTCTTTATTGGTATGATTTACGTGTTGTCTTTAGAGCCAGATACGTTTAAAGCGCTTAAAGTCAGCCCAATTTGGTTTATTATCTTGATCATTGGTTATTTCTTCTTCTATAAACCGCGTCATAAAAAGTAATTAAATTTATTTAGTTATGATCAAACGCCGGCTGAAAAGCTGGCGTTTTTTATGCATATTGTTTTTCTCTTTAAGTTTACTCTTTAGCCGCCTGCATGATCACGGTATACTGCATCGAATTGTTTAAATCAGGTGCTCAGATGCGTCGTGTCATTTGCCTCATCAGTTTATTGAGCAGCAGTATTTTGCTAAGCGCTTGTGGTCAGTCAGGAGCATTACAGCTACCTTCTGATCCGAATTATGACAAACGTGCGAAATACTTGCTCTATCGTAATAAAGAACAGAAACAAGTTGTGCAACAGGATGAACAAGCTGAACAGTCAGTTGAATCATCAGCCCCAACCCAAACAACATCACCTTAAGCTTTGAAATAAGGATACATTCATGAGTTTCACTCGCATTAATGGAGTATTGCATGCAGAGCAATGTTCTATGGAGCAGCTTGCACAGCAATTTGGCACACCTTTGTATGTTTATTCAAAAGCAGCTTTTGAAAAACATTACTTAGATATGGACCGTGCTTTTGATTTTATTGATCATCAAATCTGTTTTGCGGTGAAATCTAACTCAAATTTAGCTGTTTTGAATGTCTTAGCAAAACTTGGTGCTGGTTTTGATATCGTATCGGGTGGGGAACTAGCACGTGTTTTAAAAGCGGGTGGAGATGCATCTAAAGTTGTTTTTTCTGGTTTAGGTAAAACCGAAGCCGATATCGAAACATCGTTAAATGTAGGTATTGCTTGCTTTAATGTAGAGTCTTATGCAGAGCTGGACCGTCTGCAAAAAGTCGCAGCTCGTCTAGGCAAAAAAGCGCCGATTTCTTTACGTGTAAATCCAGACGTAGATGCAAAAACTCATCCTTATATTTCAACAGGGTTAAAAGAAAATAAATTTGGTATCCCAAGTGATACCGTTTATGAAACCTATCAATATGCTGCATCTTTACCAAACCTTGAAATCATTGGTATTGACTGCCACATCGGTTCGCAATTGACCGAGACTAAACCATTCGTTGATGCTTTAGATCGTGTCATGGTAATGATCGAAGAATTGAAAAAGCTTGGTATCAATCTTAAACATATTGATATCGGTGGTGGTTTAGGTGTTTGTTATAAAGATGAAACACCACCAAGTGTTGAAGAATATGCCAACTCAATGAAACCTGCTTTAGAAAAGCTAGGTCTCAAGATTTATATGGAGCCAGGCCGTAGCATTAGTGCAAATGCAGGAGCACTTTTAACAAAAGTTGATTTGCTCAAGCCAACGAGCCACCGTAATTTTGCCATTATTGATGCAGCAATGAATGATTTAATTCGTCCTGCATTATATGAAGCTTGGATGGATATCCAACCTGTAGTGCCAAGTTCAGATGCTGAAGAAAAAACTTGGGATTTGGTGGGTGCAATTTGTGAGACAGGCGACTTTATCGGTAAAGATCGCTCATTGGCTTTAAAAGAAAATGACTTGTTAGCTGTTCTCGGTGCTGGCGCTTATGGTTTTGTCATGAGTTCAAATTACAACACACGTGGACGTGCTGCAGAAGTGATGGTGTCTGGCGACAAAGCTCATTTAATTCGTGAGCGTGAAACGGTTGAGTCGCTTTGGGAAAAAGAAAGATTGTTGCCTGAGGAGTAAATGAAATGTTGTTAGAATTTACTAAAATGCATGGGCTAGGCAATGACTTTATGGTGGTTGATCTGATCAGCCAACGTGCCTATTTGGATACAGAAACAATTCAACGCTTAGCTGACCGCCATTTTGGCATCGGTTTTGATCAACTTTTAATTGTTGAACCACCAGATTTACCGGAAGCGGATTTTAAATATCGTATTTTTAATGCTGATGGCTCTGAAGTTGAACAATGTGGTAACGGTGTGCGTTGTTTTGCTCGCTTTGTACATGAGCGCCATTTAACAACCAAAACTAGTATTACTGTTCAAACCAAAGCAGGGATTGTCAAACCTGAATTGGGGCAAAATGGTTGGGTTCGCGTGAATATGGGCTACCCGAAATTCTTGCCGAATGAAATTCCATTCATTGCTGAACAACCAGAAGCTTTATATACACTTGAGTTAGCCAACGACCAAAGCATTAGCATTGATGTGGTCAACATGGGTAATCCTCATGCTGTCACTATTGTTCCAGATGTATTAACTGCTGATGTTGCTGGCATTGGTCCACAAGTTGAATCACATAAACGTTTCCCTGAACGTGTGAATGCTGGTTTCATGCAAATTATTGATGAAAAGCATGTGCGTTTACGTGTATTTGAACGTGGTGTAGGTGAAACTCTCGCATGTGGTACAGGCGCTTGTGCTGCTGCGGTAAGTGGTATGCGCCGTGGTTTACTTGCTAACTCAGTTGAAGTTGAACTTGCTGGTGGTAAGCTACAAATCGAATGGCAAGAAGGTGATGTGGTCTGGATGACGGGCCCGACAACTCATGTATATGATGGGCGTTTGGATCTACGTTATTTTCAAGGTTAATCGCATGACCTAAATAGAGGCCTCTTTTATTAGCTAAAATGATAAAAGAGGCTTTCTTTATATACAATAATTTTTTAATTTAATTACCTTTTACTCAAAGCCAATTTCAAAGCAAACAATACAAAAATACTGCCTGTAATTCGGTCCATATATTTCACAAATTTGGGTTGCTTAAGATAACGTGACAGTGGCTGCATAGCCAAAATTAATAAAATTGACCATAAGGTTCCAATCACCACATGAATCATTACAAGCCCCATAATCCAAGTGACAGCCGATGCTTGTGGTGGAATAAATTGTGGAAGAAATGAAATATAAAAAATCCCAACTTTGGGGTTAAGTAAGTTACCCAAAAAACCTTTAATAAACCAATTTTGTGAAGGAGATGTATTTGAACTATTCTCTTGCATATCTGCAAGCTGGCTACGTGGTTTTAAAATCATATTTAAACCTAACCATGCTAGATAAGCTGCTCCCATCCATTTCAGAATATTAAAAGCTAAATCAGAAGCCATAAGCAAAGCCCCTAGACCACAAGCAACTACAATTCCCCATGCAATACAGCCAAGGCTAATACCTACTGCTGCTTGAAATGCTTTTGATTTACCTTCAAGAGTAGCAGTACGAATAATTAAAGTCGTATCGAGACCAGGTGTAAGCGTAAGTAAAGTAATGGCAATTAAGTAGGGAATGAGTATGGTAGTCATGATAGAGGGATTCCGACAAATACTTACAGTGGAGTGTAATATATAAGGTAGAGAGTTGTTGCGCTGTACGATCTTAAATTTCCTGAACAACTACTTTTTGATACACTGAAAAAATAAAATGAGCAAATAAATGGAGAGCAATTTGGATTTTGCATTACAGCTGCTCTCAATGTGGTTAAAAGAAAGAAAAATTCAGAATCAATCTGAGCACACGATTACAGCTTATGAAAGAGATGTTAAAAGCTTTCTTGAATTCTGCGAGCTCAAACAAATTGATTTAAGAAATATTGAAGCTTCAGATTTACGTGAATATTTGGCCCAGCGTGTTGAGCAGGATCAGTTAAGTTCAAGCAGTATGCAGCGTCATCTCACGTCAATTCGCCAGTTTATGAAATGGGCTGAGCAAGGGAAATATTTAGAAATTAATCCTACTGATGATTTTAAGTTAAAACGTCAGCCTAGACCCTTGCCGGGTATGATCGACATAGAAACGGTTAATCAAATTTTAGATCAGCCTGTGCCTGAAAAACCAATTGATCAGCAATTATGGTTAAGAGATAAAGCCATGCTCGAGTTACTTTACTCAAGTGGTTTGCGTCTGGCTGAACTGCAAGGTTTAACAATTAAAGATATCGATTTTAACCGTCAACTGGTACGTATTACGGGTAAAGGAAATAAAACCCGTATTGTACCATTTGGAAAAAAGGCGAAAGAAAGCCTATTGAATTGGCTGAAAATTTATAAAATCTGGAAAGGCCATTTTGATCAAAATGCTTCTGTTTTTATTTCTAAAAGAGGTGGTGTGTTAACCCCACGGCAAATTGAAAAGCGTGTAAAACTTCAAGCGCAAAGAGCAGGTGTGAATGTAGATTTGCATCCTCATTTATTACGGCATTGTTTTGCTAGCCATATGTTATCAAGTAGTGGTGATTTGCGATCAGTACAAGAAATGTTAGGCCACAGTAATTTGTCTACGACGCAAATTTATACGCATATCGATTTTGATCATTTGGCGCAAGTCTATGATCGAGCTCATCCGAGAGCACAAAAGAATGAACACTAAAGAAGGTTTGATTTTATCACTTGATCAAGATGCATTTAGACAATGTAGTATCTTGATTGAGACAATTTTACAGGAATATCAAACTACGATTGAGGCTGATTATCAAGGATACTTAAATCACTGTAAACGTGTGGCAGCATGCTGTTTAATATTAAGCCAAGATTGTAATGAAGAGACTATACATAAAGTAGCTATTGCAGTTGCCTTTCATGATATTGGGATATGGACAAGTAGAACAATTGATTATTTAGAGCCATCCGTCAAAGTGATGTTAAGTTATTTGTCTTTGCATCGGTTATTAGATTGGCAAATAGAAATAACATTAATGATTACAGAACATCATAAATTAACAACGACAAAGTTTTCAGAATACCCATTGGTTGAATATTTTAGACAAGCTGACTATGCAGATTTCTCTTTAGGCTTATTACGTTCAAATATTCCTAAAAGTGAGTTCAAAAAGTTAACACGCCAATATCCAAATGCTGGATTTCATAAAACGCTAGTTTATTTAGGATTAAAGCGTTTTTTACAAAAGCCTTGGAGTCCTTTGCCTATGTTTAAATGGTAACTTAATATTTTGTTTTTAATAGAAATATATGCTGAAAAATTAAGTAATTAGCAGTAAGTGGCTTTTTATTTTGTTCAACATTTATTTATGGATGTTCTTACCTAATTGCCAATTTTTCAGAGTACCGTGAGTGCTCTCATACGGGGGGGGAATGGTATTTTTGTTGTTTTTTTCCCCTCTAAAATTAAAGGATTTTAAGCTACTATATTTTTTAAAATATTAAGAAATTCAAGGTTTAAAATTTGTTTGGCTTATTTGCTAAATTCATTGAGCGAATAAGCAATTTGAATTAGTGAACTGGGCATTTCATCTTTTTTATAGCAGTAGCGAAAATTGTGACTTGACCGAAATGCCAAACACATTGCAAGATAGGGTACCTAAAAAATTTTAATTGAAGAGTTAATATACTTTTCTCAACATTTACTTTTGCTAGAACAGCCGAGGATTACATGAAG
>Ga0209795_10000365_pt1 | contig 37463 bp, 36 predicted proteins | sample AgamicOrMarz_FD_187166 | JGI IMG/M metagenome (GOLD analysis project Ga0209795, IMG submission 187166) | Agave microbial communities from Guanajuato, Mexico - Or.Ma.rz (SPAdes) (version 2) | ecosystem: Host-associated > Plants > Phyllosphere > Phylloplane/Leaf | place: Guanajuato, Mexico...
GCGTCGAGTCCTGCCCGCTGCGCGCGCTGGACTTTGGCCCGATTGAGGAGCTGCGTAAAAAGCACGGCCAGCTGGCGGCGGTTGCGCCGCTGCCGTCCGCGCACTTCACGAAGCCGAGCATTGTGATAAAACCTAACGCCAACAGCCGCCCGACCGGGGATACCACGGGCTATCTGGCAAACCCGAAGGAGGTGTGAGATGGGAAGTGGATGGCATGAATGGCCGCTGGTGATCTTCACCGTGTTCGGGCAGTGCGTGGTCGGGGCGTTGATCGTCTGCGGTTTGACCTGGTTTATGGAAAAAGACGAGGCGGTGAAGGCGCGGATTGTCCGCAGCATGTTCTTTCTCTGGGTGGTGATGGGGATCGGCTTTATAGCCTCAGTGCTCCATCTTGGCTCCCCCCTTCGCGCCTTTAACTCTTTGAACCGCATCGGTGCCTCGGGTCTGAGCAACGAGATTGCCGCCGGTTCAGTATTCTTTGCGGTGGGCGGTTTCTGGTGGCTGATATCGGTGACAGGTAAAATGCCGCCTTCGCCTGGCAAGGTATGGATGATCGTGAGTCAGATCCTGGGCGTGGTGTTCGTCTGGGCGATGACCCGCGTCTATCAGATTGAAACTGTCCCCACCTGGTACACGAGCTACACCACGCTGGCCTTTTTCCTGACCGCTGCGCTGGGTGGCCCTCTGCTGGCGGCGCTGTTACTACGCGCTGCCGGAGCACCGTTTAAAGGCACTGTTTTCGCCTCGGTGAGCGTGCTCGCGCTGGTGGCGAGCGTCGCGGTTATCGTCATGCAGACCGCTGATGTAGCGACGATCCACAGCTCCGTTCAGCAGGCAAGCGCCCTGCTGCCGGACTATGGTTCGCTGCAAACCACACGTGTTGTGCTGGTCGCAGCCGGGTTAGGCTGCTGGCTCTGCCCGCTGGTTCGTCGTCAGACGCCACGAACCTTCGGTCTTTTTGCAGGCGTCATCCTGGTTGTTCTCGGCGAGTTGCTAGGTCGTGGGTTATTCTATGGTCTGCACATGACCGTCGGTATGGCGATTGCGGGTTAATAAGCGTGCGGGGCAACCCGCACGAGAAAGGAATGTTGTAATGAATGAAGTTTCTGAGAACGACGCGTTCGCGTTTAGCGCCCGAGTATTAGGCGCACTGTTTTATTTTGCCCCGAACAGCGAGCAGATTGCGCCGCTGGTGGAGGCCATCGCTGCAGGTGACTGGTACCAGGCCTGGCCGCTGGATCAGGAGACCCTGCTGCCCATCGCCGACGCGTTTAATACGCCTGCGGATGAGTCACTCCCTGAAGCCTGGCAACGCCTGTTCGTCGGGCCGTACGCACTGCCCGCGCCACCGTGGGGCTCCGTCTGGCTGGATCGTGAATCTGTGCTGTTTGGGGATTCCACTCTCGCGCTGCGCCAGTGGATGCGCGATAACAACATCCATTTTGAGATGCAGCAAAACGAACCGGAAGACCACTTCGGCACGTTGCTGCTGCTGGCCGCATGGCTTGTAGAAAATGGCCGCGAGGCGGAACGCGATCAGCTTCTCGCCTGGCACCTGCTGCCGTGGAGCACGCGCTTTTTGTCTGAGTTTGTCGAAAATGCAGGACATCCCTTCTATATCGCGCTGGGTAGACTCGCGCAGCTGACCCTGGCAGACTGGCAGTCAAGGTTGCTTATTCCGGTGGCGGATAAGCCGCTTTACCGCTAATAAACACCAGGCTTGCTTGATGTGGAGTAAGCCTGGTTTCCCTGATATTGTAGCGCTGGGGCTATCCATATGCGTGTAAGCCGATGATATTTAGTAATAAACCGCAGTTTTTTGTCCCGTCTATACAGAACGCTCACTCGAAACATCCAATTTATAGAGATAATTGGTAGTTGAAAAGATACCAGTAATGACCGGAAAATATGCCACTAGTGCTGGGGTTTATAAGGCTTGAGGGACAAGAAGTGGGAGTTTCTGAAACAGTAAAAAAATCTGTTATGCTGCTCATTATTGCGAGCCTGACCGCGGGATGCGCGCCGTTACATCCTTCCGGATGCCATAAAACCACAGCTACGGGTATTTGCAGTTCAGGACGCTGGGATGACCAGGATGAATGGGGCGCGCAAGCGCGGGCAATCAGGGCAGCAGTAAATGCCAAACTTGATGGGTCGCAAAACTGGAAAGGGAAAAAATGCAGGTTGCATATTGAATTTGCTCAAGATGGTAAACCTTTAAAAATATCAACCAGCGACGGCAACAAAGCCTATTGCGAAGCGATTGAATCAGCAGCTCATAAAGCCAAATTCCCGGCCTTCAGCAACCCGGAAGTCTATAGAGATTTCCAAAAATCCGGCTTCAATATGCGCGGTTAGCATCATAATAATCCTCTGCAATGCTTATATCTTCCTCCGTACAGTAATTCCTGCGAATAAGCTTCCTAATAGCGCCTATGAAGGTTAAACGCCGTATCAGACGTTCCTGATACTTATCGCGTTTCTTCCAACACCCTTTTAAATGCTACAATTTTCGCAAGTATCCTTTGCTGAAAAAATGACTTATGGCTCTTGATAAATTTGAACGACCAAAACTACAACTCCCTGACGGTGCAGATAAATTGTTGTTGCACTCCTGCTGCGCCCCCTGTTCCGGGGAGGTCATGGAGGCCATTCAGGCGTCGGGCATTGATTACACCATTTACTTCTACAATCCGAATATACATCCGCAGAAAGAGTATCTCATCCGAAAGGAGGAGAATATTCGCTTCGCCGAGAAACATGGCGTCCCTTTTGTCGATGCAGATTATGACACTGACAACTGGTTTGAACGCGCGAAAGGCATGGAGTGGGAGCCGGAGCGCGGCGTTCGATGCACCATGTGTTTTGATATGCGTTTTGAGCGCACGGCTCTCTATGCGGCGGAACATGGTTTCAGCGTAATAAGTAGCTCGCTTGGGATTTCCCGCTGGAAGAATATGCAACAGATCAATGACTGCGGACAACGTGCTGCTGCCCGTTACCCGGGAATGGTGTACTGGGATTATAACTGGCGTAAGCAAGGCGGATCATCGCGCATGATTGAGATCAGCAAGCGCGAACAGTTTTACCAGCAGGAGTATTGTGGTTGCGTCTATTCACTGCGTGATACCAACATGCACCGTAAATCGCAGGGCAGACCATTGATTAAACTCGGACAACTCTATTACGGAAAAGAGGACGAAGGGAAATAAGCTCTGCCCACACTAAGCTGAAAAAGCCCCTTTTTTCAGCTTTACGTTCTGTTGCTGTATGAACTCCTCTCAAAACCAAAAAAAAGATGAAAAACAAAATCCTCGTAAGTGCCTGCCTGATGGGTTTCCGGGTTCGTTATAACGGAAGTGATAAAGCAAGGGTGATCGCTCAGTTATCTCAGTGGCAACAGGAACAACGCTTAGTGATCCACTGTCCTGAACTGGCCGCCGGGCTGCCTGTTCCTCGTCCACCAGCTGAAATTCAGTTAGCGGACGGTCACGATGTCATGCACGGCCACGGCAGAATAGTTGAGAATACCGGACAGGATGTTACCGAACACTATCAGCTCGCTGCGTGGCTGGCCCTGCGGGCAGCCCAGGAATCAGGATGTTGCGCCGCATTGTTAACTGACGGCAGTCCGACGTGCGGGAGCCAGACTATCTATGACGGTTCGTTTAACAATACCCGCAAACCCGGTATGGGAGTCGCGGCATCACTGCTTTCCGAACACGGCATCGCGGTATTCTCCGAAGCTCAGGTGGCAGAGCTGGTGCAGTGGATAGAAGAAAGAGACGGACACACCTCCTGAAATTGAGCTATTCCGCTTCTTGCCGGAAGCGGACATTTTTGAAGCCAGCCGTGTCATTACGCGTATGCATTATTTATTACTCCTCTCGCTTTAATTTTCAGAATAATATCCTCAGCGTTTCGCCCTGCCCTGAAAATGGATAACGCCACGCATAAGCTAAGTCTTAAAAAGTTTTTACAGGCGCGCATAACAAAAGGCGTAACTGGTCGATCGGGATATTCATTGTCATTATTAGACAGAGTTAAGTAATCAGAATTTTACATGAAGCGCCTATATTTATTATTGTTTGTTGCGATCCTGATGACGATGGTTTATACATAATCCCCGTAAGCCTGCATTGGGTTTACGCGAGGCAAATGAACGCCTTACGGCAGGCGGACAACCTATCGGCACACATAGCTTTTCCTTTACTATTTATAGAGTTACATTTTTATAAGCTTGTAACTCACTCAATGTGGTCATTTATCCCGCGCAATGTAGGTATGGCCTGATATTAATTGTTAGTTTTTTGTTTTTCTTTTTAATGACGCGCATATTCATCCCCGGGTCATGCCGGAACAACGCCAGAGTCTAAAAAATGAATGAACCCTTGGGGATATTTAAGAATTTTACACATCAACGCACGCGGATATTCCTCACCGTTGCTTTTTTCTCATCAGTAATAAATATTCTGATGCTTACGCCTTCCATCTATATGTTGCAGGTATACGATCGGGCATTGCCCTCCGGGAATACGGCAACCCTGTTTATGCTGACGCTGCTGGTGGTATTTATGTTTGCCATTATGGCACTCATGGATTATGTCAGGGGTATCGTCATTATCAGGTTAGGTAATCAGTTTGATAACGCCCTTTCGCCAGCACTCTATACCGCTGCATGCGAAAAAAATCGGGTGAAGCGCAGCCCGAACGCCGGCCAGGCCATCAGCGATCTGACGACCTTACGCCAGTTTATTACCGGCCCGGCGCTATTTGCGATTTTTGATTCAGTCTGGTTTCCCGTCTATGTCGGCGTCATTTTTCTGTTTAACACCTGGCTTGGCCTGTTTTCGCTTGCAGGGGCTTTTCTTCTGTTGGGCCTGGCGTTTATTAACGAAAAAATGACCCGTACGCTGTTAAACGAAGCGGGCAGCCATGCGCTATTTTCTAACCATCAGGCAAACAGCACCCTACAAAATGCTGAGATCCTGCTGGCGCTGGGGATGACGGACAACGTTAAGGCCCGCTGGTGGCGGGCGCATCAACAGTTCCTGTATTGCCAGGGCGCAGCGAGCGAACGGGCTGCGCTGATGTCTGCCATCACCAAAACGGTGCGCATGGCGCTGCAGTCCCTGATGCTGGGACTGGGCTGCTGGCTTGCGATTCTGGGTGACATTTCACCGGGCATGATGATTGCAGGCTCCATTTTACTGGGTAGAGCGCTGGCTCCGGTTGAACAACTCATCGGCGTGGCGCGGGGATATCGGTCTGCCCGACAGGCCTGGGAACGCGTGTCTTGTCTGATCCGCGACTATCCTCCGGTGCAGGAGAGTGTGTGCCTGCCTGCGGCCCAGGGCGTTCTTACGGTGGAGAACCTGACCGTCAGCGCACCCGGAAATGCGCAGCAACCCCTTCTGCACGCTATCAATCTCCAGGTACAACCCGGAGAAGTGCTGGGTATTGTGGGGGCCAGTGCATCGGGAAAATCCTGTCTTGCCAGAGTGTTATGCGGCGTCTGGCCTGCCGGTGAAGGCGATGTCAGGCTGGATGGCGCTGATATTTACCACTGGCAGAAGCAACACGCCGGGCCGGGGATAGGCTATCTGCCGCAGGACGTGTCGCTGTTCACCGGCACCATCGCTGAGAATATTGCGCGTTTTGGCGAGATCGATTCGCCTCTGCTCATCGCCACCGCAAAGCTGGCAGGTGTACATGAGATGATTTTGCGCATGCCCGACGGCTACAACACCCTGATTGGCGAACAGGGTACGACCCTTTCGGGCGGGCAAAAGCAGCGCATTGGCCTGGCGCGGGCGCTCTATGGCAATCCCGCGCTGGTGATACTGGATGAGCCTAACGCCAGCCTTGATGAACAGGGTGAGCTGGCCTTGCAGCAGGTCATCCGCCAGCTCAGTCAGCAGAAAAAAACGGTGGTGATCATCTCGCATCGGCCTGGGATCCTCCCCCTCACCAGCCACCTTCTGGTTCTTGAAGGCGGAAAACAAAAGCTTTACGGCCCGACATCACAGCTCTTACAGCACGCAGCCCGACCGGCGAATCAGCCGAAAACCGCGCCCGCAGGACAAGGAAAAGCCCATGCATAACCGCGAAGCGCTGTTGACGCCAGCCGTTAACGTTCACCCGTTTGTCCGCCTTGGCTGGACAGTATTACTGGCCGGTCTGGGCACTTTCCTGCTCTGGGCTGCCCTGGCCCCCCTGGATAAAGGCGTGGTTGCCTCCGGAACGGTGATGGTTGACGGATACCGTAAGGCCATTCAGGCCCCTACTGGCGGCGTGGTGAAGCACATCGCCGTCAAAGAGGGCCAGACGGTACACAAGGGCGATCTTCTGGTGCTGCTGAGCCAGCGATCGACGCTTGCGCAACTGAGCGCCGCCCGCCTGCAATACCTGACGGCCCTTATCGCGCAATGCCGCCTCCAGGCAGAACTGGGCGGTGTCAGCGAGCTGCAACTACCGCCTGAAGCGCAACAAGAGGCGCTGAAAGAGGTCATCCGACCCATTATTGTTCAGCAACGCCAGCTCATGGCGGCAAGGAAGGAGGCGCTGGAAAGCGCGCAGCAAAACGACGCGCAGGCCATCGCCGGGCTGGAGCGCCAGCGCGATGCACTTGTCCGAACTGCCGAGACCAAAGCAAGCGGGCTCGCGCTGCTTAATCGTCAACTGAAAGACCTGAAGCCGCTGATGGCCGAGGGCTATTTCCCGCGTAACCGCTATCTCGACATTCAGGTGCAATCTGCATCGCTGGCAGGCGATTTGGGCGAAACCCGCAGCCGAATCGTGGAGTCAGGCAATCAGATCGCACAGCTTCAACGCAGCATGAAGCAGCGCCTGGCCGACAACCGGAAAGAGATTGAAACCCAGCTTGACCAGCTGCGCCTGCAAATCAGCGAGAGTAAAAAACAGCTGACGCTGTCGGATGTCGATCTCTCGCAGACCCGGGTCGTTGCCCCGCAGGATGGGGTTGTCATGAACCTCGCGCTTGCCAGCGAAAGCGCCGTTGTGAGCGCCGGGGAGCAGCTGCTGGAGCTGGTGCCGCAATCCTCTTCTCTGATTGTCGACTCACAGCTCGATGTCTCGCTCATCGATAAAGTCCACCAGGGTATGCCCGTCACCCTGATGTTCACCGCCTTTAATCAGCAAAAGACGCCCAAAATTCCGGCCCAGGTGTCGCTGGTATCAGCGGACCGTCAGACCGATCCCGCCACACAAAAACCTTATTACAAAATTCAGATTACGGTTTCACCCGACGGCATGAAAATACTGCAAAAAGAAGATGTTAAACCCGGCATGCCCGTCGAGGTATTTATCAAAGCCGGGGAGCGCTCGCTGTTGAGCTATCTGATGAAACCGATCCTGGATCGTGCGTCGCAGTCTTTTATAGAGGAATAATGGTGTTCACTGGCAAATTAAAACGCGCTTTAGCGCTTATCGCGCTGCTTACGCCGTTTTCAACAGGCGCATTAACCCTTTCGCAGGGCTGGTTTATGGCGCTGGACAACGACCCCCAGTATCTGGCTGCGGTTAAGGATCAGCTTGCCGGAGAAGAGTACATCCCCATAGGCCGGGCAGGTTTGCTGCCAAAACTGAGCGTCAGCTACCAGCGCGCGCCGCGTAACTGGCAACGACAGCAGTATCAGCAGTCAAATTTTTTGGGCGAGCGCACCGAGGTGGTTCAACACCAACAGTACGACAGCTATTCCGGATCGCTGACCCTGGTTCAGCCGCTATTTGATTACGACGCTTATGCCAGCTATCGCATCGGCATCATCAAAAAAATGCAGTCTGACGAACGCTACCGAAGCAGTCTGGTTGATCTGCAAAACCGTTACATCACGGCCTGGCTGGACGTTGCCGAGGCGTCCCAGCGGTTGCAGCTTGCGGCGTTGCATCGTCAGGGCCTCGAAGAGCAGCAAAAGCAGACACAGCGTCAGTTTGAGTCCGGTGAAGGTTCGATTACCGACGTCACCGAGACCCGGTCGGCGCTCAACCTGGCGGTTGCTGATGAGGTTGAAGCGCACGATGCGCTGGATACAGCCACCGTTGCGCTTTCGGCGATCGTGGGCATCAGTCTGCCTGACACCGCCGCGCTGCCCACCCTCAGCGAAAAGCCGCTGGAGCTGCCGCTGGCATCCACCCGCTATCAGTACTGGGAGCAAAAGGCCGCCCTGCATAATCCCGAGATCCTCTCTGCCGGGCAGAGTGTCGAGGAAAAACGCTATGAGATCGAGCGTAGCCGAGCGGGTGCCCTGCCCCGGGTTCAGCTTTACGCGTTGCATTCGGAGAATGACTCAAGCAACGACAACACCATTAATCAAAAATACCGTACCGACAGCGTTGGCCTGCGCGTCAGCATGGATCTGTTTTCCGGTGGAGGCGTGTCAGCGTCTGTCCGGCAGGCTGCTGCCCGCTATGAGCAGGCCAAATACCTTCACGACGCGCAGCGCCTGAAAACCTACAGCGAAATTAAAAAATCCTTGAATAAATGCCTGCATGCGCCAGAACGGATTGCGGCCTATACCTCGGCGGTGGAGGCCGCAAGACGACAGATTGACGCCACTAAAAAAAGTATTCAGGCGGGCCAGCGCATGAATATCGATTTACTTAACGCCGAACAGGCGTTCTATAAAACCAACGTTGAGCTTACTGCTGAAAAACATGCTGTCATAAAAGCATGGGTCAGTTTGCTCGCGCAGTCGGGCGAAATAAACAATGACAACGTCATGTTACTGGACACCTATTTCGCTCAATAATTGTAAAATAAAACAGAGGGACAGACCATGCCTGTATTTGATTATCAGGGTGAGAAAAACACGCAGCTTATTAAGGATGCGCTGACCATAGAGAGTATTAATTTTGGTGCGGCGACGTATCCTGATTATACCTATAGCGAAGAGAATGGCTGGAAAGTGTTAGACGGTAAAACGCTCAACTATTCAGGTTGTGCTAACCCTTATGGCGCGTTTTATGGCGAAAGCCTTCTGGAATCCAGCGCCGAGTGCAACGTGATGGGGAAATATGATGCCAACGGTAAGCTCGTCAATATCGGTATCAGCTTCTGGGGAACGGGCACCTATGCCAGCGCCCCGTCGATTCTGCATACGATTAACACGGTGATGGATACCGTAAGCGATGGCTTATCGGCGGTGATCGACGGCTATGCGGATAATTATGTGCTCAACGCCTATAAAAACCTCATGAGTTCAGTGGCCGCATTTGCGACAGCGAATGGACTGACGGGTGACGACGTAATTATTACCGGGCATAGCCTTGGCGGACTGGCGGTTAACAGCATGGCAACCCTTTCCGCACAGGGTCAATGGGGCGGTTTTTATGAGGAGTCGAGCTATGTCGCTTTCGCTTCTCCTACCCAAAACCTGGCCGATGATAAAGTCCTGAATATCGGCTACGAGAACGACCCGGTATTTCGCGTTTTAACAGGCCACAGTTTATCCCTGGACAGCTTGTTTAATCATGACACCCCGCTTGAGACCTGTACCAATAATATCGTTTCATTCAATGATTATTATGCAGGCCTGACCGATGATTTACAGATCTTCTCCATCGCAAATATGGCGGCATGGGCCGGACATTCCGGTCAGGGGTATACCGACGGCGCGTTACGCATTATGAATTCTGAAATCTATGATTTGACGCATCAGAATTCAAATATCATCGTATCCAATCTTTCTGAGGAATACCGCTCGACAACCTGGGTGTCCGATTTGAATAAATCCACCACGCATGTTGGGTCAACCTTTATTGTTGGCACGGAAACAAACGATTTATTACAAGGGGGTAAAGGTAACGACTATCTCTGCGGTGGCGGTGGCGATGATAGCTTTAAAGATCACAGTGGCTATAACGTTATTTATGGCGGCGCGGGCAGCAATTCCTACGTCACGGAATGTAATGTCGCCGATTTCACCTTCAGCCACGACGCTGAGGGAACGCTGTACTTTAAATATTCTACCGGGGATATTACCCGAGCAGAAGATATCCAGTACGTTAATGCTGACTACACCTTATTCAGCCTGTTTGGTATCCACTTCAATCAGAACGCGACATGGGAAGTAACGGATTATGGGTTAGAAGGCAACAGCGGCTCCCTCGCCTATGCCAACAGCTATTATGCTGACACGCAGAACAGTTTCACCGTTTCTACCGCCAGCAATGATAGCTGGTTCTATTCAGGGGCCAATGACAGCGATATCAGCGTTATCGGTAACAATAACAACGTGGTTTCAGGCTATGCCGACGACGCGATTCACCTGAACGGCAGCGATAATACGCTTCTTTTCTATGGTGATTTCGGCCACGACACTGTCTACAACCTCTCAACCACCGACAGCCTGGTCTTCATGGCTAACGAAAGTATTGCCGATAATGACAGCTATCTTAACCACCTTTCGTTTGAAGGCGATAGCGCCCTGCTGACGTATGGTGACAGCAGCGTCACGCTGGTAGGGGTTAATAGCGATATGCTTTCACAGATGCATATTGCTGTGGCATAAGTCCCATCCCCACGGGATCGCCTGTGGGGATTTTTCCCTTTCTGTTGATCCTGCTTTTTGTCTCCATCCTTATCTGTTCATGTAACTGACCGATTTTTAAAAGGTCAACCGCCTCACGTCCCGGCATTAGTTGAGGTGACATTCTCAGGGTACGAATTAAGCACTATCCTGGTCAGCCCGTGACGCCGCTTTGCTAGTCTGACTGTTGAGGCAGGTCGCAAACCGGAGGTATTCCTTGCTGATTAAATTTAAAAAAGCGCGCACGCACCGGGAGGATCGGCGGCTTGCACTGTGGCTGGCGACCTCTGCAGGGGTGCTGAACGCCATTGCGCTGGGGGCGTTTGGCTTTTTTCCGTCACATATGACCGGCAACACGTCACAGCTCTCCAGCGAAGTCTCCTCGACGGATCTGGACGATATCCTTTTCTTCGGCACGCTGATTCTGGCGTTTGTCACGGGCGCGATAGTGGCGCGCATGATTGTCCTGTGGGGCGTTATCCATAATGTCAGGCTGGTATTTAGCCAGGTTCTGCTGGTGGAAGGGATATTACTGACCGGGGTAGCCTTATATGAAATCTATTTTCACGCCTTCTCCACCAACCGGGAAATTATTATTTTCCTCTGTGGGTTAATGGGGATTCATAATTCCACCTCTACTCAGCTTTCCGGTGGACGCGTCCGATCCACGCACATTACCGGGACGCTGACCGATGCGGGGATATCGCTGGCCTCCGTGGTGGTCGCCATGATGCGTCGGGATTATTCCAAAGATACGGCGGCGCAGAAAAGCCAGCTGAAAACCCATTTAACTACCCTTTTCTCCTTTATCACGGGCGGTATTGCAGGGCTGATCCTGTTCCGCTGGTTTGGATTTACCGCAATGCTGGCGCTGGGGCTGATGCTGGTGCTCATTGCTGCTTTTTCCATCGTTAGCACCTCCCTTCGCGTACGCCGGGTGCGTGCCAATATACGTAGGGCGAGGCAATAAAGTTACAGCGTCACTTTTATAAGATCGCTTTCAGATAATTCTGCCCGCCGCATACGAACCCTTACCCCGTAAGGCTTAACCCATGATCTCACTAGTTTCATAGGGTTACTGATTTTCCCCCTTCGCTGGAACCCGTCCCAAACGCTTGCTATAGCTCTTATACCCCTGCCGAAACATGGCATAACAACAGGCAACCCAGGTTGCTATAACGCATGCGCACAGGGAGACACACCGCAATGCACCCATTACTTAAACGTTCGCTGCTTTTTGTCGGCGCGATTATCGTGGTTCTCGCCCTCCTCACCTGGGGTATTGGGCTGGAGACGATCAAGGCGCGGCAGGTTGACCTGGTCTATCTCGGGCAACAACATCTGATTTTAGTGTTCTCGTCCATGTTCTTTGCCCTGCTGGTCGGTATTCCCAGTGGGATCTTGCTCAGCCGCCCGGCTGCGCGAGGCGTGGCGGAATACGTGATGCAAATATTTAACGTCGGTAACACGCTGCCACCGCTGGCGGTTCTCGCGCTGGCAATGGTCGTGATTGGTATCGGCGATACCCCCGCGATCATCGCGCTGTTCCTCGCGTCGCTGCTGCCCATTGTCCGCAATACCTATGCCGGGCTGTGCTCCGTTCCGGCGTCATTGCTGGAAGCCGCCAACGGGATTGGGATGACCAAATGGCAGCGTCTGCGCCAGGTTGAAATCCCTAACGCCTGGCCCGTGATGCTCTCCGGCATCCGCATCGCCACCGCTATTAACGTCGGTACGGCACCGCTGGCCTTCCTGATTGGAGCCAGCAGCTACGGCGAGCTGATTTTCCCGGGGATCTACCTCAACGACTTTCCGACGCTGATTCTGGGTGCCGCGGCCACCGCCCTTTTCGCCCTGATTCTGGATACGTTGCTGTCGGCGCTGGGCCGCCTGATGAGCCCGCATCTCGCTCGATAATTATAACAAGGAGCTTTTATGAGACTGTTTTCCGGCCTGACGGCGTTTTGCGCCGCCGCGCTCTTTACCAGCCAGACGTTCGCCGCCCCGCTAATCCTGGCGACCAAGAGCTTTACCGAGCAGCACATTTTGTCGGCCATGACCGTGCAGTATCTGCAAAAGAAGGGTTTTCAGGTTCAGCCGCAAACCAATATCGCCACGGTGATCTCCCGCAATGCGATGATCAATAAACAGATTGATATGACCTGGGAATATACCGGTACGTCGTTGATCATCTTTAACCACATCAATAAACGTATGTCGCCGCAGGAGTCTTACGAAACGGTAAAACGCCTGGATGCGAAGCACGGTCTGGTGTGGCTCAAGCCTGCTGATATGAACAACACCTATGCTTTCGCGATGCAGCGCAAACGCGCCGAGGCGGAACATATCACGACCATGTCACAGATGGTGGCGAAGATTGAGCACATCCGCAAAACCGATCCTGATAACAACTGGCTGCTGGGTCTCGACCTTGAATTTGCCGGGCGCAGCGACGGCATGAAGCCACTGCAGGCGGCGTACAATATGCCGCTGGATCGCCCGCAAATCCGCCAGATGGACCCCGGTCTGGTCTATAACGCGGTGCGCGATGGCTTTGTCGATGCCGGGCTGATTTACACCACCGACGGGCGCGTAAAAGGCTTCGATCTCAAAGTGCTGGAAGATGATAAAGGCTTCTTCCCAAGCTACGCGGTTACACCGGTCGTGCGCAAAGACACACTGGACGCTAACCCTGGTCTGGAAGAGGCGCTGGACACCCTCTCGGCCCAGCTCAATAACGACGTTATCACCGAGTTGAATAAAAAGGTCGATATCGATCATCAGTCACCGCAGCAGGTCGCCCGTGATTTCCTGCGTAGCAAGAATCTGCTGTAAGGAGACGCTATGGATACGGTTCACTACATTTTAGACAACTGGGATTACCTGCTGATGCTGACGCTGCAGCACCTGTGGCTGGTCGCGTTGGCCGTCGGCCTTGCCATTATTATCGGCGTTCCGCTGGGGATTTTGATTGTTCGCCACAAATGGCTGGCAACGCCGGTGCTGGGTATTGCCACCATTGTGCTCACCATCCCGTCCATTGCCCTCTTCGGCCTGATGATCCCCCTCTTCTCGCTTGTCGGCCAGGGTATCGGCGCGCTGCCCGCCGTTACAGCGGTATTCCTCTACTCCCTGCTGCCGATTGTGCGAAATACCCATACGGCGCTCGACAGCCTGCCGCCGGGCCTGCGTGAGGCGGGTCGCGGAATTGGCATGACTTTCTGGCAGCGCCTGCGCTGGGTGGAAATCCCGATGGCGTTACCGGTGATTTTTGGCGGGATCCGTACCGCCGTCGTAATGAACATCGGCGTGATGGCCATCGCCGCGGTGATTGGCGCGGGCGGTCTGGGTCTGCTGCTGCTTAACGGCATTGGCGGGAGCGATATTCGTATGCTGATTGCCGGCGCATTGATGATTTGTCTTTTAGCGATTGTGCTCGACTGGTTACTCCATCGACTGCAGATCGTCCTGACTCCGAAGGGGATTCGATAATGATAAAACTGGAAAACCTCACCAAACAATTTTCACAGAAGCACGGCCAGACCGTTAAAGCCGTGGATAACGTTAATCTGAACGTCCCGGAAGGGGAAATGTGCGTCCTGCTCGGCCCGTCTGGCTGCGGTAAAACCACCACGCTCAAGATGATTAACCGCCTTATCACCCCGAGCAGCGGGAAAATCCTGGTAAACGGCAAGGACACCAGCGAGATGGATACCGTGACCCTACGTCGCAATATTGGCTATGTTATTCAGCAGATTGGCCTGTTCCCGAACATGACCATCGAAGAGAACATCACCGTTGTGCCGCGCATGCTGGGCTGGGACAAAGCACGCTGCAAATCGCGCGCTGCGGAGCTGATGGACATGGTTGCCATGGATCCGCACAAGTTCCTTAACCGCTATCCGCGTGAAATGTCGGGCGGCCAGCAGCAGCGTATCGGCGTGATCCGCGCCCTGGCAGCCGATCCTCCGGTACTGCTGATGGATGAACCTTTCGGTGCGGTCGACCCGATTAACCGCGAAGTGATCCAAAACCAGTTCCTCGAGATGCAGCGTAAGCTGAAAAAGACGGTCATGCTGGTCAGCCACGACATTGACGAGGCGCTGAAGCTTGGCGACCGTATTGCCGTGTTCCGCCAGGGACGCATTGTTCAGTGCGCCAGCCCTGACGAACTGCTGGCGAAACCAGCGAATGAATTTGTCGGCTCGTTTGTCGGGCAGGACCGTACCCTGAAGCGCCTGCTGCTGGTGTCAGCCGGGGATGTTACCGACCAGCAACCGACACTCACCGTGCGTCCGTCTACCTCGCTTTCGGAGGCGTTTGCCACCATGGATGACAACGATATCCGTGCCATTACCGTTGTCGACGAGCTGGGCAAGCCGCTGGGGTTCGTTAAGCGCCGTGAAGCCCGTAACGCCAGCGGTGCCTGCGGCGATATCATCCATCCGTTCCGCATGACCGGTAAAGCGGAAGATAACCTGCGCGTGGTGCTGTCCCGTCTGTATGAAAGTAACACCAGCTGGATGCCTATCGTCGACGAAGAGGGGCGCTATAACGGCGAGATTTCGCAAGATTACATCGCGGAATACCTCAGTTCAGGGCGCACGCGCCGGGCCTTGAATATCCATAGCGACAGTTAACCTTTCTGGCCGGGCGTTGCCCGGCTTTTTCGCACGCATACCTTTTGCTAACCCCGCGATTTCCCGCCACAATATTGTATCTTTCCCGTTTACGCGTGACCCATGCAACGTCTACATGCCTACCCCGACATCCGCGCGATGTTTCGCCGCCTGCTGATCGCCACCCTGACTGGCGTACTGGCCGCGCTGGCCGTGGCCCTGTTTCGGCATTCTATGTATCTGCTGGAGTGGCTGTTTCTCAGTAACAACAGCGGCAGCCTGGTGAACGCCGCCGCCGCATTATCGCCCTGGCGACGGGCATTAACGCCTGCACTCGGCGGGCTGGCCGCCGGACTATTGCTGTGGGGATGGCAACGCTTTACGGCACAACGCCCGCACGCGCCTACGGATTATATGGAAGCGCTGGAGACAGGCGATGGGCAGTTTGACTATGGGGCCAGCCTGGTGAAGTCGCTCGCCTCGCTGCTGGTGGTTGCCAGCGGCAGCGCCATTGGCCGGGAAGGTGCGATGATCCTGCTCGCCGCCCTCGCCGCCTCCTTCTTTGCCCAGCGCTTCACGCCAAAATCAGAGTGGAAGCTGTGGATCGCCTGCGGAGCCGCCGCCGGGATGGCAAGTGCCTACCACGCGCCGCTGGCGGGCAGCCTGTTTATTGCAGAAATCCTCTTCGGGACGCTGATGCTGGCCTCCCTCGGGCCGGTGGTCATCGCCGCCGTGGTGGCATTGCTCACCACTCGTCTGTTAAGCCCCGGAGCCAACACGCTCTATGAGGTGCATCTTAGCCAGGCGCTCAGCGCAGCGGATTACTCTCTGATTGTCGGGATGGGGCTGATCGCGGGCGTCTGCGGTCCGCTGCTGATGTGGCTCATGACCTACAGCCACGCCCTGTTTTTGCGGCTGAAGCTGACGCCACCGTTGCAGCTGGCGCTTGGCGGGCTAATCGTCGGGTTACTGTCGATTATCACGCCTAAAGTGTGGGGCAATGGTTACAGCGTGGTGCAGGCCTTTCTTCTCGCGCCGCCGCTGCTGTCGGTGATTGCGGGGGTGTTTCTCTGCAAGCTGCTGGCGGTGCTGGCCAGTAGCGGCTCAGGCGCGCCGGGCGGGGTATTTACGCCCACGCTGTTTATCGGCATGGGGACGGGCATGCTGTTTGCGCAGATTTTTGCGCTGTGGTTACCGGGCTCTGAAACGGCGATTTTACTGGGGCTGGCGGGAATAGCGACCTTGCTCGCGGCGACCACGCATGCGCCAATCATGTCGGCATTAATGGTGTGCGAAATGACCGGGCAGTATGTCTTACTGCCCGGCCTGCTGGTTGCGTGCGTGGTCGCGTCGGTGCTTTCGCGGACGTTACGCCACGACTCTATCTACGGACAACATACCGCCGAGAGCAGAGAGGTCGACGTATTGCGCTAACTCGCGCTGCTCGGCGCGCGGCAGGTAAGGCAGTTCGCCCACCAGCGGCCCGGGTAATTTTTTGCTAAGCACGTCAATGATTTCAGCGTAATGCGCCAGCCCCGGGTTAATGCGGTTCGCCACCCAGCCAATCAGCGGCAGGCCGTCGTTAGCGATAGCCTGGGCCGTGAGCAGCGCATGGTTGATGCACCCTTCCTGGATCCCCACCACCATCACCACCGGCAGCTGTTCCTGCACCACCCACTCCGAGAGCGGACGCAAATCGTTCATCAGGCTGCGCCAGCCGCCGGTGCCTTCAACCACCACGTGATCCACTTGCGCGCTGAGGTTCGCCAGCCCATCAGATAACAACGTGTAATTGATCAGGCCACTGTGCGCCACGCTGCTTTCATCTTCGCTTAACGCAATCGGATTGACCGCATGATAAGGCAGCTCCAGGGATGAGACGCTTTGCAGGACCAGAGCATCTTTATTGCGCAGCCCCTCTGGCGTCTCTTTACTGCCTTTTGCGACCGGCTTGTAGCCTGCTACGCGTTTATTGCTCGCCGCCAGGGCCTGCAATAGCGCGCGGGATACAACAGTCTTCCCGACAGAAGTATCAGTACCAGTTACAAAGAAACGCTTAAGCATGACTCACTCCACCCCTTGGGTATGCTTTGAAAATATAAACCAGGTAAATAATTCAGTGGAGGAAGTCTACGGGATGCCTGCGCTACCCGGCTTGAGATAGCGCAATTTTTCGTACATCTCTGGAAAAGAGTTAACCCTGAAGCAAACGGATCAGTAAAGAACCGTTATACATTGCATCTTTGACCAGCGCCGCGCCGGCCATAGTGCCCTGGTTAGAAAACTGGGTGCTTTCAACCACGATATTCTTGCTGTACGCGGGCAGAGATTGCTGGTTGATGCAGGCGGATATCGTAGGGAAGAGAATATCGGGTGCCTGGCTCAGCGGCGAACCAATCAGAATTTTTTGTGGATTAAAGAGATTGACCATGATGGCAAGGATCCGGCCCACGTTATTCCCCACGCCGGTAATGATGTCCTTCGCCAGCAGATCGCCCTGCTGCGCGGCGGCGCACAGGGAGTCGACGGTTAAGGGCTGGCCGTGAAGCGAGGAACTCATCGACTGGCTCAGACGCACCTGCGCCAGCTCCAGCACGCTTTCTACGCTGGCAATGGTTTCCAGGCAGCCGTGGTTGCCGCAATAGCAGCGCTTACCGTACGGGTCGACCTGAGTATGACCAATTTCAACCAGGCTACTGCTTCCGGCATGCAGCAAGCGTCCGTCGGTAATCACGCCGGCCCCGACGTTATGATCGATAACCACCTGAATCACGTCCCGCGCGCCACGCGAGGCACCAAACAAGGCTTCCGCCATCGTCCAGGCGCTGATGTCGTGCTGAATATAGACGGGCACCCCGGTATGGCTCTCCAGCACATCGCCAAGGGGCATCTCTTTCACGCCGTCGTAAAACGGCATGCGATGCACGATGCCATTTTCCGTATCAATGATGCCGGGCAGAGTGATGGCGATCGCCGTCAGGCGCTCAAGGCGCTGCTGATGACGTATAAAAAACTGGTCGATATGAGTGAGGATGGCGTCAAGGAGCGGCTGTTCGGCATCAAGCGGCAGATCCAGACGGTCTTCCACCACCAGCTTGCTGCTTAAATCACGCAGGGCAAGGAAGATTTCACCGCGGCTTATGCGCATCGAGAGGTAATGCCAGGCCTCGGTTTCGACAATCAGCCCTACCGCCGGACGTCCACGGCTGCCCGGCTCCTGGATTTCTGTCTCCTGAACAAGATGGGCTTCCAGCATTTCGCGAACAATTTTCGTGATACTGGCAGGCGCCAGTTGAGCCAGGCGCGAAAGATCGATGCGCGAAACCGGTCCGAGCTGATCAATCAGGCGATACACCGCGCCAGCGTTGGTCTGCTTAATCTGATCAATATGCCCTGGCTGACTATCAGCAACCACCTCGTACTCCCTTATTTTCGAGCTTCGAAATAAACTGTGGGCTATGGTGAAGCACTTCAATGGCCGCCGTCAAATTTTTACTTAGCCATGTGATTTACAGCACATTTCTGCCCACTTTTCCCTGTATTTATCGCCCCTGTGAGGCGCTGATAAGCTGCTTTTTAAAACGCTGTGCCGCCTGGCTCAGTTCATGATGTTTTGACCATACCAGCCACATCTCAGAGACCGCATCCTCTTCGGCAAGCGCAACCCAGCGCATCTCGCGCAGCTGCACCCGCTTAAAGGAGGCCGGCAAGATCGAAACCCCCAGCCCTGCCGCCACCAGGCCGATAATCGTCATCGCCTCTCCCACCTCCTGGGCGATCGTTGGCGTGAGATCGTAGCGACGCAGTAATCCAAGGATATCATCATACAGGCCTGTGCCCACCTGCGGATCAAAAAAGACAAACGGCTCAGCTGCCAGCTCTGTCAGGGTGACGACGGGCTTTGCGGCCAGCGGATGATCGCGCGGGATCATCGCCATCAGCGGCTCGCGCAGGATAACCTCCCACGCCAGCGTGTCGGGGAGCAGAGTATTGCGCATCAGCCCGAGGTCAAGCGACCCTTCGTTGAGGGGCGAAATTTGCTCACGGGTATTAATTTCGCGGGTCTGAATATGCACGTCCGGAGAGTGACGGCGAAACGAGGAAAGCGTGGCCGATACTGCACCGATAAAGGGTGCCGAGGAGGTAAAACCGATGCGTAACTCCCCCGTTTCGCCCAGGTACAGGCGTTCCGCCCTGGCGGCGGCGTCGTTCACCAGGCCCAGAATGTGTCGGCTATCGGCAAGAAACTGCCTGCCCGCCGCGGTCAGGCTTACGCTGCGGTTAGTCCTGGCGAGCAGGCGTGCCCCAATCTGCTGCTCGAGGATCTGAATTTGCTGGCTCAACGGGGGCTGGGAGATATTCAGACGCGCGGCGGCGCGGCCAAAATGCAGCTCCTCAGCGACCGCGACGAAGTAACGTAGGTGACGCAGCTCGATATTCATATTTCTAAAGTATCATTTGAGATTATTAATATATTAGACAGAATATTTACATTTTCCTACTCTGATCCTGTGGTCATATTCGTCACCCGTCATCCCGGGGATGTTAAGCAAGGAAACCGTGTGAGTCGTACATCTACCCTCGATATCGATCCGGCAAGCGATATCGATGATTTACCCCCAGCAGCACAGCCGGTGCAGTTCATCAAACGTGGTACCCCTCAGTTTATGCGCGTCACGCTGGCGCTCTTTTCGGCCGGTCTGGCCACCTTTGCCCTGCTCTACTGCGTTCAGCCCATCCTGCCCGTTTTATCCCATGAGTTTGGCGTCTCGCCTGCCACCAGCAGTATTTCGCTCTCCATTTCAACCGGCATGCTGGCGGTGGGCCTGCTGTTCACCGGACCACTTTCAGATGCGATAGGCCGTAAACAGGTGATGGTCACGGCGCTTATGCTGGCGTCCGTATGCACGCTCTTGTCCACCATGATGACCAGCTGGCACGGCATTCTGGTGATGCGCGCCCTGATTGGCTTATCGCTAAGCGGCGTGGCGGCAGTTGGCATGACCTACCTCAGCGAAGAGATCCACCCGAGCTTCGTCGCGTTCTCGATGGGGCTGTACATCAGCGGGAACTCCATCGGCGGGATGAGCGGCCGTCTGTTGAGCGGTGTCTTTACCGACTTCTTTAACTGGCGCATTGCCCTGGCGGTGATTGGTCTCTTCGCCCTTGCCGCCGCGCTGATGTTCTGGAAAATTTTGCCCGCGTCACGCCACTTCCGCCCAACGTCCCTGCGCCCGAAAACGCTGTTTATCAATTTTCGTCTGCACTGGCGGGATAAAGGGCTGCCGCGTTTATTCCTGACCGGTTTCCTGCTGATGGGGTCGTTTGTCACGCTGTTTAATTACATCGGCTACCGTCTGATGCTCTCCCCGTGGCACCTGAGCCAGGCGGTGGTGGGTCTGCTGTCTGTCGCCTATCTGACCGGCACCTGGAGTTCACCGAAAGCCGGAGCGATGACTGCACGCTTTGGCCGTGGTCCGGTGATGCTGGTTTCGACCGCGGTGATGCTGCTCGGCCTGCTGATGACGCTGTTCTCTTCCCTGTGGCTGATTTTTACCGGCATGCTGCTTTTCTCTGCCGGTTTTTTTGCCGCCCACTCCGTCGCCAGCAGCTGGATTGGCCCGCGCGCCCGCCGTGCCAAAGGCCAGGCATCCTCACTGTATCTCTTTAGCTATTATCTCGGTTCAAGCATTGCCGGGACGCTCGGCGGCGTCTTCTGGCATAACTACGGCTGGAACGGCGTCGGCGGGTTTATCGCCCTGATGCTGTGTGCGGCGCTGCTGGTGGGCGGGAGTTTGCATAAGAGACTGAAATAGACCTGGAGTCCCTTCTTTCTGGTGCAGGAAATGTGCAGGGTTTGTGTTGAAATTTTGTTACTATCCACGAACGCTCCTGAAAACATTCCCATCCAGAAGGAAGAATAAGAATGGAAAAAAATGCGCAATACCAACAACTTGTAAAAGTATTCCAGCGTCTCTCCCGCTTCTCCCACCTCACCTCCATCGCCAGCTGGGATATGTTTACCATGATGCCTCCAGGCGGAAGCGCCGCGCGCGGTGAAGCCCTGGCGGAGATGAGCGTTCTGCAACATCAGATCCTGACCGATAAAAAAGTGGGCGACTGGCTGGCAGCGGCGGCGCAGGAAGATCTGAATGACGTTGAACAGGCTAATCTGCGCGAAATGACGCGCCATTACCAGCAGGCCTCGCTGTTGCCGGAATCGCTTGTAGAGGCCAAATCGCTGGCGGGAAGCAAGTGTGAACATGCCTGGCGTACCCAACGTCCCGCCAATGACTGGCAGGGTTTTTCTGCCAATCTGAAAGAGGTAGTCAAGCTCAGCCGCGAAGAGGCGCGTCTGCGCGCCGAGTCTAAAGGCTGTTCGCCTTACGATGCCCTGCTGGATATTTTTGAACCCGATATGACCAGCGCTCGCCTCGACGTACTGTTTGGCGATATGAAATCCTGGCTGCCGGACCTGCTGGCAAACGTTGTTGAAAAGCAGGCTCAGCAGTCGTTCGTTCCGCCGCAGGGGCCTTTCCCGACGGCGACGCAGCGTGAGCTGGGGCTGGAAGCCATGAAGATGCTTGGCTTCGACTTTAACAGTGGTCGTCTGGACGTCAGCGCGCATCCGTTCTGTGGCGGTGTGCCGGAAGATGTACGCATCACCACCCGCTATGATGAGAACGAACTGCTCAGCGCCCTGTTTGGCGTGATCCATGAAACTGGCCATGCCCGTTACGAACAAAACCTGCCCCGCGCCTGGGCCGGGCAGCCGATTGCGCTGGCGCGTTCCACGGCCATCCACGAATCCCAGAGCCTGTTCTTCGAGATGCAGTTGGGGCGCAGTAACGCCTTCCTGAAGCACCTGCTCCCGGCGGTGCATGCCCGTTTCGGCAGCCAGGCGGCCTTTAGCGAAGAGAACTTCACCGCCTGGAACCAGCGCGTTAAACCGGGCTACATACGTGTCGATGCCGACGAAGTGAGTTATCCCGCGCATGTGGTGTTGCGTTATGAAATTGAACGTTCGTTGATTAATGGCGAGATTGAAGTGGATGATATTCCGGCCCTGTGGGATGAAAAAATGCAGGCCTGGCTCGGACTGTCCACCAAAGACAACTACCGCAACGGTTGCATGCAGGATATCCACTGGACCGACGGCGGCTTCGGCTACTTCCCGTCCTACACGCTGGGGGCGATGTACGCCGCACAGCTGTTCCACGCCGCCAGTACGGCGCTGCCGGGCCTGCAGGCCTCTATCGCTGAGGGTGATTTCAGCGCTCTGTTTGACTGGCTGCGCCAGAACATCTGGCAACACGGTAGCCGCTTCACCACCTCACAGCTGATCGCTCAGGCTACCGGCGAAGATCTTAACGTTCGCTATTTCCGCGAGCATCTGACCTCACGCTATCTGTAACCGCCTTCGCCGGGTTCGTACCCGGCGTTGTACATATGGTTACACGCGGATACCAATCACTCACGGAAACCCAGAATTTACAGGGATATAGTTATTTCAACGGCCCCGCAGTGGGGTTAACTGAAAAACCAAATTCGAGGGTATGAACATGAAAAAAGTATTAGCTCTGGTTGTTGCCGCTGCTATGGGTCTGTCTTCTGCTGCGTTCGCTGCAGAAACTACCGCGACGCCTGCTGCTGCGCCAACGGCCACTACCGCTGCTCCGGCTAAAACCGTTCACCATAAAAAGCATCACAAAGCGGCTAAACCTGCTGCAGAGCAGAAAGCGCAGGCAGCGAAGAAGCACCACAAAAAAGCAACCAAGCCTGCGGTAGAGCAGAAAGCACAAGCGGCGAAAAAGCATCACAAAAAAGCGACCAAGCCAGCGGCTGAACAGAAAGCGCAGGCCGCTAAAAAGCATCACAAAAAAGCGGTAAAACACGAAACGGCTAAACCTGCTGCACAGCCAGCAGCATAAGCGTACACGCTGAACCGTGTCCTTCGGGACACGTTGGTAAACCGGCGCTGAACAGATTGTCAGCGCCGTTTTTTATCCGGAGGGCGTATGCTGCGACGCTATCGGTTTGAGCTCATTCTTATCTTCCTTATTTTATGCGCGCTCATCGCAAGCCATTTTTATCTTTCCTGACTGTAGCACGCTGATTTTACTCCCACTTTAGCGCCGTCCCGTCTATAGTATTTTTACAGGGTTCACTTTTAATAATCATAATTACCCCACCAGAGTGTGATATGCGTAAATCTGTTGTGCTGTTACTGGGAACGTTTGGGCTTTTTTCTGGCTTTACCCATGCGGATGATGGTGATGAAAGCGTCATAAGCGCGAAAGAGGTCAAGACGCTGTTTTTTGGTCATGACGACCGCACGCGCGTTGCCGATCCCACTCAGGCCCCCTGGGATGCCATCGGTCAACTGGAGACCGCCAGCGGTAACCTCTGTACCGCCACGCTCATTACCCCTAAGCTTGCCCTGACGGCAGGCCACTGCCTGCTCACTCCTCCCAATGGGAAACCGGACAAAGCCGTCGCCCTGCGCTTCGTGTCGCTAAAAGGGATATGGCGCTATGAAATCCACGGGATTGAAGGCCGCGTTGATCCGTCGCTCGGTAAAAGGCTCAAGCCCGATGGCGATGGCTGGATCGTGCCGCCTGCGGCTGCTTCATGGGATTTTGGTCTGATCGTGCTGCGTTATCCGCCGTCGGGCATTACCCCACTGCCGTTGTTTGAAGGAGACAAAGCGGCGCTCACCGCCGCGCTGAAAGCGGCCGACCGCAAAGTCACGCAATCAGGCTACCCTGTCGATCATCTGGATGCGCTATATACCCACACGGACTGCGTCGTCACAGGCTGGGCGCAAAACAGCGTGCTTTCGCATCAGTGCGATACCTTACCGGGAGATAGCGGCTCGCCGCTGATGTTAAAGACCGAGAACGGCTGGCAGTTAATTGGCGTGCAAAGCTCTGCGCCCGCCGCCAAAGACCGCTGGCGTGCCGATAACCGCGCGCTCTCCGTGACCGGCTTTCGTGACAAGCTCGACGCACTGGCGCAGCAGTAACGTCTGTTTTCGTTTCCCCCAAACGTAACACAGGCAGCGAATGTCGCTGCCTGTAAACATTGGTGGAGCGGTATCAGGCGAATTTAATCATGATCATGCCCGCCAGTAACAGCACCAGCCCTATCCAGCCTTTGTTATTTAAACGCTGACCGAACAGGATCCAGCCCGCGGCCAGAGTGGCGGCGATACCGAATCCGCCCCAGAGCGCATACGCCACTGAGAGATCGATGCCTTTCACCGCCTGTGACAGGGCGCTAAACGCCCCGAGCACAGCGGCAATCGACATCAGGCCGTAAAACTTACGGCGAAAACCGTCCGAGAACTTCAAAAAAACGTTAGCCGCAATTTCCAGCACGATAGCGAGTCCCAGCCAGGCCGCATGGATCCATTCAAACTGCTGCATGGGTCTGCTCCTTTGGCTGTTTTGTCGGCTTACGTGTACCCGATTTAATCAGCACGATCCCGGCCACCAGCGTGGTCAAACCGGCAATCTTCATGGTCGATAACGTTTCGTCAAATAACATCACGCTGAACAACGTGATCAGCAAAATACCGATACCTTCCCACAGCGCATAGGCGACACCCAGTGCGATTTTTTTAACCGCGAAGGAGAGAAAAATATAGGAAAGGGTAATCATCACCAGCATTAAAATAAAGCCGGTGTTGCCATCACTGACGCTGGCCCATTTCATAGACAGCGTGCCGGTAATTTCAGCGACGATCGCTAATGCTAATAAAATCCAGTAAAACATGGTTTTTCTCCTGCTTGAGAATATAATCCATCGAGGCCCGCTGAGCACAGCAAACCCTAAAAATATGAAATTAAATCAGACAGCTAAGCGCATAGCGCCAGCTCAGGCAGAAGATGTGACTACAGCGCGGTGTGCCAGTGTTGCTCACCAAAGAGAAGGCAGAAGGAGGAAGAAATGACAGCGGTGTTTTTTGAAAAATACGTCCTGAACAAATTGTCCATAATATTACAATTATCCGCGTTGTTGCTTCTCGTCTTTGCGGATGAAAATTGTCCTCGGTAGTTGAACACGCCTGATTTGTACCATAAGCCAGGAATTTACTCAAAGCCTTTTCAATTCTTTACCCAGCTTGTTTGATTTTGGTTAGTTTTTTTAAACGGCTTTCGCATCTATTATAAATAAAAAGATTATTCAGGAACGTCCATGGCCAAACCCATCATTACCCTGAACGGACTCAAGATTGTCATTATGCTGGGCATGCTGGTGATTATCTTGACCGGCGTGCGCTTTGCCGCTGACATTATCGTGCCCTTTATTCTGGCGCTGTTCATCGCAGTGATCCTCAACCCGCTGGTGCACCGCATGGTCCGGCTGCGCATACCGCGGGTGCTGGCCATTACGCTGCTGATCGGCATTATTATTGTCGCCATGGTGCTGCTGGTGGCCTATCTCGGGACATCGCTAAACGAGCTGGCGCGCACGCTGCCCAAATACCGCTCGTCGCTGGCGATCCCGCTGATGCAACTCGAGCCATGGCTGCAGCGTGCGGGCATAGAAATTTCTGTTGAAGAGCTGCTGAGGTATATCGATCCCAATGCGGCCATGACCATCGTCACCAGCCTGCTGGCCCAGCTCTCCAACGCCATGACCTCCATTTTCCTGCTGTTTTTGACCGTGGTGTTTATGCTGCTGGAAGTGCCGCAGCTGCCCGCCAAACTGCAGCAAATGATGGTCCGCCCGGTTGAGGGCATGGGCGCTATTCAGCGCGCGCTGGACAGCGTCTCTCGCTATCTGGTGTTGAAAACCGCCATCAGCCTGGTGACGGGTGCGGTAGTCTGGGGCATGCTGATGGCCCTGGACGTCCGCTTTGCGTTTGTATGGGGACTGCTGGCCTTTGCGCTGAACTATATTCCCAACATTGGTTCGGTGCTGGCGGCGATCCCACCCATTCTTCAGGTTCTGGTCTTCAGCGGCCTGTACGATGCGCTTGTTCTACTGGCGGGGTACCTGATCGTTAACCTCATTTTCGGCAACATACTGGAGCCGCGCATGATGGGACGCGGTCTCGGGCTTTCCACCCTTGTCGTTTTCTTATCGCTGATATTCTGGGGCTGGCTGCTTGGTCCGGTCGGGATGCTGCTCTCCGTTCCCCTGACCATCATTGTGAAAATCGGCCTTGAGCAAACCGCGGGCGGGCAAAGCATCGCGGTATTACTCAGCGATATGAGCCATAAATAAGGGGTGCCGGCGGTTCAGACGCCCATCGCCAGCATGGGCTTACCGGGCCTTCCGGCTTCACGATACGCGGCCAGCGCCGCCTTCCACTCCGTCAGGGGATAGAGGGTGGCGTCGCGATATAGGCTTGCCCGCAGCTTCGGCCAGATGCGCCCGAACTCCGCCTGCCATGCCTCTGTGCTCAGTGCATCCAGTGAGTTCCGAATATGAAACCACGCCACGCGCGGTAGCGCCCGCTGCTGACGGAAGGTTTGCCCGCTCAGCAGCCCATAGCAAACAAAGACGCCCTTCTCCGGCATGGCATCCAGGATCGCCTCCGCCAGGCTGCCGCCCGTGGCGTCAAACACCACGTCCGCGCGGGCAGCAACCGCGTTGATTGTTGCCGTATCCTGCTGTGCAATGGGGATGATCCCCATAGCGGCGAGCCGCCCGGCATGGACAGGCGAGCGATGGATCCCGTACACCGCCTGCGCTCCGGCCTGGCGCGCCCACTGTCCGAGCAACACCGCACAGTCAGAGCCTGCTGCCGTCAGGAGTATTGTTTTCCCGTCTGGCGGATGGTTATCGAGCATCATCTGTGCCGCCAGCGGGTTGATATACGCCCGTGCGGCAAGCGTTGAGTCGATATCGTCCGGCACGGGGATCGCATACCCGGCCGGGCAATCCACGTAGCGCTGCCAGGTTCCCTGCCCCCTCAGCGGCAGCACGCGTTTACCCAGCAGGCAGGCAAACGCCTCGGGTGCCTCAGTGACGATCCCGACCCCTTCGTACCCCGCCACCGCCGGTAATGACGTCCGGTGGCGGTACGCGCCGGTTATCGGGATAAGATCGGAGGCATTGACCGGCGAAAAGAGCATTTGCACCCGCAAATGCTCCGGGGAGCGGGCGTTGAGCCGCGAAACCTCAGGTTGCAGAACGCTGTCTGGCTCGCCGAAACGGCGATACCAGAGGGCAAGATTTTCCATTATGTCTCGCTGTGAAGGCCGGTTTAGCTGTCGCGCCAGCCCAGTGCCGGTGCAACATGCTTAAGAATGGATTCAATGACATGCGCATTGTAATCCACACCCAGCTGGTTTGGCACCGTCAGCAACAGAGTATCCGCTTCAGCGATGGCTTCGTCCTGTTTCAGCTGTTCAATCAGCTTGTCAGGCTCCGCTGCATAGCTACGACCAAAGATCGCACGCGTTTTTTCATCGAGGAAGCCCACGCTGTCGCTGTCGTTGCGGCTTGCACCAAAGTAGCTCCGGTCACGATCGTTCATCAGGGCAAAGATGCTGCGGCTCACCGACACGCGCGGCGTCCGGGTATGCCCGGCTTGCGCCCACGCCTCGCGGTAGGCGCGGATCTGTTTTGCCTGTTGAATATGGAACGGCTCGCCGGTTTCATCATCTTTCAGCGTCGAACTTTGCAGGTTCATACCCAGCTGAGCGGCCCACACCGCCGTGGCATTTGAGCCTGCCCCCCACCAGATTCGGTCGCGTAAACCTTCAGAGTGGGGTTCCAGACGCAACAGTCCCGGCGGGTTCGGGAACATCGGCTGCGGGTTAGGTTTCGCAAAGCCTTCGCCACGCAGCGCCTCAAGCAGTACCTCGGTGTGGCGGCGCGCCATATCCGACTCGTTTTCGCCTTCCTGCGGCACGTAGCCAAAATAGCGCCAGCCGTCGATCACCTGCTCCGGTGAGCCGCGGCTGATGCCCAGCTGCAGGCGACCGCCGGAAATCAGATCCGCCGCACTCGCCTCCTCGGCCATATACATCGGGTTTTCATAACGCATATCGATAACGCCCGTGCCAATCTCGATCCGTTTGGTTTTCGCGCCAATGGCGGCCAGCAATGGGAACGGCGAGCTGAGCTGGCGGGCAAAGTGGTGCACGCGGAAATAGGCGCCGTCAGCGCCAAGCTCTTCGGCCGCAACGGCCAGATCGATGGATTGCAGCAGCGTGTCCGCCGCGGAACGGGTGGCAGACTGCGCCGACGGCGTCCAGTGACCAAATGACAAAAAGCCGATCTTTTTCATAACGCGTATCCTGGTTAAAACGGGTTTCCCCCACTTTACGCATTCCATGATGAGAATAAATACCGTTTCTTTCACTGACCAGGTCAAATAAATTGACGGACCGATCGTGACGCTTATCACGTGCCAGCCACCAGCCCCAGATAGGCGTTCACTGCTGCACTCGGCTCCTGCTTACGGCTGATAAGTACCAGATTGGCGGTGAAATCGGGCTCGTTCAAAGGACGATAAACCAGCCCCGGGATGTTCACCTGCTGAAGCGGGGCCGGGATCAACGCCAGCCCTAACCCGGTCGCCGCCATCGCCAGAATACTCAGCGTACTGCCGGAGCGGTACGCCACATGACACTGCTCTCCGAGCTTTTGAGTCAGCATGATAAACAGATGCTCATGCGCATCATGCGCGTCGTAAAGCACAAGCGGCTTCCCGGCCAGCATTCCAATGGTCAAACAGGGGTGCTGAGCGAGTGGGTGATCGTCCGTCATCGCGACAAGGAACTCCCAGGCTCCGATGCGCCGGACGTGAATTTCCGGTGCTGAAAGCGTGCTGCTTATCGGGGTATACCCGATATCCAGCTGTCCGGCACGAATTGCCTCGACCTGGTTCTGCGGGCCCACTTCATGAATCATGAGCTCAGCGTCAGGAAAACGTTGATGAAAAAGGCGCAGGTCTGCAATCAACCTTCCGCTGAAAATAGCATTGCCTGCGAACCCTACCCGCACCCGCCCCGTTTCGCCTCGCATGGCGCGCGCGACGGTCAATTTCGCGTGCTCCGCCTGTTCGAGCGTGCGCCGGGCTTCGGTCATAAAAAGTTCTCCAGCATCAGTCAGTTCGACCCGGCGGCTGGTGCGCACAAAAAGCGGGCCACCCAGTTCTGCCTCCAGGGCTTTGATCTGCATGCTCAGGGCCGGTTGCACGATATTCATTTTTTCTGCCGCCCGACCGAAATGGCCCTCTTGCGCGACCGCCAGAAAATAACGCAGATGGCGAAGCTCCATACCCACCTCATCGATAATTAAAAATGATTAATCAGTCATATCTATATATTTCATTTTAGCCTGTTATGGCGTCAAACTGCATCCATCCCATAACAGGAGGAAACACAATGCGTAATCTGGAAAATGACAGACAACAACTCAGTGATTTAATGAATGGCTGGATGCACCGGGACCTTGGCGAATGGCATGCGCTACGTGAGCTTTTCCATCCCGACGGCACGATTGAGATCACCTGGTTTGAAGGCCTGGCGAGCGACTTTGTCGACGGCTCTATGCGCATGGGCGCATCTGATCTGCGCACCAAACATTTTATCGCGACGCCTGCCGTGACGTTTAATGCTGAAGGGACTAAAGCGATCCTTGAAACCAACGCGATGATCGTGGCTGAAAATGTGAAGCTCAATATTGGCTGCGAATGCCACAACCGTTTCTACGATCTGGCCGAAAAACGCGACGGCGTCTGGAAGCTCTTTCACCGCCAGAGTATCTACGACATGGGCACGTTCACCTTCCCGCTGGGCCCGGTGGAGATAGATCGCACTGTCGTTGCAAAATACCCGCGTGAATATGCCACCCTCGCCTACCTGCTTGAGCAAAGTGGTTTTCCTCTCGGACGAGTATTTGCCACGCGCGGCAGCGATCTGGAAGCGAAAATGAAGGCCGACGGTCAGCGCTGGCTCGCAGCCTGAGCGCGATAACCGGGATCCCGTTACCTTTCTGCGGACTTATGCGATATATTTGCGGCCTGAACTCAATCGCAGGTAATCACTGAAATGGCTCTGATCCCCAAAAACTACGCGCGGCTGGAAAGCGGCTACCGCGAGAAAGCGCTCAAAATTTACCCGTGGGTGTGCGGGCGCTGCTCGCGGGAATTTGTTTACTCCAACCTTCGCGAGTTAACAGTCCATCATATCGATCACGATCATACCAATAACCCGGAAGATGGCAGTAACTGGGAGCTGTTGTGCCTGTTTTGTCACGATCATGAACACTCGAAGTACACCGAAGCCGATCAGTACGGCACCACCGTGGTGGCGGGTGAAGATGCGCAGAAAGATGTCGGCGAAGCGACCTACAACCCCTTCGCGGATTTAAAGTCGTTGATGAATAAAAAGAAATAACCTCCCCCGCGTGCGTCCGGCAACGACACTGCCTGAGATCGGGCAGTGTCATCTGCTCAATCCCATGGTGTGGTTAGAGTCCCCCCGGCGTTCCCCATACTTAGCAGGTAAAAGCGCGCTCTTTCGCCAGCAGGAAAGGCCGTAAATAGGCCACGGTGTTGGACAGCGGTATGACGTCGTCGCTGAGCTTAATCTTAAGCACGTCAGTGAGATAACGTTTGCGAGCCTCTATCCTTGCCCACAGCTCGGGATAAGCGCGCCGGATCTCGGCCTGCAGCTGAGCGTCAGCCAGTGCAATGCTCTCTTCAGCACTGACGCCGGTATAGCCCTTCACGGAAGGGATGATATCGATTTGCACAATCATGCCGCTTTTCAGGGTTTGCGTTGAGCCGCTAAACACAGGCGATGACATCCACTCTTCTTCCGCGCTGAGATGGCCCGGATTGAGATGCCAGCCATATTTGTGTTTAGGCAGAACGGACTCGATAAGCGCATAAAGCGCCCCGCCCGCCATGCCAACGTGAATATGTTCAAGCCAGGTGACGACCGCGGCGAAATAGGGTTTTGCGATGCGGTCGAGATAGTCTTTTTGCGTTTCCGGCAGCTCACTTTCATCTGCGATGACAAATCCGGTGCGGCTGGACAACCCACCCCGGAAGCCGGTCGTCATGGACAGCGGCTGGCCGCGCTCAACGGGCTTAAACGTGGGATAAAGGTTGGCCTTTTCAAAACGTGTCCCGGCAGCGGCGATGGTGACAACCGTATTATATTGCCCCTGCGCGGCCAGATAGCTGCCGAGGTCCGCCTCTCGAATGCCGGGTTCTACCGCATTCATGGCGTTCAGCATGCAGGTAGACGCCAGATTTGCGCCATATTCATAGTGCGCAATTTCATTCGCGTTGTTAATGGTGCGCGCGCCGTTATCCCCACCGATAAACAGTGAGGTGGCGTTTTCAATGCTTGCATTCGCCCCGGCAGACTCACGCACAGCATCAACGATAAACGACGGGATATCAAACAACTGTTTATTGTCTGTCAGGGCTGCGGTGAACATTTTCCAGCCGACCAGCCCGATCCGGGCCATGTCCGACAACCCGACCTCGCGGAACAGGGCGTCGAGCGGTTTTTCGTTGTCCATGGGCTGGTTGGGCAGTGAGAAATAAGGACTGTGTTTCAGGCTCACCGGGATGCGTGAATGGGCGGCCATTTTGAGATTTTCATTGCCAAGGATTGCGATCGCCTCCCCGCGCTGCGTCAGGATCAGCAGGCCCTCTTCGAAACGCGGAATGAAACCGGTCAGGTACTCAAAATTGCTGCCATGCTCTTTATCGGCGTAAATCATCAGGGCATCAAACCCCTCCTCATGCATGCGCGCCAGGATTTTCGCCTTACGGGACGCCAGGGTGTCATCCGTAAGCGGGACGGGCGCCACATCCGGGAATGCCTCGGGTGCTTCCGTAATCTGCAACTGCACTGCCTTATAATCCATTCTTCTACCCTCACGATCTGCGCTAAACGACGTTTTATCATGCCGTAGTACCCGTCACATAGCTAACCCGATAAACAAAAGGGTGACAAAAGTCAATTCATACACACATCAAAATGACTTAACCCAGAAAAATAAAATTCACTAATCACACACTATGCATTGACTTTACTTTCTCTTGATATCATATTTTACAGCACAAATTAACAAGACACATTCTGGAGGACGTTTTCTATGCCAACCCGTGATTATCCCGACAAACGGACGGCGCGCGGTTTAGCAAAGGAGGCTGACCTGAAAATGTTGAGCGCACGCATCGATGCTGCCCTGATGGAATACGTCAGGACGACCGCGTATGAAACGCGCAAGAGCAAGCAGGAAATTGTGGCGGAGGCGCTGGCGCTGCACAGGCAGAGCCGTCAGGTGGCGACCGGGGCGGAATAAGCCCGTGCGCCCGTCAGAAAAAAGCCCGGTGAAAGATCGCCGGGCTTATTTCGGCACGCTTAACTCGACAGGGAATTCAGGGCATCCAGCGCCTCAGGTGGAAGTTCAAGGTCCGCGCTGGCAAGATTTTGCCGCAGATGCGCCACGGACGAGGTGCCCGGGATTAGCAGGATGTTCGGCGATCGTTGCAGTAACCATGCCAGCGCAACCTGCATCGGCGTTGCCCCCAGCGTATCGGCGACCGATTGCAGACCAGACGATTGCAGCGGCGTAAAGCCCCCGAGCGGGAAGAACGGCACGTAGGCTATCCCCTGCTGGGCAAGGGAATCCACCAGCGCATCATCGCCGCGGTTAACAATGTTATACATGTTTTGCACGCAGACGATGGTTGCGAGGCTCTGCGCTTCGGCAACCTGCGCGGCGGTGACATTACTCAAACCGATGTGTCGTACCAGCCCCTGCTGCTGAAGCTCTGCAAGCGTGCTCAGCGGTTCGGCAATTGAGCCTTCCGCCGGACCGTGCGCGCTGAACATGATCCGCAGGTTCACCACGTCCAGTACGTCCAGCTGAAGGTTACGCAAATTATCGTGTACCGCCTGCGTCAGTTCCGCAGCGGAAAACGCCGGCAGCCAGGAAGCATCCTCCCCACGGCGAGCCCCAATCTTGGTCACGATAGTCAGATCGTCCCGGTACGGGTGCAGCGCCTCGCGGATAAGCTGGTTGGTCACGTGCGGCCCGTAAAAATCACTCGTATCAATGTGATTGACGCCGGCTGCTACCGCTTCGCGAAGCACCTCCATCGCGGCTTGTTTATCCTTCGGGGGGCCAAACACCCCCGGCCCGGCGAGCTGCATTGCACCATAACCCAGCCGTTTAACCGTACGCGTGCCAAGCGTAAACGTCCCGCTTTTATCAATGCTGCTCATGCTGACCTTCCTCATAAAAATGACTCGGATTTACAACAGGTTCCGTATGGAAACCATTAGTTAAGCAATAGTTAATTAAAGTTTAAAGGGGCTACGACGATAGTAGTTATGCAACCCCTGCATCCTAATGGACGACCGCTATGCTGAAAAACCTGCACGTGATCACCGGTATTCTCTTTGCTCTCACCATATTCTGTCTGCTGCAAGTTGTCACGGGAGGCTTGTTCTATTCCGCCGTGAGCAACGACCGTCATAATTTCCAGAACTCCGGGGTACTCAACGCCCAACAGGAGAGCCTGAGCGACAGCGTGAATACGCTGGTGAAAACACGCGTGACCGTCACCCGCGTGGCGATCCGCTATCTGAAAAACCAGCGCGACCCGGCATCTCTTGCCGCGATCAACACCCTGCTGGGTACCGCCAGCGACTCACTGGCCAAAGCCGAAACGTATCACAACGACTGGCAGAAAATGCCGCAGGTTAAGGGCCAGAACGCGGCCTTAACCGAAGAGATGCAGGCCGCATGGAAGCAGATGCATGAGGTGATGCGTTTGTCGATTGCGTACCTGCGTGCAGACAATTACCAGGCTTATGGCGATCTTGATGCGCAACAGGCGCAGGATAATATGGAGGCGGTCTACACTCGCTGGCGCGCAGAAAACAATACCCTGCTTAAGGCCGCCGCCGTTGAGAACCAGAGCAGCTTTACCCAGATGCAGTGGACGCTGGGGGCGATCCTGCTGGCGGTGATTGCCGTGCTGATTGTCATCTGGCAGGGGCTGCAGCGCATGCTGTTAAAACCGCTCAACACCATTATGAACCATATTCGTACCATCGCGAGCGGCGATTTGACACAGACCCTTCACCTCTCCGGGCGTAACGAAATGGGCCAGCTCGCAGCCGGTCTGCACGAGATGCAGCAGTCGCTGATCGGCACGGTGAGCGCCGTTCGCGGAAGCACGGACGCCATTTATACCGGGGCGGGCGAAATAGCCGCCGGCAGCAACGATCTCTCGGCCCGGACCGAGCAGCAGGCTGCCTCGCTGGAAGAGACGGCTGCCAGCATGGAGCAGCTGACCGCCACGGTGAAACAGAACTCCGACAACGCCCGACAGGCGACGCTGCTGGCGAAGAACGCCTCTGAAACCGCTGCACGTGGGGGGCAGGTCGTGGATAACGTCGTACGCACCATGACCGACATTGCCGACAGCTCGCGGCAAATTGCGGATATTACCGGCGTCATTGACAGCATCGCCTTCCAGACCAATATTCTGGCGCTGAACGCGGCGGTCGAGGCCGCACGCGCGGGCGAACAGGGTCGGGGTTTTGCCGTGGTCGCGGGCGAAGTTCGCACCTTAGCCAGCCGCAGTGCGCAGGCGGCAAAAGAGATCAAAGGGCTTATCGAGAACTCGGTCAGCCGGGTAAACACCGGTTCAGACCAGGTGAGCGAGGCCGGTGCGACCATGAAAGAGATCGTCGCAGCGGTCACCCGCGTGACCGATATCATGGGTGAGATTTCATCCGCCTCCGACGAGCAAAGCCGCGGTATTGAGCAGGTAAGCCTGGCGGTGTCGCAGATGGATAGCGTGACACAGCAAAACGCCGCGCTGGTGCAGGAGTCCGCCACTGCAGCCGCCGCGCTGGAAGATCAGTCCGGGCAGTTACGTCAGGCCGTGGCAGCTTTTCGCCTGAACGTGCAGGAGACGGTTGCCCCACGCCCGACCGGGGTGAAAACACCTCAGCTGTTGCGCCCGGCGACGGCCACGGCAAATGCCGCAGACGCCCACTGGGAAACCTTCTGACATATGCGCCCGCAGTCACAATAATGCCAATGAACCGGGGCGTGTTGCGCCAGCATGCCCCGCTCCGAGCCCTGCGCTAGCGGCTACGCTTGGCGTGACGTTCCCAGTTTTCGTGCTTCGCCTCATCGGATTTACGCAGCGAGACGTAACACGCCCCGCTGCCGCCGTGGTGCGGTTGCGCTTCACAGAATGCCTGCACGTCGTCGAATTCGGTCAACCAGCGCGCCAGATAGCTGCGCACCACGTTGGGATGGGCGTTTTGCTCGCGCCCCTTACCGTGGATGATAATCAGATTACGCAAGCCATCGCGACCGGCCTGGCGAATAAAGGAATAGAGCATCTGGCGGCAGCGTTCGACGGGCTGGCGCAGCAGGGTCAGGCTGGCCTGACGGGAGTATTTCCCCGCACGCAGTTTCTCAATCACGCCCTGCTGGACCCCATCACGTTTAAACGCCAGCGGCTCCTCAAGCGGAAGCAGTTCCAGGAACCCAAGCGTCAGAAAGTTATCCAGCTGCTCGGTATCAATATCCTGCCGCTCCCGCGTGTTGCGGTTGGCCTGCCAGTGTATGTCCGCACAGCGTTTCAGGGGCTGGACATCTTCCATGGCGTCTAAGAAAAGGGATTTATCTTCAGGATTCATGGAAATTCTCCGGCTGCATCTGAACATCTACTATACCTGCGCCAGTCGCGGGCCTCAATCTTCCGCTTTTGGCGGGTTTCATCGATCCTTCATCGGGCAAATATAATTTTAGTGAATATATTAAATAACCGTTCACTAAATAATTTAAGTAAACTTAACTAAAATTTCAGCGCTAATGAAATGATAAATTTAAGTTAAAAAATCGTGAAATCAATCACTACTCTCTCTATCTTTTTAGCGGAAAACTGTTATAACTGATCAGACCTGCCGAAGGAATAAAACATGCGGGACTTGCGAATGGACGCACTGCTGTGTGTACTATAGGGTCTGTCTGATGTCGGACAGGCTCTGTTTTTTTACTTATTTTATTTCGACACTCTTTATTGGCTTTTTATAGCGCTATGCGGGGCTCTGCCTGGCACCCGCGCAGTTAGGGTTTCGTGTCATAAGAATCGCGACAAATGAAAATGATTAGCAAATAATACCGATACGCATTATTCTTAGCGCGTTAAATACATTTTCCGCATTATGACAAATAACCTCCCCCTTGCTCGCTTATAAGCAAATGCATATTACGCAATCGTCTTCTGAAGCTGGAAATCCTTTCCGATAAACGCCTGCCTAACATTAACTCGCTCTGCCTCATATTAATCAGTAATCGTGCTGACATGGTGTAATTGATGACCGCCCGTCAGGCAGAGTACCTCCAATTCGCTGGCCTCATCATGACGGCGTATCTTTTTAGGGGTATGGCTGGTGAGGCAACTGGCATGGTATCTTGTCGTCCTGCCGCCTGGACCGCATACGGACGAAGGACTGAAGATGCTGAGATTACTCGAAGATAAAATTGCGACGCCCCTCGGGCCGCTGTGGGTGATTGCGGATGAACAATACCATCTGCGCGCCGTTGAATGGGAAGAGCACAGCGACCGTATGGAAGCGTTGCTTAACATCCATTACCGCGCGCAGGGTTATGAGCGTGTATCTGCCACCAACCCGGGTGGCCTCAGCGATAAACTTACCGCCTGGTTCGAAGGCGAACTCGACATCATCAACGACCTGCCTACCGCCACGGGCGGAACGCCCTTCCAGCGCGAAGTCTGGCAGGCGCTGCGGTCTATTCCCTGCGGGCAGGTCATGCACTACGGCCAACTCGCGGAGCTGCTCGGTCGGGCGGGCGCAGCACGCGCGGTGGGTGCCGCTAACGGCTCGAATCCTGTCAGTATTGTGGTTCCCTGCCATCGCGTCATCGGACGCAACGGCACCATGACGGGCTACGCCGGTGGCGTACAGCGTAAGGAGTGGTTACTGCGTCACGAAGGGTATCTTTTGCTGTAGAAACCAGGCTTTTAGTGCTTAATTTTCTTCCGGTTAGGCTAAAAATCCATAATCAAGCTGTGGAATTTCAAGAAGATGGCAACACGTTGGCGTCTCTTGTGCTTATTGGTCGTTTGCCAGGCTTACGTACTTACCAAAAAGATGTTAAAATTGACCAATATCAATTAAGGCTTGAGCAAACCTATGATCCCGGAAAAGCGAATTATACGACGCATTCAGTCTGGCGGTTGTGCTATCCATTGCCAGGATTGCAGCATCAGCCAGCTCTGTATCCCGTTTACTCTGAATGAGCA
>Ga0209795_10000366_pt1 | contig 37444 bp, 38 predicted proteins | sample AgamicOrMarz_FD_187166 | JGI IMG/M metagenome (GOLD analysis project Ga0209795, IMG submission 187166) | Agave microbial communities from Guanajuato, Mexico - Or.Ma.rz (SPAdes) (version 2) | ecosystem: Host-associated > Plants > Phyllosphere > Phylloplane/Leaf | place: Guanajuato, Mexico...
AGCACAGACCTAGACGTAAAGGTGGACTTATAGCATTTAGTTATAATTACAGAGTGGGGGTGATGTTCTGGGAAATAGCAGTCAGCTTATTTAGTATTTTCCCGATTTTTTATTTTGGGCTTTTATTCTTATATATCATTAATTATTTTTTCCGCGGGTTAGGTACAGGTAAGGTGGCTATTCCTTTAGAAGTGCCAAGCGAAAAACAAAAGCGAAGTAGGAAGGTCTGATATTTTTATCTATCAATAAATGTGACAGAATCTAACTTTTTACAACCTGTAAATGCGACTATCCTAATTGGACTTGAACACAACATCTTAAAGTGTTCCTCTTTTAATTAGATTTTTAGGTATTTAAAAAATGAATAAAATGCATGTAACTGTAGCAATCATTATTGGTTTAATTGTTGGCGGTGTAATAGGCGCTCTAGGTTACTCTAAAACAGCTGCACGTTATGACGCAATGACCACAGCATGTGTCATGGTAAATCAAGCGGTTGAACATGGCATTTTAAAACCAGAACAAGTGAAAGAACTTGGTGAGCTCACAGGCCAAAGCCTTAAACAAAATTATGAGTCAGTTGCATCCAAATTTAAATTCTCTGAAAAGCAATTAGGCAACGCATCTGAAGGATCTCATTGTAGTCAGTTTATTGTTGGGGTAAATGCTGCAAAATAAGCTAGAGTAAGCCCACTGTTTGTGGGCTTTTTTATGAAGCCTATTTAAACAGCTACACGATCAACTGAACATATTGTCTACAGACTGCTATAATAATGATCATCACAAAATCTAACTTAAGCTTGCTCTAAAGGCAGGTTTTTGTATGTGTAAACAGATCTGCTAGGAAATATGAAACGTTATTTAAAACCAACTCAATCAATAACTTCCACTTGGACCACAGAGCAAGATTGCTTCTTGATCGAAAATAACTTTCTTTCAATTCAGCAACTCATCGAACAATTACCTTTTTCTGAAGAAGAGATACGAGTGCGTCGTGCTGTTTTAGGGTTAGTTCGACGGGATAAGCAAATGAAAACATATTAATTTTACCAAACGATAAAAAATAATATGAAAGTAAATATTTCTAATTATCTCTATTCAACCATTCATTTTGCGGATGAGTTATCAAAACCATAAATTTTTTAGGTGTTTTTATGGTGCAATTTACATAAAGTTTGTATTACTTACAAACCGCTCTGATAAGTATACCTTTTATTACATTACTTTAAGCATAATTAAAGTTAGAAAACATTCATAGATCAGCACTTTATAACAATAGTACGGAGATAGAGGTTAATGCCAAAGTATTTAGCTGTAGCCGAAAAGGTTTATAAAAATATTAAAAAAGATAGCTTATTCACTGATGACATTACTCAGAACCTTAACTGTTTAATTAGTCAGATTCGAAAAGCTATCAAAGGAACGGAGTTTAAACTCAAATACAACTATATAGACTTTGAAGAAAACTTAACGAAACCGTCAAGTGAATGCAAGGTCCAAATTGATTTGAGTGTTATGCCGAAGTTCGTAAATGAAGGTGAGTATCTTCTTTGGTTAGCTGGTTTTATCGAGCGAATCACAGAAGGGGGAAAACCTAAATTACCGCCAATTTCACACTTTTTACCACCAGGTTTTAAGATGTCGAAAGATGCATTTCCTGTGACTGTTGCTCCTGTAAAAGAAGAGCATGCAGATATGATTATCAATTATTTTAAATCTGAGGATTTTATTAAAACTAATAAAACTCCTTCATAAAAGAATATAGAAGTGAACGTCCACCTTGCTTCTATATACTGCTGGTTTTAAAGTTCAGCGACCGCCTTCTGGGGCGGTTTTTTTTACTCCGAAATAAAGTCTGAATTAACTTTTCTTTTTTGAGTAAAAGTATATTTTCGAGAATATTAAATGTATGTAAATATAGTCAAGATTGACTAATTTTTATAGATAACAATATTTTAGCTTTATTCTTTCATAAAGAAAAATATACGCTTTTCACATAAGCCATGTGTCTATTAACGCAATTAAACATTTAGCTGTTCATAATCTTTAAAAAAAGAGAGCATGAACGATATGAATGAAAATGCAGAGCTTATAAAATATATAGACGTTGCTGAAAATGTCTATGAACGTGTCTATGAGAACAATCAAGTTTCAAATGATTTGATTATTAACCTGAACCGCATTATGGCGGAAATCAAAAAACAGGCCGAAGAAAAAGACCTGAGGTTGAAATATAAATCAATCGATTTTGAATATTGTTTGAGTTTACCTTTGGCAGATCGAGATATAAAAATTGACCTCAGTTTGATTCCTCACTTTGAACACCGTGATGAATGCATTTTATGGCTGACTAACTTTATTGGAAAAATAAGTGTGCCTAAAAAGATGACGAAGCAGAAATTGAGTTTTCACTAAAATTTAGCTTTTAAAGAGATATATGAATCATCACTAAAAGATTAACAACACCTACGTTTAAACAGTTATGCTTTATTGCAGATCGACATTTCATAATTAGAAAATGACATAGAGCACTCAAAATGAAAAAGCTTGCAATAACCTTTGCTGTTTTGGTTCAACTATCGACCTATGGCTTAGCCAATGATTCTACGGGTTACGTAGGTACAGGTGGGATTCAATATCTTAAAAACTCACAGATTGCCATGCAAAGTGAAGATCTATTCATCAGTAAAAAACTGATTAAGGTCGACTACCTCTATAAAAACTTAAGCAATAAAGACGTAACGGAAACGATCTTATTTCCGTTACCACGCATTGATAATTTTTTTGAATCTGATTTTGCTCACACTGAACAGCTTTTAAAAAGTTTTAAAATTGTGGTGGATGGAAAAAATATAAAACCGGAGATGCATGTCAGAACCTTTATTCAAAAAGATGAAAAATCGCCACTGATTGATGCAACGGATGAGTTTGAGCAATGCGGTTTTAGTGAAAAAGAGATGCTAAACCCATGGACTCGCACTAACTATGATTATGAATATTATGTAGACAAGCTAAAACAATGTAATAATCCGCAAATACAGAAAATTTTAGCTAGTTTTAAAAAAGATGATGTAATTCCATGGTCATCTCAAGTGATCTATAGTTGGAAGCAGACCTTTAAAGCCAATAGTTTGACTAAAATTCAGCATGAATATAAACCTTTGGTGGGTGGTTCAGTTGCTCTCTATCCAGATGAATATAATCAGCAATTTTGTATGGATAAACAATTTAAGCAGGGCTTAAAAAAAGCCAGTTCGGAAAATTCGCCGTTTAGCGCGCTGGGCTATATTTTGACGACGGGTGCAAATTGGGCAAAGCCGATTGAAAACTTTAAATTAACCATTGAGCGCGATAAAGACGAACTGGTTTCATTTTGTTGGGATGGTCCAGTCAAAAAGATTAGCCCGACTCAATTTCAAATGACTAAAACCAAGTTTATACCAAAAAAAGACCTAGATATTATTTTTGTCAAAATTAGATAAGCGCATACAAACTCTAAACTGTATAAAATTGCATCACTCTTGATTGTGTGACATAACTTAATGATGGCACATAATAACAAGAGGATGCCGCAATGTTGCTTAAGGGAAAAGTGGCTGTCATTTTTGGAGGCAGTGGAGCAATTGGCACTGCAATTGCGAAGGTTTTTATTCGTGAAGGTGCTCGTGTCTATTTGTGTGCAAGAGCTTTCAATAAACTTCAAAATATTGCGACACAACTACATCAACTTGGGGGCGTGGTTCATACGGTCAACGTTGATGTGCTAGATAGCCAAGCAACCAGTGAAGCAGTTGCTCAAATTGCCCAAGCGACGAATGGCTTAGATATCGTCATTAATTCCACCAGTTTTATACATAATCAAGGCAAAGAAATTTTGGAATTAAACCTTGATGAGTTTGTCGGGGGAATAAATCCATTTCTAACGGCGCAGTTTAATATTACTAAGGCCGTGGTTCCTTATATGGGCGGCGATCGTGGCGGAACAATGATTTCAATTGTGGCACCTTCAGCTCGGATGGCGATACCGGGTCATTTAGGCCATATTGTGGGCTGTGCTGGAGTCGAAGCTTTTATTAAAGCACTTGCTAGTGAGCTAGGGCCTAAGAATATACGAGTACTGGGTGTTCGCTCACATGCAATTGTTGATGCTGTTCAAGCCGGTTCCTACACGCGTGAACTATTTGAGTCAAAAGCACAGGCAATGGGGCTCAGCATAGGACAATGGCTAGAGGGTGCGGCTCAGGGCACTATGCTAAAACGGTTACCGACACTTTCTCAGGTTGCAGAAACTGTTGCTTTTCTAGCATCCGAACATGCGAACTCAATGACTGCAACTATTGTAAATATGACCGCGGGCGCAATAGTTGATTAGCGCAATTTATTTTTAATCCAATAATCTAAACTAACATAACGGCCACCTCCAAGCACAAGCAGAGCAAGCAGCATAACCGTGTAGGTCGCGGCAAATTCAATTCCATTATTTAAAACAACAAACGAACCACTCGACGTAAGCCAGTCATAGTTGCCATAGTTTTGCAGGATCTCTCGGGCTCTTTCTAATTTTTCAGCCGAGGCTAATACTTGCATGTTGGCGAAAGGTGCATTCGGATCAGCAATTGCTTGCCAGCCATTTGGCAGATGTACCGTAAATATAGCGACCAGCATAGTAATAATAAGGGGAATACTAATTAAACGGGTAAACAGACCAAATGTTAAGAGTATGGCGCCTGCTAGTTCAGTTGATGTTGCAAGGACGGCCATTAAATAGGGGAAAGGAAGTCCTAAACCTCCATCTGAATTGCCAAACCATTCTACAATATCACTGAAGTGCATCAATTTATTTGTGCCTGCCATCCAAAATATTGGAACGAGATACAATCGAATAGCCAGTGCCGCAATGCCATCAATATGTTGTAGAGACTTACCGAGATTTTGATAATATTTAGATAAGCCATAAATAAAGTTCTTCATGATAATTTCACACCCAATACGATTGAATAGTAATTAGTCGGATGAAAACTGTATTTCTTACATAAAAAAATTTTATTTACGGTGTAATAAAAAAGGATTTGGTCCGTCTAACTTTATGTACATGTGTACAAACCGAGAAATTATCTTTAAAGGAATACAAAAATGAACAAACTCAACTCAATGACCTCAGTGGCAGCATTATTAGCACTTTCTGTGGTAGGCGCTACACAAGTGACTGTGGCAGCAACTAATACAACAACTGAAATGCATGCAACCAAAGCAGCAGATGGTAAATGTGGCGAAGCAAAATGCGGCGCTAACAAAATGAAAAAACATGAAAAATCTGCTGAAGCAAAATGTGGAGCAGATAAAAAAGCAGCAGATGGTAAATGTGGAGCAACCAAAAAAGCAGCAGATGGCAAGTGCGGTGCAGATAAAAAAGTCGCTGATGGTAAGTGTGGCGCTAAGTAAACAATCTAATCATGGATGATGTCGGCCTTCTAGTAAGTGTCGGCATCATTTCCAAAAGGAGAAATCACCATGATGGAGCTGTCAGGTGTAGGACTTGGTTTAAGGCGTGATTTTATAGATTCGTTTCTAGCTGCAAAAACATATCCAGACTTTATTGAAGTTGCCCCAGAAAATTGGCTTGGTTTTGGTGGACGACATGCAAAATTACTCGAACAGTGTGCTGAAAAAGCGCCCTTAATTTGTCACGGCTTGTCATTATCTATTGGAGGACCGCATCCACTTAATCTCGAATTTATCGGCAAAATAAAAAGCTTTTTAGAACAATACGAAGTACCAATTTATTCTGAACATTTAAGTTATACAAATGATGGGGGCTATTTATATGATTTGTTGCCAATACCCATGACGAAAGCCGCGGTTAAATATGTCGCTGAACGTATTTTACGTGTGCAAGATATTTTAGGGAAAAGATTAGTTATAGAGAATGTTTCTACGTATTTAATGCCAAATGCCGAAATGAGTGAAGCTGAGTTCATTCGTGAAGTGCTTCAATTTGCAGACTGTGATTTGCTTCTGGATGTAAATAATGTCTACGTCAATAGTATTAATCATGGTAGTGATGCATTTGGATTTATTCGGGACATGCCAAAAGAACGAATCCGTTATTTACATATTGCCGGACATGAACAAGTTCAGAAAAATTTGTTAATTGATACACATGGGGCAGAGGTTTGTGACCGCGTGTGGGAACTACTGAGATATACCTATCAAGTCTGTGGTGTGAAACCAACTTTACTTGAGCGCGACTTTAATATTCCATCATGGCAAGAATTAGAAGAGGAACTCGCTAAAATTAAACTCATTCAACAACAGGAGAGTGGCTATGAACGGAAATCAAACACCCTTCCAAACCATGCAACAACGGTTTTGTGAATGGATTAGAGATCCTGATTTGGAAATCCCTCAAGAGCTTCCTGTCGAAAGAATGCAAATTTATCGGGATTTACTTTTTAATAATGTCAGTTCATTTATTGACTTAGTTTATCCTGTAGCTCGCGCGATGTTACCAGAGTTAAAGTGGCAACAAGTACTCTCGGAGTTTTTTCAAAAAGCTAAGTGTCGTTCACCTTTGTATAATGATATTTCTCTTGAGTTTAGAGAATATTTAACAGAGCAGCGGCACCCAATATTGCAAGAATACCCTTGGTTGGCTGAGTTATTGCAGTTTGAATGGCTTGAATTGTATTTAGATACTGTTGAAATTGAAGATGTCGTTTTGCATGAAAATTACGCCTGGCAATTAAGCACTAAAGTATGGGTATTGGTTTATCAATATCCTATTTATATGTGGACGACTTTAACTACACAAGAACAAGTTGAAATTATGCCAAGTGCAATCATGGTCTGGCGCGATGATCAGGATAGAGTATGTATTGAACAACTTTCTCCATTGTTTGCTATGCTAATTGAACAGTTAACTCAAAATATAATGTTAACTGAGCATGATATTTACATACTCATTCAATCTATATTGACTGACTTGTCTGAGCCTGAAATTTATCTGCAAATTCAAGAACTAAAAAATCTATTAACTCGATTACGATTAATTCAAACTCCCCATAGTTTTAAAGAGGTACAGAGATGACTTCAGCCGCGGCATCACCTCATGACGACCTAGGGGATCAACTGCATAATCCAGTATTTTTACAAGACTTAAGACAGCAAATGATTAAATTTGCTTTTTTACAGTTATCGTCGCTTCCGCAAGCTGAGGATGTCGTGCAAGAGGCGTTAACGAGCGCTTTTCAAAATTTAGATTCATTTAAAGGGCGGGCTGCGTTCAAAACGTGGGTATTCGCGATTTTAAAAAATAAAATTATTGATGTAGTTCGACAAAAGTCACGTTTGGTTGCAATGTCTGAATTATTTAAAGATGAGGAAAGCGAGCTCAGTGTTGACGAGTTATTCGATGCGTCAGGACACTGGCACAAATATGAAGCACCTCACACATGGCAAAGTCCCGAAGAAATGATAGAGCAGTCAGATTTCTGGATAATTTTTGAAGCCTGTTTAGATCATTTGCCAGCCAAATATGCTCAAGTTTTTATGATGAGAGAAGTGATTGAACTCAGTTCTAATGAAATCTGTAATAAGCTGGAAATTTCTATCTCAAATTTTAATGTATTGATGTATAGAAGCCGCACCCGATTACGCGAATGCTTAGAAAATAAATGGTTATTGAAGGAGGATTGTTCATGTTGACATGCCGACAAGCCACTCAACTATTGTCTGAAAAGCAAGATAGACCGCTGTTTTTACGTGAGCAAAGTAGTTTGCAATTGCATTTGTTGGCGTGTAGATCATGCCGCCGTTATGCAAAACAAATCAAAACAATTAGTCAGCTTTCTAAAGTATTTAAAAATTTGGATGACTAACTTTAGTTAAAAATTTATTTATTGCTGGCCTTAACGTGTTAAAAGCTTACATACTATAAAAGTGAAGGAATTTTTAAGACAGGATGAAACGTGAATTTAAAGAATCTTGAAGCATTTTATTGGGTTGTGACTTTAAATAGCTTCAATAAGGCTGCGACTAAATTACAAACCACCCAGCCTGCAGTCTCTCAAAAAATCACATCTCTTGAAAATGAATTAGGTTTTAAAGTTTTAGACCGAAGTTTGCGAAAATTTAAATTGACCCATAAAGGTATAACACTATTTAAATATGCTGAAAAGTTTATGCGCCTAGAAACAGATCTAGTGGCTGAACTGACCGAAAACCAGCACCTGACTGGCACCATTCGTTTAGGCGTTTCCGAAACCATTGTTTATACGTGGTTAGTCGAATATATCGAAAAGGTTCAACAAGAGTTCCCAAAAATTTCAGTAGAAATTGTGGTAGACCTGACGCCTAACTTACAAGAAGGTGTTCGCACAGGGGATTTAGACATGGCCTTTTTACTTGGACCAACTTTAGCTTTTGAATGTATTGAACAGACTTTATGTGACTTTGAACTAAGTTTCTTGGCATCACCTTCATTTAAAGGCGGGGTTGCGCAAATGTCATTTAAAACTTTAATGTCACATACCATTTTAACTTACCCTAAAATTACCTATCCCTATAAAGAATTGAAAGCCAGAATGAAAGAACAAGGAATAGATGAACCACTCTCAATTACTAGTTATTCATTAGCGACTTTATTGCGTTTAGCCGAGCAGGGCCTAGGCATTGCTGTGGTGCCGACTTTAACCGCTTTAAAAGAAATTACTGATGGCCGATTAGAAATATTAAACACACCCATTCAGTTAAAGACGTTTCATTTCACTTCAATCTATATTCAAGGAAATGATGTTGCTTTGAAAGAAAAACTAACCGAAGTTGCCGTTAGGGTGTCGGAAAGTGCCATGAAAAGACTCAATGAACAAATTAAAAACTAGGCTGTTTTCGAATATCTTAAGTCACTATTTTTCTTGTTTTAAGAAGCTGTTTTTATGTGAAATCATAAAAGCAGCTTATCTACATCGATAAGTAAAATTTATCCTTGTTTATAAGTAATTTAAAAATAAATAAAAATCAAAAACTTATAATTTTAATTTTATGTAAAAAGTCTTATTGTTCGTAGGGATTAGCTATGTTTTTATCGTAAATACAAGATTTGATCACCGATTGTGTTGATTGGGGAACAGGGAATCTTTGTCATTTTAAAGGATTAAAGAATATTGTTTGGGAAAAATAATATTCTTGGTTCAACCTGAAAATAGCGTTGTTAAGCTCAAATGGATGAGGAACGCATTAATATGTCTTTACTGAAATCTTCTTTTTTATCAGATCGCCAATGGGCCATTGTAGCCTCAATATTTATGATGGCGACCTCTGCAATGGGGCCCGGCTTTTTAACCCAAACTGCTGTATTTACAGTCAAGTTAGGTGCAGCATTCGGCTTCGCAATTTTAGTTTCCATTCTGATTGATTATGTTGTTCAACAAAATATTTGGCGAGTAGTAACACTCACTCAAATGCGTGCATCAGACATTGCCAATAAAGCATTACCGGGTAGTGGTTATTTACTGGCGTTTCTAGTGATTTTGGGCGGTTTTTTCTTTAGTGTTGGTAACATTGCAGGTGCAGCTTTAGGTTTAAATGCACTTTTTGGTCTAGACACAAAGTGGGGCGGTATTTTAAGTGGTGCGTTAGCCATTTTGATTTTTGCATCAAGAAAAGCAACGCTTGCCATGGATAAAAGCATGATCGTGTTGGGATTGCTTAAAATCCTGCTGATTATTATTGTTGCTGTCATTGTAATGCCTCCTGTTGGTCAAGCTGTACATCAAACTTTTGCTCCAGATCAGATCGACTTTGCCATTATTACCACCATTGTCGGCGGTACGGTTGGTGGCTATATCTGCTATGCAGGTGCCCATCGTTTACTCGATAAAGGTGCTGTTGGCCCTGAAAATATCGATGAAGTTGCTAAAGCTGCGACCAAGGGCATTATTGTTGTCGGCATCATGCGCTACGTATTGTTTTTAGCATTTTTAGGTGTGGTGGTGAGCGGTGCAACGATTGATTTAGCCAGCCATGACGCCAATCCGGCAGCTCAAGCATTTCAATATGCAGCGGGTACATTTGGTTTTAAATTATTCGGTTTAATTTTCTGGGCAGCAGGTATTAGTAGCACCATTGGCGCAGCATATACTTCAGTATCATTCTTTACTGCATTTAAAAAGAACTTAACACCAAAACAAACCAACTATACGACCATTACCTTCATTGCATTGGCTTTATTGCTCTATGTGTTATTGGGTGCAACTCCAGCAGGTCTACTCATTTTTGTAGGTGGTTTTAACGGTTTGGTGTTGCCAATTGGTCTTACAATTTTTGTGTATGTTGCCGCGTGCCGTAAAGATTTAATGGGTAATTACAACTATCCAAAATGGTTGCTTATTTTGGGTGGATTAACATGTCTGTTGACGTGGTGGATGGGCTATATGTCATTTACGACAGTATTTAACTATTTGACCAAGCTTTAAGCCAGACTTTGTTAAGTGATAAAGGAATAATGCCATGTTTGTAGATTTAAATAGTGATTTGGGTGAAAGCTTTGGTTCATGGAAAATGGGTAATGATGATCAGATCTTACCTGTCGTGACCAGTGCCAATATTGCGTGTGGCTTCCATGCTGGCGACCCACTCGGTATTTTAAAAACGGTTCGTAAAGCTGTTGAGCTGGGTGTGACTATTGGCGCTCATGTGTCTTATCCAGACCTTGTAGGCTTTGGCCGCCGTAATATGGATTTGTCACGTGACGAACTGATTGCCGATGTGCTTTATCAAATTTCTGCACTCGATGGCTTGGCTAAAGTGGCAGGCTCAAAAGTGCAATATGTTAAACCACATGGTGCGCTTTATAACACCATTGCACATGACCAAGCTCAAGCAGCAGCAGTGATTGATGCCATTAAAATGTATAACCCTGAACTGGTTTTGGTTGCTTTGGCTGGGTCGAACTTAGTCGAGCAGGCACGTGCGGCTGGTTTAAAAGTTGTGTCTGAAGCATTTGCAGACCGCGCTTATAACAGTGATGGTTCACTGGTGTCTCGTCGACTCGAAGGTGCGGTTTTACATGACTCAGCATTTGTTGCGAGCCGTGTGGTTTCAATGCTTAAAAATGGTGGGGTCGAGTCAATTGATGGTGTATTTACCCCAATTCAAGCCGACACCATTTGCCTACATGGCGATACCGACGGTGCATTAGAAATGTCGGCAGCCATTAAAGCCGAGCTTGTAAAAAACAATATTGAAATCCGCCCGTTTGTAAACAAAGCATAAGGATGAGCACCATGTATAAGGATATTAAAGTCGACCCAGCTCAGCTTGAAGCCGCATTAGATGCACGTTTAAAAATCCGTGCAGGTTTCGATAAACCAACAGCGGGCATGGCTGCGGGTATGACGCAGGTCAACATGATTTCGGTGCCAAAAGAGTGGGCATACGACTTTTTGCTCTATGCACACCGTAACCCACAAAGCTGTCCAGTGCTCGATGTGCTCGAAGAAGGCATCTATGCAACTAAGCTTGCCGCAGACTCAGACATCCGCACCGATTTTCCGCGTTATCGCATTTGGAAAGATGGAGAAATGGTCGATGAAGTGACCGATGCAAGCGAGATTTATAATGCCCATCCTGATTTGGTGACTTTCTTAATTGGCTGTAGTTTTTCGTTTGAAACTGCTTTGCAAGAAGCAGGTATTGAAGTTCGCCATATTCATGACGACACCAATGTGCCGATGTATTTGAGCAATATCAAGTGTGAACCAGCAGGACGTATTTCAGGAAACATGGTGGTTTCCATGCGACCAATTCCATCGCATCAAATTAGTGAAGCGGTAAAAATTACAGCACGTATGCCAAGTGTGCATGGTGCACCTGTACATATTGGTCACCCTGAAAGCTTAGGAATTTTGGATGTAAATAAGCCTGACTTTGGGGATGCTTCTCGTATTGAAGCAGGCGAAATTCCAGTGTTTTGGGCATGTGGGGTAACACCGCAAGCAGCCGTTATGAACTCGAAAATTCCTTTTGCGATTAGTCATGCACCGGGTCACATGTTTATTACCGACATTCCTGACCGCGCTTGGATTGGCTAATTGGACTAAAGAAGAATTAAAAGGATAAGCAAATGCGTTTTTTATCGGTAAACGCCGACTGTTTTCTGATTGAGCTTGCGAGCTTAGAAGAAACTTTGGCGTTGTACAATAAATTGCAAAATACGCAATTGAATGGAATTAAAGACTTAGTCCCTGCTGCAAAAACAATTTTGGTTTTTTTCAACGAGATCGAAACCAACTTTAAAACGCTGGTTGCTTCAATTCAGAGCCTCAAAGTTGATTCTGGGTTTGAGCGTAGCAGCCAAGAAGTGATTGTGCCGATTCGTTACGACGGTGAAGACCTTGCGCAAGTTGCCGAGCTACAAGGGTTGTCTGTGGCTGATGTGATTAAAAAACATCACGAAAGTGTGTGGAATGTGGCTTTTATTGGTTTTGCGCCGGGTTTTGCTTATATGAGCAGTCCTGACAGACCTTTTACTGATATTCCACGTTTAACGGTTCCGCGTAAAAAAATACCCTCAGGCTCTTTGGGCTTGGCTGGGAAATACTCTGGAATTTACCCCAAAGACAGTCCGGGTGGCTGGCAGTTGATTGGTACAACATCAGAAAAAATGTGGGATTTAGAGCGTAAAAACCCTGCATTGCTGTTACCGGGCATGACCGTACATTTTGAAGATGTCACGCATAGCCCAACCACTGTGAATGTACCGCAGCAAATCACGCGTAAGGTTGAGCCGAAACAATCTCTGCCACTATTTACGATCACTGCGCCAAGTTTACAGATGCTTATTCAAGACGAAGGACGCTTAAACCAGACCAATATTGGGGTTGGCGTGGCTGGTGCAATGGATTTATCTGCCATGCATAGTGCTAACCGTATTGTAGGTAACCCAACCGATACACCTGTTATTGAAGTTTTAAATGGTGGCTTAAAAGCCAAAATGCAGCATGCGGGCGTTATTACGGTGGCTGGGGCTATTTCAAACATTCGTGTGAAATTTGCCGACGGACAAACCGCAGACTTTGCAAGCTATCAGCCGATTGATTTGGATGAAGGTGATGAATTTCAAATTCAGCCACCAACAGCAGGCTTAAGAAACTATCTAGCAGTTCGTGGTGGTATAGATGTTGAACCAGTACTCAATAGTGCTTCGTTTGACAGCTTGGCAGTGTTAGGACCAGAGCCTTTAAAGCTCGGAGATACCATTTACCAAGGGCAGATAAAGGCAGCCAATATTAGCGTAAATGAAGTGGGTAAAAACGATTTACCACAAGCTGGCGAAGTCGTTGAGCTAGATATTGTAATGGGGCCGCGCACTGACTGGTTTGAACAAGACAGTATTGAGCTGCTCTGTCAGCAAGAATGGCTCGTGACCAATGAAAGTAACCGAGTTGGGCTAAGACTTTCAGGTGCACAGTCTTTGACTCGCAAAATTACCCATGAACTGGAAAGTGAAGGTACATGCATTGGTGCTTTACAGATTCCACCGAGCGGCCAACCCGTTTTGTTTATGAACGATCACCCTTTAACGGGCGGATATCCGGTCATTGGCTCTGTTGCTAAACACCATTGGGACTTGGTGGCACAGATTCCAGCAGGTTGCCGCATCAAATTTAAAAAAATTGCCGAATTTACAGATTTTGAGAATGAATGATGAATACAGAAAAATTATTGATTGCTAACCGTGGTGAAATTGCCGTTCGTATTATTCATGCTTGCCGTGACATGGGAATTGCTTCGGTTGCGTTATATGCAGATGACGACATTGGCAGCATGCATGTCGAACTTGCAGATGAAGCATGGGGCTTGGCGGGTGCGACTGCCAGTGAAACCTACCTAAATATTCCAGCCATTATCGAAGTTGCAAAAAAATCAAAAGCGACGATGGTGCATCCGGGTTATGGCTTTTTATCTGAACGTGCCGAGTTTGCCCAAGCTGTAATTGATGCAGGCCTAAAATGGGTAGGGCCATCTCCAAGTGCCATTGAAAAACTAGGTGATAAAATCGAAGCGCGTAAAATTGCTGCCTCGGTGGGTGCACCATTGGTTCAAGGGACACAAGACCCGCTCAATAATGGTGATGAAGCTTTAGCGTTTGCCAAACAATATGGTTTACCAATCGCCATTAAAGCTGCGTTTGGTGGCGGTGGCCGCGGCTTAAAAGTTGCGTGGAAACTCGAAGAAGTTCAAGAGCTTTATGAGTCGGCAGTACGAGAGGCAAAAGCTGCTTTTGGCCGTGGTGAATGTTTTGTCGAGCAATATCTCGATAAACCGCGCCACGTAGAAGCGCAGGTGATAGCAGACCAACATGGCAATATTGTCGTGCTTGGTACACGTGATTGTTCATTGCAACGCCGCAACCAAAAGTTAGTCGAAGAAGCACCAGCGCCATTTATTAGCGATGAGATTTACCAGCAAATTTTAACCTCGGCAAAAAACATTTGTCAGGCTGCAAACTATGTAGGTGCGGGAACAGTTGAATATTTATTGAGTCGTGACGGCAAGCTTTCATTCTTAGAAGTAAACACCCGTTTGCAAGTCGAACACCCAGTGACTGAAGAAACCTCAAAAGTCGATTTGGTGGTTGAGCAAATTCGTGTGGCTCAAGGTGAAGTGCTTTCTATTAAAGAAACACCAAAGGCACAAGGCCATGCCATTGAGTTTCGTATTAATGCCGAAGACCCAGCACGTGGTTTTATTCCTGCATTTGGTGTGTTGAGTTTATTTGAAGCGCCGTTTGGTCACGGTGTACGAGTTGATACAGGTGTTCGAACTGGCTCTTTAGTGTCTAGTCATTTTGATTCACTCATGGCAAAACTGATTGTGACTGGTCCAACTCGTGAAGTTGCAATTGCTCGAGCTAAACGTGCTTTAAAGCAATTTAAAATTGAAGGCGTTGCATCGGTTTTAGATTTTCACCGTGCGGTACTTAATGAACCTGACTTTACCGATGAGTTTAATGTACACACGCGTTGGATCGAAAATGACTTTAAACAAGAGTTAAAGCCGACTAAACGTGGTATTCCAAACCATCAACAACCAATGCTACTCAGCTACATTGAAATTGATGGGAAGCTCCATCGTTTAGGTTTACCTGCTGGCATGTTTGCACAAGGCCCAGCAACCGCCGTTCAAGCCCAAACAGCCGAGCCAGAAGTAAGTGCCGAGCATTTACTTGCTCCAATTAATGGTGTGATTAGCGCTTGGAAAGTTGAAAATGGAGAGCAAGTTACCGAAGGCCAAGTGGTTGCCATTATGGAAGCCATGAAAATGGAAGTGCAGGTGTTAGCACACCGTAGTGGTGTTATTCAGATTGGCGCAGAGAAGGGCGCGACCTGCCATGCAGAAACGGTGATTGGTAGTATTAATTAAGTTTTAAATCACTAAATTAGCCTGATAGAACATTAGTTTGATCAGGCAAATGGAATAATTATTTATTAATTTAATACACTATTTTCACAAAGCCCGTTAACTATTTTCAACTTGAAAGCTAGTACTGATTATGAGATATTTATCACAGTTAAGTGATATCAAAATTAATCACTGTATTGAAAGCTCGCCTATGCGAGCTTTAATTTTTAGCCCAGTTTAAGCATTTCTCACTTAATGAGCTGGCTGCATAAAAATAATTGAGAATTTATCATCCATTTTAAAGGCGAATTGAAGAACGCGAATGAAAATTCTACCTTCATCTGAATATGATCAAATTCTAAAATACAGTGTCTATTGGCTCGTCATCTCGATAGTGATTGGAGTCGTAGCGGGGTTGGCCTCGACTTTAATTTTTGTCGCCTTTGATATTTCAAACAAAGTAAGAAGCCTGCATCACTGGCTTATCTATTTCTTGCCTTTTGTGGGTTTTGGCATTGGCTATCTGATTAAAAAATATGGATCGCCCATTGAACGGGGAACCCATTTACTCCTTGATGAAATTCATCAGCCCAAGTCATTCATTCCAAAACGAATGAGCCCCATCATTTTTATTACTTCAATTTTAACGCAACTGTTTGGTGGTTCGGCAGGGCGTGAGGCACCAGCAGTCCAGCTTTCAGGTGCTTTAATTGACCATTTGAGTCATATTTTAAAAATCTCGGACGATAACCGCAAAATTTGTTTAATTGCCAGTATTGGTGCTGGCTTTGCAGGGGTGTTTGGCTTGCCTCTGGCGGGTGCAATCTATGGTTTAGAAATTACCGCATTAGGTAATTTAAGATATTCAGCCATTTTTCCATGTTTTGTATCGGCTCTCATTGCTTCGACTATCCCTGAACTATTCGATATTGTTCATCCGCATATTTTTTATGTGATTAGTGAGTTTCCAGCCATTCATTTTGGCACGCTCATGAACTTAATTGCAGCAGGGTTGGTTTTTGGTCTGGTTGCACGATTCTTTATAGCTGCAATTCATTTTGCGAGTGACATCTTTTACAAATATATTCGCTATTTGCCATTAAGAACCATGGTCGGTGGTATTGTGATTATGCTACTTACGTTGTTCACTGCACATCAGCAATACAACGGTTTGGGCACAGATAAAATCATTGCATCTTTTTATGTACCGATTGAGTTTTACGACTTTTTCAACAAGACCATTTTTACTGCCATTACTTTAGGTTCAGGCTTTAAAGGTGGTGAAATTACACCTTTGTTCTATGTAGGTGCGACACTCGGTAATGCTTTAGGGGCGGTTTTAAACTTGCCACTTTCATTGCTTGCAGGCTTAGGTTTGGTCAGTCTGTTTTCAGGCGCGAGTAAGGCACCGTTAACTTCTATTATTTTAGCCATTGAGCTATTTGGAATGAATGTTGCCACGTATGCGATTATTACTTGTTTGTTGGCAGCGCTATTTTCAGGGGATTGTGGATTGTATCGCCGTAAAAAGTTGATGGATTAGTAAGACTCACTGGTAAGAAAATATTTTGTATATTTATCTTTTATTTGCTTTAAAGAATTAATTGCAATACTTAAAGTTATGCCTATTATTATAGAGCTTAGGGGATGACTTTATTTTTTAGAGGTTTTAATGGAAAAAAAAGAAAAAATTGAATTTTATTTTAAAGTTTTAAGTAGATATGATCAGTATATTCAATTAGCTAACTCCAAGGCATCAAATCATCTAACTTTATTAAGTAGCCTTTTGGTAGCCGTAACTGCTTTAATGGGTTGGGGGCTAGATGTCGAGAATATAAAATCTATTGAATTTAAGCCTTTAACATGTTTTTTAGTAGGTGATTATATATTCTTTCTATTATTTTCTTTTGGATGGTATAAGAGCTGTATGAAAGTTCTTCATCCTAATAGGAAGAACTCAAAAGAAATAAAAAATATAATCGATGAGCAACAGCTTTCAACTATATTTTATAAAGATGTTGATAGTTACCTTTCGTTCGATAACTTTAAACAAAAAGTAAATAAATACACTGAAGAAGAATCATTAAATGACTTGTTGAATCAGGTACATGTTATGGCTCATATTACAAATAAAAAATTTGATGACTATGAGATGGTAAATAAATGGGTAAGTTGGGTTATAGTAAGTTCTTTACTAATTTTATTAATTATTATTGTTATTAAAACGGGTGGGTAAATTGAAAAAAGTAATTAATGATTCTTTTTTTTCAGATTTTTTTAATAATCGAAAAACTATATCTGCATTTGATAGTGTTTCATCATCTAAATTAGAAGCTAATAGTTATGGTGGATTATCTGAGAGTCAAAAGCACCTTGTTGTAACTAACACTCCTCAGCCAGAATATCAAATTCAAAGACCATTAAGAAAATATTTTGATAAAGTTGGATATAATTACACAACAATAGCTCAACATCCTGATTTTAATCATTTAAAAAATAGTGATGAACAAATTAATCAATATATATGTTCTATGTTTATTGATATAAAAGGATCTACACGCTTATCTTTAAAGTATGATTTACCTTTTGTTCACAAATTTAAAAATGCTGTTATCCAAGCATGTATCGAAGTTATTAGATCTTTTGATGGGTATGTGCATAGAATCATGGGGGATGCGGTATTAGGTTTTTTTGGTTCGTCTCAAATAAAAAAAGAACAAGCAATTTTAGATTGTATGAATTGTGCTGCGATGCTCAAAATAGTATTAGAGCAAAATATTCAGCCTTGGTTAAGAGAGCAAAAACCAGACTTTGAGGATATTCAAGACTTTGGCTTTCGCATTGGCTGTAATTTTGGAAATGATGATGAAGTTTTATGGGCAAATTATGGTTATGGAGCTACTGGTGAAGTATCACCAACGGGGCTACCTGTTGATTTAGCTGCAAAATTACAGGGTCTTTCTAGTAAAAATAATTCTATGATTGGACAGGGGATCTTAGAGTTTTTTAATTGGCCAGAAATTTTTTCTAGAGTAAAAACTAAAGAAAAACAAGGTGAAGTAATAAATATGTTTCACGTAACCCCAAACTATATACATAATGGGCGTTCATTAAATTATATGATGCGTGAACTTGATCAAAAAAATTATTTGCAAGGGTTACCAATACCTACTGATATTAAGCAAAATTTATGTTCAGGGATACTTCATAATAATTTAATTACTTTAAATAATAAAGTTACCTATCCTAATGGTGAAGTTTTTGAATTTAAAAGTAATAGTAAGGTTATACCAAAAAACTCATCAATAAATATTGAGGTTAATATTTACAATGAAAGTATCTTGTTATTTCCTCTTAATGTTAAATTTATAAAAAAGAATAATTTGGGTTTTAATAATGAACAAGATTTGATTGATACAATTAATGATAAAGATGAGGTTGATTTTACTATTTATTATAATATGGATCGAATACAACATAAAATTGTTCATAGAAAATCTATTGATAGATATTGCATGTATCGGGGAATTCACCAGTTAATGTGTGAAGTTAGGAATAAAGAAAATCGTCTTATTTTTAGAGATATAGTAAATGTACCTATTGAATAGGATTTAAAAATTATAAGCAGAAGTTTTTCTGCTTATAATTAAGGATAAATATTATAAAAATTCTTTTACTTTGAAGCTGAGAAGTGGATAAAAAATATCTATTTCATCAGCTTCTTTTGAAAGGTCAATCTTTCCAATAATAATATTTATATTTCCTTCTATATCCGAAAAACCTTCTTTAATATTATAAATAACTTTGTTTATAATTTCCTCATCTAATTCAATCATACAAAAAATTATACTGATTTCATGAAATTTATTTTCATTCAAGACATGGCGAGCTTTATTTATATTGCTTTTTATTATATTGATTATTCCTAAAGTATTAGTGTTTTGTAATGACTTAATTTCAAAACCATATTTTTTATCATCTATATAAGAAATAAAGTCTGGGTAACCTTGATGATTATATTCAATAGAAGGAAACATATGAGAAAGCCATGTAGAGACAGCTTTCTCACTTACTTCTTTTATTTGTAAATTTCTATAGCTATTTTTGTAAGTGCTTCTAAGTATATTTGAAATATCACGCACTTCTTGGATAGCTTCCTCTGTTACTTTAGCATTTAGTTTCTCATTAGCATAACTTAAAAAACTTTGTGTATTGTATATATGGAAATTTTCTACATTTGTTTCTCGGTAAAATTCCTCTCTTAACTCAGGCCGTACCCCTAAAGTTTTAGGTCCATTACTTTCTATTTTCCATAACCAATCAGCTTTGCTATCATCAGTAATAAATACAATATTTTTATATGACTTAGTTTTTACATGCTTAATTATTTGTTTCCAAATAATTAGATCACCATATTTTCTTTTATAAGTAATATTCGAGTAAGTGAACTCATCAGGATTCTTTTCATCTTTAGATATATCTTTGAAACCTGGTGGGATATTTTTTTTATAGCGTAGTTCTCCGTCCTCCATTATTTTATCAATTTCTTCCTGATTTTTAGGTGGTAAACCAATATTGTTTTTAAATAGGATATCTATTCTTTCTCGGATTTCATCTCTTGAACTATTATTAATACTATTTTTCTCTAATTCTTTTAAATCATTAAAGAAAGAAGTTTTTATACTTTCAAAGCTCTCAATTAATTTATCGGGATTAATGTAACTATGTCGAGTTTTTAACTGGAGATTATCAAAGTCTTTTTTCATAGTTAAAATTGATTTATCAATAATATTTTTAACTTCTGAAAATTTTTTATACTGTTCAGCAATAACTATAGGTCTATTTCTTTGAAACTCTAATCCAACATGGTAGGGAATCCATACTCTATTGGTTAATTTTTCCATAACTTTAAGTAAAGCATCTCTAGTATCGTATTGATATCGATATAAATTTAATAAGACATTTGTATCAAATATGAAAATACCATTATTCCAAAGTTCTTCAAATTCTTTTTCTTCGAGATTGTAATAACCTTTGAATTGTTCTTTCATATTTCCTCATTAGAATAATGCATTATTTAAGTGGTATAACAATATCAATCTCAAGTTGAAAATGGAAGTTCATTATGCTCATAAAATATTTTATTAACTAAAAGTTTTAATTTATTTTAGTTCCGGTTTTTCTTTATTAACTAAAAATAGACTTTCAAATTAACTTTTCTAAACCCAACCGCTCTACTTTAATACGATTGTCATTTCCCACGCTTGACGACAACAAAAGCGAATACTATTCTTTGCGGGCTAGCCTACATTGCTAGCGGGTTTTAGCAGACCCTATTTAACAAAGACGATATTCGAAACCTAGTTTTGTGTATCGTGAACTCGTTCGCCCCCTTTTTCTCTACGGTAGGGCGGAAGGGGGACACCTTCGGGTGTGCTGGTTTCTTTGTTGCCAGTCTGCTAACCCTCTTTCGTCCTGCCACCATCATTTAGCAGTGATCGGTAGGATTTCTTTTGTTAACAAAGGAGTCCGCTATGCGTACTAATTTTTCTCAATTTTTGGTCTTTGCCAAACTCTCTCTATCCATACCGCCTAACTGGTCTTTAAAACGCTTTAACCGACTATAGGTTTTCTACAACCTTAAATCGTTACGACTAAAAAATCATAGCAACAATAAAACCGAGATAGGCGAGCACACCATTTTTTGTGCCGCTTTTGCATGCCTGTTTTTAGCACTCATTTTAAGAGTGACGGCATTTCTATCTCTTTTAGATACAACAAAAAATTATTTTAAGCGGTATACATGAAAAATTTAGAATCTTCATTTAGAGCACTGCGCGTGCTTCACGTAGCAAAAGATTTATTTAATCAAGATGGTTTTCATAAAGTCGGTGTCGACCGAATTATTGCAGAAGCCAAAATTCCCAAAGCTACTTTCTATAACGACTTTCATTCAAAAGCACGACTCATCGAGATGTGTCTCACTTTTCAAAAAGATGCGCTCAAAGTAAAAGTGTTTTCAATTCTCAAATCTTATCGTGAAGAAATGGTGCTTGATAAACTCAAACAGATTTACCTGCTACATGCCGATTTAAATGGCTTTTATCGTTTACCGTTTAAAGCAATTTTTGAAATTGAAAAGCTCTATCCAAAAGCCTATAGCGTGGTGATTGAATATAGAACTTGGCTAATCAAAGAAATTTATAAACTACTTTTAACCGTCAAAACTACGGCTTCAATGAAAGATGCCCACATGTTTTTGTTTGTGATTGATGGGGCAATGGTGCAGCTTTTAAGTAAAAACAGTGTAGATGAGCGAGACAAGCTACTTGAGTATTTTTTAATAATGCTGTCTTAGCGATAAATCCAAACACATTCTAAAAGGAAAAAAGCCCGTAACTGGGCTTTTTATTTATTCGAGTTCAAGCTGATCGTCATCTTTAGTGACTTTGATTTTCAACTTTTTATATTTACGTTTGTTTGGATCTAAAGCAGAGTTTGATACTTCATCAGCAAATTTTGGATTTTGCATGAGTTTTGCATAGGCTCTGTAACCTATGCGAATTCGGGTAGGCGGACAATCTGTTCTTTTGGAATAATATTCAATAAGTGAATTTAATTCCTTTAACAAACTCTGATGTTCCATTGTATTGATTATTTTCTATTAATTAGTAAGTTATTTTTAGCATACTAAACTTTAGAAATTTTCTAAAGATCTAGTTGTTATACATTATCTTTGTTAAATGTGATTTGAATTTAACTAATTCTATAAATTGTGATTTATTTTGCTTTTAATTTAAGTTTTTTGATTTCTTTTTAATCAAATAGTCATAATTAAGGGTTAAATTAATTTTAGAAAAAGAAAATAGATAGAAGATTGCCACGAACAAGAATTATTTAAGCAATTTTCTCAAACTGTTGTATTCAGCTGACTTTAACGAGTCGGCTTTTGTTTTTGTGGTTAGTTCCTCGAATTTCCTAATTATAGAAATTGATGCGGCAGTCCATCCATACATTTACTTAAAAATAAAAGCCCAATAATGGGCTTTTCATTTGATATATCTTGATTAAAACTTAAGTTTTTTAAGCCCACGACTTACGCCATTTTCTAACGCTTTTTTGATTATAAGACCAATAAAGGGCACACGACCTTTAAAGCTAATGGTGTAATCCAAACGAGTACGATTATTTCCCAAGTCAGTAAATTTCATTACACCACGGTGACCCTTAATTGGACTAATGCCGCTCGTGATTGCGTACTCGATCAGTTCATTTTCTTTATAGACTAAATTTGTTTCTACAAATGAAGGGGTCAGTGGAATAGACATTTTACGAGCAGAACCAACACCATTACGGGCGTCTTTTCCGTTGCTAATACGAGTCACTTTAGCAGGAGCAAAAAGTTTGCTTAGGTTTTCATGCTCACTTAAAGTTGCAAAGACCTTGTCTACAGGTGCATCAAATTCTTGTACGATGTTGATTTTTTGAGTTTTTAACATCTTATTCCCTCTATAAATTATTTTGACATGGACGATTGTCAGAATTTGGATATTAGCATGCTTTGGGTAATGGGGGAATTATTCTTCGTCGGAGTTACCTTAAGTTCGAAAAAGCACTGCGATAAATCTACAATGCTTTTTGGTCTTTTCTTAATTTTTTAAATAAGGGCTGAATCACAGACCAGTTGGTTGAAACCCAGCAAATAAAAGAACCAGCCGTTACCATTGCTGTTCCTTGCCAAAAGCTCATCGATAATTGAGTTTGTAAAACAAACATTGCCAAAATGGACGAGATAATTGGGGTGAAATAAGAAGCTACCACAAGTATGGTAATGTTTCCATGAATGATGCCAATGTTCCAAGCAGCATAGCCAAAACCCATGGCAGCGGATGCAACTAAAAGGGTGATGACTGTTGGAAGATCCATTGAGGGAATAGCGAATTGCCCAAATACAAGCAGCTTGAGCCAGAGAGTGAGCGCGACACCAACAAAGAAAATGGAAATTGGATTTTGCCCATTACTCATTTTTTTAGTGATTACACAGTAAAAAGCCCAGATGATGGCACCTGTAAATGCCAAAATATAGCTCAGTGGGTTGCTATGAAAATTATCGACAAGACTATTTAGACTAAAATCACCACTTCCAGTTTGAATAAAAATAATGCCAGAAATTGAAATAAGTAAGCCGAGAATAATAAGAAAATTAAACTTTAATTCCTTAAAAATCACGAAAGCCAAAACCGTTAAACTCGGCCACAGATAGTTAACAATACTAATTTCAATGGCTTGTCTTGCTGTCTGAGAGTAGGCAATTGCAAATGAAAAGCACACCTCATAAGCCACGAACAGAATTGTGCCAAATATTAAGTATTTTTTAGAGATCTGTTTAAAGTCTGGGACTTTAAAAATGGCAAGCAACAGTAGCGCACTTAAAGAATAAATAAGCGTAACACCTAGCTCAGGTCCAAGGGCGGCACTGACTTGTTTCATCAGACCGACCAGAGATGCCCACATGAGAATGGCGCTTAAACCAATCAATGTTGCTAGATTTTTTGACATAAAATTCAGTAAATAACGGTTAAAAAATGGTAAAGGATTAAGTTGTACTAATGAAAGGAATCAATTTTCAAGCTAAGGAATATAGGACAAATTATATAAAATATAAACAATTAAATTTATTGATTGGTTGAATCTGCTATGTTTGTTTAAGCATAAAATTGAGTAAAGAAATTTCTTAATAAAACAACATTCTTACGAGGAAAATATGGAAGTCATTAAAACGGTTGGTGTTGTTGGAGCAGGTGTAATAGGTGCAAGTTGGACGGCCTTATTTTTATATAAAGGATTTAAAGTTAAGGTTTACGACCCGTATCCTATAGATGAAGCGATCTTTAAAAAAAGAATATCTGCCAATTTAAATGATTTATTAGCTTTAGATCAAAACGCTGAACATCCCTATTCTCAACCAGATGTGTTGCTTCATTTGGAAATTTTTAATCATTTAAAAGATGCAGTTTCAGACGTAGATTTTATTCAAGAAAATGCTCCTGAACGTCTCGATGTAAAACAACAGCTATATCAAGAAATCACCGCATATTGCCCTCAACATACTCTTATTGCTTCAAGTTCATCGGGCTTAAAAGTGTCTGACTTTCAAAAAGAGGCACAACATCCTGAACGTATTCTATTAGGTCATCCTTTTAATCCGCCTCATCTCTTACCTTTGGTCGAGATTGTTGGAGGTAATTTGACGGATCCTCAAATTTTGAAACAGGCTTCTGAGTTCTATAAAAAACTGGGCAAAAATCCAATTGTTTTAAATAAAGAAGTAAAAGGGCATGTCGCAAACCGTTTGCAGGCTGCATTGTGGCGAGAAGCTTTTTCATTGGTTGAACAAGGCGTGTGCTCTGCCGAAGATATTGATGTCGCGATTACCAGTGGGCCGGGTTTAAGATGGGCACTCTTTGGTCCCTATATTAATATGCAGCTTGCCAACCAAAAGGGGTTTAAAGAAGCAATTCATCATTTAGGCCCACCAATGACGGAATGGTGGAATGACATGCACGCATTTCAACATTCAGACGAGACAACAGAGTTATTGGAATCACAAACCAATCAGCTTTTAACCCAATATAAAAATATCGATTTATACCAAACAAGAGATAAAGGTCTGGTCGATATCTTAAAGCTCAGACAACAACTTAAACTAGATTAATTCGAACTCTTAGAATAGAGCCAATCATTTTATTACACGGATGATTGGCTTTTTTCTGGGTCAAATAACAAAAACATTCCGAGTTAAAATTGCAGTGCATTCATTAAATGTTACTGAAATCTCTGTCGCGTTGCATTTGAACTATATGCCTTACGTGAAGAGTAAGAATCGTTGCAAACCGTAAAGAAAGCCTCCTCATAATCAAAGGACATCACAGAAAATAGAGGAATAACAATATGCGCGCTCTTACTTACCACGGTGCAGAAGATGTTCGAGTAGAAACAGTAGCAGACCCTATTATTCAAGAACCGGATGACATTATTTTACGAGTGACTGCCACAGCGATATGTGGCTCTGATTTACATTTATATCGAGGCAAAATCCCTAGAACCGAACAGGGCGATATCTTTGGGCACGAATTTATGGGCGTGGTTGAAGAAGTCGGCCCAGCCGTCACCGCAGTGAAAAAGGGCGATCGAGTAATTGTTCCTTTTGTGATTGCCTGTGGCGAATGTTTCTTTTGTCAACTTGACCTAACCGCTGCCTGCGAAACCACCAATACAGGGCGCGGCGCAATTATTAATAAAAAGCAGATTCCACCAGGTGCAGCTTTGTTTGGCTATAGTCATCTTTACGGCGGTGTACCGGGCGGGCAAGCAGAATATGTGCGTGTGCCAAAAGCCAACAAAGGCCCTTTTAAAGTGCCAACTTCACTGTCAGATGAAAAAGTACTTTTCTTGACTGATATTTTACCGACTGCTTGGCAGGCAGTGACCAATGCCCAAGTGAAACGTGGCTCAACCGTTGCAATTTATGGTGCAGGGCCAGTCGGACTGTTAAGTGCTGCTTGTGCCAAGATGCTCGGAGCAGAAAAGATATTTATGGTCGATCACAATGACTATCGATTGAATTATGCAGCGGCAATATACGGTGCCATTCCAGTTAATTTTGATGAAGTCGATGCGGCCGAATTTATTATTCAACACACCGACAATTACCGTGGTGTCGATGCGGTGATTGATGCAATTGGTTTCGAGGCAAAAGGCAGTGTGATTGAAACAGTGCTCACCAATTTAAAGCTTGAAGGTTCAAGTGGTGCAGCGCTTCGTCAATGTATTGCCGCGGTTCGCCGTGGTGGTGTGGTCAGCGTACCAGGTGTATATGCAGGCCCGATTCATGGTTTCTTATTTGGCGATGCCTTTGATAAAGGTTTGACTTTTAAAATGGGACAAACACATGTGCATCAATATTTACCGCAACTTTTAGAATTTATTGAGCGTGGTGATTTGTCACCAGAAACTATTATTACCCATCGAATGAAATTAGAAGATGCCGCAGAGGGATATCGCATTTTTAATGAAAGAGAAGAGGACTGCCGTAAGGTGATTCTGCTTCCTTAAGATTCTTAATCTTATAATCAATTTTTAAGCCTCTTAATGAAAGGGGCTTTTTTATTTTCAAGATGCACAATTTTGAGTGCAGTTTTTTATTTTTGGACTTAAACCGCACCCAAACAGCTCAAGTTTAGTATTACTTTTAACCAAAACCGTAATACTAAGCTGGCATGTCCTTTGCATAGTCATAAACAATCAAAAGTGATCTAGGGTTCCGATACTTCATGTATGACTGGACCGAGAGTTCACGGTTCCTAGCGAACTACACGGAGGGATAAAAGCCCGGGAGGAAGTCTAAAACTATCCGACAGGAGTAGCTATGAACACTGCAAGTTATCATAACAATCAGGCGATTTGGACCGAACTTTTACCCGGAGGACATCACTGGTCGGGTCGTATTCAAAAGGGAACTATTCTTAGATTTACATCGCTTGGCGCTCAGGCAAATGTTTCTGTGTTTTGTGTAAATGCTGCCGATGTGCTTGAACGTTTTAACATGCCCGACAGCTTAAAAGGACAACATACCGCTTATTTAAAAGCTTCCAATGTGCTCTATTCAGACCTAGGCCGTGTGATGGCTTCCATTGTTCATGACGATCATGGTTGGAATGATGTGCTTTGTGGCCCAAGCCGACCTGAGCAAATTGAAAAGCAATTTGGTGCGCGTACATTTCAAGATGCCCGCAATGATATGTACCAAAACGGCTTAGACAGCTTACTCATTGAAATGTGTAAATACGGACTTGCCAGCCAAGACCTCAGTGCCGCCGTTAACCTATTTTCTAAAGTTGTGCCAGATGAAAACGGCGCTTTGTCTTATGTCAGTTCTGATAACACCAATCAAAGCATTGAACTGCGTTTTGAAATGGACTGCTTGCTATTTTTATCAGCCGCACCTCATGGTTTAGACACCAGTCCAATCTATCAACCTGCTGATATTCAACTCAGTCTATTTAAAGCCAATTCTCTAACAGACAGCGATATTTGTCGTGATGCATGTTCGCAAAATCAGCGCGCGTTTCAAAACACAGCCCGCTACTACGCGCTTAGCAATATTTAAATCAGGAGAAGCATCATGACAGTTTTACAATCATTTGAAAAAGCAGTTTTAAATGAAGTTTGTCCTGCGGGTGAAGCGTGGATGTGCGAGGTTAAAAAGGGCCAATATTTTCGAATTATTGACCTTGAGGGAAACCAAGCGGTCGATACTTTGTTTATGAGCGCCGAAAATCCAACTGAGCGTTATAGCGCAATGGATACTTTGGCCATCAACCAGCACATTTATTTAGAAAAGGGCACCAAGCTCTATAGTAACTTTGGCCGCCCAATTGCGGTTATTCATGATGATAACTGCGGTCGCCATGACACCATTGGTGGTGCCTGTTCATGTGAAAGTAATACGGTTCGCTATGCACATGAAACGTACCCAATGCATAGTTGCCGTAACAATTTTATGTATGCCTTGGCAAAACACCCGATTGCGAAAAAGCATGGCTTAAATGTGCGTCACATCGGTCCAAATATTAACTTTTTTATGAATGTGCCTGTTACACCAGATGGGCAACTTAGATTTGATGATGGAATTTCAGCTCCGGGTAAATATGTAGAAGTTCGGGCAGAAATGGATTTGATTGTTTTAATTTCCAATTGTCCGCAGCTCAATAACCCATGTAATGCCTATAACCCAACCAAAATTCAACTGGTTGTCCGTGAAGCGGAAGGGGTGTAAGCATGTTTAAAAAAGTTCTAATTGCCAACCGTGGTGCAATTGCCTGTCGCGTGATTCGCACCCTTAAGAAACTCGGGATCGCTTCGGTGGCTGTTTACTCAGAAGCCGACCGTGATTCTTTACACGTGACTTTGGCCGATGAAGCTTTCTTGATTGGACCTGCGCCTGCGCATCAAAGTTATTTAAATATTGAAAAAATCCTTGAAGTTGCAAAACAGTCGGGAGCTGAAGCCATTCATCCCGGTTATGGTTTTCTGTCTGAAAATGCCGAGTTTTGTGATTTGTGCGAAAGCCAAGGTATTGCGTTTATTGGGCCTACTTCAAGCCAAATGCTCGATTTTGGTTTAAAACATACTGCACGTGAACTCGCTATTAAAAGCAATGTGCCTTTACTTCCGGGCAGTTCACTACTTGCCGATGAAGCCGAGGCCTTGTTTGAGGCTGCCCGTATTGGTTATCCAGTCATGCTGAAAAGTACCGCGGGCGGTGGTGGTATTGGCATGCGTCTGGTCTGGAACGAAACAGAATTAAAAGATGCCTATCAAACGGTGTCTTATTTGGCGCAGGTCAATTTTAAAGATGCAGGTTTGTACTTAGAAAAATTTGTACAACATGCACGCCACATTGAAGTACAAATTTTTGGTGATGGGAAAGGGCAAGTTTTAGCGTTGGGTGAGCGTGATTGTTCGGTGCAACGCCGTAATCAAAAGGTGATTGAGGAAACACCCGCTCCACACCTAAATGAGCAGCAACGCGACTACCTGCAAAAAGTTGCGATTCAACTGATGCAGTCGGTGAACTATCGTTCGGCAGGCACAGTTGAGTTTGTCATGGACACTGAAACCCAAGAATTTTATTTCTTAGAGGTCAACACGCGTTTGCAAGTTGAGCACGGGGTGACCGAGCAAGTGTTTGGTGTCGACTTAGTCGAGTGGATGGTTACTTTGGCAAGCGGTGACTGGTCAGCACCCACTGAAAAGTTAGAGCCAACAGGACATTCCATTCAAGTTCGTCTTTATGCCGAAGATCCAATTAAACAGTTCCAGCCGAGTGCAGGTCTACTTACACATGTTAAATTTGACCCACAAGCCCGAGTTGAAACATGGGTTGAAACAGGTTCAACGGTGTCGTCTTTTTATGACCCAATGATTGCCAAAATCATTGTGACCGCTGCAACACGAGAGCAAGCTATACAGGCAATGTGTGCCAGTCTTGCCAACACACAAGTGGCTGGTATCGAAACCAATTTGGAATATTTACAAAACATTATTGCTTGTGATGTGTTTGCTTTAGGTACCCAAACCACTCGGTTTTTAAATACGTTTGAATGGAAAACTCAAAAAATTGAAGTGCTGCAGGCTGGTATTCAAACTGCCATTCAAGACGTAACAGGTCGACTAGGTTATTGGGATGTCGGGGTGCCGCCATCTGGTGCGATCGATCCACTCAGTTTAACTGTGGCAAATCAGCTTTTAGCCAATGAGCCAAATACCGCAGGGCTTGAATGTACCTTGCAAGGGCCAACTTTAAAGTTTCACTGTGACAGCCAAATTGTGATTACGGGCGGTGATATGCCTTCAAAACTTGATGGTGAACTTGTGCCGATGTGGCAAACCATCAATGTGAAAAAAGGCCAAGTTTTAAAATGCGGGCTTATCCGTTCAGGTTGCCGTAGCTATATTGGTGTTAAAGGTGGTTTCGATGTTCCTAACTATTTAGGCTCGCAAGCGACTTTTACTTTGGGGCAATTTGGTGGACACGCTGGCCGTAATTTATTAATTGGCGATATGCTGCCGATTACTGAATATTCCGCTCAATCGACTACTGCTTTAGCTCAAGCGCAAATTCCTAGCTTTACCCAAAACTGGGAAATTGCCGTGATGTATGGTCCACATGGCGCACCAGATTTTTTCACCAAACAAGATATTGATACATTCTTTGCCAATGAGTTCGAAATTCACTACAACTCAAGCCGCACAGGCATTCGTTTAATTGGGCCAAAACCTGAGTGGGCACGTGAAGATGGTGGCGAGGCAGGCTTACATCCTTCCAATATTCACGACAATGCTTATGCGATTGGTGCGATTGATTTTACGGGCGATATGCCAATTATTTTGGGTCCAGATGGTCCAAGCTTAGGTGGCTTTGTCTGTCCTGCGGTGGTCATTCATTCCGAGCTTTGGAAAATCGGGCAATTAAAAGCAGGTGATAAAGTCAAATTTGTACCAGTCAGTTACACGCAAGCAAAAACACTCGATCAAAAATATCATCAAAGTTTAACCGCGGCTGATACAACTCAGATCAATTTTAACCCAGCCATTCAAGCAGAACCCGACACTTTAAAAGATGCTGTTTTAGCCACTTTAGAAGGTAAAACTGATTTACCAAACGTGACCTATCGACCAGCAGGAAATAGCTATTTGTTGGTGGAATATGGTGAGTTAGTACTTGATCTGAATTTACGCTTTCGTATTCATGCGCTCATGCAATGGGTCAAAGATCAAAATATTCAGGGCATTATCGACTTAACACCGGGTATCCGTTCACTACAAATTCATTTTGATTCAATCCAGCTCGATCAACTGGAGCTTTTACAAAAACTTCAGCAGGCAGAAGCCGAGTTACCTGACATTCAAAATATGCAGGTGCCTTCACGAACTGTCTATTTGCCTTTAGCTTGGGAAGATTCGCAAACTCAGCTTGCCACCGAACGCTACACACAAATTGTTCGACCAGATGCGCCGTGGTGCCCGGATAACGTCGAATTTATTCGCCGTATTAATGGCTTAGCTTCCAAGCAAGCGGTTAAAGATGTGGTTTATAGTGCGAACTATTTGGTGATGGGTTTAGGTGATGTATATTTAGGTGCACCTGTTGCAACGCCGCTCGACCCACGCCAACGTTTAGTCACCACAAAATATAACCCTGCGCGAACTTGGACACCTGAAAATGCTGTTGGCATTGGTGGGGCTTATATGTGTGTGTACGGTATGGAAGGACCAGGCGGCTACCAGTTTGTTGGCCGTACCACTCAAATGTGGAGCCGTTACCGTAAAAATGCCGACTTCGAAGATGGCAAACCGTGGTTATTACGCTTTTTTGACCAAGTGAAGTTTTATGAAGTTTCTGAGGCTGAACTTTTGCAAATGCGTGAAGACTTTAAGGCGGGCCGTCTACAACTTCGCATTGAAGATGGTGTACTTAACTTAAAAGAATACAACGCGTTTTTAAAAACACATCAAGATAGTATTCAAGCTTTTAAAGATACGCAACAAGCCAATTTTGAAGCTGAGCGCCGCCGTTGGCATGAAGCAGGCTTACAAGAATATATCTCTGAAAGTCTAGATGCTGTTGATGAAGGCGAAACCTTTGCTATTCCCGAAGGAGGCTGCGCAGTCGAATCGCACATGCCGGGCTCAATCTGGAAAATTGAATGTGCATCGGGAGATATTGTTGAAGAAGGTGCGACCCTTGCAGTAATTGAGGCAATGAAAATTGAAATTCCAATTATTGCGCCCGAACGCATGAAGGTCGAAACCATTACCATTGAAAAAGGGCAAACCGTAAAAACAGGACAAGTACTCTTTACCTTGGCACCTGTGGCCTAAATTAAAAAGAGAGCATCGATATTGATGCTCTCTTTTTATATTATGCTTCGGTCAAATGCTTTAATACTTTATGACCGTGTTCAACCGCTTTTAACTCAATTTTCGACTCTGAATTACCCGATAAAGGCGAAACGTCATAAAGCAAGAATGTGCTGCTTAACTGCATTTGCGTATATTGAATTGAATATTGAACCGCTTTTAAAAAGCTGTCGATTAAGTTTTCTCGGTCGTTCACCATGTTGGCTTCTGTTTGGCCGACCGTCATGCTAATAATGACTTTTTTATCTTTTAATTTATCGCCCTGAGAGCCATAAGCAAACTGATAAGTAAAAACCTCATCAAACCATAATTTCAAAATTGCCGGCATATTAAACCAGAACATTGGATATTGCAGAATGATAGTGTCGTGGCGTAGTAACGCTTCTTGTTCAGCAATCACGTTAATTTTATAGTCCGGATAAAGCTGGAAAATATCTCGCACTTCAAGGTCCAGATAGGTTTTTATAAGTTCATTCACAATTGTTTTATTTGCAATTGATTGAGCGTAGTAGGGATGGGCCAAAATAAGTAAAGCCATAATAATGCCTTGTAGCTATAAAAATCATAGTCACTATAATTTTTATAGTATGGGTGTACAATAACTATCAAAGTTGATAGGTGGCGTTAAAAATGGCAAATACTGAAAATAAATGTGAAATCAGCATGAATGGAAAAACGTATCCATGTCATATCAGTATGGCTATGGATTTGGTGGGTGGAAAATGGAAAGGCGTTATTTTGTATTACTTAAAAGATGGGCCAAAACGTTTTAATGAAATCAATCAATTAATACCCACCATCACAGAAATGACCTTAAGCCTTCAACTTAAACAATTAGAGCAAAGTGGCTTAATATCTCGAACCGTTTATGGTGAAAAAGCGCCGATTAAAGTGGTCTATGAAATGACCGAATTAGGCCAGTCTTTTAAGCCTGTTTTAGAGTCTTTATCGGTATGGGCACATACGATGATTGGTTCGAAATAATATTAAAAAATTAGTTTTTAAAAAACGTAAACTTTTTAGCCCCATCCCTGTGCATGGGGCTTTTTTTTGCCCAAAAATCACTCACAAATTTCTGCCAAGCCTATCAAAATCACACTTAAAAACTGGCACATTTTCTGCATCTCATATCAGTAATACAAAAACTGAATTTGGTAATACCAAACTAGAGGTGCGATATGAATGATGTAAAACCTGTGGTTCAACCAAAGCCAACTTTAAAAGCCTTTTTAGTCGAATTGCTTAGTGTACGTGCAGGCGTATATATCAAGCAAAACAATCAGCCACCTAAAACAAAAGGATAAGACTGTGGCAAAACAAAAGTTGGCTCGAATCAGTATTACCGTACCTGAAGCGACCCTCAACGCGCTCGACCAAAAAATTGTTGAGCAGAACTATGAAAGTCGCTCGCAAGCCATTGTCGACATGATTAATAAACACCTGATTGCGGAGCAGGCACAGGCCAATGAAGTCATGGTGGGCACCTTGACGCTGCTTTATGACGCGAGCCAAATGACCTTGCGTAATCAATTGGTCGATTTACAACAACAGTTTTTAGCGCAGGTGATTAGTTCACTTCATATTCAACTCGACCAACAAAAGATATTGCAGGTCATGTTAATGCAGGGTGCGAGTTCTGAGCTCAGACAAATTAGCCAGCAATTTATTGTGCTGAAAGGAGTGATCAAAGGGCATTTAGAACTGATGGATGCCGTGATGCCGCCTATACAGCAAAATGACTAAATGAGGAGTAGTGTGTTGAAAAACTTATGGACAATCCAAGACTGGAAAACAGCATATCAAAATGGGCAAATCCATCTTAGAGATTTGGTTGGTTATGTTGCAGAAATTAAAAATGATGACCATGCATGGATTGAAATTGCATCGAATGAGCAGATTCAATTGCAAATTGATGTTTTAAAAAAACAGAATATTGCTGACTTGCCACTATACGGTGTGCCGTTTGCAGTCAAAGACAACATTGATGTTGCTGGCTTTTACACCACTGCTGCCTGTAAAGAAGTTGAATATTTAGCGACACAAGATGCTGCCGTAATTGCCAAACTGAAAAAAGCTGGGGCGATTGTGGTTGGTAAAACTAACCTAGATCAGTTTGCGACTGGGCTGGTTGGCGTTCGCTCTCCCTATGGTGCAGTAAAAAATAGTTTTAACCCTGAATATATTAGCGGTGGTTCAAGTTCAGGTTCTTCGGTAGTGGTTGCCAACGGTATTGTGCCTTTTAGTCTGGGTACAGACACGGCGGGGTCAGGGCGTGTACCTGCGGGCCATAACAATATTGTGGGTCTTAAACCGACAAAAGGCTGGTTTTCCACCACAGGTTTAATTCCTGCTTGTCGCACTATTGATGTTATTTCTATTTTTGCGCTGCATATTGATGATGCGTGGACCGTTGCCAATTTAATGCAGGGCTATGATGAAACAGATGAATATTCACGAATACATCCAGCCAATGTACCGACTCAATTTTCTAAACAAAAAATTGCTATTCCAGCTCAGCTTGAGTTTTATGGCGATCTTGAATCTGAACAAGCCTTTTTAGTGGCAATTGAGCGTATTAAAAAACTTGGCTATGAAGTTGAGAGTATTGATTTCAGCGCATTTAATGAACTTGCTGCTGCACTATATAACGATGCTTGGGTAGCGGAAAGAACAGTCGCCGTTGAACGCATGACAACACGTGAAAAGACTCATCCAGTTATTGCTCAAATTATTGCGCAGGCAGATAAATTCAAGGCAACAGATGCACTTCAAGCAGAATATAACCGCGCCGTATTAGCTCGAAAAATTAATTTGGCATTACAGCCTTTTGATGCCTTGATGGTTCCGACAGCGCCAATCATTTATACCATTGCAGAAGTTGAAGCCGATCCTTTAACTAAAAATGCGCACATGGGAGCCTATACCAACTTTGTCAATTTTGCCGATCTCTCGGCTTTAGCTTTACCAAATGTACTCCGTGAAGACGGCCTACCAAGTGGGGTAACCTTTATTGCACCTGCTTGGCACGATCAGGCACTCGCCAATTTTGCGCAGCTTTGGCAAACCGAAACATCGCTGAGTCTGGGTAAATCAACTCAACATTATCAAAAAAGTATAAAGATCCACTCGAATCATTCAGCGCAGCTTGCTGTTGTGGGAGCGCACTTAACAGGCATGCCGCTTAATTTTCAGCTCACTAGCCGCAATGCCACTTTGCTTAAGAAAACCCAGACCGCAGAGACTTATAAGCTCTTTGCCTTAAAAAATACCACGCCACCAAAGCCGGGGCTGCAATGTGATACAGCAGGGACATCAATTGAAGTCGAAGTGTGGGATGTTCCCTTAGCAAATTTTGGAGCCATTGTGGCCGAAGTGCCTGCACCCCTTGGTATTGGGAACTTGAAATTAAAAGATGGTACATGGGTCAAAGGCTTTATTTGCGAAGCTTATGCCATTCAGGATGCAACCGATATTAGCCATTTGGGAGGCTGGCGAGCCTATATACAGTCACTCAATCAAACCGCTCAAAGTGTTGTTAGTAAAAATGTTGGGGAAGTTTCTATATGATTAAAAAAGCGTTTTTATCCGTATCCATTTTATCGGCAGTTGTATTGGGTGGATGTGACAATACAGCTAAAGTTCCTGAGGCCAAACAAGACGCTCAGGCAGCCACAAATACAAAACCAATTACCATTGGCTATAGCGATTGGCCGGGTTGGGTAGCTTGGCAAGTGGCTATTGAAAAAGGCTGGTTAAAAGAAGCAGGCTTAAATGTAGAGTTTAAATGGTTTGATTATTCGGCTTCGCTTTCGGCCTTTTCGGCAAATCAGCTCGATGCCGTGTTAGTCACCAATGGCGATAACTTGGTAACAGCTTCGGGTGGTACTCAAGGCATGATGATTATGGCAACGGATTATTCTGCAGGTAATGATGTCATTATTGCAAAAGAGGGTATTAACACTATTCAAGATTTAAAAGGAAAATCAATCGGTGTCGAAAAAGGCTTGGTTGATCATCTTTTACTAGCAACAGCTTTAACAGACAATAATATTAAAGCGAATGAGGTAAAGCTAGTAAATTCAGCGACAAACCAATTACCTCAAGTGTTTAATAGCCCAGATATTTCTGCGATTGCTGTTTGGCAACCCGTTGCAGGTCAGGCATTAAAAGCAGTGGCAGGCTCTAAAATTATCTATACCTCTAAAGACAAGCCGGGTTTAATTTATGACACCTTGACTGTCAACATGAGTCACTTAACTGCTCATCAAGAGGAATGGAAAAAAATCATTCAAGTGTGGGATAAAACAGTTAAATATATTAATAACCCTGCAACCCATGCCGATGCAGTTAAAATCATGGCAAACCGATCAGGAGTTGACCCAAAACAATATGAGTTAATGGTTAGCGGTACGCATTTATTAGATATCAATGCCAATAAGAAAGTATTTTCTAAATCTCAAGGCTTTGACTCAATTTATGGCTCTACTTATCACGTCAATAAATTTAACGTCGAAAATGGCATTTATAAAACTGAGCAAAATGTAGATGGGCTAATTTATCCGACACTCATAGAACAGCTCAAATAAGCTCAATCAATTAAAAAGCCCAAGTTCAACTTGGGCTTTTTAATGTATTTCTTATTTCTCCGTGCTGACCTGAGTCATACGCGGTATTTTTGGTAAGTCTTGCAACGCAGGGTCAAGCTCGTCTTCTTCAGCATGTACCAGATAATCAACCCGTGAACGAAGTTGTTTAAATTCAGGTGTGCTCATTAAGTCGAGTGAGCGTGGACGCGGCAAATTAACTTCAATAATTTCCTTAATTTCACCTGGGTTGGCTTTGAGTGCCACAATCCGGTCTGCCAGTAAAATAGCTTCATCCATGTCATGGGTTACAAAAATAATGGTGATATCAATGTTTTGCCATAAATCCATTAAATGCTTTTGCATTTTTTGACGGGTGTGTGGGTCGAGCGCACCAAAAGGTTCATCCATCAGTAAAATTTTAGGTTGATTAACCAGTGCTCTAGCAATCGCAACGCGCTGTTTCATGCCACCAGAAAGTTGGTGTGGATACTGATTTTCATACTTTTCCAAACCAATAATATTAATCCATTCACGTGCTTGAGCTTCGGCTGTCATTTGACTAGCGCCGCGCATTTGCGGACCAAACATCACGTTTTCTTTTACAGTTTTCCACGGAAAAAGGGTATAGCCCTGAAATACCATGCCGCGTTCAGGACATGGGCCCGTAATGCATTCGCCGTCTACTAAAACTTCTCCGCTATGGTATGGGTCTAAACCTGCAATAACACGGCTTAGTGTCGATTTGCCGCAGCCAGAAGGACCAATCACACAAATAAATTCTCTTTTGTGAATTTTTAAATCGAGCTTATTTAAAACAGTACGTTCAGTTTGACCATGCTTAAAGACTTGGCTCAGTTGTTTAGCTTCTAAAATAACAGGACGTTCATAAATTTTTTGAAAGTATTCATGCGCGTTAAATGTTGAATCGTTCATTATTTTGCTCCTACTTTCCAAGTGAACATCCGCTCACC
>Ga0209795_10000373_pt1 | contig 36904 bp, 37 predicted proteins | sample AgamicOrMarz_FD_187166 | JGI IMG/M metagenome (GOLD analysis project Ga0209795, IMG submission 187166) | Agave microbial communities from Guanajuato, Mexico - Or.Ma.rz (SPAdes) (version 2) | ecosystem: Host-associated > Plants > Phyllosphere > Phylloplane/Leaf | place: Guanajuato, Mexico...
GCAGCCGCACTGGATGGTGGTTACATTAATGAAAACTCTAGTTGGTATGATGGTGTGGGTTCCGTTAATATCGGAGGAGCGAGAATTAAAAACTTTGATGGCGTAGGTTTAGGGCAAATGAGTTTACAAGACATCATTGTAAATTCAAGTAACGTTGGTATGGTACGTATATCACAAACGATGACGAGTAAACAGACACTTGAGGGACTAAAGAAAATGGGATTTGGTCAGAAAACAGGAATTGAGTTTCCAAACGAAGAAATTGGTTTGGTTCCAACAGTTAAACGACTAAATAGCGATCCTCAAGCAAAAGCTACTGTATCCTTTGGACAAGGGATTAGTGTTACCCCAGTACAATTGATTACAGCTTTCTCAGAAGTAATTAACGGTGGATATAATATAACTCCAACAATACTTGAAAAAGTAGAAGATGAGTATGGGAATGTTCAATATCAATGGGCACCCGGTAAGAAAGAAAGAGCACATAAGGAAAAAACAGTTCAACTAATGAAAAGATATTTAGCAGCTAACTATGAAGTAGGTTCTGGTAAAACGATAAAAATTGATGGTTATGATGGCGGAGCAAAGACCGGTTCTGCTTGGAAAGTAGAAAATGGTAGATATAAGTCAGGTGCTATTATAGGTTCGTTTATGGGATTCATTCCACGAGATAATCCTAAGTATGTAATGCTAGCTGTAGTTGATGAACCAGAAGGTATTGGTTTTGGTGCTCAATCAGGTGGTCCAATCTTCCACAACGCGATGACAGAAATTTTACGTTATAAAGGTGAACCAAAAACTAAGCCTTTAAAAGGTAAAGATAAAATAGAAGAAAACATAAAAATAAATGTTCCAGATTTAAAATATGAATTGTTTGATGTAGCAGAACAAAAGCTTAAAAAAGCAGTTAAAGGTAGTCTAGTAGTTACAAAAAAAGGTCTTGGTGAAGTAGTGATTTCACAAGATTATAATTATAAGGACGGTACGTTGTACGTAAACTTGAAGACAGTGAATATTAAAGGCACAGGAGCTACTTACATACCTAAAATTGAAGGACTACCAGTTGAACAAGTTAAATCCCTTTTAAACCGTTACAATATTAAGTTACAGTCTCACGGCAAGGGTAACATTGTTTATCAGGAAACAGAACCAGGAGAATATAGCAAAAAGATTAAAAAATTAACTGTGTGGTGCAACTAAACGGGTTCATTATGAACCCGTTTTTCTTTTCTTCATAAGGAGTTAAAGGGAAATAAATGTATATAACCAATATGGTAGGGGGGAGATATTTTGAAAAAACTTTCAAAAGCTGAATTTATAAAGCAAATGTCTACAGTCAGAAAAGAAGATAAAAAAATAATACATAAATGGGGAACGAAAGCTCAAACAAAGGCTATTCGTTGGTAGGAGGTTTATATGAATAAACTACGTTGTGGATTTTGTAACCGTACAGAAGACCAAGTGGAGAGTCTTATCCAAGGTACAGGATCTTCTGCTATATGTAATCAGTGTGTAACACACTGTACAGGAATTTTAGAAAAAAACCTAGCAGAAGATGAAGTTTTAGAAACGAAATTCAAAAATGCAAAAGAAATTAAGGAACAGTTAGATAAATACGTAATTGGCCAAGAAGAAGCGAAGAAAAAGCTAGCAGTAGCTATTTATAAACATCTTTCTAGAAAAAAAGGTGTAAATAAAAGTAACGTATTATTAATTGGTCCATCGGGTGTCGGTAAAACTGAGCTTGCTCGTTCCATTGCGAAGATACACGGTGTTCCTTTTGCAATTGCTGATGCCACACCACTAACTGAAGCAGGTTATGTAGGTGAAGATGTGGAAACAATTCTATTAAAATTAATTCAGGCAGCGGATAATGATATTGCGAAAGCGGAGAACGGAATTATATACATAGATGAAATTGATAAAATTACAAGAAAAGGCGAAAATGTTTCAATTACTAGAGATGTATCCGGTGAAGGTGTGCAACAGGCTCTTCTAAAAATTGTAGAGGGTACTATTGCAAATATTCCTCCTGAGGGTGGAAGAAAGCACCCTAATGCTAAGTTTATTCAAATGGACACTAGCAACATTCTTTTTATATTTGGTGGAGCGTTTGAAGGTTTGGATAAAATTATTGAAAAGCGGATCTCTAAAGAGAATGTCATCGGATTTGGAAAAAAAGATAGCTCTAAGGAAAAGGAGCAATTAAACACTAATAAGGTAACGGTTGATGATTTGACTAAGTTTGGACTTATTCCCGAGTTTGTAGGGCGTATTCCTATTGTAGCTACTCTGAGTGAACTGAAAGAAGATGAATTAGTACAGATAATGAAGTTGAATTTGGAAAATGAATACAATCAATTTGACATTGAATTTGAACCAGAATCTATTAATGAAATTGCTAAGAAAGCTATTGAACGCAAAGTAGGAGCAAGGGGATTAAGAGCAATTTTAGAAGAAGTGACTTTTGACTACATTTATAATGGTGAGAAAAAAGTTATTAAAATAGAAGATGTTCAAAGCAAATTAGGATGATGTGTTAAACATTGTCCTTTTTTTATTTTATATACGTGACGGCTCTTCAGTTATTAAGAAGGTAGTGGTAGCAAAGGATAAATAATAATTTTCAGTTTGTTCAACTCTTGAAAAAACAAAAAAAAAGGAAGTAAATGAATGCGTGAGAATTATTTTTTTCTTGAAACAAGGTTCTGATGGAGAAGAAACAACTAAATTGGTGGAGCAGTTTCATCATTTGATGAAAGCAACAAAAGTTCTTCCAAGTGGACAGCAGAAAATAATACTTTAAAATAGGTAATTTTAGTAGGAAGGGAGTGCATCCGTCGGCCGACGGTATTTCTAATGAAAGAAACTAATACAAAGAATGCATTCGAATATTTGGACGACTTAGAATATGTTTACGATGCCTCGGTTTTTAAAGCATTCGGTAAATGTTGGATAGATAAAAATCGCTTTATTGATGCAATTACTAACTCAAGAGCGGCACTTACACAGGAGCTTGAAAAGGCTCGTAAGATTGAAATTAGAGAACAAAAAATTTATGAAGAAGCTGAAAAAAAGAAGGAAGAAATGATTCGTGAGACAGAGGAAATGATTGCTAATCTAGACCCTGTTAAAGAAGCTGAATTATTCGCTCAACAAATTGTAGAAAAAGCTCAAGAAGAAGCTGAAAGAATTTGTATGGAAGCCTTAGAAACAAGAGATAATACAATCTCTCACGGAGAAAAGGTTAAAAACGAACTTATTAATCAAGGTCATCAATTCCTAGAAAATGTCCTAAAAAGCTCTTTAATCACATTTGATGAAAATCAAAAGCATCTATTTAATTCTCTTGAATCACACCGAGAAAAACTAATGGTTGCTTATGAAGAAATTGCCCCAATGGTAAAGACTGATAACGAGGAAACAACACAAGCCTCTTAATAGAAGTCATACTGACACACTTAACAAAATACATATTGTTATCCAAAAGGAAGCCCCTTTAAAAATATGTGTTAACTTTTTAATGTGATATTGAAAAAAGACGCCTCTTGTTTTTCGGAACAAAAGAGGGCGTCTTTTTTTGTCTTGTTTTCTTGTGTTCCCGAGAAAATGATGGTATTTTCTAAAAAATTTAACGTAAATCCATAAGGTTTTTAACTTAAATACTAGTAGATGGTGAAAAACCTTTTTACTTCTTTGGGGAGGTCAGAAGCTTGGAATATTTAAAACAGATATTGAAATCTAACAAAATCGAGATGGGGAATTTAAAGGAAATAACAGACATCTTTGAAATGTTAGGTAACCAACAGGAGTTAAAAAACATCTTCAAAAAAATTAATAAGTACCTCGAAAATCTTGAGACCGAATACTCAGTGTGGGAATACAACCGAGATAAGGATATTCAATTACTTATGTTTAATGGTGATAAAGAGAAAAAAGAAGGGTATTTAAATAACCAACATATTTTTTCTAAAGTACAGAAAAATAAAAAGCCTTTAGCGGACTTTGAAGCAGAAGGATTTAATCTAATGCTACCTATTATTTCTCGTGAAGAGGTAGTAGGGTATTTCTGTTTGCACCAAAACATAGAACTTGGTGATAAATGGCTTGATGTATATCTCATCGTACAATTATTAGGTTTTACATTAAAGTATTATGAAATGATTGACTTAATGAAAGAGATGGCCGTAGTGGATGTAATTACAGGTCTATACAACTATAGACATTTTAGATTGCAAATTGACTTAGAAGTTGAAAAAGCAAAGCGTTTTAAAAAGTTCTTAACGCTTGCAACGATGAAAGTTAAAGATTTTGATGAGATAAATAAAAAATTAGGTTTTGAAGGTGGAGAAGAGGTTTTAAAACTTTTTGGATCTACCTTAAAGAAAATAAGCCGAAAAACAGATATGCCTTCAAGATTAAATGATGAAATGTTCGCCATTCTATTATATGAAACAAATTTAGAAGGAGCTCAAAAATACATTCAACGTTTAGAGAAATACTTAAGCGAAGTTCCTATTGTAGTTCAAGGCTATAGTTTTGCTATTCAGCTAGAACACAATCTAGTTGAATATTCGAACCTAATGAGTAGTGAAGAATTCTTAGAAGAGGCAAAAAAAATATAAACGCCTAATATAGGCGTTTTTAAATAGTAAGTTAGGAGTGAAATTATGAATATAGGCGCCAGGATAATTAAAACAGGACTTTCAGTAACACTGGCCTTAATAATTGCTAATCTGTTAAATATGCAACCTGCAGTAATTTCGGCAGTAGCAGCGGTAATCGCTATCCAACCTTCTATTATGAGATCTTGGAAGTATGTAAAAGAAGTGACAGTAACGAACGTTGTAGGTGCTTTATTTGCTACCCTAGGCTTCTATGCATTTGGTACGCAGCCAATTTTTATTGGTATTATAGTGATTTTAACAATTGCGGTTAATCTAAAGTTAGGTTTGAGTAAATCAGTAAATTTATCCGTTTTAACTGTAATTGCAATATTAACATCTCCTTTGCACGAATCAACTCTGAGCACAGCGGGTAATCGCTTCTCTTTGGTGGCAATTGGTGTTATATCTTCATTTTTAATTAACATTTTTGTACTACCGCCAAAGCACGATCAACGATTTTACGACTCAATAAGAAAGTTAAATGAAAAATTAAGTACACTTTTAAGAGTTGCTCCAGAAAAAGAAATGTCTATTGCAACATATAAGCAAGAAAAGAATTCATTAGATAAACTTTACAATAAAACAAGAGAATTGTTTGATTTACTAAATGAAGAAAAACGAAGAATGTGGGTAAAAGACCGACGTATGTTTGTAAAGAGGATAGTTATATTTAGGCAAGCTGTAAAAGTTATCCAAAAGGAAATAAGTCTGTTTGAGAAGATAGAAAAAAATCTTAACAATATGGATGAGATCTCTAATAAGGGAATTCAAGAAGTTAAAGATACTCTTAATGAACTCTTACAATATCAAGAATCTATATTTTGGGTATACGAAGGTAAAATAGTTCCTAAACCTACCTCTACGAAAGGTAGCAAGGAGAAGAGAGAAAGGATTGTAAGCAAACTGAAGTGTACTGTAAACGAATTAATGAAACATTATGATCCTGCAAATGAAGAGTTATGGTGGAGGCTATTCCCGATTGTTAATGCTTTGATAGAAACCGAAAATGAATTAGAACAACTAGAAATTCTGGTAGTGAATTATAAACTAAGAAGAAAAGAGAAAAAGGGTAAAGCGAAGAAAACTATTAAAAAGGCAATAGAACAACTCGAAAAATAACAAAAAAAGGTTATTTAGTCAATTACGGACTATCTAACCTTTTTTTATTAAAGTGCAATTTATAAACCAAATTTAATATCAAATTTCATAAATACTTTTTTTCCACTCTTAATATAAACGCTTATATAATAAAAAAAGGAAAAGCAACAAGGGGATGTTGACGCCCTTCTTTTTAATCCGTTTAAAGTAAAAAAACCAATATTAATATAGATGATAACAAGACGAGGGGGAACATTTGTGACTAAATCCGCTTTAACAATGTTACTAGAGGACATTTCACCATATAAACTATTAAACGAAGAGGAAGAAAAGGCATATTTATCTTTAGCTCAAGACGGCGATAGGGAAGCTCGTGATATTATGATTAACCATAACTTGAAATTAGTTGTAAATGTAGCGAAAAGATTTAATAAAAGAGGCGTTGAATTAGAAGATTTAATACAAGAAGGTTCAGAAGGTCTAATTGTAGCAATTGAAAGATTTGATTTAAACAGCGGATATAAATTTAGCACATACGCTTATTACTGGATTATGCAACGGATCTATAAAGTAGTTCAGAATAAATCAAGAACAATTCGAGTTCCAGTATACATTCACGAAATGATTAACAGAATTTCAATTGCCAAAGAGGAACTTTATGCCCAAGGGAAAAGGCCTACAGTAGATGCAATTGCGAAGTTAATTGGTGAAGAAGAAAGAAAAGTAAAAGTTGCTATGAGACATATGAAGCGTAACCTTAGCCTTGAATACGAAAAAGAAAACTCAGAGTTTTCAAATACAATTGAGCAAGAAACATTTGATCGACCTGAAGTAAAATTTGAACAATCTGAAGAAGTTAATGAATGTAAAAGAGCTATTTTTGATGCTTTAGATACGTTATCAGATCGTGCTCAGGAAGTTCTAATTCTCCGTTTTGGTTTGGATGGAGTATCGGAGGGAAGAACTTTAAAAGATGTTTCAGAAATTGTAGGCATTAGTAAAGAGCGAGTAAGGCAAATTGAAAAGAAGGCTTTAGAAACATTGCGTGAAGGCGGCGGAAGAACTGAGCGCAGAAGACGTTTACGAGAGTACGTATAAAAGGAACCTTTAATTTTAAACCATACATACATAAATACATAAATAGCAATTAAAACATACATATAACTTTTAAAGTTAATCTAATTTACATATGACAAATTTATTTGTCCAAAAGACCTCAAAAAGACACGATATGCTTAAATTATATTAAGGCATAACGTGTCTTTTTAATTAATCAAAACTTTGAGCTCTTCTTTCTTCTTGTTCAATAATTTGAAGCAACTTCGTCTTAACTCTCTGTAAAGCATTATCAATTGTTTTAGCCTTATCTAAGTTAAGCTTTTGTTGAATTTCTTTGTAAGAATATTTCTGAAGGCGCAACAAATATACTTCTCTTTCGTTATCGCTTAACTCTTTATCTAGTAGCTCTTGATAACGATCAACACTTTCTTCTAAAATTAAACGTTCCTCTGGGCTCATAAATTCTAAACTAGTGGTTTTTTGGACTTCAGGCCGGGCAGCAATTATGTCCATAGAGGTTAGGTTTTCATTATCTTGAAGAGGGCGGTCAAAAGACACCATATCGTTAAGAGGACTATGTTTCTTTCGGTTCGAGGTCTTAATGGCGCTAATAAGCGCACGAGTAATACACATATAGAGAAAGTTTTCTAAGTTTTTTTGGAAATTTCCAGCATTCCCTTTGGTTTCGTCAAAATCGTGTATAGCCCTAGTTAAACCTATTAATCCTTCTGAAAACAAATCATCTCGGTCCCCGCATCGCAAGAAGTATTGTTCGGTATTAATAATAGTTGAAATCATTGATTTGTAGCGATTAATTAAGTAACGAGTCGCTCTCTCATCATTTTCCCTAGCCATAATTAATATTTCTTTTAAATCCAATTGTTCAATTTTCGAAGACATTTCAATCCTCCTTCAGGAATGAGTTAAGATATAATTTATGAGAAATATATTTAAACCTTTTAAAAGAAAAAAAGAAACGAGAATAATCTCGTTTCTTTTTATTTTGTTGCTACTAAGTAATATTTCATTTGACCTTGATATTCAAAAGTTTCTCCTGCTTTAAGTTCAATAACAGAACCATCGCGGATAACTTGTTTAGTATCAGTTGTATTTGCAAAACCATTAATAACGATTAATAAACGATCAACTGGAGCGGCTGGAATTGTTTCTTTACTACCTACTACTGTGTGGTAAGAAACTTCGAAGCCTACCTCTTCTAATTTATAAACATCGAAACGACCAATATCGTTTGCTTTCATTTTTGTTGAAGCAGCTTTAAGATGTAACTTGCTCATATGAAAATTCCTCCTAGAGTGTTGTTTTGATTTTCATTTATAAAATACAATTTTGCTAATTACTTTCCTTGAAAATTTTTTCAATTTGTAAAAATATGAAAAGTGAGAGGGGATATATCATCAGAATCCGGATAGATTGGAATCCGAATTTAAGAGAAATTAAATCTAAAAAAGAAATAATTGCTCCTAATGGTTCTGTAATTAGAAAGGAAAACGAAATAATCATTTATAAAGAATTAATATACTGCACCATTTACAGCCATAAAGTAGGGCGTTATGAAAGTTGGCAAGGTGTAGAATGCGAAGGGAACCCGGAAAACCAAATAAGTATAAGTATAGATAACAAAGAAATTTCAGCTTGCAGTTTATGCAATAACCAACTTTCTTGTATATTTCAAAATGATGCTTCTAAAAATAAATTTTGTCTCAAAGAAGAATATAAAGATGTAGAGCGTGAAAAGTTTATTGACTGGATATTCAATAATAGAAACAAATATAAGATACAAAAGAAGCCACTAAAACATTAAATGTCATAGTGGCTTCTTTTTAGTCGTTAGAAGAAATAGTATCTAACGCCGCTCTTTGATTAATTGAATCACGCACAACTGATTTAGGTGAACCAATAAGTTGTCTTGATCTTTCCTTTACTAGTTCAGGATTAGCGTGCGGATTTGGTTTAACAGGTGGCAATGGGTAAGCGGTAAATGGGTGACTCTGTAAACCGTCCTTAGTCATTACCCTTGCTATTATAGTAAACTTACCTAAGTTAGCTATATCCTGTGTCTTGTATCCGGTGTTATTATCCGGATTATAATAGAATTCCGAGAAAAACTTAGCATCAGTAGGACCAACACGGAAGGTTAACAACGTTCCGCAGTTGTTGAAGATGGCGCTCATTAAGAAGTCACCGCCACTCTGACGGAGTTGATCTAAGAACTGGTGGGCTATGCACTATGTTATCTTAAAGGTTTTTTATCCTTTAAATCTATCTCTTCTTATTAGAGGTAGGTCAGCATACATATTTACCCTCGGCTTTACGTTAGGGTAGCGAAGACTCGTGGTGGTATTTTTGCTCTCATTATCGCTCAACCACTATGCGTTACACAGACTGCTGGTGACAGCCCGCTCGATGTTCCCATCACAGGGTTCTTCGAATTTCCTCACTCATAATCTAAATAGTTTCCTATTTAGACGGCCATATTGACCAAGCCCAATCTATATTTACGTGCTTCTGAAAGTATCTCGGCAAACGATTTAGCACCGCCGGAATCACCAACAAAGTTTTGGACAAATATCTTCCATAAAGTTCGCTACAACTTTATGCGTTCTCTTAGGAACTGCTCACAGTCACCTGTGAAATGTTGAGACTATATCTTCATCCTATATAGAGTGTTCTACATAGGAGCTCCCCGTTACGGATACCAAAAGCTTGTATCCTCTCGACAATACTTAAAATATTGTCATTTAGTCGTTGCACCTTCCTGCAAAACAGGCTTGGCTCAGGATTGTCTTGTTGTCATATAAATAACAAGAGTTTCCCTGAATTAAAGGAGTTTTCGATACACATCACTGTGTAAAGGAGCACCAATCTACTCATCTACGTAAAGGAACGTAGGTACACGTAAATCCATAGGTATTGAAACACGTTGCATTGCCGCTATTTGAACTTTTGAAATTAACATTGTTCCTAATAAAGCTGAGTTTTCAAAACCAATATCTCCTCGGCTAAATCTAGCTAAGATAACACCACCGGAGTTAATTACTTCTGCAACATCAATCGTTGATTTCTTTTGACAAATAATGTTTGCTACTAACGTGTCTGATAGGAATCTCCGGATCTTATTCAACGGAGCATTTAAATTAGCTGTAGCAAACTGTTTATTTTGATTTAAACTTGGGAATACTGTATCCCAATAATTTTTAACAATTGGATCTTTAATGTGTGGAATGATAGTTTTTCTGTATCCGTCATTTACAAGGATTAGTAGCATCTCTAGGAGGCCACCACCGGACGGAGAATCTAGTATCGCTGAACAAGACATTCTGAAAATATCATCCGTATTTGGCAAATTGTTAGCTTAGTAGTTTTTTATCTACTAATTCTATTTCTTCTTATTTGAAATAGATCAGCATACATTTTTACCCTCGACTTTACGTTAGGGTAGCGAAGACTCGTGGAAGTATTTTTGCTCTCGTTAGCGCTCAACTTCTATGCGTTACACAGACTGCTGGTGACAGCCCGCTCGATGTTCCCATCACAGGGTTCTTCGAATTTCCTCACTCATAATCTAAATAGTTTCCCACTTAGACGGCCCAAATTGACCAATTGCCGCATCACCGAATACACGTTTAAATAAAGTAATATAACTATCAACCACAAGTGATTTTTCCATTTCTCTTCGATCCGGATCTTTGGTAGATATCTCTAGGAGATTTAATCCAAAAGGCCAGCTTATGTCTGTGGGATCCAAAACATAGACGTCTTTCCTTCTTGTGGAAATTTTTTCTAAAACAACATCTACTAGCTCACCGTGAGGATCTATGACAACTGCTCCACGACCACGTTCTATATCATTTATAATCATATTTTCTAGTAGCGTGGATTTACCTACCCCAGTCATTCCGCTAATATATACGTGGCGAAGTCGGGCCAATAAGTCTAATCCTACAGGTTGTAAGTTACCTGATTCATCTGGAGCCATAGCAAATGGATCTTCTTTTGCAATTCCATTTGGGAATGGTTGTTTTTTGTTTTGGATATAGACAATACCAGGAGTGGTAGTTGTCTTGTTCACTAGGTGGGCAAAACCAGCAATTTCAATTGTTGATAAGACATCTTGATTTTTTATCACACTGAAATGACGGTTTTTCATTCGTTCGTGAACTTTATAGGAGTTTGTATACTTGTTTTTCTTAAATCCGTTGTGAAGACTGTTCAGTTCTTGGAAATTGCTCAAGATACGTCTTAGTCGTGCTTTTGCCGCATCTTTTCCGATAGGGGAACCTACCATAACTCTAACCTGAGTCTCAAATCCCATATGTTGAACTTTCTCTAACATTTGTTTTTGATTCACTGTGTCTAAACTAGATTGTTGAGGAGAATCAACTTTTATATCATCTGGTCTTCCGCCGAAGCCAGAAATGATGTGATCGATAATAGCAAAGAAACTTCTCATAATACGACCAACATAGTTTGTCCACTCAGGCATTTTGCCTGGTTTTTTCTTTGTTTTCTCATAACGTGCTAACGTTTTAGCGGCTCGACCATTCCACTTGTAAGGAGCAGGTCTCATCATTATTTGAACAACAGCTATTTCATTTTCGTTAACGGTTGACAAGGTACTTAATATTGAAGATAGTGGATCAACCTCAATATCTTGAAATTGTTTAATAGAAAACGCATTATCCTCACGTAAAGTAAGCTCAGCTGCATCAAATGATAGGTCAGGATTATCGGGTTCAGGCATATAATCCTCTTTCGCTCTAACAACCTCACAATAGCGGTAAGTTGCTAATAGCCGTTCTTCTACGTGTTCAACCATATTTTCAGGAACCCAAAAATTAAAAGAAATTAATTTTTTTGCATCTCCTTTTTTTAGCTCATTGGTAGACACAATCTCAAAAGAAAAGTGCTCTTGAGATTTTCTTAACCTCTTATACCAAGGTTGATATAAGTGGAAAGACGTCCACATTTGACTTATTTCAAAGGGAGTTACTTCGGAATCTTTTTCTAACAATACTTTTAATAAAACTCCATTTGTAGAAGACTGCTTCATTAAATTGTTTTGATATATTACCCATAGGATATGTATGATTGTTGAAATCACTATGAGTGCTAAAACAGAAGTGAGTACTATTTGAAAAGTACTAAAGTCATATGTGCTTGTAGTAGTCTCATTAAACATTAAATCCCTCCTTTAAAGAAATTCTTATAGTCTTATAAACATTCTTTTAGATATGTCAAATTGAACGGCTATTAATCATTTCTAGAATTATCTGCGGTACAAAAGGAAATGAAGAAACGAAAATGAATGCTTGTTTAGATAGGGAAGCATTTCTACTATTGAATAGTCTTGAGAAGAGGGTGGAACATTTGAAAGAAAAATACTTAGTATATAGCTGGATGGGACAACTATTTGCATCACCAATAAATGAGGTAGTTGAGGTATTAGATTTAAATAATATGGTAAAAACAAGTCGAGAAGAGATGAAATTAACATCTTGGAAGAAAAGAACTATGCCTGTTTTAGATCCCGTGTCTCTATTGACAATAGAAGAGACACCAATCACAAAACAATCTAAAATTGTTATTATAGAAGCGAAAAATATGAAAGTGGGCTTCTTAGTAGAAAAAATTATAGGCATTGAAGAATTAAAAGTAGAAAATATGAAAGAACCAAATGTATCAGAAAAAAGGTTTGTAAAAAACACACTTGGATCTTACAAGATCGTTGATTTTGGTCACTTTATTAATGCTGATACACTTCCTCTTATAAAAAAAGCATTAGAGATTAATGTTAGTGTAGTGCTAAATGGAGAAGAAATGTTAAGTCAACGTTGGAATGAAAGAGAAGCAATGTTAGAAGAGTTGAAATTAGAATCACTTAATTTCTTAATAGAATCTAATAGAAGAAAAATTGATGATTTTTACATCGATGGAATGATGAAAATACATAGAATGATTGAAAAAATGTAAAAAAGCCAGGTTCATAAGAACTTGGCTTTTTAAAATAACCCAAACTTTCTTTTTTCTTTTTTATCCTCAGACATTACTTCAAAGATATTTTGAATATAATTGGCGGTCATTGTTAGTGGTCTCATTAATGAAGGAGGACACTGTTTTTTTAGTATTGGAGAAGCAATTTGAATTGAATCATATATTTTTTGGTCCCGAGGAATTACAACTTCAATTTTCTTGGAAATAGTAGACTGTAAAATTTGTTGCATTTTAGGAGTGTCATCATTCAAATAGGACTTATTTAGAATTGGGTACAATTTTTTTAAATCTAAGAAATTAAGAAAGAAGGGACCGAATTCTCTATCATAAATTTTTTGAGTTGCAATAATACTTCCTGGTGTCTCGTTAATAGGATTAATTATTACATCTATATGCTTCATAATATGGACAATATACGGTTCTTCTAGACCACTTTCAACATCAAAAAGTACTGATGTAAATCCTTCTTTTTTAGCATAATCCATTATTAAATCGAATGCTGTAACGATAGTTTCTTGGTTTGGTTTTTTATCTTTTAAGATCAAACCCAACATTACGCGAAGGTTCTTATAATATGGATGTGTCATTAAATAATCATCAACATCAGTTGATTTTAAAGCGACTTGAGAATCAATATCCTCACATAAGGCACCTAAGTTTCTGTTCCCATCTGGATCATTTAATCCAAATTGAATATGTACATTAGGGTTGTTTACATTAAAATCCGCCAGTAGTATTTTTTGCTCAGAATGTTGCGCAAGCATTATTCCAGTGTTTACTGTTAAAAAAGTAGAACCAGATTGTTGTCGGATTGCCCAAAACGCCGCTGAAGTTTGGCTACTAATTGATGCATTTTGTTTAAACTCAGTATCGAAAGTAGAATATTCTTCTTCAACTATTATTCCGTCCTTTGAATTTAAAATAAAATCCTCATCTATATCAAAATTCTCTTCATCTAAATCAGGAAACTTATCTGCTACATCTTTCCAAGTCTTAGGATGAAGAAAAGATTCATACATTTCTTTAATATTTAACTTTGGATCTATTCTAAAAACATCAAAAACGCTTAATTGATAAAGCAACTTTATAAGTTTTATGTTGTCATTATCAGTTAAAATAAAAACAATTCTTTTTTCAGGATGACGCTTACGTGTTAATTTAATGAGTTGTTCTAAAGATAAGGTATTTCCATCAAGTTTATCTGACATTAAGATAATATCAGGTTGTACGCGTATAATGGTATCACTTAAGCCTTCACGAAAATAAACTCGAGGTTTAGCGATATCAATTTTAGTGTCTTTTGCAAAAAGTTTATCTAGTGTGTTATCTAGTTTTTCAAATCCCGTAGCAAGTAAAATGGAAATCATTTCGATCACCTCTTGCTCCATATATTAAATAAGCTTTTAAATAAATCAATCATTTTAATGAAAAAAGTAATTGTAGGTATTTTAAAAGAAAAATCAATGAAATGCAGGCCTTACTAAGGTTCTGTATTTTTTTTTGTTTTTTTCTTGAAATAGGAAAAAAATGCATTACTATGTGTGTGGAAAAGGAGGGATGAGTTATGAAAAAACTATCTCAATTATTTGTTACATTTGCAGTTGCATTTAGCGCAGTTTTTAGCGTTGCGACTGTTGCGGATACAACTCCAGCTACTGCTACTCACGTAGTAAAAGCTAGTTCGATTTTTGATGGTAAGAATGTAAATGAAGGTGCTGCTAATGGTGCGGATGCTAAAGGTGTAATGGATGCTATATATAAAGCGGCGAATATCTTCGCTGGATTCGTTTTAGGTATTTCTATCATTATGATTATCGTAGGTGGATTACGTTATATCCTATCTAATGGTGATCAAAGACAAGCTGAACAAGGTAAAATGATTCTTATTTACTCTGGTATTGGTATTGTCATCGCACTTAGTGCATTCGTTATTGCAAGAATTTTCGCAGGATTATCCTTCTAACCTAGCGTTAGAAAAAGTGAAAAATGCATACAAAGGTTTAATTACTTTTGTTTGCATTTTTCACTTTTTCTATATAAATAATTGACCTTCAGATATTACTTTGTAGATAAGTAAGCTATCTTTACCGCTTTATATAAACAAAACGGTTATGTGGAAAAATCCAGCTCTAAAATATTATCAATTGGTACTTGAGATTATTGAAAAAATATTTATATAGTGATTAGCCCACCAATTTGTGAAGGCTTTTAAATGACAAATGTTTATATGAAAAGTATTAAAAATGATTTATTGAAGAAGTATTGGTGGCCCCAACTAAACGACCTGTCTAGAAGAGAAAATGTAAGGACTTAATACAAAGCTTTTCTAGAAGTGTTTGCAAGTTCGTTTTGTGCATTTTAAATGAACTATACGAATTTGATAACTTATAACTATCTCTTACATTAAAAAGAGATAAAAAATAAGAAAAGGAGGTTATAAAATGTATGATTTCATCATTCCGCAAGAGTTAAACATTGCCGATAGAATTGGTAAATTTACTTTTGCCCAATGGGGCTTTCTTGCAGGTGGTATGTTAGTTATTATGACTATGCTTATTTCTAAAAACATACCTATGTGGGTTTCTATATTAGTAGGAGTTCCTGTCGTAGTACTCTGTTTGTTTATGGCATTCTTTAGAAAGTACGAAATGCCTATGTATGAATACTTAATAGTCTTAATGATTTATAAGACCCTGCCTCAAGAAATGATCTATAGTGCAACGGAAAGTACAAATGAATTTGATGATGACGAAGAAACTGAAGAAGATTTAATTATTGCTTAAAGAGAATACGAGAGAAAGGGAGGTAAACAATGATTTTGCTATTTGTAGGCTTAATTGTTCTATTACTATTAGGATTAATTGCATTTATCTTCATTATTACGAAAAAACAAAAGAATAATAAAGAAGAAAAAGATGTGAAAATCCACACAACACAAGAACAACTGCCATTTGTCTATATAAGACGCGGCGTTGTGAAACTAAAAAACGGTCAGTATATAAAATTAATGCAAGTACCATCCATTAACACTCAATTAATGGAAGAAGAAGAAAAAGAGATTGTTAGGGAAACGTATATGGGACTTCTGAATTCTTTAGATTTTAAAGTTCAGTTTTATAAGCAGTCTAGGTTGGTTGATATTAACGACTATATAGCTTTTCTAAAAGAAAAAGAAGCTGCCTCAATTAACGATTTTAAAACAATGGGACTTCAACAATATTCTAGATTCATTATGGAACTAGTTAAAGAGAATTCAGTTCAGACAAAAAAAGATTTCTTAGTTGTTTCATTTAGAGACGAGAAACAAAACAAAAAAAGCCTTACAGATGATACATTAAAAAAATACAGAAAAGGAGAGGAAGATGCTCAAATTCACGACGAAGCTGAGGCGATTAAAGAAGAGAAAATGTTTGAAAAGGCATATAAAACTCTAACGCAAAGAGAAAAAACATTACAAAAACAATTAAGAAGATTTGGTATGAACGCAACATTCTTAAATGATAAAGATGTATTTGAATTATTCTATATTGCTTATAACAAAGAACGTTCAGTTCATCAGTCGTTAAAAGGTATGAATCCAAATAATTTTACTACTCTTTATGTAAAGCATAAAGAAACAGGGGGGGAATAACTTGTTTGGTAAAACAAATACAAAAAAGCAGGAGGTTGTACAAAAAGATATCCTCACAAGAGGAGAAAATAAAATAAACGATTTAATAGCTCCTGATACAATTCAAAATGAAAAAACGTTTTATGTAGTAGGTAATAGATTAGTGCGAACCTTTGTAGTAGTAGGGTACCCAAGAACAGTAAGAATGGGTTGGTTAGATTCACTTTATTCGTATGATGCGAATATCGATATTTCTCTACACATTACGCCTTGGTCTAGAACTAAAGTAATTAAAACTCTAAATAGAAGAATTGGACAGTATATGTCTACAATTTCAATGGATGACCGAAACGGTAGAATTACTGATGTCGAAGTTGTAACTGCCTTAGAAGATGCTGAAGAGCTTCGAGATAAACTCCATACTGGTATTTCTAGATTCTTTTATCAAGCTATTTACATATCAGTAAGTGCTAGGTACGTAGATGATCTAGATCAATTAACAGAGGAAATTGAGTCATTATGTGGTTCAATGCAGTTGACAACCAGAATCGCTGTGTTGCAGCAAGATAAAGGTTTTATGACGGTGTTGCCGCTAAATGACGATAGAATTAGAAAAACGCGTAACTTTGATACGGAATCACTATCTACTTGTTTTCCATTAGTTAGCGCCGAGTTAACTAATACAGAAGGTGTACCAATTTTATATGGAATTAACCAAATCAATAACTCACTTGTAATGTTTGATCGATTCAAACTAAATTCGTTTAATAGTGTAACATTAGCAACTAGTGGTGCGGGTTAACAACTAGCCCCTTCTACCAGTAATGGTAGTCGAATAACTCTCTAAACTGCTGGAAAGTCCTAAAGTTAATTCAGCTACAACGTGGTTGGTAACGACGAGCGTGAATGCCTAAAAATGAATTAAATGTAACAATGGATAATCAGCATCCAAGCTCCTAAATAATGTATTAAAAGATTAGGAGAAGGTTCAACGACTATAATGGGAGATTCCTTATAAGTGAAAAAAATAACGGAAACTAGATGCCTGCTTCTATGCGAAGGAGGTCTAGTTAGTATGCAAAAAAGACTTTTGTAAGTGAATATTGGATAGTCTAGTCCCTAAATATAAATACAGTGAAAACTGGGGTGGAACGAAATCTTACTTTGTAAAGCTAGAAGCTATTAGACACTATTTAATGGGTACACGAGTAATTGTTATAGATCCTCAAAACGAATACCGCGCAATAACCGAAAGTTTAGGAGGGCAGTTTATTAATTTAAGCTCTAATTCTAAAGATAGAATTAATCCTCTTGAAATTACCGCCGATGTAGAGTTAGAAGAAGATGCAAGAAGCTTCTTATCCACAAAAATTATGGACGTATTCCTAATTATCCAAGTAATGCTAGGGAAAGACAAAAAACTAAGTGCAAACGAAAAACGTGCTATTTTATACGCTATTCAAAAAATGTACGAGCGGTTTGGAATTACCGATGTTGGTTACCAAATGAACGCTGAAGACGAACTAGTAATTAATGAAGACTTTATTATGGTAGGAAACAGTTCGCAAAAAATGCCAACTCTTTCTGATTTAGATACTTCAATGAGAGAGATTAAAGACTCTTCAGAAATAGCAAAAGAGTTAGAGCCATTTGTTAACGGGGTTATGGATTTATTCAACGGAGAAACAAACGTTGATTTAAACAATGATTTTGTTGTATTCGGAATTAGAGACTTGGAACAAAGTATGACAGATGTTGCGATGTTCATCTGTTTAGAGTTTATTTGGAACAAAATTAAATCTGGAGATAAAAAACGTCGCCTTATCATAGTGGACGAAGCCTGGATTATGCTTAAAAACGAGTCTTCAGGAAGGTTCTTAGAAAAAGTGGCAAAAACCGCACGTAAATTTAACGCGGGTTTATCAATCGTTTCTCAGAACGTTCGAGATTTTATGGAGAATGGCGGAGAAAGTATTATTTCAAATACAAGTATGCAGATTCTACTTAAACAGAACCCGAATGAATTGCATTATTTAGAAGCAGTATTAGGTATTACGGAGAGTGAAAAGGGCCTGCTAAGAACAGCAGAACGAGGGGAAGCCTTAATGTACGTTGGGCAAAATAAAACGTTGGTTAAAATAACAGCAAATGACTTTGAACATAACCTCTGTATATCAGGAGCCGAAGAATAAAAAAAGATGGATATTATCCATCTTTTTTTATATTAAAAGTAGGAAGCTTAGAAATCTTCTTTACTTCTTAGGAATCTGAACTATGATACTAATAAGCATTTAGCTTTAAGCAATTAAGTATATAAATTTGTGTGAAATATACTTTATAATCATTTCTTTTAATGAAAGGTGGCGAATTATGTGATTATAGCCACAATAGCTGCTTATATTATAACCATAGTAGCGGTATTAGGTTTATCAGTTAGATTTCTTTGGTTGTTCTTCATTTTATTCACGTATAGAACATACTCTACTTTAATACCTTACGAATGGTTTAAAAGTATAGGGTTAGAAAATCATTCTATTTATTTCATCTTAGTATTGATTTTGTCTATAGCTACTTATTTAATAATGTTGCGCCTTACTATGGATTTAACATATTTGCGTTTTCTAATATTAGGTGCGTTAGCAGCATTTATTTTGTATAAGTATGAGTTCAAAGATATATTTTTCTTTAAAGACTATTTAGAATCTAAAGGTATGTGGAACATCGAATGGTATCAGCAACAATTTAAAGAGATATTTAATACAGGACCGGATGGATTCATAAAATTATTTACTACTATTGGTAACAGTGTTTTTAATATATTTGAAAAGCTTTTTAATGGATTAAATTCTCTAATGAAAAGATAAAAAATTTGTATAAATGTTAGTTACCTAGGTTTATATAAACACCATTATTATTATTATTAAGGACGAACACAAAAAAGGGCTATGTTTTTAATAGCCCTTTTTTGGTATGACAGTATGATTTTAATTGAAATTGAGAAACGTATAACCGTAAGCAGAACATATAGAAAATACTAATGTCCATAATGCAAGGCTACCAGTCATCCATACAATAACTCGTTTTCTCGAAGAACCGAAAATTAAAGCAAATATAGCAGCGATATCGGTACCTACAAAAATAGGAGCAACAATGGCTAATCCAGGAATTCCGTATTTCTCCCAAATTGCCCTAGACTTCGTTTCCCTTTTTGTTGGGCCGGTAATTCCTTTTTTCTTTCTTCTCTCTAATCTCCACTTATTTATTTGTTTAAAAAAGATTCCAAGTAATATTAACAACAAGAAATTTCCTAAAAATGCTGTAATACCAACATTAAGTGGCGGTAAGCCCCAGAGGACGCCTAAAGGTATGACAATAGAGACATCCATCCAGGGAGCAAATCCAAGCAAAAATAAAACAATAAGCTGCCAAAATGTATTAGCTTGTTCTACCCAATCAAACATACGTTTTTATCCCCCTAATGAGTTTGAAACTGTTTTAATTTTCCTTTGAACATCTAGTTAAAATATATTGCTTTCTTCTTAATACGCCCTAACATTTTTAGTCAAAGTGATTGCGAAACTCCCTATTTTTAATACTAATTTATTGTAAACTCGCCAAAGAACTAAAAAGGGCGGACGGATTACAAATTCCAATTTTTCAAATATGTGGATAATAATAATGTAATTTATCGGCGTATAAATGTAAAGGGATATGTATCAGTACAGGGGGAATTATGCTATCCAACATCAATTTGGATTTGTAAACTCTTATTAGCATAATCTAGAATTTCCCTTATGCTAACTGCGGATTTAGTTAGTAAAACATTAAAATGCAGCAGAAAAAAACTCGCTATTGTTTTGAGCGAGCTTTCTTTTTTTAGGGCTTGGCTATTTCTAAATAGCTCAAGTTTTAGTTAGCTGAATTAAATTTATTAGTAAGTCTTCTAGCTAAGACTGCACCCACTATTATTAGTATATCAAGGATGAAGGGAATATGTCCTCCCAGAAAATATTTGTGCTGAATATACTTATGAGCAAAAAGAATAAACAAAATCATTTGCACAAAACCAAAAATCTTTAACAATTTTAAAACTCCTCTACGTTTTTTATATTGTAGTTCAAAATAGAAATAAGTGTAAAAACATTTCATATTTACAAAAAATGACCAATGCACTTTGCTATATAAGTGCATTGGTCACTTTTTTATGTTTTTTCCAACAAGTATTTTTTTTGTATTAAAATCTTAAAAAGATGCACTAAGAAGGAGCAATTATTTATATGGGAAAATTAAACTATCGTATTTCACTTTGTTTGAATACCCTGTAAGTACAGGTTATAAGCAGTCGTAAATTGCTTTCCCTTTATTGACACAGGGGACGATATAAATAAACTATATCGATGTAAAAGAAAGTGGTTAGGAGTAAACTTTTCATTGCGAACAAGTTGAGGAAGCTCGTCACTTCCAACACACGATCATTTCTTACCATTCTGTCTGTTAATTATTTGATAATTTTCATTCAGAAAGGTGAAGACAAAGTGAAAAAACTAATTAAAAAACACATTGTTAACAATCATTTTGTTATGTCTATTCAATCCTGCTAAAGCAGGTTATAAGCGTCTATAATGCTTTTTCCCACTGACAAGGGAAACGGTGTGGATACGGAAATATCTGTACTGATGTAAAAGAAGGAAGAGCAGGACAGTCAAAGGCATACTTGGGGTTTGTCACTCAAGCTCTGGATTTCTTTCTTATCCTTTTCGTCTGTTATTTAAAAAAACATTCGAAAAGAGAATAGACAAATGACAAACATTAATGAAGTAAAAGAAATTTTAAGTAAAAAGATTTTAGAAGAAAAAAATGGAGAAAGAACCATTGAACTTCCTCCAATAGTTTATAAGGAAAATAAGGTAAGTCACGTTTCACTTTTCTGTGGAGCAGGTGGTTTAGATCTTGGTATGGAATGGTCTGGAATTGAAGTCGGTATGGGTAAGTCAGTAAATATCGCTAAGAAAGAAGTATTTAATGCAATTCGAGAAAATAACGTACTTCACACTGTATATGCGACGGACAAATTTACAGAAGCTACTACAACATATGCAAAACACTTTAAAGATACAGTGGTGCATAAGGCAGACATAACCAAACTTAAAGAATTTCCAAAAGCAGACTTGTATACATTTGGATTTCCCTGCCCTGGTTTCAGCGCGGCAGGTCCCCGTCTAGTTGATGATAAAAGGAACTTTATGTATATTCATTGCTGTCGCGCTTTACTACAAGCGCAACCCAAAATATTCATCGCAGAAAATGTAAAGGGATTGCTAACACTTGGTGGTGGAGTACCTTATGAACAAATTAAAGAAGATTTTGCTGCCGCAGGTTATAATATCTACACAAAACTACTGGATAGTCGAGACTACGGTGTTCCTCAGATTCGTGAAAGAGTAATAATGGTTGGCGTGCGAAAAGATTTAAACTTCGTATATGAATTTCCTAAGCCTACTCACGGAGAAGGGATCGGTTTAAAACCCTTTACGACTTTAAAAAGAGCTATTTGGGATTTAAGAGATAACCCAGGATGGTATTACGAAGGTACTTACTCAAGTAAATATATGGGGAGAAACCGTAAAAAGAATTGGGACCAACAGTCATTTACAATTCAAGCCGATGGTAGACAAGCTCCTGTGCATCCTGAAGGAGAACCTATGGTTAAGATTGATTCTGAAAATTGGAGCTTTGCTAGCAAAAATGAAAGAAGATTTTCCGTCAAAGAAGCGGCACGTATTCAAACATTTACAGACTGGTTCGAGTTTGATTACGGAAAAGAGAATGTAAGCCATAATACTAAAGTCAATAAGATGTTTAAGCAAATTGGCAATGCTGTTCCTGTGTTAATGGCTAAAGTTATAGCTAAACCAATTGTTAAATTTCTATATGATTTAAAACAAATCGAACAGGAAAACTCTCTAATTTCTTCAAATGAAGTTAATGAACAAGTATACGAGTTGCCTATCTCAGCTATTTCATCTTTTGAAAATGAAAGACCATCTATTCAAAATTATGAACTAGTTAATATAGATAAAGTGTTAATTACTGAGAATATAGAGCAACCTAGTATGAAGGAAACACCATCTGTTGAAAGCTACGTGCAACTTAGTATAGATGAAATGCCAATGAACGAAAATGATGAACAAGATATTATAGAAGAAGTACCATCTATTGAAAACTATAAGCAACTTAGCTTTGATAGTTTTCTGTAAAACTTTATAAATAACAGACGAGTCTTAAATTTAAAGACTCGTTTTTTTGTAATTATTTACAAGAGTTTTTAGGAAAGTTTTAAGCTGCTCTTAAAAAGATAGTAAATGCTAAATTTATTTTTAATAAAAAAATAGGCGGTGATATGTTTGGATATTAAGATACCTAACGAACTTTTTTTAGGTAAAATTGAACGATTTGTAGAGACAAAGCCATTTAACACTTCTGAGATAAAAGAAAAAGCTGATAAATTTGAAGAAACTTTAAAAACCAGAGAAATTGATGGTACAGAACGAACAGAAACTTTAGAACAATGGATTCAGTCTATAGAAGATATGAAGGATAAATTGGAGCAAGATATTACTAAGGATAACTTAGATATGTATAAGGATTCAGTAAAGAAGTTTCTAGATTACTATGTAAATAATGACCTTTATTTAAAAGAACACACCACTAAAGATGGTATGTATACAAAAAGAATTCAAGTTCTTAAAGCGGTAGATGATAAAATTGATAAATTGACGGACAAGCTTGTTGATAGCCAAATGGGGAGACTTGAAATTTTAAGACAGACTGGTAATATACAAGGCTTGTTATTTGAATTAACTGTTTGAAAAAACCTTTCTTATAAAAGAGAGGTTTTTTATTAGAGGAAAAAAATAGTGAGGAAAGAACACAGGTATTTGAAGGGTATAATTCTTTTCTTAAGAAATAAACCATTTTTGTAAACGGGGGAAGTTAAATGAAAGAAGTAGTGGAGGCGATTCAGAGTCTCTCAAGTGTATATGAAGTGTTAGCTAAAAACACAAATTTAATATTTAACGCTTTAAAAACAAAAGACTACAAAACGAAGGAAAACCTAGAAGAACAATTGCAGGAGTTATACGCTCTAAAAGAAAGAGCTGAAATATATTTAATTCATCTTGTTAAAGAAAAAGCGAATTCTCTAAATTTAGAGGATAAGCGAATTGAAGCAATTTTAGATGTTTATCAAGATAATGAAGAAAAAATGCTTGTACAATATGAGCTTGAAAAAATGATAAGCAAAATACAACAGTTTCAATTTTATTTAAAAAGAAACATAGAGTTTGCGAAGTCTTTTATTGAAGTAAAAGGAAAAGAATTAGAATTTATGTTCGAAGCAGTTCAAAGAGAACAATATCAGATGAATGGCCCTATGCTAATAAACGAAGACCTTTAATGATTTGAGAGGAGAATCTATAATATGGGTTTAGATTTTAATGTGGCTTTAACAGGTTTAAGTGTCGGAGAAAAAATGATATCAGTGGCACAAAATAACATTGCCAATGCGCAAAATAGTAGCTATGCTCGTCAACGCGCAGAAGTTAATGTAGTTGGTATTACTCAAGGTACTTCTGGGGTAAATTCTCAATTAGGCTCTGGTGCTATAGTAGAAGAGATTTCAAGGATTAGGGATGAATTATTTATTCAGCAATCTAGAACTGAATTAGGATCAATTGGATATTACAGTGCAGCTAAAGATGTATTGTCGAATATAGAGACTGTTTTTAATGAAACGGGTGAGAATTCTATTTCTGACTTAATGCAAAATTTCTTTAATTCTTTTGAAGAAGTAAGTAAATTTCCAGAACAGAGTTCTTATCGCTTGAGTGCGATTTATTCAGGTAAGATGTTGTCTGATAAATTAAGAGGTGTTACGGAACAGTTGGACGAGGTTAAAAATCAGACTGATCAAAAATTAACTACTGAGGTTACTCAAGTTAACCAGTTGCTTAAGAAGATAGCGGATGTGAACAAAAGAATAGAAAATGTTCAAACTGATAAGCCGAATGCCTTAATGGACGAGCGAGATAAATATTTAGATGAATTATCTTCTTATGTAGACGTACAGGTTAAGTACACAACAAAACCTCAAGATATGACTATCAAAGTAGGAAATGCAACTTTGTTAGCTGGTACAAATACTTATGATGTTAAAGCAATGTACGTTAAAGAAAGAGATGAGTGGGTATTGGGAGCTTCGGATGTGCAATTTAAACCTAAAACCGGTTCTTTAGCTGGTACATTAAATACAAGAAACGGGTATATTGCTACATATCAAAATGATTTAAACAAATTAGTGAAAAATTTAATTAATGAAGTTAATACAATTCATAATAGTGGTTATGGTATGGATGGATCTACTGGGTTAGACTTCTTTCAAGGAACCGATAGTAGAACAATTAAGATTAATACCGTCTTAGAGTCAAGTCCTGAAAAACTTGCTCTTAGTTCTGAAAACGGAGTTATTGGTAATAGCGACCTAGCAAAAGCAATTGCAGACTTAAAAGAAAAGCCATTTATGGATAGCAAACCTCCCGCTAACTTCTATCAAGAATATACTTCTCGTTTAGCAATGGATTTAAATATCGCTAAACAGAATGAAGAAATACATACAGATATACAAAAATCCTTAGAAAGCCAGAGACAAGAGGTTCAAGGAGTCAATGTTGACGAAGAAATGTCTAATCTTTTAATGGTACAAAAATTTTATCAAGCAAATGCGAAAACATTATCAACCACTAAAGATATGTTAGATCAATTGTTCTCAATTATTTAAATGTATTTAATAAGTATTTCTCCTTTTCACTGGAGGTGTAGTAGATGAGAGTAACAGGTTACGACAAATTTCAAATGACACAACATTATCTTACAAAAATTGAAACGGAAAGCGTGAAAAAACAACAGCAAATTGCGACTGGTAAACAATTTAGCCGAGTGAGCGATGACCCAGTTCGTGTAAACCGCTCAATGTTAATGGATGTAACGGAAAGCCGATTAAATCAATACCAAGCAAATGTGAATGATACAAAAAGTTTACTTCAATATATGGATGTAACATTTGATTCAGCATCATCGGCTTTAGAAGAAGCTAAAGAGATAGGAATTAAAGGCGCGAATGACACGTATAGCGATTCAGATAGAGTAACGCTTTCTAATTCAGTAGAAGAAATTATAAATCAAGTGGTGGGTTTAGCTAATTCTCAACATTTAGACAGATATATGTTTAGCGGTGAAAAAATAAATGTAAAACCTATTGATTATGATGGAACGACCTTCACCTATAACGGAAATGACAAGAATATGTCAGTTAGGGTTTCTGACGATGTTAATGTAACAGTTACAGAATCCGCTGAACAGGTTTTTGTTCCCGCTCTAAATGAGCTAATTAAGTTAAGAGATGCTTTAAAAAATAATGACCAAGATGGTATTGAAGCAGCTCTAGGTGGTGTACAAGCAGAGAGTAACGAATTTATTGATAACCGTGCAAAGATTGGAGTTCAAATACAATCAGTTGAACTTCTTAATGAATCATACAGCCAAGTGAAATTAGATTTATCTGTTAAAAGACAAGAAAACGATGATGTAGATATGACGACAGCTATTTCCGATTTTTCATATATGCAGTCAATTTATCAGGCTACTATCCAAAGTAGTCTAAAAATGATGCAAAATTCTATTTTAGATTATATTTAAAACCTATTTAGACTGGAGGGATGTAAATTATGGCAACTAGTTCATTTGATAATGCTCAGATAACTTCTTATGGGGATCGAATGCAGATTTTCGGTTTAGGTTCGCAATGGGATACGAAGACAATTTTGGAAGCGGAACTAAACATCTTAAAATTAAGACAGCAACCATTTGAAACTAAAAAATCTGATTATGAATCAGAAAAGCAAACCTGGACTGCTCTTCAAACTTCTCTAACAAACTTTAATAAGATTGTTACAAATTTAAAGGATTTAAATACTAGCGGCAAAGACGTTAGTCTGTCTGAGGAAGGGTTCCTTACAGCAAGTGCGACAGGTGTTGCGTTAGATGCCTCTTATTCTGTAAGTGTTCAACAATTAGCAACAAAACACAGATTAATGAGTGATCAAGTTGCTGAGGGAGCACTAAGCATTGATGAGAAAGTTCAATTAAACGGCAAAGACTTAACTATTACTGCAGATATGGATATAAAGGGAATTGCAAAGGCAATTAATAGTGGTGATTATGGTGTAGATGCAGTTGTGTTAAATAATAAATTAGTGCTAACTTCAAAAAAATCTGGAACAGACAACGCAATTAAGTTTAGTGATTCAGCCGCTTGGGAAACGTTAGGTCTTACTCAAGGGGGAGCAATTAAAAACGAATTACAAGCAGCAAAAGGAGCTATCTTTACTATTAACGATGTTCAAATGACTAGTAATGAAAACAGCTATTCTGAAATAGATGGTCTTACATTTAATTTTACTAAGGAAACAACAAGTAATATTGAAGTAAATGTTTCTCGAAGTGCAGATCAACTAGTAGAAAAAGTAACTGCCGTTATAAACGCGTACAATTCTACAATTAACAATATTAATAGCTTAGGAGGGGAAAAAGGTGTCCTCCAAGGCGAAGGTGTGCCAAGAAATCTAAAAAGAGAAATGAACAACCTCCTATTTGGAGTTAATAATGCAGGTTCAATGTTATATGATTTAGGAATTACCTTAAATAAAGATGCTAAAAACGGAACATTAACTTTTGATGAATCAAAGCTACGAACTATGTATGATTCAGATTCACAAAAAGCGCAAGATATGCTTGGTAAAAATGGGTTCTCAGGTCAACTATATACTTTAATTGATAATTACAGTAAATCGACAGGTCTTGTGCAGACTGAGATAGATGGTCTAAATAACCGAATTAAAAGAATTGATGATACGCTAGATCGTTATGATAAGCAGTTTGAACAACAAAAAGAAGCGATGATTCAAAAGTATGCTACGTTTGAGACGATGATGGGAAGTATGTCTAAGCAAAGCGATTATATTAACGCAGCTTTAGGTTTGAAAAATAATAATGATAACTAATGATGATAACGAATGATTTTTCAGGAAGAAGGGATGTTACTTAATTGAATAATTCAGATTACAGTATGCTTGGTTCGGCCTCTTATAATCCAAAAGATTTAGTCCTCAAAATGATAAAAAAAATCCAACTCAACAGCCTGAATATGAGAAAGTATTTTAAAATGGAAAATTTCGAAGGTATTAAAGAACGACTTATTAATTCTATTCATCTTTTAGAAGAATTAGATATGTCACTAAATAGGGATAATAACAACCCTACCGTAGAGAGAGTATCAATACACTACCAATGGTTAATGCAGGGATATGATGAAATTTTATCAAGTATTGAAGAAGATAATTTTAATGAAGATAGATTTAATGAAATTCTTGAACTCTCAGATGTAGTAGTGGATAACTTGTATGAAGGTTTTGCAGGTATGAGAGAAGCTAATGAAGATGATAACGTAGATAGGAATGAACAGGATGAATCAGATCGCTGAAAGGTTTTATCATCAGTTAGAACAAATAATAATGCAAGCAAAGTCAATGGATGACCATTTAAAACTTGATGTCATTCTTTCAGATAGGGAAGAATGGCTTAATACTTACAATGAACCAGATCGTAGAGATATTCTTTACTGGATTTTAGAAACTGATGAAAAGCTAAATAATTTGCTCAAACAAAAGTCTGAAGCTTTGCGGGAGCAAATCCTAGAAGAAGAACAATTAAACAGAAACAGAGGGACATTCAAGTTGTACGAATGAGCATACCTCTGTTTCTTTTTTTATGCCTTAAAAATAAGGAGAAAATAAAAAGCTTAAGAATAAACAAAATGAAACCCGTCTTTTTTTTGGAAAGGGGTGTCAGATATTGTTTGGAGACTTTATACCTTATGTAAATGATGTAATGGACTACTCTTCTGTAAATAGAAAAGTAATTGCTGACAACATTTCTAATTATAATACGCCTGGTTACAAAGCTAAGACTCTACGTTTCGAGCAAATTGTTAATAGCGAATCAGGAATTTCATTGAACACGACAAATGAAAAACATATATCTAATCAATCCTCTTCACTTAATTTACCGGCTTATGAAGAAGTGGAAACAAGCGATGGTTCATCCAGAGTTGATGGGAACAACGTCAATCAAACGGTGGAAATGATTAATATGTTAAAAAACAATTCTATGTTTACTAATAGTGTCAATGCAATTAACAAAGAATTTTCGCTAATTAAACTTGCAATCGGACGTTAAAAGGGGTGTAGCAAATGTACAGTCTATTAGATATTAGTGGTTCAGGAATGACAGCTCATAAAGAGTGGATGGAATCAATCAGTAATAACCTTGCCAACATTAACACAACAAGAACAAAAGATGGTAGTCCATATAAACGCCAATCAGTTGTTTTTGAGGGGAAAGAAAAGTTTGACGATGTAATGAACCAAGAACTTGGAGACGGAATCCAAGTTTCAAAGGTAGTTCAAGATAACAATACTAGATTGGTTTATGATCCTGATCATCCAGATGCAAATAAAGAAGGCTATGTGTCATATCCAGATATTAATATGACATCTGAAATGACGGATTTATTAATGGCTCAGCGTGGTTATGAAGCTAACGCTACAGTGCTAAGTGCATCAAAGAAAGTAATGGAAAAAGAATATGACATCGGTAAGGTCTAATAAAAATTGAAAAGAGGTGTTAAATATGGTTGTAACAAGTCTGTCACCTATTGAGTTAAAAGTAAATCAAGCTTTAGGTGAAACAGGAGCGGTTCAGGAAGCAAACCCCGCTATGTTTGAACAAATTTTAGATTCTTTTTCAGCGATGGAAAAAACACAAGTTGCTGCTAAAACAGAGATGGCTGATGTATTAATGGGACGGTCTGAAAACTCACACGGAGCTTTAATTGCTCTTCAAGAGGCTGAATTACAAATGTCTTTTGCTGCTTCAGCTAGAGATAAAGTGGTTCAAGGCGTAAACCAACTATTTAATATGCAAATCTAAAATAGGTAAGGTGTTGATAGAATGAACCAGCGTGTCCAAATGCTGAAACAGAAGTGGAAGAACATAGGCTTTCCTATTAAGCTAGCCATCGGCACAGTAGGATTAGCGGTAATCATCTTTATATTTTTTAGTTTCTTTATGCCTGATAAGTATCAAGTTCTTTACTCTGGTTTACAGGAAAAGGACCAAACAGAAATTGAGAAATATTTGTCTAACAAAGGAATCGACTACACTGTTGATCCAGATACGCAAGCCCTAAAGGTTGACGGAGACGTAGTTCAATTAAAGAAAGATCTTGCCCTTGAAGGGTTACCTGAAGGAGGTTCTTCAGGCGGTTTAGATATCTTCAATAGTATGAGTCTAGGTGCTACCAAATACGACAAAGATGTGCAATATCAAAATGCTTTACAAAAAGAACTAGATAGTAGTCTAGAAGGAATGTTTGAAGGTATTGCTAATGCTGATGTTAAGCTCCCTAAACCGGAAGAAAAGAGTATCTTTGACGATAGCAAAAGTACAACGCAAGTTTCAGTCGCTTTAAAATTACGTTCGGGTTATGAATTAACTCCTGACCAAGTAAAAGCTGTTCAAGCATACGTAGCTGGAGCTATTAGCAATGTCAAAGCTGCAGATGTACAAGTTGTAGATCAAAATTTTAATCTTCTTTCTTCATCAAATACAAAAGATACAAGTTTAACTAAACAGCGTCAGATTGTAGAAGAAACTAAAAGAAAAATGGAAGCAGAATTAGAATCAGCGCTTTCAGAAGTTTACGGTAGAGTTAAAGTAATTGTAAATGTTGATATTAACTTTGATGAAATTGTAAGGAATATAAAGAAGTATGATCCTGAAGGAACACTTGTATCGAAAGAGCAGAATCCAAGTAAGATTCGTAAAATATCAGGCGATGATGTAACGGTTCCAGGAACAGATGAAAATGGAGAGGTTCCAAATTACGATATGAGTAATGTGGACTCAAGTAAAGTTCTTGATGTTGAGGATAAAGACAGCATTATTGAGAATTTTGCTGTAGGAGAAACGGTTGAAAAGATTATTAAGCAGCCAGAACTTAGAAATACCAATATCTCTGTTTGGTTTAATGATACTCGTTTAACTCAACCGGATTTATACGATGCAGAAGAAATGGTAGCTGTAGCTTCAGGTTTAACAGGAACAGTCCAACGAGTAGCAAATGACAAAGCGGTGTATAACAATGGTTCCGTGAAAGTCACTAAAAAGAAATTTGCTGAAGATTTAACAACCACAGCAACTACAGAAAAAGAAACAAAAAAGGGATTCTTTGAAAGTCTTCCTTGGTACGCATATGCAGCAGCCGGATTAATTTTACTTGTTCTTATCATTGTAATTATATTCTTAATCCGCCGTTCCAAAAAGAATAAAGCTGTAGTGGAAAAGGAATTAATTAATACAAAAGATAACGCTCAGAGTATAAGTAGTAGCGCCAATAATAAGGAGAGTATAAAAACAGACGATGAAACTATTTCATTTAATGCTCCTACTGAGTTAGAACAAGAAATGGTAGAAAGTTTAGATGGAACATTAGAAATAGAATGGACACAAGAACAGAAGGACTTACGCGATCTAACAAATAACGTTGCTAGTCGTTATCCAAAGGAAACAGCTGAGGTTATCAGCAAGATTATGAAAAAATAAAAATAGGCTGGCCTCTTGGTCGGCCTATTGTGTAGGAGGGGAATTTTTATGGAGAGGCCTTTGACTGGTCCGGAAAAAGCCGCAATTATAATGGGATTTCTTCCCTTAGATACCGCAAGACAGGTATTCGTTCACTTGCGAGACGTAGAAAAACGCGATTTAGTAAAATCAATAGGACGCCTTAAAGTAACAGATTTTGAAGATGTTGAGGCATCTGTATTAGAGTATGTTAACATTTTAAAAGGTAGTCCATCCGGTTTAATTGAGGCTGGTATTGAAAGAGCAATGGATATTATGGAAGGCATTCTATCTGATGAGGAACGTGAACACATTTTACAAAACTTATTCAATGACGACAATAACCTTTTCGAGTCACTCAAATCTTTAAAAGATGTATCCCCAATTGTTACCCTTCTTTTAAACGAAGAACCTCAGTTAATCGCTTTAATGGCAAGTTATATGCGTCCTAATATGGCTGCAGAACTATTGTCAACTTTACCAAAAGAAAAAATGCGCGATGTAGGTGAAGGTATTGCTATGATGGGACAAACTAACCCATCAGTGTTACAAAAATGGGAAGAATACTTAGGGAAGAAAATTCAAAGCTTCCATTTCTCAGATGCTTCCCCTGAAACAAATGGTCTGAAAAATATCGTAGCAATTTTAAACGGGGTTACTCGTGCTACTGAAAGAACGTTCTTCGAAGCTTTAGAAGATAAGAATCCAGAATTAGCTAAGACAATTAAAAACAATATGTTTGTTTTCGAGGATATTGGGCTATTGGATTCTCGATCAATGCAAAAAGTTTTCTCTACTATTACTGATAATGAAATGATTGCTAAAGCAATTAAAACAGCTAGTCCAGAGCTTAAAGAGAAGATTATGTCTTCTTTACCAAAGCAGCGTAAAGATATCTTAGAAGAAGAGCTTGAAGGTTTAGGACCTATTAGACGTGATGATTCCGAGGAAGCACAACAAGTTATTGCTAACCAAGTAAAAGAAATGGAAAGAAATAAAGAAATCGTAATCGATAGAGGTGGCGGAGATGTCATTTTCTAATTCGAAAATTATAAAGAAAACAAATCGACAAGAAAAAGCAGTTCACATTGATGAACATTTAGTCTCTTTTCAAGACGATTATTACTCAAAGACCTCACGTAAAAGACTAGAAGAGTTTCAAAAGGAAATAGATAGTTATCGTCATTCAGAAATAGAAAAGCTAAAACAAGAAGCGGCTATTATAAGAGAAAACGCCTATATAGAAGGAAGAGAACAAGCTTTAAATGAATTAAGACCAGAATCCGAAGCAAAAGTAAAAGAAGAGCTCTCTAATGAATTTGAAAAAGTTTTTGAACTATATCAACAAGCAAATTCATATCTTGTAGAACAAAAAGGATTACTAGACGATAAGAAAAAAGAATGGCTTAGAAATAATGAAAGTGATATTGTAGCAATTTTAATTTCTGCTGTTGAAAAGATTTTAGCAAATCAAGTACAAATTCAAGTCGAAGATGTAAAAGCAATAATTCAGCAATCTATTAGCGAAGTGAATGATAAAAGTAAAACAATCTGGGTTCGCATTAATCCTGATGTAAAAAGGAAAATTGACTCCCAAAAATGGGATGAAAGAAAGATTGAGTGGATTTCTGATCCAACTTTAACTTATTTAGATGTTTTGGTTGAAACAGAGTCAGAATGGATTGATTCTACTGTTCAAAATAAAATTGAGAACCTAAAAAAAATTATTGAGGAGTGGGTAGAAAATAATGACCCCCTTGGCGAATCTTAAAGATAAAATACAACATAATACATTACTCTCAAAAGCGGCAGTAGTTGAAGCAGTATATGAAAACTTTGTAATAACCAAAGGCCCAGTCGTAGCGATTGGGTCTATTTTCGAAAAAAGAGAGAGTAAACTTAAATTTGAAGTAGTTGGTATTAAAGGGGAAAGTAACGTATTAATGCCTTTAAGTACAAGTGATGAATTAATGAGGGGAGATAAACTGTATCCAGCTTCTAATAAAATAGAGCTACCAGAAAATCCATATGAGCTACTTGGTAACGTTTTGGATGCTTATGGCGATTCTATAGAAGGATATCGTTTTAAGAATAAAGTTCAGTGGAAATCAGCTGGTAAACCGCCAAGCCCCTTAAAGAGGGCTCGGATTAAAGAACCTATAGAAACAAAGATTAAAGCTATTGACGGTTTTTTAACAATAGGCAGAGGTCAAAAAATAGGGATTTTTGCTGGTACCGGTGTAGGGAAATCTACATTACTGGGACTTTTAGCAAAACAGTCTACAGAAGATGTTAATGTCATAGCTTTAATCGGAGAACGTGGGCGTGAGGTAAGAGAATTTATTGAAAGAGAATTAGGTGAAGAAGGGATGAAAAGATCCGTGGTAGTGGTTTCTACATCTGATGAATCTTCACTAATGCAAATTAAGGCGGCAGAATTGGCTACTAGGATCGCAGAAGAATTCCGAGAAAAAGGAAAACGTGTTTTATTAATGATGGATTCTGTTACAAGATATGCGATGGCTAGGCGTGTTTTAGATATTGCAAATGGTGATATACCGCTAGCTGGTGGTAGAACACTAGGTATGGAACCTAGTTTGCAACGTTTGCTTGAAAGATCCGGTAATAATGAAAGAGGTTCTATTACAGGCATTTATACTGTTTTAGTAGAAAATGATGATTTTAATGGGCCTATTCCTGATATGGCTCGGGGTATATTAGATGGACATATAGTATTAACAAGGAGATTAGCAGATAGAAATCATTTTCCCGCTATTGATGTATTGGCGTCAGTCTCCCGTGTAATGCAAGAAGTCGTTGATGAGAATCACTGGCAAGCAGCAAGAAGCATTAAGAAGTATTTGAGTATTTATAATGAAATAGAAGACCAGTACAATTTGGGGTTAATTGAAAGAGGCAAAGACACCGAAATCGACAGGTCAGTACTTTTAAATAGAAGTATTAACGAATTATTGAGACAAGATATAAAGGAATCATATGATAAGCAAGAAACGTTACAAATGATGAACGATATTATTAGATAGGGGAAGGTCATTTGAAAAAGAAAAACGTTTATGATTTGGCTTTAATAAAAGTACAGCAAGAACAAACAACATTGGAAATAATGCTTCAAGAGAAAAATTCAAAAAAGAGAGAATTAGAAAGCTTCTTTGAAAGAGAGAAAGAATTACAAAAGCAAATTAAGATTTTGATGGAGGAAGAGAAACAAATCTCTCCCTCCATTCTTATTTTAAATACTGAAATTAGCAGTATTGACAAAGAAAAAATTAACAAACAATTAGAAAAGGTGAATAAAGAGATTTTACTTTTGAAAAGAGAGTATTTAAGAATCAAAAATAGAAAAGAGAAAATTATTGAGCAAAAAGAAAAAAAGGAAAAAGAGTTAGAAGAGATGAAAATAACAAAAGAACTTAAATTAATTCAAAGCGACTATGTTTCAAAACGTTTTTTAGAGAAAGAAGGTGGAACATTTGAAGGTTGAATTAAATCAGAGTCAAACTACTAACGTTCAAAATACAAGCAAAAATAAAGGTAAGAACACAAAAGATATCTTTGAAATTTTGTTTAATCAAAACTTACAAGAAAAGAAAGAGGCATCTAAGCAATCCACCTCTTCTAAAGAAAACGTATTAATACCTGCTAAGAAATTAGTTGAATTAGAAGAAAAGATGACGAGCGCAAAAGAAAAAACAGCCGTTGCAGAAGCAATAAATAAATTGCTAAAAGTTAATAAGCTAAAATCTGATTCTAATGACGAATCTATTCAGTTGAAAGACATTTCCGCGTTAAAAAAAGAACTTATCAATAAAGAAAATAATTTAAGTCTTGAATTACCTGTTAAAGACTTTAAGGAACTAATTAAGAAGATTGAGCAAAGTATCAATCAGAAAATCGAGTTTAGCTTATCTAAGAAAGAGAGTTCATCTAAAGAAGTAACTTTAGTTAACGAAGTGAGTTTAGAGAAGGATATTAAAAATAAAGATAACTTAAAAAAAGGTAATTTAGAAGTAAATGATATTGAACTAGATAAAAACTCCTTAAAAACTAGTGATAAGCACAACGGAAATCATAATATCAATAAGGAACTAGAAGAATCAAATTTAAAAGATAAAAATATCTCAACTAAAGATACGAAAGTACTTGAACACCAAGAAGTAAGCGAACTAGGAAATAAAATAAATGAACACTCAAATAAATTAAGCAACAATACTAAAATTGACGATTCTAATAATCTTGATATTAATAATGAACAAGAGATAGCCCTTAATTTGAAGATTAGTAGCTTAAACAATAAAGAGCAAGTTGATAGCAAGGGGAAAAACCAAAACAATCTTTCAGCGAGATTAGATAGCGAAATATCAATAAATTCTTCTAAAGAGGAAGACATATTCTCAGAACTAAAAAAACACAGATTGGAATTAGATTCCCTTGAACCAAAACACATTTCTCACACTGAGGCTGCACATAGCAACTGGCAAGTTGCTAGTGAAAAGAAATCGCAATTAAAGCTTGATGACTGGGTTGATACATTTAAGCAAGAAATTGATAAACTTGCGGATTTTAGAATTGAGAATAAACAAAAAGTGTCAATGTTATTAAAGGAACAGGATGAGCAGCTAAGAATACTAGTAGAAAAGAAAGACTCTTATATTCTTATTGAAGCTAAAGTTACAGATAAGATGATGGATAATTTAAATATCATACTTGCTGAAATTCAAAGCGAGATGAAAGAAAAAGGAATAGAAGTTAAAGTTGACATAAAGCAAGATCAAGACAATAAGAAGGAAAATAATGATAGTAATGATGAGGGAGAAGAAAAACAAAAAAATAATCAACAGCAACAGGGAGGTCAAAAAGATGACAGACAGCACGATCAATCCGCTAAATAACTATTCAACTTCAAGCATTGGCAGTACGGCGGATACATCAAGTACGACTACAGACACACAGAATGATGCATCTTCAATAGATGAAGAGGGCTTCTTACAACTATTTATAGAAGGTTTAAAAAATCAGGACCCTATGTCTCCTATGTCCAATAGTGAAATGATGGGCCAGTTAACTCAATTAACAGAAATTCAAAATACTATGAATATGAAATCTATACTTCAAGATTTGGCTGGGTCTATACAATCTCAAAATCCTGTAGGTCAATTTTTAGATCTAATTGATAAGACAGTAAAGGTGCAGGTTGGAGAAAATGAAACTACAGAAGGCCAAGTTCTTTCAGTTGGCAAAGACGGAAATGACGTTGTATTCGAATTAATGAACGGCGATACATACAATGTTAATCAAATAATTGGCGTTACTGAGGCCTAATTACATAACAATTTACTAATTCAAAGTTATGTTCTTTAGAATAAGAAACATAATTTATACATATAGAATTACTTATTTTAATTAGTTTTCTTTTTAAATAGAGGTGAAGTACCAATGTTACGTTCTTTTTATCAAGGTATTGCTGGTATGAAAGCAATGTCAGATGGTTTATCAGTTGCAGGGAATAATATCGCAAATGCGCGAACTAATGGTTACAAAACAAAACAAGCTTTATTTGAGGATATGTATTATCAAGAAATGAAAGCAGCTACTTCTACTAGTGATAAATATGCAGGAACAAATGCAATCGCACTAGGTAATG
>Ga0209795_10000374_pt1 | contig 36891 bp, 31 predicted proteins | sample AgamicOrMarz_FD_187166 | JGI IMG/M metagenome (GOLD analysis project Ga0209795, IMG submission 187166) | Agave microbial communities from Guanajuato, Mexico - Or.Ma.rz (SPAdes) (version 2) | ecosystem: Host-associated > Plants > Phyllosphere > Phylloplane/Leaf | place: Guanajuato, Mexico...
CTTAGGAAGTTTTATACCGGGCGTGCGCCGCTAGCCACGCGACTTGCGCAGCGCCTCGCCTTTATGAACCGCGCGCTTGCCGCTCTTCTCGCTCTCCACTTCATACGACGGACTGGACGGCGATGCCGCAACAACGTGTCCATCGACTTTCGCGCGCTCGGTAATGACGCGTTTGACGTGTCCGTGCGTCTCGCCCTGCGGTGTGTTCCAGCTGACGCGATCCTTCGGTTTGAGATCCTTGCTCATTGCGACTCTCCGTTGATCAAGTTGATGGGACCTGGCTGCGCAATCGACATGCCGCGCACGACATCAGTAGCAGTCACCAGCAATCACGTCGGCATCGCTCCATCGTTCGGACGATGGGGAGTCTCGCCTGCGATGGCCGCTCCTGTGCGGTCGTTGCGAACGTCGCCTTGCTGCCACGTCGACGCCTGGTCGTCCGGCAAGCAATCTCCCGTGCTGAGCGAGAGCAGCACGGGCACCGACTTGTACGACGGCGTCCCGCTACGCGCGTCGCAGTCGTGTAATGCGATGAGCCCGTTCGCCTCGGGATAGTAGGCGGCCATCGATCCGCGGGGAATGTCGTAAGCGACCGCCGTCAGCCCGCACAGACGGCGCGATCCGCCGAGGCTCACGGTGTCTTCGATCGCTTCGACATCGACGAGATCGCCATGCTGCAGGCCGCGCGAGTCGAGATCCTGCTCGTTGACGAAAATCACATCGCGACGACCCGATATGCCCCGATAGCGGTCGTTGTAGCCGTAAATGGTCGTGTTGTATTGATCGTGGCTGCGTATCGTGGCGAGCAGTAGCGCGTCGCTGCGATTCACGCGCGGATCTTCCATGACGCCGCTATGGGCGATGAAACGCGCGCGGCCGTCGGGCGTGTCCCAGCGGCGCGCAGACGCGGCGTTGTAAAGCCGGAAGCCGCCCGGTTCGCGTATGCGCTCGTTGTAATGCTCGAATTGCGGAAAGACCGCTTCGATCAGGTCGCGAATGCGGCTGTAGTCCGCGACCCAGCCATCCCAGTCGAGCGTCGGATCGTCGAGCGATGCTTTGGCAATGCCCGCGACGATCGCCGGTTCCGAACGCAGATGCTCCGACGCTGGCGGCAGCGATCCTTGCGACGCATGCACCATCGACATGGAGTCTTCGACCGTGACAGATTGAGGCCCGCTTGCCTGGACATCCAGTTCGGTGCGCCCGAGACACGGCAGCAACAACGTCTCTTTTGCGGCCAGCAGATGCGAGCGGTTCAGCTTCGTGGCGATATGCACAGCCAGGTCGAGCTTGCGCATCGCGTCGAAGCAGACGCCGGGGTCCGACATCGCGACGGGCAGATTGCCGCCCAGACAGATCAGCGTCTTCGCGCGGCCGTCGCGCATGGACTGCATCGCGGCGATCGCGCCGTGCCCGTGCTCGCGCGGAGGCTCGAAGCCGAACACGCGCTTGAGCGAATCGAGGAACGCAGGCGGCGGCACTTCGGTGATGCCCACCGTGCGATCGCCTTGCACGTTGGAATGGCCGCGCAGCGGACAGATGCCTGCGCCATCGCGACCGATGTTTCCTCGCATGAGCAACAGATTCGCAATCTGCTGGACGTTCGCGGTCCCGCTGCGATGCTGAGTGATGCCCATGCCATAACATACGATCACGGCGCGCGACTCCGCATAAATGCGAGCAAGCTTTTCGATCTCGTCGCGCGCAACGCCCGACGTCGACACGATCTGGTCCCACGGCGTGGCTTCCAGATCGCGCACCAGCTCGTCGAACCCGGTCGTGTGTTCGTCGATGAACGCACGATCCACTACGCCCTCGCCTCCGTTACCGCGGTTCTCGCGGTCCATGTCGAGCAGCGTTTTCATCATCCCTTTCAGGACCGCGACATCGCCACCGATCTTGAGCTGCACATAGTCGGTGGCGATGGGCGTAGAGCGCCCGGTCGCCATTTCCATAGCGTCTTGTGGCGAAGTGAAACGCTCCAGTCCGCGTTCGCGCAACGGATTGAGCGCCACGATTTTCGCCCCGCGCCGCGCGGCGGCGCGCAGCGTCGCGAGCATGCGCGGATGGTTGGTGCCGGGATTGTGTCCGATGCAGAATATCGCGTCGCAATGATCGAAGTCGGCGAGAGTGACCGTACCCTTGCCGACGCCGATCGATTCGGGAAGACCCACACTCGTGGGCTCGTGGCACATGTTCGAACAATCGGGGAAGTTGTTCGTGCCGAACCGGCGCGCGAGCAGCTGGAACAGAAACGCCGCCTCGTTCGAGGCCCTGCCGGACGTGTAAAACTCCGCCATGTTCGGATCGGGTAAGGCGCGCAGCGCGGCGCCGATACGTGCGAACGCCTCGTCCCACTCGATCGGCACGTAACGGTCGGTGGCAGCGTCGTAGCGCATTGGATGAGTCAGCCGTCCCTCGTCCTCAAGCGCGAAGTCGCTCCAATGCCACAGTTCGCTGAGTGAATGCCGTGCGAAAAAATCGGGTGTCGTACGTTTGCTCGTTGCTTCCCAGGACACAGCCTTCGCCCCGTTTTCACAGAACTCGAACGACGACGTGCTGCGCGGGTCCGGCCATGCGCACCCTGGGCAATCGAAACCGGCCGGTTGATTAACCTTCAACAGCATCGTCGCCTCGCGCGCCACACCCATCTGCTGGCGCACGGCGCGAGCCACTGCCTGCAACGCTCCCCAGCCGCCAGCCGGGCCGCCATAGGGCCCGACGCCTGGTACATCCCGCTTGCTCATTTTCTGGTCCTCCGGTAAGCATCTGGGGGAGTGCGCAAGCGTTGTGCCCATGGGAGCGACGGCGTTTTGGACTTCGCGCGGGTGGGAGGTGGGGTGGATATCGATGGCTGCAGGTAGCGGTGTGGATCTGAAAGGTCGCCGGATTGGTTTGGCTGCGCGTTTCCGAGTTCGCGATCTTGCTAAATTAATGTGGTCAGGATTTGTGCGCTTCGCGAAGTTGGCTCATCCAGGCCGCCTGTAGCGGCCAGAAGCGGTCGGTTGAGCCCGTCCCCTAGTTTGGCTGACCGAGGTCTAGTCCGGCCTCGCTCAATGGCCGGTTTCCGGCGAGCAAATTACAGAGGGCACTGCCTCGACGCGGCCATGAAGGGACATCCGAATCGGGCGAGCAAGCGGCGGAACCCGAGGTGTCAGCGGACGGTTGAGCCGATCTGGCCAGATATGCAACGAAAGGTATTTACGAATTGCCCTGTGCCGCAATACCATTGGTACATATTAGAGAACCAGCAGATCCAACGCCACCGTTTATAAAGAACAAATCATGACCCAGAAAGCTGAGGCCTTGCGTTTGCTTGAAGAGACTTTGAAAGAGCTCGAGTCACAAAAAGGTTCTGTTTTTGCAGCAATACAAAAACTCTCCCGAGCAGCGACGTTGCTCGGCAACGATGATATTCAAATGTGGTGCGCCATCCAATTTGCTGATTCCCGCTATGTACCAGAACTGGGAAAGTTGATAAACTCGTAACAACCAAAGACGACCCAAAGTCGGAGAGATTTCAGAATGCTTTGCGGGGAGTCCTTGATGGACTTAAGACTCTCGGCTTGAAACAGGAAATTCATTTTGCAAACGATGAGCTGAGCGAAAAGGCAGCAGAGAGCGGTGGCGGATATGTCAGCATCGGCTTTATTGAGGAGCGTTATGCTGACCTCGTTCGAACGAAACGAGGAAACGATGGCACTTATTATAAAAACAACCTATACAGCCACCTCGGCTACGTCAGAAATAGAGCGCACGGGTTTGCGTCAGCCTTGTTCAATCAGCTAAAGTTCGCTGACACCGTAAGTAACAGTTTTGACGTGCTTAAAACGGCTGTCGACGATAAGCTGCTGGATCTGAACCCAGTTCTCGCCGAGCAACTTATGCTTGCATTTCGGGGGGTGTCAAGCTCAAAAGACGAGGAGTGGTCACAAGCGCTAACGACTTGCCGGCGTTTGCTTGAGGGGATCGCCGACCAACTGCATCCGGCAGATACTCAGCCAGTGAAAGGGAGGGTTTTGGGGCAAGCGCAGTATGTGAATCGTTTGTGGGCATTTATGGATAAGGCCATTAAGTCCGAGAGCAACCGCGAACTCGCAAAGACGCACGTCGATTTCTTAGGATCTTGGCTTGAAAAGGTAAATAAAATTACAAACAAGGGTGTCCATGCCGAGGTCCAGCAACTGGAGGCAGTCAAGGCAGTATTCCATACTTATCTTGTCGTCGCAGATTTGCTTAGCTATCTTGATTCCGGAAAAACATCGAAGCCGAAATTCGATATCAATACTGCAACAATCGACGAACTGGAAGCACTGCTCGATATCAGCAGAGCGACTGCCAAGGAGATTGTCAAGGCCCGAGTGCAGAACGGCAAGCTCGACAAACTTCTGCTCTCGAAGGTCCGTGGTGTAGGTCCGAAGACGGTTGAAAAGGCCGTAACCGCTTTTGCCCTTTGACTACTACCAAGCACCATTGCGAAGCTTCGTTGCTTGCTCGAGTACAGAGCGCCGGAAATGGCGCTGATTAGCGAGATGGGTCGGTTCTGTAAGCTAAGTAGCAGGCGGGGTTCGACCACTACTCGTCCTCTGTTGGGCTGTGCGTAGCAAACCGGTTCATGCAATGGGCTGTTGGAATCCGACTGCAGTCACTTGACGACTCGTGGAAATCTTTGAAAACGGCTAGGATGCGTCTTCGTTGCTATGCAACTCCGAAATAACTTGTCAGAGGAGCGTCTAAATGGGCGCAGAAGTACGCGACTTCGTTTCAGTTTCTGAAAAGCTGAAGAGCCTCGGTGTCTCCCTTCCAGATGGACTTGCAATCCTGCCGGGTAATCTTGCAACGGCAACGTCCATCGACGACCTTCGCCAACAAGTGGAGTCTGACACGGTGCGGACGCTGCTGAGATCGAACAAGATCGACTATGTCGAGATTTTCGACGAGGACGATCAGCCGCCATATTTGCAGCAGTACAGCTTTGAGTGGTTCGGCCCAACCTTGTTTGTATCGGCCGGCCTGCTCTCGCAAGATCCCAATGTCCTATCTGTAACCCTCGGGATCATCACGAACTATCTCTATGACCTATTCAAAGACAGCAAGGAAGCCAAGGCTTCGCTCGATGTAATCCTTCAGCAAGCGGATGGTTCCTGCAAGCAGATTCACTACAGCGGCCCTGCTGATGGGCTAAGTGAGATTGCCGAGATTGTCAAGGGGTTGGGGGGCTAATTGTGAACGCGCCAGTCGAAGAGCAAGCAGTCAGGATGACCTTCATGCAGGTGATCGATTACTTCAACGCTGGTATCAAGGAAGCGGAGGCTTTCCTCTGTCTCGCCAGGTCGAGCAAGCTACAACTGGCGCAGTGTGTGACCCTTGACTTGTTGTCGTATAACGCAAAACGGATCAAGCATGAGGCAGCTCGCCGCGGTGACGAAAACGGTGCGAACCTTTTCTTGGGTTTCGAGTGCTGCATAGGAGCGGTACGCTCCGAGTTAATGATGTGGATCTTGCTAAAGCGGGACATGCCGAACGAGGCATGGGATCGAATGGTGGCAGCTCAGATGGGTTGCTTGGATGCAACTCGCGCACATACCGGTTTTGCGAGTTGCGAGCGAAGGCTGGAAGACCTGGAGCGGCTTGAAGGGCAAATCTTCCCGCCTCAAACATTTATGAGCGCAGGATTTGTAGCGAAGAGTTTGGACTGTTCTATCTGCGGTAAGCGCTATTCAAAGTGTGAGCATCTACGCGGAAAACCTTATATGGGACAATTCTGCGAAGTAATACACCGCGATCCGAGGGGCGACCACGTAGCTTTGGTCGAAACTCCTGCGGACAAGCGTTGTCGAGTCGTCTCGTTTAAGACCAAAGACGGCCATCGAGACAAGCTCTCCTGGGAAATTACGCCATATGAAGACGGCGAGGTGTTCCAAGAGGACGAGTCCCTTGAAGCACAAATGGTCTTCCTAACGACCGATCGTTACCCATATATGATGCCAACGGAGAAGATTCTCAGTTCACAACTGCAGTCACTGATATCGGAATCAGTCTCTGGAGCGCTCCCGACTGGGAAGAGCGACGGTGAAGTCGGTCAATCCGCTGTTCAGGATTGACTAGGCATGGCAGAGAGGAGCCCGCGTTTTGCCGGTGTGCGCTGTCCCGCCGCAGCGAGCGCGCTGGCGTTAGCGACACAGCGTTGCATAGCGAATGTCTCATATCGTCAAGACAGCAGACGTATGCCGACGCCAACTGAGTGACTCCAATGGGTCGGGAGTGCGCGTTGGCGACCGGCCGTTAACGGGAAGCGAAACACCAATGACCGGTTTGCGACGATGAGTTCGAAGCGCGGATGGACTCAGCCCGACCCGGAGCGGACTGCCAGATTTGCCGAAAGCGGCCGTCGAATCCGTGCCGCCGACGGTACTTGCTGGATGCCGCCCGTGGTCAAGTCAGCAATCCTGCCTCCGACGTCCGCTGGCTATCAAGGCACTGGAAAAAGGTCGGCAGATACGGTCTCTTCCGACTGCGTCAACAGGACTGCCTGATAGCCCGGCGGTGCATCGTTCAACCACTTCCGCCGCGTTAGACTCCAACCGTTCTGCTTGGAGTAGTCGAAAATCTCGACCATACCTGCCCATCGCCTGAAGTCTGGGCTATAGACTAGTACAAGATTTTCTCGATGATTAGTCTTCGCATCCCTGGCAACGTTTGGAATGCTATAGGCGACCCACCATTGGAGGTTGAGCCATACGATATCGCTCAATGTGCATGCACGCTCAATTGAAAGCCTGGACACAGCCCATCGTGGCAGATTGGGATCCATCACAATTTGATGCAGCAATACTTGGAACTGCAGACTTCCCGTGATCTCAGAGGGGAAAGGATGCTCATTGCAGAGTGCGACTGGAAACGCGACGCCGTTCATGTCGACGCTTGGGATTTGTCCTTCGGCGAATACGGTAGATGCACATGCGAATGCGAATGCGAATGCGAATGCGACGGCAAATACTCCAATCTTCGAGGCGAACTTGCTATTCGGCATACGCTTTCTAAAATGGTCTATCAACGCTAGTGTCATCAGCTTGATTGTCGTCGATCTCCGAGCCGACGTCGAACGTCCGGTTGTGGGCCGAACCCGGCCCGGCGACGAAGGTCGCACCGCATCGTCGGAGGCCGTGGACGCCGAGGTCAGGTGCCGGCCTCAGCCGCCCTTCCGCCTCATCTAGCCAGAACGGCCGATTCCGAGGGTACAACCGCCACTCGCGGCAGAGTTTGTGCCGACCGAACACCCGCCATCTCGGTGTAGGCTCATCAAGGGCTTCCCTGTCAGCGGGATGCTTCGCGAACCCGCTGGAATCGTCCACTGGCTCCTATCGACAGCGCCGCCAAAGCGGCTCAATTCTGAATGTTTTCCTCGCAATCGTTCCAGTACCGCAGGGGGTCGCGATATTGTGGATAGCGTAAGTTGAGCCACGCTGACAGCCTGGTCCAATCTGGATGATTGGTACCCGTCTGAGCGGACCAGATCGATGACCGCTCAAGTATCTGACCGTTCCCGCGATCACGGACAAGCAGGCTGCCTAGTCCGCTTGAACTGTTTGCTTGTGACTCAATAAGATACCGCGGCAGAATTTTGAGTTCAGCATCCGCAGCCCAACCGTATAAGGCGCGGACCACGCCAGACGGATCTCTAAGCTCTATGGGGCCGCTTTCCGGGCGAACGGCTGTCCATCCTTCGGGAAACTCGGTGACAACCTCGTTTTTACCTTCCCTCACCCACTTCACGCGCCATGCCCGGACCATCGCCTCGCGCATGCGAGACACCGACTCGTAGCCAACAGGCAACTCGATCGCCATCGGAAGCGTAATGAGGTTGTCTTTCCAGAGTTTGGTTTCGTCGTCGACGCGCTCGACCACGTCGAATGCTCCTGCTTCGAATGGGTTCTCGGGCCGGCCCGATGCTTTCACGTTGCCGCGGGGCAATCCCTCGAAAAGGCGCTCAGCATCATCGCGGGTAAGTTTTGTCTTTCCTTTGTTCATGGGTCTTCCTACAGCAAGGTTGTTGTCTCGCTAACGCCCGGGCCACATGATTCGGCCACTGCCGGCCGCGCGTTTCCGCCGACTTCGTCAGGGTTTCGCATCCTCCGGCTTGGGGCTCCAGGCTGCAGCCAAGCGGCTTTGTACAGAGACGAGTTGGTCATCGGTGGTCGCCACCAGCCACAAACGTGAGTGCTCGGCGATCTGGCGGTTGTGGTCCTTTAACGGTCCCATTGTGGCAGCGGATTTCCAGGCCACTGGGCCAATTCGGCTGCTCCGGCCCGACGGCGCACCCACCAGCAGGCAGTAAGGTCCAAGAGGAAGCGAGACGAACGGAAGAGCCGGACTAGCGCGCACGCGCCAGTCGATGAACGGCGCCTCGCTGATGAGCAACGGAGTGGGCAAGCCGTAAAGCACACTGAAATCGTACAACGACAGTTGCTCGCGCGCGCCCGCGTAAATACGCCGGATATCGTCGACAACCGCGGCGCGGATTTCATCGTCGAACATGGGCTCCTGCGCATAGCGTGCAGAGGCTTCCTGAGCGTCAATCTGATATGAGCTGAACAGGCCAAGTTCCACGCAGTCCTGCACTGCGCGCTGGACCTCCGCCATAGAGCCGGCTTCCTCCGGCTTGCCCAACTGCGCTGCCCGCAAAAACCGGGCAAGACCCGCCTCCTGGATCGGCGGCCCCTCCACAGACGCATCGTCGTCAGCATCCTTGTCGAGCGGCACGAAAATGTATTCTTCGGCCGCGAAGCGCGACTTCCTGCCTTCGTCAAACTTGATTTCGCCATCGATGCAGTCCAGATAGCGAGTGCCGATTCGACCATGCTCCCAAACCCAATTCTTCAGGAGCGGACGTAGCGGATGCAGCCTGTCGTGATTAGCCATGGGTGTCTCCAACTGCCCAAGTATAGATCCAGGTGGCCGCTTGCTCGGCGGGAAAAGCGGGATCGGCGCGAGTTCGCGGAAGCCATACTTGACGGACGATTAAGCGACCTCCGAGCCATCGCGCCGACCATGCCGATTTATGGTCATCTAGCCCAGTCCCATCCGAACGGAGCGGGATCACGGCTGACGTTGTCATCGCCATCGCCGGTGTCGCGCATCGCCACGTTAACCGTAAAGGTGCTCTGTGCAACTATGTTGTCGGATGCATTGCCGACATAAACCGTATAAGTCCCCGCGGCGATTTTCCAGCTCTGCGCTGCATTGTCCCAATAGCTAAGCGCGTGAAAACCGTTAATCGGATAGATGTACATCGAAAGCGCCCTCTTCTCGCCCGGTTTGAGCAGCACTTTCTGGAATGCAATCAGCCGCTTCGTGGGCTCGCCGAGGTTCGGCGGCAAGCCCAGGTAGACCTGCGCGACCTCCGCGCCTTCCCGCAGCCCAGTATTCTCCACGGTCAGCGCGACCAGAATCGGGCCGTTGCCGGTATAGCCACGCGGCGAAACCTGGACGTCGGAAATCTTGAAAGAGGTATACGACAAGCCGTGACCAAACGCGAACAACGGTTTGACCTGTCGCGCGTCATACCACCTGTACCCGACCAGTAGACCCTCCGAATATTGCACAACGGGATCCGACCCGGACGTTCCGGGGTACCGGTCCGGCATGCTGGTAGGAGTATCCGTAGCCAGTCGTGGATACGTCACCGGCAGCTTGCCGGAAGGATTGGCCAGTCCAAACAGCAATCGCGCGACGACGTTGCCGTCTTCCTGTCCTGAGTACCATGTCTCCAGAATTGCCGGAACCTGATCGACCCACGGCATCAGAACCGGGTCGCCGTCCTTTAGAACGACGATCGTTCGCTCATTGCGGTTCGCGACAGCCGCGATCAACTTGTCCTGCCCTTTCGGCAACGACAGATCGGGACGGTCGCTCCCCTCTCCAGTCACGACGCCCGCCATGACGATCGCGACGTCGGCCGTCGCCGCAGCCGCGGCGACCGCAGCGTCCATGCTGCCGTCGTTCGGCGCGGCGAGCGTCTTAACGGTCGCACTGGAGCCTAGCTGCCGAAGTACGTTCGTGATCCCTTGCTGTGGGCCGACGGTGTAGGTAGGCACTACTCGCGAGCTACCGCTTCCGCCAGCGATAGCATCATCCACATAGGTATTGTGGCCAACAATCGCGATCGATTTGACCGCGCCCGACAGCGGCAGCAGATTGCCGCTGTTCTTCAATAGCACCGCGGACTGTTCTCCAATCACACGGGCCTCGGTTCCGTCATTCTGGATCGTCGTGGAATCGAGCGGCGTACGGGCTACCGGACGATCGAAAATACCGGCTTTGAACATCTGCGTGTAACGACGGGTCAGCGCCTGGTTGACCGTCGCCATGGTCAACTGGCCTGTCGCCAAGGCCGCGTTGAGGTTTGGCGGCGTGAACCAGATACCCGACTGCATCTCGAGGTCCAGACCGGCATTCAGCGCCGGTGCAGTCGAATGCGTTGCGCCGAAGTCAGACTGGACGTAGCCCATGAAACCCAGTTCACCGCGCAAGATTGCATTTAGCGCTCGCGGCGTTTCACACGCGTACGTCGAGCCGATCCGGTTATAAGAACACATCACCGAAGCGACATTGCCCCTTCTGACGGACACGCCGAATGGCAGCAAATAGATTTCGTGAAGCGTACGGTCATCGACGACCACACTCACGGTGTTCCGATTCGCCTCCTGTTCGTTGAGTATGAAATGCTTGGCCATCGCAATGACGCCGGTCGCCTGCGCACCGCGGATCTCGTTTTCGGCTATGACACCGGCGAGTACGGGGTCTTCACTGAGGTACTCGAAGTTTCGGCCACCTTGTCCAACGCGGACCGCGTTCATGCCGGGCGCTTCGACCACGTGCAGGCCCAGCATGCGTGCTTCACGGCCCAACACGTCGCCGTACGCTCGGGCAAGGGTGGGATCGAAGCTCGCGGCCAGCGCCATCGACATCGGCAATGCGGTCGCCCGGTCCTGCGGCACGCAGTCGCCCGCCCCAATGCCAACCGGGCCATTCGTAATCCGGAACGTCGGGATGCTCAGTGCTGGTATCCCCGGGATGTGACGGATACTGTTTCCACACGCCGGCACCTCGGCTATCGTGCCGCTTTGACCATGCAACTGGGCGGCTTTCTGATCCAATGTCATCGCACCAACCAGCAATGCCGCTCGCTGCTCGGGAGCAAGAGCCGTATTCATCCACGGCGGCCCACTTGCCGCTTGCGGCGCACCCGCTGACAGCGAAACCAACGCGGCAACGGAAACGGCGCTTTCACATGCGATGCGGATCGCGCGATGCGGGATCCCGCGTAGACGAGGTGATGCTTTGAGATTCGACATATCGGTTCCTCGATCGAGTGATCAAGGAAAAGGGGACCCGATATGCAATGGGCCTCTTCGTTGTTGGTTTGCGGCATTGCGAATCCAGTCGCCGTTTTTCTCGAGTCACGGTTCATCGGAGTGACACTAGGCGAGCCATCTTGAACCGGCTGCTGAAGCGGAATCACACAAGGTAGTTACTTCAACGGACGCAGCCGCATCGGTCGTCGTCTTATGACTGATTTTAGTGCTGCGGCTGGACGCAGCTTCAATCTCGTAAACCCTGCTGAGGCCAACCGTCGCGTCACAGTAAATCGCCGGGAGGTCGTTCGTTGCGCCTGTTTCCGGCAACTAAGACCTCGCCCAAAAGGTACGCGCGACCGACGGGATGATCGAGCTTACCGAGGGCTGCTATCGTCGTGGCCACGCCATGGGAGTCATGCTTGACGATCGCGGGCAGCGGCATGGCACGTTTGCCTGATGAGAGGGCCATCCTGCGGTTTTGCCAGCTGCTCGAAACGCACGGCCTGGCGACGCAGGTGCTCGCACCAGTCAACTAGGTCCTGATTGCGAAGGGCCTGATGCTGAAAGTCGGTTCGGTGGTCGACGCCACGTTGATTCAGTCCACGTTCAACGACGAACAACGCCGGGACGCCGTGACCCGGACATGCCTTCGACGCAGAAAGGCAGTAACTGGTACTTCGGAGCGCGAGCGCTCGATGCGGCTTAAATGTCCACACTTGGCGAGTCAGCTGCGGTCAGCGTGAGCTAAGACATTGCGCGTTCATGGTAGTTCTGTGCCGAACGCGGCAGTCGCTCGTCGACCCACTTCGGCCGAGCGACTCACCGCGACGATAACGGCGGCTTCCAGCGTTCAACGGCCGCTCGCGGATTGGCCGAGTACCGGACACGCGAGTACGGCCGCCGCGAAACCAAAGTCCTGCGAGCCGGCCCTGCTGCATCCGCAAACGGAGCGGTCTCCTCGCGGCAACAATCGGCGCGAGAGCGAACATTGGCGTAAGCATGGTTTCTGAACCTTTTTCCCTTGCATGCCGCTTTCAATGGCAGCGTGAACCGACGAGTGACTAGCTGTGTGCTGGCTGCTGAGACAGAACAGTTTCTCTTCGATTTTGAGCCGCAACCATCGATCGGTACCGTGGTCGATCTGCACGATGCGGACTACACGCTCCAGGAAATACTCCATCTAGCGACTGTTTCAGAAAAGCGGAGAAACGCATGGCGAATTGCGCCTCGCATTAGTCTTTACGTACAGTCGGCGGCGCCCTATAACAAACCAACCTGCACAAAGTTCAGTGCGAACGCATTTGACTGGGGCGCCTTCAAGGAGAGAACCGATGCTGCCGATCGTATCCCTGGCCGACGCAGCGGGCGAGCTTGCTGCAAACTTCCGGGGGCAGATTCTAAAACCCACGGACGCAGCCTACGAAGATGCGGGAAGGGTCCACAACGGCCTGGTCGACAAGCGCCCCGCGTTGATCGCCAGATGTCACGGCGTAGCCGACGTTGTCGAGGCTCTCGACGTCGCCCGTAGGCTTGGTCTTGAGGTTGCCGTTCGCGGCGGCGGGCACAACCTGGCGGGACGGGCCACGATTGATGATGGGGTGGTAATCGATCTTTCCCCGATGAAGGGCATACACGTCGATCCAGAAAGCAGAACCGTCTGGGCGCAAGGCGGTGTCACTTGGGGCGAGCTTAATCGCGAGACGCAGTTGCATGGCCTGGCCGTCACCGGTGGCGTGGTCTCGAGCACGGGCATTGCCGGGCTGACGCTCGGGGGCGGGGTGGGCTGGCTGATGGGCAAATACGGCCTCGCACTCGACAATCTGCGTGCGGTAAATCTCGTCACAGCGGACGGCAAGGTGTTGCGAGCGAGCAAGAACCAGGAGCCCGAACTGTTCTGGGCGCTTCGAGGTGGCGGCGGAAACTTCGGCGTCGCCACGAGCCTTGAGTATGAACTTCACCCGGTTGGACCGATCATTATGGGCGGCCCAACCCACCCGATCGAAAGCGCTCGCGCCGTGGTCGAATTCTTTCGCGACATTGCGCCATCGTTAGCTGACGAGCAGACGTTGTACGCAACACTGACGCATGCGCCCGAGGGCTCCGGCAAGGAAGTGGCGGCGCTGGTCACTAGCCAGTGAGGGCCGCTGGAAGGTGCCGAAAAAGCCATGCAGCCGCTGAAACAGTTTGCGCATCCCATCGTGGACGCCGTTGGGCCGATACCTTATTGCAAGCTCAATCAGATGCTCGACGCCAATTTCCCGAAGGGCGCTCTGAACTATTGGAAGTCCAGCTTCCTCACCGAGCTAAATGACGCTGCGATTGATGCCATGATCAGATGCTTCGCACGGCGCCCGTCGACGAAAGCTCAACTGCTGCTCGAAAATTTCCACGGCGCAGTCACGCGCATTGAAGTGAGCGATACCGCCTTCCCGCACCGTCGTGAGGGCTATAACTTCCTCGTGCTCGTTCAATGGATGCGACCGGAGGAGTCTGATGCATGTGTCGCGTGGGCTCGCGAAATGTACGGAGAGATGCAGCCTTTTTTCGCCGCGGGTCGCTATGTCAACTATCTGGACGACGATGACACCGGCGAGCCGATTGCAGCATACGGTCCCAACTACCGACGGCTTCAGCAGATCAAGGCCAGGTACGATCCGACAAACTTTTTCCACATGAATCAGAACATCCGGCCGCCGACCTGATGGGGGCGTGACGGGCAAACGGAGGAAAGCATGGCTGACCTTCATCTCAACACGAATGCGATTTCGCGAAAGGTCGCAGATTTGCCCGGCCCACCCGGCTTGCCCTTGCTTGGAAACCTGTTTCAGATGGCGCCCGCAAAACTCCACTTGACCTTGGAGCGTTGGGCCCGGCAGTACGGTTCCCCCTTCAGGGTCCAACTCGGCACCATTCCGATAACAGTGTGGACGCAGCCAGACCTGTTTCAGACTGTCATGCGTGAGCGCCCGAACCTGTATCGACGTTTTTCGCCGATAGAATCCGCAATGACAGAACTCGGCGGAAACGGACTCTTCTCTGCCGAAGGCGCCGCGTGGGAGCCGCAGCGCCGGCTGATCATGCGTGCGCTGTCCTTTTCCAATATCAAGGCTTTCTATCCGTCGCTATCGTCGATTACCGAGCGTTTCCTCGTTCGCCTTCAGAGCGCTGCAAAGGAGAATAGAACGCTGGAGATGACGGACGAACTTAAGCGCTATACCGTGGACGTGACAAGTACGCTCGCCTTCGGCGAGGATCCGCACACGCTCGAACAGGAGCGCGGGGTGATACAGGAACAGCTTGCACTGATACTGCCGGCGCTCATGAGACGTGTCACAGCGTTATTTCCTTACTGGCACTATGTCTCGCTACCGGAAGACCGGCGACTCGCGCGTGCAATGGTGGAAGTGCATCGTTACATTAAAAAAATGATTGAACGAGCACATGACCGCATGCAACAGTCCGCTGATCCGTCACCGCACAATCTGCTCGAAGCGATGCTTGTGGCGCGCAACGAGCCCGATTCAACGGTGACCGACGAACTGATCTCGGCCAACGTCCTGACGCTGCTGGTCGCGGGCGAAGATACGACGGCAAATGCGATTGCGTGGGCGCTAATGTACATTGCCGCGGATTCACCTTTGCAATATCAGCTCTTCGAACAATCATCGGCAGCACTCGGTGAATCGCGGGTCTGTCCGGACTACGATGCATTAAAGCACCTCGATCTTTGCGAGGCGGTGTGCAGCGAGGCCCTACGGCTGCGGCCCGTTGCCGCCATACAGACATTCGAGCCGCTAGCCGATGTGTGCCTGGGTGGCGTTGCCATACCGGCGGGAACGCGCATGCTCTTGCTGACGCGCCCTGGCATGCTGGATCCGAAGCATTTCGCGCATCCGGAGGTATTCAACCCTGACCGCTGGAAGCACCCCAGGGGCCCGTCTGACGGTGCGCATGAACAGAAGGCGTACCTGACATTCGGCGCAGGCCCACGAGTATGTCCGGGCCGTTATCTGGCAGGCGTCGAAATGAGACTCGTGATATCAATGTTGATGAAGCATTTCAGAATAGAACTGGCAATCGACCCGGAGGAAATCGAAGAGATTTCTGCCTTTACGATGGTGCCGAACAGAATGCCAGTGAAGCTTCATCCCGTCACCTGAGTTGCCGACGGCTGAGGGAGATCGTCATTCCACGCCTCACGCCACATACTCCAACCGTTGGACCTGGGGCAGTTCAGACTCACGAAACTCGATGAGGGAAAATCTGGCATCGAAACCTGCGATTCATCTAGTTGCCGGACTGAAGTCAGCAAAGCCCGTCACGGCCGTCGGCTAATGGTCGCGCCAGCGGCTGCTGAGGCTGAATCGTGCGCGTACCTCGTCCCTCAGGTTCCGGATCAATACAGCCATTCCGATGGCAAGTTTCACCGCTCCCCGAACGTCTGGATGTGGCCGGTCACTGCCTCACGCAACCGGCATAGGAGACTCGACTCTCGCCCGCTCAGGATCGGCGGCACGCGACCCACGTCGGCCATTCGACTGTGTAAGACGCGTATGGCCCTCTCCAAGGGGCAAAGAGACTTTCGATTGACGCAGTTGTCGGGCGCGCAGTCGGTGGTGAGATGTGCAAGTAGCGGCGATGAACTCAACGTGGTTATCGCCTGAAGCCAGGGGGCGCTCAAGGTCCGACGTTTGAACGGCCGCTACCAGTCGAAGCTCGTGCAAGTGGGGGCGCGGGCCACGCTCACCGCAGTTCGATCGGCTTGCCATGCGGTGTTCGCCGGGCAGCCTCATCCCATGCGTTCCGGCATTTCAACAACGCGTCCGTTGTCACCCACCCTTTCGCCGTCGCGATCCGTTCGAGTGCGGTCAGCCAGTACGCGTAATACGTATCGCCGCGGTCCGGATCACCCGACGCTTGTGCGTCCCTGATCACACTGCTCAGATAGGCCGTCCATTCGGTCCACGTGACCAAGCCGCGCTCATACAACGCAAGCGTCATCGCGAAAGCCGCCGCCTGCCAAGGTGCGTCGAAGACAGGTTCGGCATCTTCGCGAGTCGTTTCCGGCAAGCTGGAGCGATATTCCGACGAAGGTTTTTCGGCCGAGGTCATGTCAGGCTGCCGGCGCGTTCGCCATCTCGAGATACGGTTCCCAGCAGTCAACGCATACCGACGACGCGGTCGTATCCGCGCCCCACAGCTCGCTGGCTTCGAAGCGCACCGTATACAGCCATTGAGGCTGTTCGCCTTGGCCTGTTGAATGGGTGTCGGGAAAGACATGCGCTCCATGCAGTGCGATGACCTGGCCGCGTTTGCCGCGGCAATATCGTGGCAGCCGCGTGTGCGTGAGCGGATGCAACTGACGGGTCTGCACGCTGTCCCCAAGCGCGAAGCGCGCCTCGCCGGGTGCCGGACGATCAACCGGATTGCCTCGCAAAAGCGCGGCTGACACCTGGTCCGCCATCAACACGCGCGCAACAGGTACCGCCGCGGACATCGATGCGCCTGTATCGATTTCTTCGGCATTGACGAGGCCGGTCGCCAGAAGCAGTTTCCTGAGGCCCTCAAACCAGATCTCGTAGTAGCTGCTCGCGAGGTATTGCGCCGGCGCCAAGCTTTCGCGCGCGGCGCGGGACATGTCGAGGTTCCATTTGCCTGTCGCCCCCATGGCGAGCGTCAGCGCGTGGACCCGACGTTCCCAGTTGGCGTGAAATGGCGGCTCATCGGCCTCGGGCTGGACCGGACCGAAGGCCTGCATGCCTCCAAGGTCTTGTGCGCCATTCATATGTGCTCCTGATTCGGATAGCCGAGGCCGTTCGGCAACCCGGTGCCAATCATCGAATCGCGCGTGACGAGTGCAGCGAGCGCATCCTCGCCCATGCCTTCGGTGCCTGGCGGACGCATTGGCAACACCAGATATCGGACCTCGGCAGTGGAATCCCACACGCGAATTTCCACGTCGGCGGGCAGTTCGAAGCCAAATTCCTTCAGTACGCCGCGCGGGTCGATGACCGCGCGCGATCGGTACGGAGCCGCTTTGTACCAGACAGGCGGGAGCCCGAGCACGGGCCACGGATAGCATGAACAAAGCGTACACACCACCATGTTGTGCACAGCCGGCGTGTTCTCCAGAGCCACCAAGTGTTCGCCCTGCCGTCCCGTGTAGCCAAGGGACGCAATGGCAGCAGTGGCGTCATCCAGGAGCCATTGCTTGTACGCAGGATCGTTCCAGGCCCTTGCTACAACGCGCGCACCGTTGTGCGGCCCGACCTTGTGCTCGTACGTCTCGATGAGGATGTCGAGCGCTGCGGGATCGACATACCCCTTTTCCACCAGAAGAGATTCGAGCGCGCGTACGCGCAAGTCCATCTCCGACAGGGCGCTGCCCTCGTGATCGTCGGCACCGGCTGGCCCGCCTCCATGATGATCGTCGTGGCTCATCGGCGTTCGTCCCGGGGAAGGTGAATCGAACACAGTATGGCTGGCCAATCGCGCAAATGCAAACGCCGGATGCGGGGTGCGGAGCTCAGGGACGAATGGCAGCCTCCAGGAGCGAAGCCGACGCCTGAATGTCGGGGTAAGGCTACAGGCGAACGGCGCTTCCTGGCCGATTGTGTGAAGTCGCGAACGTCCGCTTATGAGCACTCCGGTTCTCAAAGACTGCTTGCAGCCGACTGACCGGTTCGGAGAAGGTCAACTGACCGAAACGGGTCGCGTGCGGCCAATCGCCGTCAGGCAGAAAACCGGCCATCAGCGTTCATTTGTCGACGGCAGTACATAGGCGTTTGAACCTCGACAAACCGGCTGTTGTCAGGCGCTTGAACGGTTTCGTATCCGACTTGACGTGCAGCTAATTGACATGTGCTGGCGTCCAATAGTCCTGTTTCCGTGCGCTACGGTTTCGGGAGTGATTGCGCAGTGCTAATGAGGTTTTGCGGCACAATCCGAATGATGCCGTTCCGCGGACTATCGATATCTGCGATCAACAGAAACGAGAGAGACACAGTCAAAGGCATGATCACGAGGAAGCGGTTTTTAGCGTTTGCATTTTTGACGCCATAGCCCACTAGCAGATTGCTGAACAGGCCAATGACGATCATTAATATCCATGCGGCTACAGGGATTCGATTCCACCATGCCGCCTGCGTGTAGCCTTGTGTGTTGATCACATCGTTCATGCCCGCGATGGCTAGCGCGCTAAGCGGACTCGGTTGTTTAACGGCGCCGGCCTTGGCTGCAGTCCACAGTTTGGCCTGCATGTCCGCGGTCGCGGCATCGATTTGCTGGACACGTTGAAGGTCGCGGGTCTGGTAAAACTCGACACGCAATGCGAGATACTGCACGAGTAGCGAGCGGACCACGGCCGCCTCGGCGTCGGCCAGCAGTTCAGCGCGGACGAACTCAGTTCCGATCGCGTTGGCTTCTTCCTCTTCGAGGTTTTTTCGCTGGTCATAGCGGCCCACTGCCATGGACAGACTAAATCCGATGACCAGCGCGAGTAAAGTCAGCGTTGCGGACTGAACGATCTTGAAGTCATCAAGCGTGTCTTCGTCGATTTGTATCCGCGAGCGCAGAGTACGGCTACCCAGCCGGGCCGCAATCGACATCAGCACGAAAGAGATGACAAAGAGGACAAATGGGTGTCTCACCAGTTGCTGCATGATCGCTCCTTTGGATATGTAGTTCTCTTTCGAGGAGTTGGCCGCTTACGCCTCGGATGACGAATTCCGCTTCAATGCCAACCGCAAGCTTGTATCTACGACAATAGCCCGTGTACCAAATGGCATTCTAGGAGGTCAAGGGCGCGCGCTTCTCGAACTTTGATGTGTACTGAGGGCAGTCGGCCCGCGCCCCATGCGGGCGGCTGAGTTCGGTCGGGTCCGAAAGCTGGGGCCGAAGTCGGTGGGGATGCGTGCGTTTCACGCGTGGTCTTTGGCAATCGGCCACTCTCCGTCAGTCGAGCATCTCAGGTAAATTGCCGACAATTACAACCAAGGAGCTGAATTCATGGACTGCAGGAGGCAAGCGAATCCGGAGCTTAACGGTTGGGACGGGTTTGTCAAAGCGTTGGCCCCAGAGTGGAAGCTGAACAGGATTACCGACGAACTGATGAGCTTGGTTGCGGACGACACCATTGCCACGGCTCTTTGGGGTTGCCTGAAGTCAGATGCGATCCGATGGCTGTATAGCGAAGTGCCAATGTTGGACAATCAACGTCCCATCGATCTGTTGACCGGTTCAGAGGGAAGTCAGCGTGTGAAATGGATCTTGGTTTCTTCGCCTTGGTGGTGAGACCTCGTAGATCCCTAATCTACTTAACCGGCAACTGCACGACAACGAGGAAAGCGACTCACAGGAAGACTCATGTCTGCCGAGAGCCTCGAATCGTGAATGCCCATGACGCCCGGTCAGCGGCCAGGCAACAAGCACACATCAACGGTTATATGAGCCGCGTTTGAGCCCACAAACCGCCCGGTATCGGCCATTTCCACGCCTTCTTGGTGTCACAACCAAACCGCATTACCGACCTAAGTCAGCAAGCCCCCGTCGACCGTGAGAATTGTTCCAGTGACATGCCTTGCCGCCGGGCTTGCAAGAAAAGTGACGGCCGCGGAGATGTCAGCCGGTGCGGCGAAGCGTCCCAACGGCGTAAGGCTGCGTTGGAATTCCGCGCTCTCGCCGTTAGCCGGGTTCATTTCGGTATCAGTCGAGCCCGGTTGGACCAGATTCGCAGTGATGTCCTTCGGGCCCAACTCCTGAGCCAGCCCCCGCGTGAACGACTGCAGCGCGGACTTGGTCATGTAGTAAACCGTTCCCGCTGAACCCACGATGCGATCGGCTCCGGCGGAGCCGATCGTGATTATGCGACCGCCCGCTTTCAGGTGAGGGATGGCTGCCTGCGTCGCGAGAATGGGACCGCGGACGTTGACCGCAAGGAGGGCGTCGATGTCCGCCAGGTCGAAGTCGGCGATCGTGTTGTAGCGAGCGATGGCCGCGTTGTTGACGAGAATGTCGAGCCCACCCAGGGCGCCGACGGCCTCATCCACCGATCGCCTGATGGCGGACGGATCGGCACTGTCGGCTTTGATCGCGACACCGCGGCGGCCCAGTTTCTCGATCGAGGCCACAACTGCCTGCGCCCGCTCGGCTGAGTTCTGAAACGTTACCGCAACGTCCGCGCCGTCTTCTGCAAGCGCAAGTGCAATCGCGGCGCCGATGCCCCGCGAGCCGCCGGTGACCAACGCCCGTTTTCCGACTAGATTGTTGTTCATTGCCCGCCTTTTATGTAGTGATCGATGCACAAATGGTAGGATCGGCGGCACGGACAGTCAAGCTATTTATGTAGTGATCGATGCAGAAAAAATCAGAGAAAACTTCCATCACCATTGCACGCCCACCTCGTGGCCGCGGCAGGCCACGCGCTTTCGATCGCGAAGCAGCACTGGCGCAAGCCATGAGGCTTTTCTGGATCAAGGGTTATGAGGCGACCTCAATTGCAGACCTGACCAATGCGCTCGGCGTCGGCTCGACCAGCCTCTATGCCGCTTTCGGATCGAAAGACGAGCTATATGCCGAAGCGATGCGGCTTTACTCGACGACCTACGAGCATCTGGTCCTGGGAAGGTTTCGCCAGGCTGTTACCGCACGCGAAGCGGCGTTCGCCTATCTGTGGGACTCAGCCATGGCGATGACTGGGGCAGATTGCGGTTTGCCACACGGCTGCATGGTCACACTGGCCACCGTCGGAAGCGATGGCCATGCCGAGCTTGACGACTTGATGCGGGCCACGCGAGGTGGAGCGTTTGATGTGCTCGTGTCGCGCCTGGAAAAGGCCGTTGCTGAGGGTGAATTGCCGGAATCCGTTGATATAGCGAAACTCGCGAGGTTCCTGCAAACAGTTCAAAGCGGTATGGCGATCCGAGCGCGGGACGGCGCCGAAAGAGCAGAACTACAAGCCGTCGCTGAGATGACGATGGCTGGATGGGAGGAACTGGTTCGCCACGCCGACACACGTGCAAAGTCCGATTAACACATTGATCTGGACAGCGAAGTATGTCGCTGAGCTTGATTGGTGCGGAATGTGCGCGCTGAGAGATTAAAGGCGAACGGCGAGGCTCTCCGACAGGATCGATCGAGGTGTCGCGCCACCGAACCTTTCCAGTTTTCCCTACCGGCTTCGCAACGAAGATCCACCATCAGTCAGTGAGACTCGCCCGAAATCAGGCCGACACCAGTGGCGGCATGTCGTCGGGCGGCGACTGCACCGAATCGGAAGACAGCGCAGCGTGCAGCGTAGCGGGATCGAACCGCCAGGACTCCGGCATACCCAGCGCTGCCCCGATCGACTCCGAACAGTGCCAGCGACCTCGATGACGGCCGCCGCGCCGAAGGAAAGCGAAGACAGGCGCGAAGTCGTACGGCTCGCCGAAATGATCGTTGAACCACTCTACCGCAGCCCGCTCCGTCACTGGGTCGGCCGCGAGTCCGACAACATCCCATCGCGCTGGATCGAGCTTCGTAGTGATGAAGCGCACGCTGCCATCCTCGAACGACGACGATGCGCACAAATGCGCGTCGATGATTGGAGCGACGACAAGTTCGCAATGCGAATAGGGACTGTTTGTCCACCACCGGATCAGGCGGTTTAATTTTCCGGCCAAGCCGGGACGCGTTCCCTTGTAAAAAGCAACCTTCATCGATTAGCTCCAAGTGTCAGCTCGCACGCGCGGCCGATCGTCGTCAATTAAACCGAAACACTAGCTGCTGATTCTTTCTTGCGCGAATGTGACATTCACCGCTGCGTGATCGATTTTCAATCTCCGATGCTCTGCCTTCTATGAAGCCCGTAAACCAATCCAGGTGGCTACCGTCGTGCCGTTGCCCGGCGCAGATCTAACGATTAGTCGTCGGACGTAACTGCCTTTGAGTGATCGGTTAGCAATATCGGTGTCCGAATCTCAAGAAGCAAGTAGCAAATAGATACGAGATTCGCGTTATCGCGCGGCATGTGCAATTCGCGTTTTGCGATTGGAAAGCAGTACTTATCCTCTGCCAAAACCCCCGCAGTTTCAACTTTTTGCGCCTTTATCGCCCGATTTTAGGCCGCAATCGCATACTCCGAAACCTTTGTTCTTAAATAGTTGCATCCAGGGTGCCACACGCGGCACCGGTTGCCGCGTCAGTTTGAGCGGCGACATCAATCAGGTTGGCCCCTAGCGCTGGTCGGTGCGGCGCATCTCGCAGGTTCAGTACGCTTGATTCATTTGAGAAGCCGGAGGCAGTCGATGAACGCAGGACGGAGCGGATCTATGGCTAAAAAGGGCCTCTTTTTCTCGATCGTCATCGCCAACTACAACTATGGGCATTTTCTTCGACAGGCTATTGAAAGCGCCTTGACGCAAGATTGGGACCGGCTGGAAATCATCGTTGTGGACGACGGATCGACCGACAACTCGGCCGACGTCATTCACTCGTTTGGTGAAAAAATCACGGCGATCTTTAAAAAGAACGGCGGGCAGCGGGACGCCAACAACGTAGGCTTCGCGAGAAGTACAGGCGACGTCGTCATATTCCTCGATGCGGACGACGTGCTAATGCCCGGTGCGTTGCGCGCCATTGCTTCAGTATGGCGGACCGGCCTGAGCAAGGTACAGGTGCTGATGGAGCGCGTCGACGCGCAGGGCCGTCGCATACAGAACGAGAATGCGATTCCAAAGATTCGAAATGTGATTCCGAAGATCCCGCCTGGACTATCTTCGGAAGCGATCCGCCACTGGGCTTATGAAACGTCCGAATACCCAACGCCGCCGGGATCGGGAAATGCCTACGCACGCAGTTTTCTGGAAAAGATCTTTCCACTGGATGCGAGTTACGATTCATTCACGGACTCAACGTGCATCGCCATGGCCCCCTACCTCGGCGATGTAGAAACGATCGCTGCGCCCTTAGTGCTCTATCGCATGCACGGCGCGAATGACAGCGCCATGAGCGCGAGCACGAGCAACTTCGGACGAGAGATCGCGCGTGCGCTCAAGCGTCACAGCGCTGCCTGCAAGGCCTGTGCGATGACCGGCCGGCCGGCACCGCCGCTCAGCACTCTTTTTTGTGCGCCTCACTTGTTGCAATTGCGCGTCGCCTCTCTACGGCTCACACCGCGACAGCATCCCTTGCCCGGCGACAGCAGAATTAGAGCCCTGCGCGACGCCCTTTCCATTCCTTTTCGCGCAAGTTTCGAGCGCCCTGCTTTCCGCTGTCTTATCGCCGGTTGGAGCATTGCCACGTTGCTCGCGCCGAAAAACATTGCCAGCACGCTAATCCGCCGACGGTTCATATGAAAGCGGTCGCAGGCCGTCAGATCCCTCCTTACCTTCGCGCGTGACACATCATGAAGGACATGACAGTCATCATCTGCAATCACAATTACGAACAGTTCCTGGCGGAGGCTATCGATTCGGCGCTTGCACAGGACTACATGAGCACTTACGTCATAGTGATCGACGACGGATCAACAGACGGCTCGCGCGCAATCATCGAAGGCTATGGTGCTCGCGTTAGCTCCGTCTTCAAGGACAACGGCGGCCAGGTGTCTGCCTACAATTTAGGGCTGCATCTTGCCAGAACGGATTACGTGCTGTTCCTCGATGCTGACGACGTCCTTTATCAGGGCGCCGTGTCCGAAGTGATGCAGCGCTTCGAGAACGCAAATCTGGCAAAAGTGCAGTTTCAGCTAGACGTGATCGATCACGCGAGCAAGCAGATGGGCGCGTATGTACCTCATTCTCGAATCGATGGCGATTGTCGAAAGCTTCTGCTCGATGGGTGGCTCTATCCGTCACCGCCGGCGTCCGGAAACGCCTATAGCGTCAGTGCTCTTAGAAAGATCTTTCCCGTTCCCGAAACGATCAAGGACCGGTATGGCGCAGATTTCTATGCAATTTATGGGTCGGCTCTAGTTGGACCTGTATCGAGTATCCCGGTGTCACTCGGCGGATACCGCGTCTATGCAAGCGCAGGGAGAGACGCATTGTTTGCTAACTCTGATCAGCAGGAAAAGGCCCCGAAGGCCTTCCCTTCCCGCTGGGTTACCCTTCGGGAACTGGCCTGGTGTCGCATGGGAATGCAATTGCCGGCCGACTTCCACGATTTCGCATACGAACGAGCTCATTTCTATTCGAGTGTCTACCATGCTCCGTTGACGACCCGTTGGCGTTGGATGCTAAGAGATTCGCACCGGTATCTGCATGCCATTGTGGCGAACCCTTTCTGGAGCCTGAAGAAGAAGTTGGGGACGCTCGCGCTATCCAGTTTGTGTCTGTTTCCATACTCCCCTGTCGCAGACTACGCGGTTCGCTACATCTGCAATCCCCTGGCCCGGTGCAGCGCCGCCCGTTAGGAAGAAGGACAGTGTTCCCTCGTTATGCAAGATTCACGCATGACGAAGGCTCGAACCCAAGCCCTCCTCTGACGTTCACTAAGCTTGTCTAACTTCGAACGGCGCTGATATGCCTCATCACCAGTCACAGTCAACCGTCGGTCTGTCCAGCAACGAATACATGGCGGGCGAAGACCTCTCCTTCGCGCGATCTGTGGAGGATCGCGCGCAGACAGATAAACCCGTCACACGGATAACGGATGCAGCGGCCCCATCTGTCACTGTCGTCATGGCAAACTTCAACGGCGAACGCTGGATCGGCGAAGCCATTCAGTCGGTCCAGAAACAGAGCCTTGATGACTGGGAACTGATCGTCGCGGATGACGCGTCAACTGACGCTAGCGTGGAAATCGTTCGCGCCTTTGCCGATAACGATTCCCGAATCAAGCTTCTGACCGCGTCGTTCAACGCGGGGCCGTCCACCGTGCGTAATCGTGCGCTGGAATGCGCACGAGGACACTGGATCACGTTTTTGGACAGTGATGACGTCCTCGCGGAAGGACGCCTCGAGTCGCTGCTGCAGCGCGCGGAGAGTTATGGCGCAGGCATCGTAGCGGACGATTTACTTATCGTGGACGAGGAGGGCTCGCTCACCGGACATTCCCTGCTGGGCCTTGAAAGCTTCAAAAGTTTCGATGCCGTCTCTTTGATCAAAGCGCCACGCCTGGCGTATCTTAAGCCTATGGTCAATGCTGAGCTCCTGACTGAACTTCGGTATGAAGAGCGGCTTCGTTCCGGAGAAGACTTCGATATCCTGTTGCGCTTACTGGCCAAGCACGATGCAAGAATAATTGTCTATCCGGCTATGGGTTACCGCTACCGGCGCCGTGGTGGTTCGCTCTCCTCTGACAAGTCAGCGGACCGGCAGACGCTACGAGGCATGCTTGACGCAAATGCGCGTTTCCGTGCATCGCACACACTCTCTGCACGTATGGCCGCCGCGTGTGCGCGCCGGCATCGGTCTCTCAAGGCGTCTCTTCACTGGGTCGATGTGACCGAAGCGATTCGTGAAAAGCGTTTCGTGACCGCCGTTAGACACGTGATCGATCACCCCGGAGTTCTTAGTTGCGTTATGCAGTTCTTCAACAAACGGCTTTCCCTCCTCATATCCCGGAGCAAGCGCCGCGCTAGAACATTTGGCCTATGAACCGAGCGACGCGACAACGGCAGCCGTGCACCGCGTAAGCTCTCCTTTGACGCTGCCTTCAACGTTTCAAGTTCCAGAAGACGACATCGAGTAGCCGACAGGAAAGCGGTGTTGGCGAAAACCATTTCCTTTCTGAAGGGTGGAAGACACTGATGAATGCTACGAACCTTGTGCTCGAACGGGTCATCAATCAACGATTCGTGTCAGCGGGCATCCATCGGCTCTTCTCGGCCAAGCCTCCCTTGGAGGAGGTCGATGCGCGGCGAATATGGACCGGGAATGGGCTGGTCTCTTTCGACGCCTTCGACACCCTGATAACGAGGCCTTTGCACAGGCCATCCGACATGTTCCTGCTAACGGGGTATCGACTGCAACGCGAATTTGGCTCGCTTATCGATCCCAGCGAATGGCTGAAAATCCGGCAAGCAGCGGAGTTCAGGGCCCGCAAGGCAGGAGTTGAACGTGAAGTGACGCTCGACGACATCTATGCGGCCATCGCAGCGTCGTCGGGCTTGTCGCACGATTTACTGGAAGCAGCGCAGGCCATTGAAGTCGAGCTCGAGAAGCGTTTGATGCGACCCATCGCCGGTATGGTTGAGACTCTCAATCGCTTTGCGTCACTCGGCAGAACAGCAATTATTTCGGATATCTACTTTTCCCATCGCGACCTGGAAACGATGTTGAGCAGTTGCGGCGTGTATATCAGCGAGGGTGAACTTTTTGTTTCATGCGAGAGGGGCCGCGCAAAAAGGACAGGGTCCCTCTTTCCGCTTGCAAAGGGAAGTAGCAAGAGCCATCTGCACGTTGGCGACAGCGTATTTTCCGATGTCTTCCAGGCGTGGCGTGCAGGCGCTCGCGTAGCACCGTTCTTCCGCGGGGCACCTAGTCGCCTGGAGCGTGAACTCGGCAAAGGCGCGATTGAGCCGCACCTGCTCGGATCTGCGCTGTCGGGCAGCGCGCGCACCGCCCGGCTGCGTTTTACGGCTATTACTAGCCACGATCAGTCGATTGCCGAAATATCGGCGGGCTTCATGGGCCCGTTGCTCCTCGCGTTCGTTGTGTGGATTCTGAAACAGGCCCAAAGCAGGAAAGTCGATAAGCTGTTTTTTCTGGCGCGTGATGGCCAGATCCTCATGTCCATTGCAAAGAAGATCGTGGCGCTATATGGCATTCCGATCGAGCTGCACTATCTGCACGTATCGCGGCAATCGCTCCACTTACCCGCACTCGTCAACGTGTCCGACGGCGATCTGAGTCATTTCGGCTTCACGCCGGGAAGTTCTCTTTCTGACATATTGGAAAAGTTCGACGTGGATATCGGGCATCCGGCCATTTCCGGTTTGCGGCAACGTCTTCACATTAGCTCCCCTGATGCGCCGCTGAGCGCCTCTGATCTGGAGCAACTAATGCAGCATATGCAGGCGGACGACGAGGTGGTGAATCTCATCAATGCGACCGCATCTTCTGCTCGACAACTGCTTCTCGACTATCTGGAACAAAAGGGATTTCTCGCCGACGGGAACGTCGGTGTCGTGGATATTGGATGGCGGGGGAATCTACAGCGGTCGCTGGCAAGGGTGGCGTCCACCCGCGAAGCCGGTTTCAGTCGGCGTCTATCGGGCTTTTACTTTGGGCTTCATCGTCGCCCGGAAAACTGCGGTAGTCTCGACGACTATCTGAGCGAACCCTTCGCGGCGCCTCTACGGCCCTTTGTCCGAGGGCCGATATTTGAGGCCCTTTGCGCAGCGGACCACGGCACGACGACGGGTTATAAACGAGGAGACGATGGCATCGTTTACGCAGAGCTCCTTACTCAGGACAATCCGCAGGCCATGGCGTGGGGCTTGAGACTTCAACATAATGTGATCAATGCGTATGTCGATGACGTACTGGCCGTTCTCAGCGAGGCCAATATCGACATACTTGATTCTTTGCAAGGGATCACGCAGGGAGCCGCCATGGTAACCAGACTCGTAATAGGCTCTCCCACCCGTAGCGAGGCAAGCGCATTAGGCTCCTTTCCTCATGCGAGCGATCAGTTGCACAGAGTGTTCGAGGAGGTCGCACCGCCCCTGCCACTCAGCGCCCGCAAGTGGATGTCGAGGCTGGGCGCCAAAGATGGAAAACCCTTGATTTCAGAATGGCCCGAGGCCAGCGTAGTCCGGGCGGTGCCCGCTCTCGGAGCCGGGTTAATGCTGGGAAGTCTTGGCGTGGCAAGATGGTTGCGTACCCGGGCGATGGCCCGATAGTGCCGCCCCACGCTGCATTCAAGTATGCGGTAATAATGCCGAGACACAGCCAGGCTGTCGTGGGCATGCACCGTGCAGAGGAGGGACATCTGGAGGCGGTTGCGCGCGTTCAGACAGCCTTCGCGTGGTTTCAGCGCGGCACTTCCGGGCCCACCAGCATCTAGCTCACAAAGCCGGGCCAACGGAGTCCATGCAGCGCAGCAGTACTTCCGCGATTCAACGATGTCAACGGCGCGGACCAAAACAAGCAGACGTGCGGTCCGTTGTTAGCTTCCTGCTCCAGGCAGTAAGCCGTCAGATCCGCCGTCGCGCTGTGTTGCGCTGAGAAGGCACCCTCCAGCCGGAGAAGCAGAATGGATAGACGAAAGAGCATCCGTACCGTTGGGTTCGTGTACGGCGGCTATGTGTTGAGATATCTGTACCTCATCATCGTCGTACCTTTTTACAGCAGGACGCTTGGCGTTGACGGATACAGCCGCGTGCTGGCGTCCATGTCGCTGATGAGCGTCATCTGGATGCTGGTCGCCTATGGCTTCGAGCCCGTCGGCATGCGGGACATCTCGAAAGCCCAAACGACCGAAGAATGTAACGAGATTCTGTCTTTGCACTTGAGCGCGCGTCTGGTGCATGCAATCGTGGGTGGCTGCGCCGGGCTCATCGCCACAATGTGCTCTCCTGTACTGTCCCAAACACCTCTGATCGGTGTGATGGCCACGCTGTTGGGAATTGTGTCCGGGGCCAACCTCGGTTGGCTTTTTCAGGGCCGTCACCAGTTTCGAACGCCCATCATCATCGAAGTCTTCGGTTTCGCGTTGAGCCTGGTTCTGGTGCTGACAATCGTACGAGGCCCCCGCGACGCAGTATGGGTCGTCGCGAGTCTACTCATCTCAGGTGTAGCGTCATCGGTTATTTCTTATGGGCTCGCAATCTCACAACTGGGATGGCCACGCCTCCGGTGGACAGGCACCATATCCCTGATACGGAAATCAACGATGCTGTTCATCTACTCTTCCGCGTCGAGGGTTTTGACAGCTTCATCCACTTATCTTTTGACGCTGCTATCTACGCCCGCCCAGGTGGGCTATTTCGGCGCGGCAGAACGCTTTGCAGCATTAAGCCTTGGATTGATGGGGCCGGCGGCTCAAGTGTTCATCCCTACCATCACGCGCCAACTCGCCCACGGCGACAAGGACGGCGCGAACCAGACAACCCGGCGCGGCGCTATGCTGCTTATTGGATACGGATTGCTAGTATGTTGCGCCGCGCTTACCCTGTCCCCTCTTGTATTGCCTCTCATACTCGGTGATTCTTTCGCCCACAGCGCTCACATACTTCAAATCTTTGCTTTGATGTTCCCGTTTGCTGCATTCAACGAGTTCATCGCCGGTTACGTGTTTTTGCCGCGGAAGAAGGATCGCCTGCTTGCCACGGTCGGAATCGCATCCGCGTTCGTGAACATAATCCTCGCGCTTGTGCTCGCTCCCCACTACGGCGCCGTTGGACTCGCTTTCGCCCGGGTGATTGGCGAGACAACGCTATCTGCAATGCTAATGGTGATCATGATTCGACTTCGACTGGTTCTCTTGATACCCGGTTGCGAGCGAGCGCTGATGTTTATCAGGAACGCGTGTGGGATCCGTGATCCGTTGACTGCGCCGAAGGACAAGTAATCAGGTTGCCGCCATCCCGCCGTTCAAGCGGCGGCTCCATTACTGGTATCGGTGATAGAACCTCGTACAATTGGGGAATGATCCAATCTGAGGGGTCCGCATCGCCATGCAGCCCGGTGCCAATCTGAACCTGATCGAAGTCGTTGGCTTGCTCGTCGGCGGCCTTGCTCTGTTCCTGTTCGGACTGGAACTGATGACGGGAGGGCTGAAGGCCATCGCCGGTTCTCGTCTGCAGGCGCTGCTCGGCACGCTGACGGCGAACCGGTTTCGCGGCGTGCTCGCCGGCGCGGGCATCACGGCGCTGCTGAATTCATCGACCATTACCACGGTACTCCTGGTTGGATTTGTATCCGCTGGGCTCATGACGTTGCAGCAGTCGATTCCAGTGATCATGGGCGCCAATATCGGCTCGACGCTGACTGCGCAGATCATCGCGTTCAATATCTCGGCGATTACGCCATTCCTGCTCGCGGGCGGTTTTTTGCTGTACGGTTTCTCCAGGCGCGAACTCGTGCGCGAACTCGGCGGCGTTCTGCTTGGCCTCGGCCTGCTGTTTCTCGGCATCGAGTTCATGGGCAATGCCACGCACCCCCTGCGCAATTACGAGCCATTCATCGCTGCCATGCAGGATATGCGCAGTCCATTGGTCGGTATCGTGATTGGCGCGGTGTTTACGGCGATCGTGCAAAGCTCCGCTGCCACGCTGGCGATCGTGATTGCGCTAGGCAGCCAGGGATTGATTCCACTTGAATCCGGCATCGCGCTGATTCTGGGTGCTAACGTCGGCACATGCGGCACGGCGCTGCTGGCGTCGATTGGTAAATCAGCGGAAGCCGCACAAGTAGGTATCGTCCACCTGCTCTTCAATCTGCTCGGCGTGCTGTTACTCGCTTTCGTGATCCCGCAGTATGCGGACTTCATTCGGCAGATTTCCCCATCCGCACCCGAATTGACCGGCGCTGCCCGCCTCGCAGCAGAAACACCGCGTCAGGCAGCTAATGCGCATACTGTGTTCAGCGTGTTCTCCACCGCCTTCCTGATATGGTTCACGGGCCCCATCGGCAAGCTTGCGCAACGGCTTGCCCCGTCGAAACAAAAGGGCTGGCACGATCCAGGCGTGCCGCGCTATCTCGATGACACCCTTGTGGAAATGCCGGCGCTGGCAATTACCCGCGTGCAGCTGGAACTGGTTTCCCTTGGCAAGCAGGTCGAGAATCTGGTCAATCGTAGCGCAACGCTCGTTGTCGAAGGCAGCACGCAGACTGCCGGGACGCTGCTGGACGATGACAAAGCCGCCGATACTCTGTGCACGGCCATTCTCACCTATGTCGGTGGACTGTCGGATGCGACACATACCGGTGACGAAGGGAGGCAATTGGTAGACCTGGCGCGTATCGCAACCTGCCTTGACGCTATCCGCGAGGTTGCCACTACCAGCATGCTTGCGCTGAGCGAGCGCCGGCTCGCGCAAGGTGCCGACACTGCGCGGTTACGCAACGCCGCAACCTCGCGATTCGTCACGGCTGTGATTGAACATTTCGCGCTTGCCGTGAGGGCGATCGCGCATCCGGAAGCGGAAGTCGTGGCACGCATTCTCAATGCAAAGCCCGAGATTGAAGTGTTGGCCGACACTGCGCGACAGTACATGATGTCCGAGCTTCAACTACAGAGTCAGGAAGGTGCAGTCATTTTCCGTCTGGCGAATGACATGATCGAGCATTTCAACGAGGTGGCACGGCTGTCTCGTGCCATCGTCAGAGCCAGTCAATCATTGAACGATGTGCAGATGCCCGTGCAGATGTAAGGCCTGTCTACATGCACCAGGCGATTACAGTTCCGCGGATGCCTGCGTGCCGGCGAGCGAGTTCTGCACGTTGCGCACCTCGCGCGCACCGGCAACGCTCAGTTCGCGTCGCTCCGCCACTGGCGAATCTTGCGCGCGACAAGCCAGAGCAATAATCGTCGCGGACACAAAAAGAACTCAAAAACTTCCGGCGAACGATCCCAACACAATCACCACAGCCAGCGCCACCAGCGCGCCAACCACTCCGACCATCAACATATCCCGATAGCTTTGTTTATGCGTCGTACCGCATACCGACAACAGCGTTACCACAGCGCCGTTGTGCGGCAGGCTATCCAGCGTGCCCGACGACATGACTGCGACTCGATGCAGCAGCGCCGGATCAATGTGATGTTGCGCAGCCAGTTGGAGATAGGTGCCGCCGAGCGCATCGAGTGCAATGGTCAAGCCGCCCGACGCGGAGCCCGTCAGTGCCGCGAGCAGATTCGCTGCGACGGCAAGCGACACCAGTGGCCCGCCGCCGATGCCGAGTACCCACGCCCGCACCAATTCGAATGCCGGCAGCGCCGCGATTACCGCGCCGTATCCTACAAGACTACCAACACTCAAAATGGGCAATACAGAAGCATTTGCGCCCGCATCGACGCTCTCTCTCAGCGTTCCAAGCCGCGAGCCGTTCATGCTGATGAGCACCACCACGGCGAGCGCCAGCGCCACTGACACGCTCCACACGCCGCTTACAGCAGACAGCGTCGTCCCGCCCCAACGTGCTTCGGCGAGATACGACGCATCGTAATGTCGGAACACGAAGATGTTCATCGCAAAGTTTGCGCACACCACGACGACGAGCGGCGCAATCGCGATGCCGATCGGCGGCAGTCGCTCGCTGACGTGGCCGCGTTCGATTTCGGCCGGATCGAACGACTGCGAGACAGTCGCACGTTCGCGCACCAGGCTCGATTCCCGCGCACTCGGCGACGCGTCCGGCGCCTCGCCGAACCCGTCACCGAACCCCTCACCCGCGCGCCGTGCCGCGCCCTCCTGACGCGAAAGCCACCACAGGCCAAATCCAATCATTACGACACTCGCTATAACGCCAAGCCCTGGCGCCGCGAACGGTGTCGTGCCGAAGAACGGCATCGGTATCGCATTCTGGATCGCAGGCGTGCCCGGCAGCGCTGACATCGTAAATGTCGATGTGCCGAGCGCGATTGCAGCGGGCATCAAGCGGCGCGGAATGTTCGCCGCACGAAACAGCGCCTGCGCCATCGGCGCCAGCACAAAGAAAGCGACGAAAAGGCTCACGCCGCCATACGTCACGACCGCACCGCCGATTACTACGGCGAGGATTGCGCGACGCGGTCCAAGCTTGTCGGTCATGAACTGCGCGATCGCATTGACCGAACCGCTGTCTTCCATCAACTTGCCGAACAGTGCGCCGAGCAGGAACAATGGAAAGAACTGCGCCAGAAAACGCGCGGCGCTCGACATGAAGGTCTGTGTCCAGTGCGCGAGCACGGGCTCGCCCGACACCAAGGCGGCCAGCATCGCTGCAATCGGCGCGAGCAGCAGTACGCTCCAGCCGCGATATGCGAACCAGATCAACAACCCGAGGCTCACCAACATACCCACGAGCCCGAGGCCCAGCGCAGTGGACGACAACACGGGATCGCTCATTGGATCATTCCTTCGAGGAGCCCATCCAGGTCGAGTGACGAACGCTCGCCGAGCGCACCGCCATGTTCGTCGAGAAACACCTGCGCAGCACGTCGCCCCTCGTCGCGCAGCATAGTGAGAAAGCGCCATTCGGCATTGAGTTTCGACGAATAGCCAAGCGACGTCATGACCGGACTCGCGATCCGGTGCATACGCATGGTCGCCCAACGGCGGCCTTCGTCGCTGCCCGGGTCGGCGACTTTGTGCAGCAGTGCGATCATGCGCAACTCCTTCAGCAAGGGCGCGTTGAATGCGACCTCGTTGAGCCGGCCGATGATGTCGCGTGCCGAACGCGGCACGTCAGGACGTTCGACGGGATTAACCTGCACCAGCAAGGTATCTGTCGAATTCGTTTCACGGATCAGCGGCGTGATTGTCGGATTGCCTGCGTAGCCGCCGTCCCAGTACTCTTCGCCGTCGATATTCACGGCTTTGAACATTGTCGGCAGGCACGCCGATGCAAGAAGCACGTCCGGGTTCAGATCAGCATTGCGAAACACGCGGCCCTGACCGGTACGCACATGCGTCGCCGTGACGAAAAGCTTTATACGCGAGGCGCGTACCGAGTCGAAATCGATGGTTTTTGCCAGAATGTTGCGCAGCGGATTGAACGAGGTCGGATTGAGATCGTACGGCGAAACGAGCCGCGAGATCGTTTCCATCGCAAGAAAGAGTGGGGAATGATCGAGCGTCCAGCGGCCGATGAGCCTGTCGAGCGCACTACGTTGGAAGGGACTGAAAATGGCGGCATCCGATACTTGCCGCCAGAAGTGTTCGAGCGCCTTGCGCGCGCCGGCCCGGCCGTCATGCTCGAAGCCGCTGACAAGCACCGCTGCGTTCATTGCCCCCGCCGACGTACCCGATACACCGTCGATCTGCAACCGGGATTCTTCGAGCATTCGGTCAAGGACGCCCCACGTGAAGGCTCCATGCGAGCCCCCGCCCTGCAGCGCGAAATCGACGAGCAGCGGGCCGTCGTGATCTGATGGGCGAGGAGCGACGTGCAGATCGGTCATCGTGTTTCCGGATGGACGAGGCACGGGAAACGTTATACGACCAATTGTCTAATTGCAAAGTATCCAATAAGCGCTCCGTTTCAAATGCGGGCGCGCGCTGGCACATTTGAAAACCAGAACGAGTTTTCCCAGATAGCGCGCATATTCACTCATAGCGAGCAGCCATGGTTTTCTGATTCCAGATGACATTCAAGCGTCAGGTATGCACAGATAAAATATCAAACCTTATGGGAATCTTAAGCACAGTACCGCCTACCTGGGAAAACGATAAGGACAACTGCTTACGGGAATGCATAAGCTATAGCAACGTCTACCATCTCTTCCGGCGCGCCGTTGAGATAGGTCCACTCCAACGACGATGATGGGAGGTGTACGATGCCGAAGCACCTGTTGGCGAATGCATTGGTGGCGTGTGCGGCTATTGCGATTGCGGGTTGTGGCGGGGACGAACTCAGCATTAGCGGCCCGCACTATGTATCGGACATCGCGGTCCCCAACATCAAGGCAGGCGTAAACTTCTCATTCGACATCGGCGTCGTCTCGGGTAGCCGATACTATTTCACCGACAGGAATAACGCATCTCTGGATCAGATCGACATATCGTCGAAGACCTTCGTCAAAGCCATTCAGGGAAGCGGGCCGCTCGCGTTCACAGGGCTTGGCCCCGGGCCGAATTCGCAGGCGGGTCCGGACGGCGCGACGGCTGTCGGCAACTTTATCTACGTGGGCGACGTGAACTCTGTGAAGGTGGTCGATCCCGCTGTTGGCGCCGTGACGAACAAAATCACGGTTAGCACGACGGGCGTTCGCGCAGATGAAGGTTGTCTGGATCCCACGCATGGCATCTTCATGATCTCCAGCCCGGAAGAGACGCCCCCGTTCGCCACCTTCATCAACACGTCCACGCAGACCGTCGTCGCCAAGGTGACGTTCACGGATCTCTCGGGCAAGCCCACCGCGGGCCTCGAAGCGTGCCGGTACGACGCCGCTAGCGACAACTTCTATGTGAACGTTGACGGCAGCACAGCGAATCCTCATGGCGAACTGGTGAAATTGCCGGGAGCGTCCATTCGAGCAATTCCGACCGGTGGCAGTCAAAACTACACGTCGCTTGCGGGCGTAGCGATGTACCCGGAAGGCAATTGCGATCCCACAGGGCTGGCACTGGGCCCCGGCAACGACATTGCGGTCGGGTGTCGCGAAGGTACGACTGGCGCTCCGTTGCTCATGCAGATCTTCAACCGTTCGAGCGGTGCACTCGTGGCCTCCCTGAACGCTGGCGGCGGCGATCAGCTTGAATATGATGCGCCCACCAATCGCTACTACAACGCAGCGAGCCGGTGGACGTCTTCTGGCAATGCGTCGACGAACGGCGCCTGCTCGGCCGCGTCGCCGTGCACGCCCGTGTTGACCATCGTCGACGCCGGCAATCGCAGTGTCGTCGCCCGTCTTAACACGGGCAATAACGCGCATTCGGTTGCAATCGACCCGGCGACCGGGCTCATTTTCGTTCCATATTCTTCCGCGACATCGCCGGCGGGATGTCCAGGTTGCGCGGCAAACGGGTTCGTCAACGGCGGGGTTTCGGTATTCGCCGCCAGATGAGGCGTGGCAGTGCTGCGGGCTTCACTTTGTGCGGCATCTGAAGGCGGGGTAGCGTGCTCAAGGTGGTCGCGGGTCGTCGCAATCGCCCTTCTGGATGTGCGCAGCGACCCTGACGGGCTTGGCGTCAGGGTGGTTCGCGAAGGCCGGAGCGAGTAAACAAACGATACTGTGTCGCCCCCGCGCCAACTACACGTTGGCGGTCACGTCGTACTCGAAGAAATTGGCGCGCAATACGGCTCTATTCGAGTAATCTCGGCAGACGTACACGCAATGAAAACGCTGGCGCCACTATTAGGATCAAGTTCAAAAAGCAATAGGTTGTCGTCTGTCCTCGTGAAGCAAACGTCACCTACGGAGTTATCTTGAACGAAAGCGTCCATAGATACGTCTGCGATCTTTACCTCAAGTAGGGTCAGCGTAATGACGCAGTCTGGTCCACGTGCAACCCAGTTTGGATCATCCTGGCCCCAATGTCGCAATTCGATTGCGACATCTCGGGCATCACGTTTTCCGTACCCCATCTTGATAGACAGCACATGTGCATCGTGGAAAGCCGGCCAGTATCCGAATAGCTTCTTGAGCAAGATGGAGTTGCCTACCTCGCCCCACCCATAGTCATCTACTTCACACATTATTTGGCCCCATTCCGCAACGGTGTTTGCACCCGTCGAATCAACAAGATTGCGATCGTTCATGACGACCTTCTGACAAGGGCGGCGACAGCATTGATCGCGCGCCAACGCCCAAATCAAAATCCATTTTCAAGGGATCGGACAAAGCGGAAGCCCTTCGTCGCGGTCAAAATTCGGCCCGGCGTTATGACCATGCGGCCTCATCCCATCGTGAGAATGGTCACCGTGATACTGAGCCGACAAATCACCATTTGAATCGT
>Ga0209795_10000380_pt1 | contig 36555 bp, 36 predicted proteins | sample AgamicOrMarz_FD_187166 | JGI IMG/M metagenome (GOLD analysis project Ga0209795, IMG submission 187166) | Agave microbial communities from Guanajuato, Mexico - Or.Ma.rz (SPAdes) (version 2) | ecosystem: Host-associated > Plants > Phyllosphere > Phylloplane/Leaf | place: Guanajuato, Mexico...
CGTGACCAAATAGAAATGATAGCTTTAGATCAGCTTGTACCTGCGAATCATTTGGTTCGAAAGATTGAAGCTGCTATTGATTTTTCATTTATTTACTCACTCGTTCAAGATTTGTATTCATCTGAACGGGGACGCCCGAGTATCGACCCCGTAGTATTGATTAAGATGACTTTCATCCAATATACCTTCGGTATTCGCTCCATGCGTCAAACCATTGGGGAAATCGAAACTAATATGGCATATCGTTGGTTTCTTGGCTTTGGTTTTAATGACAAGGTACCACACTTTTCAACATTCGGTAAAAACTACGAGCGGCGCTTTAAGGATACAGATTTATTTGAACAGATTTTTTATCGTATTTTGAAGGAAGCCTCTGACAAGAAATTGATTAGTAGCGAACACGTATTTATTGATTCCACACATGTTAAGGCGAGTGCGAATAAGCGCAAATTCGAGAAGAAAGTTGTCCGAAAAGAATCGAAAGCTTATGAAGCACGTTTACAAGACGAGATCAATAAAGACCGCGAAGATCACGGAAAAAAGCCATTTCCTCCCGATAAATTTGATAAAGAGGAATTAAAAGAAATTAAAGAAAGTACTACTGACCCAGAAAGTGGTTATTACGTAAAGGACGAGCGAACTAAACAATTCGCATACTCATTTCATGCAGCTTCAGATCGAAATGGTTTTGTTCTTGGCACAATTGTAACACCAGGGAATATCCATGATAGCGTCATATTCGAGCCACTACTTGAGAAAGTCATCGAAAAACACGGGAAACCTGAAGCTGTTGCTGCTGATGCTGGATACAAAACACCTGCTATTGCTCAATTCGTATTTGAAAATGATATGACTCCTGCCCTACCGTATACACGTCCTCGTACGAAGGAAGGTTATATGAAAAAACATGAGTATGTTTATGATGAATACTACGATTGTTATATCTGTCCGCAAGGACAAATACTGAAATATGCAACGACGACGAAGAATGGAAAGCGTCAATACTTTTCTAATCCGCTTGATTGTCAAAATTGCCCACTACTTTCCGAATGCACACAAAGTAAAGAACATAAAAAATTGATTGAGCGGCATGTGTGGGAACATTACATAGAAGAAGCCGATCATCTTCGTCACACACAAGAGAATAAAAGCATTTACGCAAGACGTAAAGAAACGATTGAACGTGTCTTTGCGGATGCTAAAGAAAAGCATGGTATGCGTTGGACAACCTTAAGAGGCCTAAAAAAATTGTCCATGCAAGCGATGCTTACTTTTGCTGCCATGAATTTGAAAAAGATGGCCAACTGGACATGGAAAAGTCCAGAAATGGCCTAGAAATAGGCATAGGATAGGTCTAAATTTTGCTCTTACGAGCAAAAAAACAATAAAAAGGCATTCGAATGTCTCATTCGAATGCCTTTTGTCTACAATCTGAAAGTCCGGAAATAATTCCGGACTTTTTGTCCAAATTTATGAAGTTATTTTTGTGGGAATTGTCCAGATAATTGTGCTTGTGCTTGTTGTACTAGGCGTTTTGTAATTTCGCCGCCAACAGATCCGTTTGCTCTTGAAACTGTATCTGATCCTAAGTTAACCCCAAATTCTTGGGCAATTTCGTATTTAACTTGATCTAAAAATTGTTCAACCCCAGGTACTAACAACTTGTTTCTGCTATTAGCCATTTTTTTCAACTCCTTATTTTCGGTACAGAGATAAATAAATTTACCTCTATATAAGTATTATTAATATAATTTGTTGTTTTATTAGTGGTAATGTTTTTCGTTATTGGATAATTATTTTGAAAACATAATAAAAAAGAGCCAAACGGCTCTTTTCTATTACTCCTTTACGGTCTCCAATAAAAGATCAACGATGTGTACGCCTCTCATTTTCTCAGAGAGTCCTTCCTTTTCAATCCCAACCTTCATTTGTAATAAGCAACCGGGGTTAGCAGTAACAATGGTCGAGGCAAGTGTGTTTTTTGCTTGCGCCATTTTATAATTGAGCATTTTCATCGACATTTCTGTTTGGCCACAATGTCAATGGAGAGAAGTTTTGCTCTGTCTAAGAAAGAGTGATTCCAATTATGAAAATTATTTTATCAATCAGTTCCTTGACTAACATCCTTTGAGGGGTGCATAAAAGGATAGGCTTGTGGTTTCTTTTTACTTTCCAATAACTCACGATTTTCTGATGTGTTCCAGCCAATATCATTTGTAGGATGAACCCATTCATCCCCCGCCATGATCGAGGGGTCCGTATCTTTTGTCCAATTTTCTAATGGTGAATTAGGAGAGGCATAAATACTATCACCAATAGTTATACCGTGTTTATTGACAAAAGGCGGCTCCATTTTTATGCCAGTACCTTCGAAGCTTGGGGCACTAATTTGATGTGGCATTGTTTCATTCATACTTACTTGATCTACAGTCTGTGCATTCTTTTTCTCTTTTTTCATGTTTGCTTCACTCCTGTTTTTTCTTATTTTCTTCGAGTCCTGTAATTTTATTTATGAAAAATAAGGAAACGAATGATTACCTCTAAATTGTTCAAAACTAAGGATGTAAGATTAATTTTTAAGGGAGGATTATATATGGCTAAGCGTAAAGCAGAATTTGATGCAGTCGAAAAGTACACAAAAACACCACATAAAAATGTCCAGGAAAGCGAATTTTCAGCGGAATTTACCGATAATAACAATGCTATTAGGTTTCAGAATCGAAATTCAAAATTAGGGAAAAAGGGTAGAAGTTAATGAAAAGTCGCCGTAAAACCCCACCACGTATTCCTACTGAAGAATTCAGCATCGAATTTGGCGATGTTAACGGCACAAAATTATATGATATTTTGCAGGTATCTGAAAAAGAGAAGAAAAACAAAAAAAAGAAATAAGCCGGCATTGCCGGCTTGTTACCTTTCAAGATATGAAAAGATAAGTGTTCCACTTTTAATGGGATCAAAATAAGCTAATAGACAGGAAGGGTGTTTAGAAATCTTCCCAGTTGATTGAAACTCTGCTAAATCAAAGGATAGTTCTTCAAGCATCGTATGTTTAAATAATTCCTTTTCATCTAGATGAAGGTCAACAAACGATTGCCCTAAAATGGATGGATGTTCGGAAATTTGTTTGTAAATTTGTGTTCTCTTTTCTTTGTCAAAGCTTACTTCCCACCATGGTTTTCTCGGTTTATATTTATGGTTTTTGAGATAATCGTATTTCATAAGGCCAACTATTGCCTCAATGTCACTAACGTCCAAGTGTTCCAAAAAGGTATATAGTCTGCGGAATAAGTCTTCCAGTTGATGACCAATTCTTGACCAGCCTTGGATTTCCCAGTAAGAACCAAACTGCTGGAAGAAGTCAAACGGTGACGGGAAAACATTTGTTATTAAATATTCAACCGTTGTATCCATCCGGTGGTCATTCCAGTACTTTTCCAACACATCCTCGACCTGCTTAATTCTAACGATATCATCAAATGAAAGCACGTTATTGCTCAAGATTTCGTATGGTGAATGATCCATATAAATATAGTTGTGCTCGTCAGCACGAAGTCTGACCCCAGTTCCTCGGAGCATTTTCAAAAAACCTAATTGCAGCTCCTCTGGACGCAACTCGAAGACATCATTAAATGTCTTTCGAAATGAATGATAGTCTTCCTCAGGTAAACCAGCTATTAAATCTAGATGCTGATCAATTTTTCTACCTTCCTTTACCATCGAGACAGTTCTTGTCAGTTTCGAAAAATTTTGTTTTCGCATCACGAGTTCATTTGTAAAGTCATTAGTTGATTGGACACCGATTTCAAAGCGGAAAAGTCCTGCTGGTGCTTCTTGATTAAGAAATTCAATAACTTCAGGGCGCATGATATCTGCCGTGATTTCAAATTGAAAGACGGTTCCAGGGAGATGTTCATCAATTAAGAAACGGAACATTTCCATTGCATAACTCCTGCTAATATTAAAGGTTCGATCGACAAATTTAATTGTTTTGGCTCCATTTGCCATTAAATATCGTATATCGTCTTTAATTTTTTCACGATCGAAATAACGGACACCAACTTCAATCGATGACAAGCAAAATTGACAACTAAATGGACAACCACGGCTTGTCTCAATATAGGTGACTCTTTTGCCTAAATGAGCAATATCCTCAGGGAAACGGTAGGGTGACGGTAATTCCTTAAGGTCCAGCTTATTCATTTGAGGGGTAATGACAACCTGCTGATTATCACGGAAGGCAATGCCAGGTACTTTATTATAATTATGGTTTTTTTGGATTTCATTTAAAAGTTGTTTAAAGGTTTGTTCACCTTCACCCATCACAATAAAATCCACCTCAGGTATTCTCTCCATCCATTCACGCGTATCATAAGTAACTTCAGGACCGCCTAGAACAATAACAAGCGATGGATCTACTTTTTTTAACAGATTTACTACTTTAATCGTTTCTTCAATATTCCAGATGTAACAACTAAATCCAATCACTTTTGGTTTCTGTTGATAAAGATCAGTAACGATATTTAGGACAGGATCCTTTATGGTATATTCTTTGATTTGTATATTAAAATCCGGTGCGGCATAAGCTTTTAAATAACGAATCGCTAGGTTCGTATGGATAAACTTAGCATTCAAGGTAGAGCAAATAACATTCATATGATTACTCCTTTATAAGGCTATATTAATGGTTACTGTTGATTTTGACACTCTGTTGATTGGAGTGGAAGGCGCGAAGACTCCTGCGGGAGTACGGGGCAGGGAAGACCCCGCAGGCGCTAAAAGCGCGGAGGAGGCTCCCCGCAACGCCCGCGAACCGCTCGCGCCTGGAGCGGAAATCAACAGACAAGTTTAAAACAGCCTAAAATAAATGAAAACAATATTCTATTATAGCCTATTTTAGACAAAAAAAGAAGCAAGTCGTACAAAAGACCCGTGCCGTTTTGGGCATGGGTCTTGACGAACTATTTATTAAGGAATCATAAAACTTAGGAAATGACTTTGAACAAAGGTCATAATCCCAATAATGATTACTAGGAAGAAACTATGTTTGATTGTAAAACGGAACAAGTCGGATTCCTTTCCTGCAAGACCTACAGCGGCACAAGCAACGGCAATGGATTGTGGTGAAATCATTTTTCCGGTTACACCACCTGATGAGTTAGCCGCGAGCGCAAGCACTGGGTCCATTCCGACGGAAGTTGCTGTGATTTTTTGCAGGTTACCAAATAATAAGTTTGCAGAAGTATCAGAACCAGTAATGAATACTCCAAGCCAGCCAAGGAAAGGTGAGAAAAACGGAAATAGTAATGAACCAGTTTTGGCTAGTGTCATTCCGAGAGTTGTACTCATTCCAGATGCATTGGTTACATAAGCGAAACCAACAACGGCTGCAATTGTAATTACTGGATATTTTAATTCATTAATGGTTTCTCCAAATGTAGCAATCCAATTTTTCCAAGAGATGCCGACAATGAATTTTGTTAAGATTGCCGCGATAAGGATTGCTGTACCTGCGGCACCAAGAAGTTCAAGTTTATAAATTGCAGGAATCGGTGCATCAGCCGAGTTGATTATTTTATTGTTAATTAATGGAACATCTGGAATAAATGTTAGTGCATGTCCGATGGTATTAATAGCTTTTAAAATTGCATTTGCACCTTCATAATGGCCAGTTAACGCAAGTTTAACTGTAGGCATGCCCCATAATGTAATAATTGCAGTTAATAATAGGAAAGGTGACCAAGCCTTGAAAATTTGTCCACCCGTATGTTTTACTTCTTGGGTTTTAAGTTTCCTTGCTGATGTAGCAGCAAGTTCTTGTTCAGAAGTAAAACGGAAGATAGTTTTTGGTTTCCAGAATTTTAAGAAGACAGCAAGTGCGAATAATGAAACCAAGGCTGATAAGATATCGGGAAGTTCTGGTCCCATAAAGTTAGAAGTAAAAAACTGAGTACCAGCAAATGCTACTCCTGAAACAAGAATCGCTGGCAGTACCTCTTTTGTCTTTTTCCAGCCTGCCATGATAAATACAAGATAGAATGGGATAAAGACTGATAGAAATGGCAACTGGCGGCCAACCATTTTGGAGATCTCTGTGGCGGCAATACCAGTTGGACCTTCCATGGCAATGATAGGTGCACCAATAGCTCCGAAGGCAACAGGTGCAGTATTAGCAATAAGACAAAGCCCTGCAGCATATAAGGGATTAAACCCTAAACCGACTAAAAGTGCAGCTGATATGGCAACTGGTGCTCCGAAACCTGCAGCACCTTCAAGAAATGCTCCAAAGGAAAACGCTACCAATAAAGCTTGTAAACGGCGATCCTCGGTAATAGAAACGACGGAAGTTCGAATAATATCAAATTGTCCTGTCTTTACAGTTAGTTTATACAGGAATACTGACGTAATGATAATCCAGCCAATGGGCAGTATACCATAAACAGCACCTTGTGAGGCAGACATAAATGCCATACCTGCTGGCATTTTATAAGCGAAAATTGCAATCACTAAGGCAATTGCAAGCGTCGATAATCCAGCTAGATAGCCTTTCATCCGTTTAATAGCTAAAGCCCAGAAAAAGTAAAGAATAGGAATTAGTGCAACAACCGCGGAAAGTGCGAGATTATCTCCCACAGCGGTAAAATTTTGAGTAAATGTCATATTAGCTTAATCCCCCCGAATTAGCTTATTTTAATTTGTTCCCTAAGTAATAATGTCTACCCTCCTTTATATGAGTAACCGCTTTCAAATGGTGATTAGGTCATCAGATGATTAGATGTTCATGCTGCTAAAATGAATTATATGGATGAATTGGAAGAATTTCAATCATTTTTTGCAAAATTTATTTTTTACGATATTATCACGTTATAAATAGCGGAAAGCTTTGTTGAGTAGAAAATAGATTACAGATGCAGATTTTTGAAAAAACTGTATAATAAAGATGCGTCTGAGAAACGAATGTTGTAAGGGGCTGGATAGGTGATTTATAAAAAAATAAAACCCAAAAAAATATATGAAGAAGTAGCAGAGGCTATTTATGAAATGATTCGAACAGGTCAGGTTAAACCTGGTCAAAGACTGGATTCTGTCCAACAGTTGGCTGAAAATTTCCAAGTGGGGCGGTCTGCCATTCGTGAAGCTTTAACTTCATTGAGAGCGATGGGGCTTGTTGAGATGAAACAAGGGGAAGGCACATACATAAAGGAATTTGAAACAGACCAAATTACTTTTCCACTATCGACAGCGATTTTAATGAACAAAGAAGATATTGCCCAACTATTAGAGGTTCGTAAGATTATTGAAATTGGTACTGCGGCGGCGGCGGCTAAGAAAAGAACGAGTCATCATTTGGAAATGATGGAGAAAGCGCTTGAAGAGATGAAGAGTGCACAAGGGAATGAAACACTTGGAGAAAAAGCAGATCTAGAATTTCATTTAGCCCTTGCAGATGCTGCACAAAACTCTTTGCTGCTTAGCTTAATGAATCATGTCTCTGGATTAATGGGTGAAACCATGAAAGAAACACGGAGGGTTTGGCTCTTTTCCAAGCAAACCACTGTGGAACGCCTTTATGAAGAACATAAGGAAATATATGAAGCAATTAAAGAGCAAGATGAAGAAAAAGCTCGGAAGTTAATGCTTGTTCACTTGGAAAATGTGGAGGCCATACTGCAAAAGTTTTTTCAATCTGCTCATTTATCAATATAAATTAGTACTATCAAATATAGTGAAGTAAAATTTTTTTGTGGAAGCACTTTCAAAAAGAACTACTTTTATTGTAGTATGATAAATATAAAAAAGTAGTTTTTTTTCATCAAGTCATCAGATGACCGGTTCATCAGAAGGTTAATGAAATTTGATTTAGGAGAGGAAGACAAACATGAAGGTTACACTTTTTGCAACTTGTATTGTAGACATGTTTCAAAGTAATGTAGGGAAAGCCACGGTCGAACTACTTGAAAGACTCGGATGTGAAATTGATTTTCCTGAATCACAGGTTTGTTGTGGTCAACCGTCATATAACAGTGGGTATGTTAAAGAAACAAAAGAAGCAATGAAACGGATGATTGACACATTTATAGATGCCGAGTACGTTGTATCTCCATCAGGGTCTTGCATAACGATGTTCCACGAATATCCTCACATTTTTAAAGGAGATCCTGTTTGGGAACCAAAAGCAAAAAAATTGGCTGAAAAGTCATTTGAACTTACACAATTTATTGTTGATGTTTTGAAGATTGAGGATGTTGGTGCTCGCTTTGAAGGAAATGTAACCTATCATACCTCTTGTCACATGACAAGATTATTAGGTGTTAAAAAAGCTCCTATGATTCTATTAAGTAATGTAAAAGGTCTAAAATTCACTGAACTACCTGGAAAGGAACAATGCTGTGGGTTTGGTGGCACCTTTGCCGTTAAAATGGCGCAAATATCAGAGCAAATGGTGGATGAAAAAGTCCGTCATGTGGAAGAAACTGGTGCTGAGTATCTAATTGGTGCCGATGCAGCCTGCTTAATGAACATTGGCGGACGGATTGATCGTGTAGGAAAGCCAATCAAGGTGATGCATATTGCTGAAGTATTAAATAGTCATTGATTTATTAATCTAGAAGGATGGAGGAATGGCTGTATGGCAATGAAGATTAGCACGGATCAATTTAAAGAACGTGTTAGTAAAGGGATTCATGATGACTTCATGCGTGGTGCCGTTGCTGGAGCACAAGACGGTATGGGCGTAAAAAGACGTCTGGCAACTGAGGAATTAGGAAATTGGGAAGACTGGCGCTCGCATGGGGAAGAAATCCGTCAACATGTACTTGAAAACTTAGATTATTATTTAGAGCAATTAAGTGAGAATGTGGCCAAACGTGGCGGTCATGTATTTTTTGCACAAACAAAAGAAGAAGCAAACGAATATATACGAAGTATTGTCAAAAAGAAGGAAGCCAAAAAAATTGTTAAATCTAAATCAATGGTTACTGAAGAAATCAGTTTAAATTCCATGCTGGAGCAAGAAGGCTGTGAGGTAATCGAAACCGACTTAGGTGAATACATTTTGCAAATTGATGACCATGATCCTCCATCACATATCGTCGTGCCAGCACTGCATAAAAATAAAGAGCAAATTCGTGACGTGTTTACGGAAAGGTTAGGTTACACCAAAACATCAAAACCAGAAGAACTAGCTTGGCATGCACGTGAAATGCTCCGCAAGGAATACTTATCAGCAGACATCGGAATTACTGGCTGTAACTTTGCTGTTGCAGAAACAGGATCTTTTAGCCTCGTAACGAACGAAGGAAATGCTGATTTAGTAACAGCATTACCTAAAACGCAAATTACAGTTATGGGAATGGAAAGATTGGTCCCAACCTTTGAGGAGATGGAGGTTTTAGTTAGTTTATTAACTAGGAGCGCGGTAGGTCAGAAATTAACTAGTTATATAACTGTATTAACAGGACCGAGAGAAGCATTGGATGTTGACGGTCCGGAGGAATTTCACCTTGTCATTGTTGATAACGGAAGATCCAAGATTCTTGGTGGAGAATTCCAGTCAGTATTACAGTGTATCCGTTGTGCTGCATGTATTAATGTATGCCCAGTCTATCGACATGTAGGCGGACACTCCTACGGCTCCATTTATTCTGGTCCCATCGGCGCAGTTCTATCACCATTATTAGGCGGATACGACGAGTTTAAAGAATTGCCTTACGCTTCGACCCTATGCGGTGCTTGCACAGAAGTATGTCCAGTAAAAATACCGTTACATAACCTTCTGCATAAACACCGTGAAGTCATTGTTGAAAAAGAGGGAAAAGCACCTATTTCCGAAAAGCTGTTAATGAAGGCGTTTGGATTAGGGGCAGCATCACCAATCATGTACAATATCGGTTCTAAGCTGGCACCCGCTGCTATGAATCCTTTCACAGTTGGAGAGAAGATATCAAAAGGACCAGGTCCGTTAAAGGCTTGGACAGATATTCGAGATTTTCCGGCACCAAATAAAGAGAGATTCAGAGATTGGTTTAAAAACCGTGAAAAAGGAGGTAAATAATCATGGTTGGGACGATTCACAATCGAGATAAATTTTTAAACCAAATTGCGAGCCGTCTTGGACGCCCGCGAATTTCCTCCCAGGTTGAAAGGCCGACTTGGAAATTTCAGCCCCAATATGACGTTTTAAAAGATGCTGGACAGGACGAGTTATTAGAGGTGCTAAAAGAACAATGTAAGAAAATTCATACAAACTTTTATGTTACTGACAGTAAAGATTTATCATCGACTCTAAATGAAGTAGTTTCAGGATATGGGGGCGGCCCAATTGTAACATGGAAAGATAAACGCTTTTCAAAATGGGGGCTGGATGCACTTTTAAAAAAGGAATGGCCAGCTCAAAATATTGAAGTTTACGAATGGGATCATAACAAAGGGAAACAAAACATCGCTAAAGCTGAAAAGGCGAATGTCGGAATCACAATTAGTGAAGTAACACTTGCTGAATCTGGTACGGTTGTGTTGTTTAGCGATGAGAATAAAGGAAGAACGGTCAGCTTTTTACCTGCTACTTATATTGCCCTTGTCCCGAAAAGTACTCTTGTTCCACGGATCACACAAGCTGCTCAAAAAATGCGGGAGATTCATAAGCAAACTGGTCATGTTGCTTCGTGCATCAATTTCATAACAGGGCCTAGTAACTCTGCGGATATTGAATTGAATCTTGTCGTTGGAGTGCACGGACCAGTAAAGGCATCGTATATTGTCATTAATGATCTATAAATATTTCTAAAGGTCTGTATCCTGATATCGGGGTGCAGGCCTCTTTTTATTTTTTGTTGTTATATAACAAAAAATAATCTGTTATATAATTATAAACTGTCGTTTAAATCATATATAGTAACGTTTATGACATAAAAAATTGATGTGTTATAAAACTTTTTTCACTGTGTTTGACTTTTATCACAGATTAATAAAAATAATTATCTTACAATGATTGAGGGGAGTTAAATTTTCTGTCTATTTCTATAATATTTTTTACTAGATATCTAGCTGTTGTGCCTATGGACTCTGGTTATAAGCCCCACGTCAAGGCGCTTCCGCTTTTCAAAATTGGGGAGGGACATTATGTCAATTTTACCGAAAAAAAACGAACTAGGATTCTTTGAAATTCGTTTAGAATCAATTGGAGGACTCGGAGCTAACTTAGCTGGAAAGATGTTAGCGGAGGCAGGCGTTCTAAGTCTTGGCTTAAAGGGAGCTAATTTTTCATCCTACGGGTCAGAAAAAAAGGGTTCTCCAGTTAAGAGCTTCATTCGCTTTTGTGAACCAGATGTAGAAATTCGCGACCATAGTCCAATTGAACAACCACATATTGTTGGTGTTTTCCATGAAGCCTTATATAGAACGGTTAATGTTGTCAGCGGATTAAATGCTGATGGAATCGTTCTAGTTAATACATCTAGAGATTTTGATGACGTAAAAAAGGATTTACAATTGGAATACGGAACACTTGCAATTGTAGATGCGCTATCCATTGCCGTTGAGGAAAAAACTAAAGTAAATACAGCCATGCTTGGTGCACTATATCGTATTTGTGACTTTTTAGATCCCGAATCAATGAGAGATGTCATTCGGAAAACGTTTACGAAGAAATATCCGCATCTTGTTGAACCAAATATCCGTACCTTTGACCGCGGTTACAATGAGGTTCAATTTAAAGCATATGAAGTACCAGCTGGGGCAGAAGGGAAAGCCTTTACACGTCCATTGCCGCTTCTAGGATACATGACTCAGGAAATCGGTGGGGTCATGGTTTCTCAAGCTAATAGTATTTATAAAGATTTAAGTGGTTCACGCCAAGGATTCCTTCCAGAGTTCCAACAAGACAAATGTATTCACTGTGCAGCTTGTGACAATGTTTGTCCGGACTTTTGTTTTGTTTGGGAAGAAGGAGAAGATAAGCGTGGCAGAAAACAAATGTTCCTTCAAGGTATTGATTATCAATACTGTAAAGGCTGCCTGAAATGCGTGGAAGTCTGTCCAACAGATGCCCTAGGTGATCTTCGCGAATTACTTGGGTATGCAGATGACCATCGTGTCAAACAAAACTTTCCTTATATTGCAGGAGGGGTCCAATAATGGCTATTTTAGAAGATAAGTTAACAACCATAGATATTGCAGAACAAATTTCAACATTTGAATCAGGAAATGAAATGGCAGCAATGGCTGCAGCACAAATCAATTATCATATTATGGGCTATTTCCCAATTACGCCTTCAACAGAAGTTGCACAATTTTTAGATCAAATGAAAACACGTGGAGAACATGATATTAAGTTGATTCCTGCAGATGGTGAGCACGGTTCAGCAGGTATTTGTTATGGGGCAGCGGCTACAGGTGCACGGGTAATTAATGCAACAAGTGCAAATGGATTCTTATATATGCTTGAACAAATGCCAGTACAATCAGGTACTCGCTTTCCTATGGTGATGAACCTAGTTACTCGTGCTGTAAGTGGTCCGCTAGATATTCGCGGTGACCACTCTGACTTGTATTATGCTTTAAATACCGGCTGGGTAATATTAACTGCAAAAACACCTCAAGCTGTTTATGATATGAATATCATGGCGTTAAAAATTGCGGAACATTCTAAAGTTCGTTTACCAGTTATTGTAGCTTATGATGGATTCTTTACATCCCATCAAAAACGTCGCGTTGAATTCTTTAAAGACCGCAGCGTTGTGCAGCAATTTGTGGGTGAGTGTCCAACAGATTACAACTTTGTTAGAGATTTGAGGAAACCAGTAACGATTGGTGCCCATATGAGTGGTGATGATTTCCTCAACAATCACTTCCAGCAGTCAGAGGCAATGTACAATGCTGGCGAGGTATTTAAAGAGGTTGCTGAAGAATATGCTAAGCTTTCAGGAAGAGAATATCCTGTATTAGATTTATATAAAATGGAAGATGCAGAAGTAGCACTATTCCTATTAAACTCTGCTGCAGAATCTGCTAAGGATGTTGTGGATCAACTTCGTGCAAAAGGAATTAAGGCCGGGGTTATCAGCCCGAACATTATCCGTCCGTTCCCTGCAAAGGAAATTCGTGAAGCGCTTAAGAATGTAAAATCTTTATTAGTTGGGGAACGTGCGGATTCCTACGGAGCAAATGGTCCAAACCTAACCCATGAAGTGAAATCTGCACTTCAAGATGACAAAGACAACAAGACGATTGTGTTGAGCCGCGTATTTGGTCTTGGCGGTAAGGATTTCTATGCAAGTGATGCACAGGCTTTTTTCGATATGGCACTGGATACAATGGAAAAAGGCTACGCCGAAAAGCTATTTGATTATTATGGTCATATCCCTGGCAACGCGGAGAAAATTCTTAAGCCAGTCATTTTACCACAGCATGGTGATGTCTTTAAAACCGGATTAATTGATGTGAAAATGGATGAAGAAACAAATAAATTAAAGGTGAAGATCCCACCGCTGCGGGCATTAACGGGTAAACCAAAACGAATTGCTTCAGGTCATGGGGCTTGTCCAGGCTGCGGAATTTTTGCAGGTCTTGAGTTGTTCTTTAAAGGAATTGAGGGAGACATTGTTACTCTATTCCAAACAGGCTGTGCGTATGTAACAACAACATCCTATCCAAGTACATCCCATAAGCAAACGATGATGCATAATTTATTCCAAAACGGTGCTGCTACGCTTTCAGGTACTGTTGAAGCGTTCATGGAATTAAAACGCCGCGGTGAAATTGAGGTATCGGATGATGCTACATTTGTGATGATTACGGGTGATGGCGGGATGGACATTGGTATGGGATCAGCTATCGGTACGGCTCTTCGTGGTCATAAACTAATTATGCTTGAATATGATAATGAAGGTTACATGAATACTGGCTCACAAATGTCCTATTCGACTCCTATTGGTCATATGACAAGTACTTCAGGTGTAGGAAAAACACAGCGCGGAAAGGCTTTCCATCATAAAGATACAGCGCAAATTATGGCATCTACCAATATTCCATATGTGTTTACTGGTTCCGAAGCATTCCCGCAGGATTTAGTTAAAAAAGGTGCGAAAGCACAATGGTATGCACAAAATGTAGGTACTGTTTATGGGAAACTTCTCATCACATGCCCACTTAACTGGAAATCTGATGACCGTTTCGGCACAACCATTATCGAAGCTGCTGTTAATTCTTGTTTCTTCCCGCTCTATGAAGTGGAGCAGGGTGTTACAACGATTACTTACAATCCAGAAGACAAGAAAAAACGCATTCCGCTTTCGGATTGGTTAAAATATATGGGCAAAACAAAACACCTTTTAAAAGATGAGAACAAGCCAATGCTAGAAGAGTTTGAAGCTGAAGTTGAGAAAAGATGGCAGCGTCTAAAAGCAAAAGATGAAAATCCAATGCTGTAAATAGAAGAGTATCTTAAAAGCACTTCCTTTGGGGAGTGTTTTTTTGCTGGTAATAAATCATTAATCACTACATGTTTCGTGAAAATGGTATTTATGAACTAAATCCAGAGGAAATGTGGGCAAAAATTGACTAGAAAAGCAATCCGCTGTGGATTGCTTTTCTAATGTCTAGCTCCAGCGCCTAGGGGCTCGGGGTCATAAGCCAAGCCGATATGAAGGTTAAAGTGCAACCTTCATGTCGGCTCGTCTTATGCCTTTCGCCCCTGTTCAAGGCGCTTCCGCTTTTCTTATTGTAATTGCTTTATCGTTGTAATAAATGCTGTAAGATTCTTGATGTCTTTTCGTTGTTTAATGAGGACTTTTCCTAGTTCTAGGGTTTTTTGTTTTGCAGCAATTCGTGTATGTTCATCCTCAATCCCATCTAAATCGGCAACATGTGCCAATCCAATCTGTCTTCTGATTAACTCACAGCCTGTAAATCCAAGTGAGTCCTCAAAAAGTTTTGTTAAATGGTAGTTTAAGAAGGTAGAAGTTTTTGCTGCTTCCTCTTTATTATCTGTATTCCATAAACGTGTATAGTGCTCTTCAAATACCTTCCATACCGTTTCAATATGATTGATAAAAAGGTCCCGTTTTTCAACATTCGCAATTACTTGGAAAAGTAGATTCGCAAATACTTGACCAATATCGAAGCCGGCAGGTCCGTAGAAAGCAAATTCAGAGTCGATTACTTTTGTTTCAAAATTATCGGCAAACACACTTCCGGTATGTAAATCACCATGAAGGAGAGCTTCTGCCTCTGTTAAAAATCTTTTCTTCAAAACACTGACATGAAATTTTAGTTCATCATCGTGCCAAATTGCTTCGACTGCAGGACGGAGACCCTCTTCAAATTCGTTGGTGTCTGCATTAAAATACGGATCGGTGAAAATTAAATCCTCAGTAATTTTGCAAAGTTCGGGATTGATAAACTGTTGGACATATTCCTTTTTTATGGCTGGGCTTAATCCATAATCAGAAGTGTAAAATAATGTTTTTGCAAGGTATTCACCAAGATGTTTAGAAATCAATGGATAGGTTTCACCTTTGATAAAGCCAGTTCTTGCGATGACTAGATGGGAAAGGTCCTCCATTACAGTGACGGCAAGCACGTCATCAGTGAAAAAAACTTCTGGTACATAAACAGGAGCAATTTGCCTGAAAATTTTTAAGGCATCTGCTTCAATCTTTGCTCTTTTCAGTGTTAATGGCCAGCTTTCACCCACTACTTTTGCGTAGGGGAGAGCTTGTTTGATAATAATACTTTTACCTTCTAAATCATCAACAATATGAAAAACAAGATTGAGATTGCCGTCACCAATTTCCTTGCAGGATAGTTTAGCATACCTAGTAAAAATATTTAATTCAAGTGCTAGTTCAATAGCACTCTCGTTTGTTAAAGGCTGGTATGTTTTCTGCTTTAGTAGACTCATTAGGGTTCCTCCTTGTTTTTGAAGGCCTATTTATGCACGCAGGCACTAAAAAAGCCTCTTTCTCATCTGAAAGAGGCTTGGGAAGACAATTTGTCTGTCGCACCTCTTATCTCTCAGAAAGATCATCCTTCTGTTGGAATTAGCACCGTGCCTTAAGGAGATTTCAAGCGCATTAAGCGCTCCATTTTACGATCGGTTTAAGGTCGGTTGCTGGGCTTCAAAGGGCCAAATCCCTCAGCCAGCTCATGATAAGAGAAAATCTATTCAACTGGTAAAAATCATATCAGTAACAAAATGATATTGTCAATATTTTTTGAAAATTATTAATAGTATTCTGGTTTTCTATCTGTGAAAATTGGGATCTGCTTGCGAACAGCCTTGACTAAGTCCATGTCAATCTCTGCTGATAAGATTTCTTCACTTTTGCCGGCTTCCGCTATGACCTCTCCCCACGGATCAATAATCATTGAATGCCCGGCGAAATGGTTATTTGGGTCTTGACCGGAACGGTTACAGGCGATAACGTAACATTGATTTTCAATCGCTCTGGCAATTAATAGTGCTCTCCAATGAGACAAGCGCGGTGCTGGCCATTCCGCCACCACAAACAGTGCCTCAGCCCCTTCTGCTGAATGAGCCCGTATCCACTCTGGAAAACGGATGTCATAACAGATCGTCCCGGCAAATTTATGATTTTCCAATTGAAAAAGTCCTTTTTGGGATCCTGCTTCTAAATATACATGCTCATCCATTAGCTTAAAAAGGTGAAGTTTACTATAACTGTGGACGAGTTTGCCTTCTTTATGGATGATGATCAGGGTATTTTTTACACCGGTTTCTTCACGGTTGGCTACCGATCCTCCGACGAAATTCACTTGGTATTTTTGGGCTGCTTTTTGAAGAAAATCAATTGTCTGACTAGCGTTATTGTCGGCAATCTCATTAAGACGGGTTAAGTCATACCCTGTCGTCCAAAGTTCTGGAAGGACAATGATATCGGGTTGGTCAGTTACTGCTTTTTCAATGAGTCTTTCTGCCGATTGATAGTTTTTGTTTGGATCACCAAAGACGATATCCATTTGTAAACATGAAATTTTAAATTTCACAAATATTCACCTCGTTTGAACTATCGGAATTTTTTCTTTACAAGCTGTTATAAAAGTTATATCATTTGTGACTAGAATTTCACAATAAATTATCTTTTTATAAATCAGTAAAGCAGGTGAACCATGAAGCAATTTCCACCATCTGAACTATTAAACAGTCTTCCAAAGCAGTTTTTTGCTTCGCTTGTTAAAAAAGTCGGGGAATATATTTCACAGGGGTATGATGTGATTAATCTAGGACAGGGCAATCCTGATCAGCCAACACCCGCTCATATCGTTGCCAAACTTCAGGAAGCTGCAGTAAATCCAATCAATCACAAATACTCTCCCTTTCAGGGACACAGTTATTTAAAGCAGGCAGTGGCTGATTTTTATTTAAGAGAATATGGAGTAACCATTGATCCGAATAAAGAAGTGGCCATCTTGTTTGGCGGGAAGGCTGGGCTTGTTGAAATACCCCAGTGCTTATTAAATCCCGAAGATACCATCCTCGTACCTGATCCAGGCTACCCGGATTATTTGTCAGGGGTTGCACTGGCTAAAGCAGAAATGGTAATGATGCCGCTAAGAGAGCAAAAAAACTTTTTGCCGGATTATAGCGAATTAGACGAGAAGGTCTTAACCGAAGCAAAGGTCATGTTCCTCAATTATCCTAATAATCCTACTGGTGCTGTAGCCACTCGTGAGTTTTTTGAAGAAACTGTAAAACTTGCGAGTGAAAATGATATTTGTATAGTCCATGATTTTGCCTATGGGGCCATTGGATTTGACGGTGAAAAACCTTTGAGTTTTTTACAGGCCAAAGGAGCAAAGGACGTAGGAATTGAAATTTATACATTATCTAAAACGTATAATATGGCGGGCTGGCGTGTTGGTTTTGCTATTGGGAATGAGAGCGTCATTTCCGCGATTGAACTCTTACAAGACCATTTGTATGTCAGTTTATTTGGAGCCGTTCAAGAGGCAGCAAGAGAGGCATTAACGGGCTCTCAGGAATGTGTAAAAGAACTAAATGAGTTGTATGAGCGAAGAAGGAATGTTTTGATTGATGGTCTTCGTTCCTTGGGTTGGAATGTCAGCGCTCCAAAGGGATCTTTTTTTGCGTGGCTGAAGGTTCCTGAAGGCTTTTCCTCTGCGGAATTTGCTAATATGCTCCTTGAACAGGCGCATATTATGGTTGCACCTGGAATTGGATTTGGGGAATTTGGAGAGGGCTATGTCCGGGTAGGATTACTATCAAGTGAAGACCGATTAGCTGAAGCTGTCGAAAGAATTAGTCGTTTGGAAATATTCTAAAAAATCAATTGACAATTTATTTTTTTCTTGCGATAATCCAAATTAAAGTTAGACAGTATTCATAACTTAATAAAAATACGAATCGTTTTCTTATCAAGAGCAGGCGGAGGGAAAAGCCCTATGAAGCCCGGCAACCGACTTATACGAAGTGTTAAGCACGGTGCTAATTCTTACAGCAACAAGGCTGATAGATGAGAAGATGTTAGTTTGCAGCTAACCTCTTCTTTGTTGAAGAGGTTTTTTATGTTTGATTAAAAGGAAGTGGTTCTGGAGTGACTGAAATTATTGCTACATATTTACTTCATAATGAAAAGAATCCGAACAAGAAGGCTGAAGAAATTGCGCTTGGATTAACAGTCGGTTCATGGACAAACCTGCCTGAATTAGAGCAAAGCCAATTGCGGAAGCATAAAGGGAGAGTCGTCTCTGTCGAAGAGTTACCTTTAGAAAAAGAGGATCAATCAATGATCCAAATCGGCTATCCAACGCTCAATTTTTCAAACGACCTCCCTGCCATCTTAACCACCGTTTTCGGTAAGCTTTCATTGGATGGAAAAATTAAATTACTTGATTTGCAATTGGATGAGGGATTAAAAAGTCAGTTTCCAGGTCCAAGATTTGGGATCGAGGGTCTTCGGGAGAAATTAAACGTCTATAATCGACCGCTATTAATGAGCATCTTTAAAGGGGTGCTCGGGAAAGACCTCACGTTTTTAGTCGAGCAGTTAAAACAACAAGCCCTGGGTGGTGTTGATTTTGTGAAGGATGATGAAATCCTATTCGAAAATCAATTAACACCATTTGAAAAAAGAATTGTTGAAGGAAAAAAAGTACTTCAAGAAGTGTATGATCAAACCGGGCACCGAACTTTATATGCAATAAACCTAACAGGCAGAACATCGCACCTGAGAGATAAGGCAAGGAAGGCTGCTCAGCTTGGCGCTGACCTCTTATTGCTCAATGTTTTTTCCTATGGATTAGATGTTTTGCAGGAATTAAGAGAGGATAATGAAATCGCTTTGCCGCTAATGGCTCATCCAGCCGTCAGTGGTGCATTTACATCATCTCAGGTGTTTGGATTATCCCATTCATTAATGCTTGGTAAACTTCTCCGTTATGCTGGTGCTGATTTATCATTGTTCCCATCTCCTTATGGGACAGTGGCATTAGAAAAAACGAAGGCACTTTCAATTGCCAGTGAATTAACAGGTAAAGATAGCTTTAAAAGGTCCTTCCCTGTTCCATCAGCTGGGATTCATCCAGGCTTGGTGCCTTTATTAATTCGGGATTTTGGTATCGATTCTGTCATAAACGCAGGCGGTGGAGTTCATGGCCATCCAGATGGTGCCCGAGGCGGCGGTCTGGCATTCCGACAAGCGATAGAGACCAATCTCCAAGGCAAGTTATTGGCCGAAGGGGCTGAAAACTATCCTGAACTTAAACTAGCATTAGAGCTATGGGGGAATCCCGAAGTAACGGTATGACAATGAATTGAGGTGGGGGAACTCAAATGCTAAACGAAAGATGGAATGAATTAGCCGATGTAAAGGATGAACTAGCAGACCGAGACTGGTTTATGGGTACAAGCGGAAATTTGGCGATTAAAGTTAGTGAACATCCACTTCAATTTTTGGTGACGGCTAGTGGTAAGGATAAGCGCAGGCGTACAGATGAAGATTTTTTACTTGTTGATGAATTGGGTCACCCAGTTGAAGAAACTCATTTAAGACCCTCAGCAGAAACACTTCTTCATGTTGAAATTTATCGTAAAACGAAGGCTGGCTGCAGTCTCCATGTCCATACCATTGAAAATAATGTTATCTCAGAAGTTTATGGTGATCATGGTGAGGTCACATTCAAAGGACAAGAACTAATCAAGGCATTTGATTTATGGGAAGAAGACGCCGTCTTAAAAATACCCATCATTCGAAATTATGCCCATATCCCGACTCTAGCGACTAAATTTTCTGAACATGTTTCAGGAGATACAGGAGCCATATTAATTCGTAACCATGGAATCACTGTATGGGGGAGAACGGCTTTTGAGGCGAAAAAAATCCTTGAAGCATCCGAGTTTTTATTTCGATATCAATTACGCATTTTAGAGTACAAATCAAACCAATTATTTAAAGTAATCTAACCAACAACAAAAAGGGGAGATGAATTAAAATGGCGTATATTACTTTTCAGAACAAAGAAGAGCAAATTCAAGTACAAGAAGAAGTAGCAGGTTTTCTTGAATCTCAGGACGTTATTTATGAAACTTGGGATATTAGCAAACTCCCAGTGGAGCTTGTGGAAAAGTATCTTTTGAGCGAGGAAGAAAAAGAACAAATTCTAAGTGCTTTTGCAGGAGAAATCGCTGATATCTCTGCTAGAAGGGGTTACAAAGCACACGATGTTATCTCCTTGTCAGAAAATACTCCGAATTTGGATGTCTTACTGACAAACTTTAAAAATGAGCATCATCATACAGATGATGAGGTTCGCTTTATAGTTAGTGGCCACGGTGTATTTGTCATCCAAGGCAAAGATGGTGAGTTCTTTGAAGTCCATCTAAATCCTGGCGACTTGATCTCTGTGCCTGAAAATACAAGGCACTATTTTACGTTGGAAGAGGATCGGAAAGTTGTCGCCGTAAGGATTTTTGTTACAACCGAAGGATGGGTGCCGATTTACGAAAAATTAGAAATTCCTCAATAAAAAAAATGAAAAACTGGCTGTAGTTATCTACTGCCAGTTTTTTATTGTCTATTTAAAATGGAGGGTTTTGTCGAAAAAACAAGAAAATAAATGAGAAAATTGTCGAAAAACAAAAGAAATAGAATGTTTTGTCTACTTTTGCGAATGTGTTTACTTTTATCCTAATTCTTGTCATAATTCATCAAGTAGTCTAATTTTTAGTGTTTTATTGCAATAGAGTAATAGGTAGGGGGATTACATTGTACGAGCATCGTATTAGCCATAATGAAATGATTGAAGAGATAAAAGCTAAAAGGGAACTTATGATAAATAGTGCGTATTCACTTGGATTTACAAGTGAAGTGACTATAAAATATAGCCAAGAGCTGGATGAGTTAATAAATGAGTATCAAAAGGTCATGGAAGCTTCCTCCAGGCCAAATGATGAAATTAAATTTGCTTTTAAACAAATGATTATGGTATTGCCCAAGGTATTAGTTTAACAACAAGAGTAGCAAAAAAAACTTTTACACTGCATTCCTTAAGATAAAATAATACTATGAAAAGACATCAATTATGTACACCATGACAAGTAACCCCAAGATAAAAGCATAGGTAGAAACCCGCTCATTTCCGTCACCATGGCTTTCAGGTATTAATTCCTTATAAATGATAAATAACATTGCCCCAGCCGCCCATAAGGGACAAGGCCTTGAACAAATTTGGTCAAAAAATACCCTAATAACGAAGTAACGATTTCAATGGCACCTGTTAAGGTGGCAATAATGAAGGCCTTCAATTTACTTATCCGCTGGTTAATTAAAAATAATGCAACAAGGAGGCCTTCCGGCGCATTTTGAAATCCAATCGCCAAAGCAATAAGATTTCCCGTATCGCCTTGTTGGGATGCATAGCTGACGCCTACGGACAATTCCTCAGGAATATTATGCAGAGTAATCGTAGAGATAATTAAGAGAGCTTTCTCGTCAAATTGAATTCCAGTTTTGTTGTGCTGTAAGTCATTATGAGGAATATTTTTTTCTAATAGAGTCAGCGTCCATACCCCCAGACATATTCCTACAAAAAGGGCAGCAAATCCCCCGTATTTCATTGCCTCAGTAATCAAACCTATTGTAGAAGGAGCCATCATAATCCCAGCACTAAAGGCTAAAAAACATCCTTCCAGCGATGTGTAATGGAATGGATTGATGAATAAATAGAATAATTAGTGCCCCTGCCCCTGTAGATAACGCCGAAAGTACACTGCCAAAAATAACCTTAGTCACCACACATCTCCTTTCCTTTTTATAACCCAAATCAAAACATCTACAAAATTAGACATGAACTGTGATTTTTATCATTGTTTATATCTAAATATTTCATATAGTTATATTAGTACTATTTTATCAAATATCTACAACACGTTTAACTACATATCTTACCACAACTTGTCATATCTTCAAATTGTTTAAACTATTTAACCACCTCCTAGATACTGCACAAAGAATTGTTTAGAGTCTTTTAATCACCACTAGTTAAATAAAATCTTGTAAAAAAATAAGAAAACTATCATTGTTTGGTACTATGCTTCTGTTGCGATTCATATATCGTTAATAAAAGCATTTTCAACCATAGGAGAGCAAACGCTTTCAATAATCTCAGATCTTATGGAGGAGGGAAATTCCTACATGCATATTGTCGTATGTGTCAAACAGGTACCTGATACAAAAATTATTAAAATTAACCCAAAAACCAACACACTCGACCGACGCAGTGCCCCTGCCATCTTGAACCCCTACGATGCTCATGCTGTTCAGGAGGCGGTAAAAATCAGAGAAAAAACGGGAGGTACTATTTCCGTTTTATCAATGGGACCGCCACAAGCGACTGCTGTCATTAAAAAGAGTGTAGAAATAGGTGCTGATAATGGATTTTTAATTTCCGATCGTGCCTTTGCAGGAGCAGATACACTGGCAACTAGTTATGCCCTTTCTAAAGCATTAGAAAAAATCAATAAAGAACACCCAGTAGATATGATTATTTGTGGCAAGCATGCGATTGATGGTGATACAGGACAAGTTGGTCCCGGAATTGCAAGAAGAATGGATATTCCGCCCATCACAAACGTAATTGAAGTTTCAGAAGTAAATCAGAAAGAAAAGACAGTTCTTATTAAACGAAAATTAACCAACGGTTATGAATTGATTCAATCTGACCTGCCTTGCTTATTAACAATTGAAAAAGAAATTAATGAGATTGAGTATTCACCAATGCCAAACATGATTACTGCCGCAAGGTACGAACCTATAATTTGGGCAGTTAGTGATTTTGAAAATGTAGAACGCTCCCAGCTTGGACTGAAAGGTTCACCAACAATCGTTGGGAAAATGTTTACACCACCACGCCCAGAAGGTGGTAAAAGACTTGAGGGTGCTGCAGATGAGCAGGTTAAGCAGCTTATGGAGATTTTGATGGAGAAAAAAGACCTATTAACAATCCAGCCATCTAAATAATAAGGATTGATCTTTTGTCACGGGGGGAATTTTATATGAATCTAGATGATTATCGGGGAGTCTGGGTATTCATCGAACAAAACGATGGTAAGATCGAAGGCGTATCTCTAGAATTACTAGGTGCCGGAAGGAAGTTGGCGGATAAATTACATGTTCCTTTAGCAGGTTTTTTACTAGGTCTTGAAATTAAACCATTAGCGAATAAAATTATTTCCTATGGTGCGGATATCGTCTATTTGATAGATCATCCTGTCTTAAAGAATTATCGTACAGAATCATATATGAAGGGCGTTATGCTCCTCGCTGAAAAGTACAAACCAGAAATTATCCTCTACGGTGCAACACCAAATGGGAAGGATTTAGCCAGTGCTGTAGCCACAGATTTAAACACTGGATTAACCGCAGATACAACCATGTTAGACGTGGATATAGATAATAGATTGCTAGAAGCAAGCAGACCTGCTTTTGGCGGTAATATTATGGCAACTATCCTTTGTAAAAAGCATCGTCCACAAATGGCAACCGTAAGACCGAAGGTTATGAAGGCACTTGAACCAGTGTCAGGTAGAACAGGTAAAATTATTGAAGAAAAAATAGTACTTCAAGAAGAAGATATGCGCACAAAAGTACTACAAATTGTGAATGACGTAACAAAAAAAGCCAATTTAGCTGACGCACATGTCATCGTCTGTGGAGGAAAAGGAATGGGGGATGTACAAAACTTTCAGCTTCTCTATGAGTTTGCAGAAACCATTGGCGCAACTGTTGGCGGCACTCGTGATGTAGTTGAGGCAGGCTGGCTGCCACATCATCTTCAAATTGGTCAGACAGGTGAAACTGTTACTCCGAAAATTTATTTTGCTGTTGCCTTATCCGGGGCCATTCAACATGTAGTTGGTATGAAAAATTCTGATTTAATTATCGCAATTAATAAAGATCCAAATGCACCAATTTTTGATGTAGCCACATATGGAATCGTTGGAGATGCTCTGGAGATCATTCCAAAATTAATCGAACAATTTAAACAGTTAAGATCTGTAAAAGGCGGTGAAATAAGCTATGCCTGAAAAATTTGATGTGATTGTTGTTGGGGCAGGCCCAGCGGGTACATCATGTGCGCTTACATGTGCGAGGAATGGACTAAATGTTTTGCTTATTGAAAGAGGGGAATACCCAGGGGCTAAAAACGTAATGGGCGGGGTACTATACCGTAAACAAATGGAGGAATTAGTTCCTGAATTTTGGAAGGAAGCACCATTGGAACGACCTGTTATTGAACAGCGTTTTTGGATGATGGATAAAGAATCCGTTGTACAATTTGGTTACAAAGGTCTTGAATGGGGTGTAGAGCCATATAATAACTTTACAGTCCTACGAGCACAGTTTGACCAATGGTTTGCTAAAAAGGCAGTCGATGCCGGGGCCCTACTCATTACTGAAACGGTAGTTACTGAATGTATCGTTGAAAACGGCAAGGTCGTTGGAGTACGTACTGATCGTCCAAATGGTGAAGTATATGCCAATGTCGTCGTGCTTGCTGACGGGGTTAACTCACTCCTTTCAAAACAGTTAGGCTTCCATAAAGAATTTCGTCCAGATGAAGTAGCCTTAACAGTGATGGAAGTGGTTAATTTACCAAAAGAAAAAATAAATGATCGTTTTAATTTGGAAGATAACCAGGGATGTACCATTGAAATCTTTGGTGATTCAACCAAAGGAAACCTTGGGACAGCTTTTGTTTACACCAATAAGGAAAGCTTAAATATCGGGGTAGGTACAACACTGTCAAGCATGATCAAAGCGAAAATAAAGCCATATGAGCTCTTAGACTACTTGAAAGCTCACCCGATGGTCAAACCAATGCTTGCTGGGGGAGAATCCGCTGAATACCTTGCCCATCTCATTCCTGAAGGTGGCTATCGTTCCGTTCCGAAGGTTGCTGGAAATGGAGTGATTGTCGTAGGAGATGCAGCACAGTTAGTTAATGCGATTCATCGTGAAGGCTCGAACATGGCGATGTCATCTGGAAAGATGGCTGCTGAGGCTGTAGTTTCCGCCCATAGCCGTGGTGACTTTAGAGAATCAAGTTTAAATAGTTACCGTGATGCACTTCATAATAGTTTTATAATGAAAGATTTAGAGAAATATAAAGATGCCGCACATACATTTGAGAAATATCCACAATACTTTAATGAATATGTTCCAATGATGAATAAAGCAATGAGCAAGTTCTTTACCGTTGATGGGACACCAAAGCGGGAAAAACAAAAACAAATAATGAAGAGTGTGACATCTGAACGTGGAACCATTCGAGTGTTACAAGATATTTATCGAGCTTGGAAGGCGGTGAAATAATGTCAACGAAGAATATCGAGGAAAAACAGTATCTCCTCCGTTTTAAATGTGATACAAAATCTCATTTGACCGTACTGGATCATGATGTATGCATGACACAATGTCCCGATAAAATTTGTACAGTATTTTGCCCAGCTGAGGTTTATAAGTGGGAAGGAACACGCATGCAGGTAGGTTATGAAGGCTGCCATGAATGTGGAAGCTGTCGGATCGGGTGCCCTTATCAAAACATAAAATGGGAATATCCAAAGGGTGGACATGGAATTGTCTTCCGTTTAGCGTAAATGAAAATAAAATAGGTGCTGTTTGCTATCTGCAAACGGCACCTATTTTTATGTAAACTTTTGATTATTACTATATGTGGGTTTTTTCACAAATGAGAGTAAAAAGAAGGTGAAGCAGAAGGATATTTTTTAGGAGTTAGCTTATTTTCTCTAGAAGGGTTGCTGAAGACAGATGATCGTTTTTGCTGGCTGTAACAAGCGAAGCGGCAAATGTGTTTGCTTGTTCAATGAATTCCATATTCGGAGAACAATAGTATGGTTTTTTCCAATTGAATTCGCCCTCACTATCAGCAGGGTAAATACTTACTTTCCAATGATAGTATATTTTTGTTTGTGGGAGTTGTACCCCTTCTACGGCAATCAGCCAATGAGTCAACGGTGAGTTCGGATAGTATGCTTTAGATTCCTGTAGGGCTAGTAAGTCATTGAAACCAATAGGTATTAATGCTTTTTGATAAAAATCGTGATAATTTGGGGTTTTCATATCTTTTCCCTCCCTTGTAGGTTCTATCTCTATTATATGAAACATTCAAACTTTTTTTGTGTGATAAATGTTAAAATTTTAAAAAAAATTAAGAAGTTTTCATGAATCAGACAAAAATTAATTCAGTCATTCACAATTTTTTATAAATGTGAGCAATGTCACTACATATACGACTGCTTGATTTTATACTTGAAGCAATGAATGAGATAGAGGTGATTGTTGATGAGTGGCTGTATGAGTACGTTTGGAGGCATGCCCCAAGCTGAACTAAGTAAAGGACTTAAGCAATTAAAAAGTGAGCATCCGCCGTTATTAAGGCAATTAGAGGACCTTTATGACTTAACACAAAAAATTAATCAAGAAAATGATATCGAGGCTAATTTTGCAGCATTGATTACAAAAGTAAAAGAATTTAAGGCGGCGTTAGATCCCCATTCAGAACGAGAAGAGGGGATACTTTTTCCAATGATGGGTGTTTATATCGGAACAACTTCAGGACCAATTGCTGTAATGGAATATGAGCATGATCAAGCAAAAGCAAATATTGGTGAATTTCTGACTATGGTAGGGAGTGGACTCGGGTCAACAGAGGAAAAGAAACAAGCGGCCGAGCTAATTCAAAACGCCTACTTCATTTTAACGGAGCATTTCTCCAAAGAGGAAAATGTTTTATTTCCAATGGCAGAAAGAATGCTTACCGACGAGGAAAAGGAAGAATTATTCCAAAAAATTCAGAAAATATAAAGGATGGGCTCCTACGCCCATCCTTTTTCAGTGTTGTTTATTCCATTCCCAAACTTTTTTATCTGACGGCAGAAGGAAGGCAATTAAACCTAGTAATGGTAAAACTCCAAGCCATTTGATCATCGATTGTAATCCAATCCAGTCTGCAATATAACCAAGTCCCACAGAACCAATCGCCCCCATTCCAAATGCAAGGCCTACTGTTAACCCAGACATCGTACCAATTTTTCCTGGGACTAATTCCTGTGCGTAAACTACCGTAACAGAGAAACTAGTCATTAAAATAAATCCAGTAATAATAAGGAATATAAATGCCAGTGTTGGCGGTGAATATGGAATAATAATTGAAAATGGGACGGTGGCTAACATTGAAAAGGAAATGATGGTTTTCTTTCCAAAACGGTCTGATAGTGGACCACCAAAAAAAGTCCCGACTGCACCCGAAACTAAAAAAGCGAAGAGGAAAAGCTGCGACTGTTTAATCGCTAGACTATATTCCTTTATGGCATAAAAAGTATAAAAATTAGTTATCCCGGATGTATACCAAGTTCGTGCAAAAATTAATAATAGAATCAATACCAAGGTATTTTTTACCTCTTTAGTTAACCCCTTCTTGTTTTCTACACTAGATTTATTTTTCTTTATCCTATCGGGAGAAACTACTAACCTTTGATTATACCAATTAGCAATATAAACTAATAAAATAACCGCAAGTGCGGCAACAACTGTAAACCAGGAAGCGCCAATCTGCCCAAGTGGAACCAATATTAATGCAGTAATAAGAGGAGCTAATGCCTGCCCCGTGTTACCGCCGACCTGATATATAGACTGAGCAAGTCCTCGCCGATTTCCTGCTGCCATATAAGCAACCCGTGAGCCTTCAGGATGGAATACGGCTGACCCAAGACCGATGAAAAGAACTGACAGGACGATCAACCCAAAACTTGAGGCAAACCCTAATCCAAGAATTCCAACTAAGGTGAAAGACAGTCCAATCGGCAGTGCAAAAGGCATTGGTCTTTTGTCTGTAACAAATCCAACAATTGGTTGCATAACAGAAGATACCATATTTAAGGAAAAAGCAATGATTCCAAGCTGGGTGTAACTAAGACCCATTGATTTTTCCAAAATAGGAAACATTGCAGGGACGACAGCTTGAATCGCATCATTTAATAAATGGCACAAACCAATAATAAATAATATTTTATACATGGTTGACCCTGAGGCATTTGGTGCGCGCTGGGGTAAAACTGCTTGTTGACTCATAATTATCCCTTCTTTATTCAGATAGTAAATAATTTTCTAACCATATCTTACTATCGAATGATGGAAATAAGAAATATTTAATATTGATTCGATTAATACTCCTATTATACAATAGTTTCGTTTACTTACATAATATTCCTACCATATTAGCTAAATTGACATCCTTCGAAAAATTTCTTATAATAATCTTGAAATCAAGATATTAATATCAGCGGAATTTATTATACTAAAGGGATGAGTTTTTTATGGAAAATAATTCAACAGCTAATTCATTAAAGCTTTTTATCGTCCTTTCAAGAGCATATAAAGCTATTAACGAACATGTAAATAAAGTAATACAGGCTAGCGGGTTAAATCCTACGGAATTTGCCGTTTTGGAACTTCTTTATCATAAAGGTGACCAGCCAATGCAGCAAATTGGCGGGAAAATCTTACTTGCAAGTGGAAGTATTACTTACGTTGTCGACAAGCTTGAACAAAAAGGGATGTTAAAAAGAATTGCCTGCCCGAAAGATCGCCGAGTCACTCATGCTCAAATCACAGAAGACGGGAAAAAGTTTATTCAGGAAATTTTTCCTGAACATGCAGAGCTAATCGATAAACTCATGTCAACCCTTAATGAGTCGGAAAAATTAGAAGCGATTGATTTGTTAAAAAAACTAGGTTTGCCTGCTGGTAAATTCTAATACGGCCATTTTGGCTATATTCAGGCTGTCGAAAAACTCTCGGCAGCCTTTTATTTAATTACTTCAACAATTCACCGCGTTAATTTGTTATGAATATTATTAGTATATAGATTTTAAACAGGCCTGTTTGCAGGGACAATCAATAAATTTAGTATTTAGATTCTGACAAAATAAAAAATTGCCGAGTAAAATACCTTTTCTCGACAATCTGAATACGGCCATTTTAGCCGTATTTTTTTTATTGTTAGGAATGTTCGTGGATAGTATATAATAAAATAGGTTGGAATATTAGAAAAATTTTAAAAGGGGTTGTTTCAATGGGGTTTGAGAACTATACATACATAAGGCCAAATTTAGAAGAAGTAACCGAAAAATTTAATTCTGCAATTGAGAACTTAAAAAACGCAGCCACGGTAGAAGAACAAAACGGGGTAATGAATGAGATAAATAAACTTAGAAATGACTTAGGGACAATGTTCAATCTTTGTAATATTCGTCATTCAATTGATACGAATGATGAGTTTTATAAGGAAGAACAGGATTATATGGATGAAATACAACCTGAGGTTGAAGGGTTAGTGACAAAGTATTATCAAGTCCTTGTTCATTCGAAGTTCCGGCCTGAATTAGAAAAAAAATGGGGGAAACAGCTTTTTGCCCTTGCGGAAGGTCAACTCAAGACATTTAAGCCAGAGATTGTTCCGTTACTCCAGAAAGAAAATCGATTGTCAACGGAATACACGAAGCTAATGGCCTCTGCAAAAATTGATTTTGAAGGGGAAGAAAGGACTCTTGCCCAGTTAGAGCCATTTACTCAGTCAACTGACAGAAACATGAGAAAAAGGGCAAATGAAGCGAAATTTGGGTTTATGGTTGAACATGAAGCAGAGTTTGATCGAATTTATGATGACCTTGTCAAAGTAAGGACTGAAATAGCTCAGACACTTGGTTTTAAAAACTTTGTGGAACTTGGTTATTACCGGATGATGAGAACCGATTACAATGCTGAAATGGTTGCCAATTTCCGTAATCAAGTAAAGGACTATATTGTCCCAATCGCAACAAAATTAAAGGTGCGCCAGCAGGAAAGAATAGGCCTCAATAAGCTAAAGTATTACGATGAATCTTTTAATTTTCAAACAGGTAATGCCACTCCAAAGGGTACTCCAGAATGGATTATTGAAAATGGGCAAAAAATGTATGAGGATCTTTCAGAGGAAACTGGTGCATTTTTCCGATTTATGCAGGAAAATAATTTGATGGACCTTGTTGCGAAGAAGGGAAAAGCCGGCGGTGGCTATTGTACTTTTATTGAGAATTACAAAGCACCTTTCATTTTTTCAAATTTCAATGGTACCTCAGGAGATATTGATGTCTTGACACATGAGGCTGGTCATGCGTTCCAAGTTTATTCGAGCCGTCATTTTGAGATTCCTGAATATGCTTGGCCGACCTATGAAGCATGTGAAATTCATTCTATGAGTATGGAATTTTTCACATGGCCATGGATGGATTTGTTCTTTAAAGAAGACACCGATAAATACAAGTTTTCTCATTTAAGTGATGCATTGTTATTCCTGCCATATGGAGTTTCCGTTGATGAATTCCAACACTGGGTCTATGAAAACCCGGAAGCAACACCAAAAGAGCGAAAGCTTCAATGGAGAGAAATTGAGAAAAAGTATTTACCGCATAAAGATTATGAAGGCAATGAATACCTAGAAAATGGCGGCTTCTGGCAACGCCAAGGGCATATCTTTAATTCACCATTTTACTATATCGATTATACACTTGCGCAAATTTGTGCCTTTCAATTCTGGAAGCGCTCCAGAGAAAATCAAGAAGAAGCATGGACTGACTATGTGAAGATATGTAAGCTAGGTGGCAGTATGTCATTCACAAAGTTAGTGGAGTCTGCTAATCTAATCTCTCCATTTGAGGCTGGTTGTGTGGAGTCTGTGGTGGGTGTCATTGAAAATTGGTTAAACTCTGTTGATGATAAAAATCTATAAGAATCAAAAAGAGAAGCCTTTCTAGTCATTCAAGAAAGGCTTCTCTTTTACTTATTTAATCACTGCTTCATGTGATACAACTTTAAGCTCATCTTCTTCAACAATAGCAGTTAAATTTTTAACATCTGGCTGTTCTAAGATAAAATCAGTTATTTTATCTTCAAGCTGCTCTTGGATTACCCGGCGGAGCGGACGGGCCCCGAATGCTGGATGGTATCCAAGCATTGCCAGTTTTTCTTTTGCTTCCGATGTAATGGTTAGTTCAATCTTTTGCTCAGTAAGCGTTTCTTTTAATTCATGAATCATTAAATCAACAATATAAAGAATATGCTCTTTACCGAGTGAATTAAACTCAATGATACTATCGAAGCGATTCAAGAATTCAGGCTTAAAGAAGCTGCCAAGGGAGTCGAGAATACTTGCTTCTTCAATCGCCTCGTTTGTTCCAAAACCTACATGAACAGTTTTGTGGCCTACACCAGCATTACTTGTCATAATGATTACAGAATCCTTAAAGCTAACTATTCTACCTTGGCTATCCGTCAGGCGTCCGTCTTCTAGAATTTGCAGGAAGAGGTGTTGGACATCAGGATGTGCCTTTTCAATTTCATCTAATAAAATAATACTGTAAGGATTCCTACGCACTTTTTCTGTGAGCTGACCAGCTTCTTCGTGGCCAACATAACCAGGAGGTGAGCCAATTAACTTGGAGACACTGTGTTTTTCCATGTATTCGCTCATATCAAGGCGGATCATCGAATCCTTAGAGCCAAATAGTTCTTTGGCAAGTGTTTTGGTTAGTTCTGTTTTCCCAACTCCAGTGGGTCCGACAAATAAGAAGGAACCAATCGGACGATATTTTGATTTTAAGCCAGCACGACTGCGTCTAATCGCTTTTGCCACTTTTTTCACAGCCTTTTCCTGGCCAATAACCTTCTGATTTAGATTTTCTTCTAATGACTTCATTTTTAGCTGTTCATCTTGTTGTAATTTTCCAACAGGGATGCCGGTTTTTTCTTCGATGATTTCTTGAATATGTGATACATCGACAATCGGTCTATCAACAGCTGAAACGATATTTAATGCCTTTTCCAGTTTGGCTTCTTCATCGCGAAGAGAAGCAGCCTTTTCATAATTCTCGTTTTTCAGTGCCTCTTCTTTTTCAGCACCAATATCTTTTAAGCGCTGTTCAATTTGTTCATTGCTTTGATAATTTGATGTAAGATTTAATTTTGAACCAGCCTCATCCAACAAATCTATGGCCTTGTCAGGTAAGAAACGGTCTTGAATATAGCGATGTGACAATTGAACACAAGCAAGAATTGCTTCATGGGAATAGGTCACATCATGGTAATCTTCATACTTCTTTTGTATCCCTTTTAAAATGTCAATCGCAGCCTCAAGTGTTGGTTCAAGAACATGAACTGGCTGGAAGCGGCGTTCTAAGGCGGAATCTTTTTCGATCTGTCGATACTCTTTAAGTGTAGTTGCACCAACAACCTGCAGTTCACCACGGGCAAGGGCAGGCTTTAAGATATTCCCTGCATCCATAGACCCTTCAGCCGAACCAGCACCAACAAGTAAGTGAATTTCATCGATGAAAAGAATAATATTTTTCCGCTCTTGTAATTCAGAAATGAGCTGTTTCATTCTTTCTTCAAATTGGCCGCGGATTCCTGTATTGGCAACAAGGGAAGCAACGTCTAGCAAATAAACTTCTTTATTGCGTAACTTGCCTGGGACATCTCCTTCAGCAATTTTCTGAGCAAGACCCTCAGCAATCGCCGTTTTCCCGACCCCTGGTTCACCAATTAAGACAGGATTATTCTTATTACGTCGATTTAGGATTTCGATGACACGTTTAACCTCTCCATCGCGACCGATAACTGGATCAATCAAACCAGCTTTCGCTAATTGGGTTAAATTTCGTCCGAATTGGTCTATAAAACCGCTTTGACCATTTTTTCTTCCAGTTTGTTGTGCAGGTTGATTGATGCCTTCTTTCATTGGTTCTGCGTTAGACATGAATAAGTTTTCAAATGGGAATCCTTGAAAAAAGTTCATATTTTGATTAAATCCGGCTCCTAAAGTTTGCTTTTCATTTGTATAACATTCATGACAGAGTTTGATTTCCTTACGCTGTCCATTAATAATTACATTTAATTGTATGTTCGCATTGTTTTCATTACATTTTTGACAAAGCATAAGTAAATATCCTCCTTGTATATATTAGATTTATAGTTTGACTTTGACTATATTTGACCTTATGTCGATAGTATACTCTGACCTTTTTTGACTTTCAAGAGATTTGTTTATGGTAATGCTTTCTAATAAAGGAAAAAAGCTCGTCTTTGTTTGTCCTCTTTATCATATATTGATGATAAGGAGGAGATGATGTGAAGAGGAGTTGGACTCAAGCATTTCAAGTAGCTGCAGTTTATGTAGGGACTGTAGTAGGAGCTGGCTTCGCCACGGGAAAAGAAATCGTGGAGTTTTTTTCACGGTTTGGTTTCTTTGGCTTAATAAGTATATTAATGAGCGGCTATCTTTTTATAGGATTGGGTTCGAAACTAATGAGAATGGCTGCCCATATAGATGCCAAATCTTATCAAGAGTTTAATGAGTACTTGTTTGGTAAATGGCCAAGTCGTGTCATAAATGTATTTATGCTTTTTATGCTTCTTGGAGTTAGTGCTGTCATGCTTTCAGGAGCTGGGGCAGTTTTTGAGGAACAGTTAGGTCTGCCGAAAACAGCTGGTGTTTTCCTAACCATTTTTTTATCTTTTATAGTCATGTTAGTTGGAACAAAAGGTCTTTATGCTGTTAATACGTTTGTTGTTCCATTAATGATAACATTCAGCATTATATTAATGCTCTTTTCAGTTCAAATGCCCAACTTCATGCAGCAATTATTATTTATCCCCCATGCTGATGATGGCTGGAAAAGTGTTATTGCTCCATTTTCATATGTGGCATTAAATCTGGGGCTATCCCAAGCAGTTTTAGTACCGATTGCAACAGAAGTTAAGGATGATTGGACGATTAAATGGGGAGGTATTCTTGGGGGAGCTGCTTTAACAATCATTTTAATTGCCAGTCATTTTACCTTAATTATGCTTCCAAATTTGGAACTATATAATATCCCCATGGCAATTGTTATGAGAAATTTAGCACCTTTCTTATATTGGATCTTTGTACTTGTTATTTATGGAGAAATTTTCACCTCCGTGATTGGAAATGTCTTTGGACTGGACCGGCAGTTGAAACAATATATGTCAATTCCGACAATGATATCTGTAACGCTTATTTTTGTCGTTTCTTACTTGATTAGTCTTGTGAACTACGGAACGCTGCTCTCCTATTTATATCCATTGTTTGGTTATATTTGTATGATTTTTTTTATATTACTTTGGTTAAAGCCACTACCAACAAGTTTAAGAAAATAAAAAAAGCAGTTGTTTAAGAGCAACTGCTTTTTAATGTAAAGGTAAGATAATAAACAACATTAGGTCAAAAATAATATGAGATACGATGACCAAAGGCATGCTTTTTTTCCACAAATACAGATATCCCCATACTAAACCAGAAATAAAGGCAGCAAGGACTAACAAAAACGAGCCAGAATAAATATGGACAGAAGCGTACAGAATCGAGGCGACCAAAATGCTGAATATTGGCGTAAACTTATTGCTCAATCTCTTTTGGATAAAACCACGCCAGAAAAGTTCTTCCCCCGGAGCTGCAACTAATAATAGTGCAAGGTATTGCCAGAATAATGTGGGCGCAAACCATTTGTATAGATTCTTAAGACTTGTCTCATACGGAAGGTGGAGAATCTTCATTCCTCGGATGCCAAGCCAAAAAACAAAATACAATAATAAACCAGTTATTGCCCCAAGAAAAATATAACGAATGAAGGATACTTCATCATCAACCTCTTCTTGAAACATGGCATAAGCGATTAATACAAGGACTGATCCAGTGAATATATACCAAAAGATCGCTTTATCATGAAATGAAAAAAATATAAGGGCGTGAGCAATAATCAAACCAATAAGAAGGCGAGGGTCTAGGAAGAATTTTTTCATTATGCGATCTCCTTTTTAGAAACATAAAAATAATATTATCAAATAAGTTTTTCAAATGGAAATCATTACATCACTTATTTTACTATTTCCTTTGATTAGAACCTAAAGAAAAGAAAAAAATAAAAAAGGAAGGGAGTGAAAGAAATGAGCAAATCTAAAAGTGAACAAGAACGAGAATGGACTGTCCGGAAACAAGATCAAAATCCACACGGAAAAGTCAAATCATTAAAGCAGTTGGCAAATGAAACTGGAAAAGGCCAATAACAATCCATTTGAGGTCAAAAAAGAAAAGGCAGCCATCATTACAAGGACTGCCTTTTCTAGCATTCTAGTATTTTAATAAGCGCTTTCTTTTATAACTTTATAGTTTTTGTGATTGACAACTGTTCGCTGATCCAATTCTAAATCACGATAATTATCCATAAATGTTAGGTCGACTATGACAGAATTTTCATTTACCTTCTCAACAATCCCTTTCAATCCACCACGGAATTCAATGATATTTCCTACTTCTGCTTTTCTCATTAAGTCTCGCTCCTTTACCTCAAAAACTATAAATAAAATCCAGTTAAATAACAGTTTGCACTACTTTATTCATTTCGTAAAGCCTTTTATTTGACAATTATGTTAATTCTTTATTACCACTATATTTATATGAAAAAAATAACAACAAAAGAATCGAAAGCGCTTTCAAATATTATTGAACATTTGCAATGTTGGCTTAATGAAAGGCAGATACGATAAAATATAATTAGGTAAAGGTGGTGTTTTGAATGACGGAAGAAATGATTAAAGAGATCTTGGATCGGCTCATGACAGGGGAACTCTCTGAGTATTATGTTACAAAAGATCAGTTTATGGAATTTCGTCAGGTGCTGGTAAAAAGAAAAGATTTTAAACATTTCCGTGGAATTGGTCAGAGGGGCGGCGATGTTTTGTATCAATATCTAAAAGAACCAAGAAGTTAATCGAATTATTGAAAGGAGCTCTCAGAAAGAGATCTCCTTTTTTTCTATGTTTTGGAAAAATTAAAATAAATTCGATGTGTATAAATATTCGAACCTCTGCAAACATTCCTTTTCTTTATCTCTCTTTTAGGGGAGGGGAAGGAGCATTTACAAAGTATTGGAAGCGCTCG
>Ga0209795_10000384_pt1 | contig 36096 bp, 34 predicted proteins | sample AgamicOrMarz_FD_187166 | JGI IMG/M metagenome (GOLD analysis project Ga0209795, IMG submission 187166) | Agave microbial communities from Guanajuato, Mexico - Or.Ma.rz (SPAdes) (version 2) | ecosystem: Host-associated > Plants > Phyllosphere > Phylloplane/Leaf | place: Guanajuato, Mexico...
ATCGAAATTGTCTGGGTGAACTGCACGTCGACATCATCGCTATAGTCCGTGTCCTTTCCGTTGAAGAAGCTGCTGAGCAGCCCAAGGTCAATGCCTGGACAGGCCTGAACGACGGTTCGCCGGCAGAACGGACCGGGCGCGGTGTTGTTCAGCAGCGCGGCGAAGTTGCCTTCCTCGATTTTTTCCTTCGACATTGTCTGGTATGCGTCCTGATGTTGCTGCTCGAAGGTCTGCCGTGCGGCAGGATCGCTCGGGTTGGCGTCGATATAGGCTTGCTGCTGGTCGTAATACTGTTTGGCTTTCTCATCGGCATCAGCCTTCAGCGATTGATACCTGTCGTACTGGTCCTTCCACTGCTTCGCGTTGGCCCTGATGTCGCTGTCCGGCGACAGGCGGAGGGTGTATTTGACGTCGACCCGGTAGCCGTTTCCCGTCTCGCCCGGAATGCCGTTCACTTTCTGGAAGTCCCTGAGTTCGAGGTATTTGCATCCGGCGAGCGTGCTTTCGACGACCTTTCTCGCGTCGCTGTCGGAGGGGCTGTTGGAGCATGCGGAGAGCGTCATGGCGGCGCCAAGCGCAACTGAAATCGCGAAGAGACGAACATTCTGTTTCATGATAATGGGATAGAAAAGATAGAGCGCTCCTGGTGGCGGACTTCCGGGGACCAGGCATTGAGACGGGTGTTTTATGAGTTACGGTGATGCCCAAGCTGGACGCTGCCACCCGCATCGACGTCGCCATGATGTCGTACGGCAAGGGCGAGCCAGGCAATCATGTTTGGCTTCATCAGGACAATGAAAGCAAGGCGGGAAAGGAGCGGCAGGCCCCTCCTTTCCTGCGCATGGCTTACTGCGGTGCGGTTGCTGCCTGCACGCCTGCAAGCAGTTGTGCGTTGAGCGCGCCCGTGAACTGATAGGTGCGTTGTGCGTAGGTCGATGGATACAGCCAGCCCATACGCAGATGACCATTGCGCAGCGCGATCGCGAGTTTCGCGCCATCGTTCAGCGGCGAGAGCAGCGGGTCTGTACCGATAGCCGACAGCGCAGTGCTCGACAGATTGAGTACGAGAACGTTGCTGTTGCGGCTGTAGACTGACCACGTACCACCCTGATTTACGGTGGCAATGCCGTTCTGGTCATACGTGCTGTAAGTGATCTTGCCATCGGCCGTGATGGTCATGCCAAAGCCACCGGCACGACCTTCCAGCGAAAGACCGACCGCCTGTTGCACCGACGTGTAGGTCGTCGCCGCATCGCCCGTGATAAGGGAGATGACACCGTCTTCAGACACTGCCGGTTGTGAGCCATCACAAACCTGACCATTGACGATCGTCGGATTGTCGCAGGCAGGTGTCCACACCGGCAGGATGACCTGGTCGGCGGTGTAGGACAGCAGACCCAGATACGCCTTGGTACCGCTGGCAAAGGTGGCCGTGGTGAGCGGCGGCAGTTGCCACAGGTTGTTGATCGCGTAGTTCGTCGGCACAGCCGTTGCCAACGTCTGACCCGACAGGTCTGCCTGACGGAACTCGTACGTATAACTGATACCGGTGGTCGCATCCGTTCCCGATAGCACCGCGCCATTGATGGTTATCGGCAGTGGAGCGCGATATGTCGACACCGGAACGAAGTTCGACCAGGAAGCGTCGCTCTTCATTTCGTACGCACCATACATCGTCTCGTACTTGCCGTTCGTGACTGGCTGCCATGTGCCCGAGGAAAGCTCCTGCTGCTGGGTCACAACGGAACCGTTGCCGACCGAGCGGACGTCCTGCACGATCGAGCTCACCGGCGTGCTGTTGTAGTTCCCGAAGTACGGCAGGTAACCGTCGAGCGCGTAGGTGGTTTGCGAAAGTACCTTCGAGGCGTCGGCACCGGCGTAGACCGGCTTTGCAGCTTGCGCCGCGATCTGGTCAGCCGTGACGTCCGTGGTGCTGTTTTCGACCATGGCGTTCGCTGCATTGCGAACCGTTGCGGGATCGGTAACCCCGTTCGTCGCGAGCGAGGTCAGCTTGTTCACGATTGCCGTTGCCGTCGACAGCGCCTTTGCGTTACCCGATGCGATGTAATCGGCGTTGGGGTCGATGCCGCCGAGCATTGCGGTCACGGCCGCCGTTGCCTGTTGCTGCGAGAGGCCCGTTTCCATCTGGGCCGTGACCAGCGTCGAGAAGGGGCTGACGTTCTGCGAACCCGTAGATGTCACGATCTGGCTGAGCGTGACGGTAGCCGGGAAGACATAGTCCGGGCGCGAGAGGTCTTTCGTATGCGGCGTGATGGTCACGAGCAGCGTCTTGCCGAGTAGGCCTCCGGTGTCCGGCAGAGCGTAGTTGCCGTTTGCATCGGTCGTGGCGGTGGGTAGCGATGCGTCACACGTGCCCTGACCGTTGTCGAAGCAGACGGTCGCGCCCACGAGGTAGCCGTCAATCGCCTTGCCGGACAACTGGGACGCGGGAGCAGTGGTGGGTCCCGACGATGAGCCGCCTGTACCGTTTCCGCTGCCGCCGCCCCCACCGCCGCAGGCGGTGAGGCTGACGGCAAAAGCTACGCCCAAGACGTGCTTGGCAAACCCCGGATCAAACTTCATTTTCATTGTTTCCACCTTGTAGATAAAAAAGGGCTGCGTCGCTCCAAGTGCTGCAGCCGGAGAAACGCCCCCTTGACGGATGAACGATCGCCTTGGACGACAGTCAGGAGGCCCCGGCGGACGGCACCGCCCCTGAAGTCCTACATGTACAACGGCAATTCGCTCAAAAAGTTGAATATCAACCACAAAAGCCCTTCATGTCAAACGGGTGATGCCCAACCATTCGGGGTGACTTGGAGGGTGCATGCCGAAATCGAAAACCGAAGATCTGGCAGTGGTGGTGGGTCGGGCGATTGCCAAACAGCGTGTTATTAGCGGTCTTACGCAGGACAAGGTGGCCGAACGGCTGGGAATCGGTCTGGAGGCAGTCTCACGGATGGAACGAGGGGTTGTGATCCCGACAGTCGTGCGCTTGTTCGAGTTGGCAGACATCTTTCAGTGTGATGCGGCCGACTTGTTGACGGAAGCCAGTAGCCGGTCGAGCGATCAGGCGAGCCACTTGAGCAGATTGTTGTCTCGGCTGTCGGCGGGCGATCGAACTCTGTTGCTCGAGGTCTTCGAGCGGCTATCGACGCGTTTAACCCGTCGGCAGGCGGAGACGGGCCGTCACTAACAATGGACCAACGCCCTGTGCAGGGATCGCTCTGGCCGGATCGGCTTCGCGGGCAATACAACAAAAACAGTCGTCGGCTCGCGTGTGATGTGCAGCCGGACCTTCCGCACGCTCGACGAAATCTACCTTGCGGCATGGAAGCGCCTGAGGCGCGCGCTCGTCGCGCCGCCAGTTTCGCCGCTCCGTCGCCACATCACCCGAAGTGACCGATGAGGAGTAGACGGGTGCGTCGCGAATTGCGATTAGCGCATTAGCTGCATCCGATGAATGAGGGCGCAACCGGCGATAGGTATGGCCCGGTGTGCCATGTGGGCGTGAGACGGCGGCTCCTGTCAATAATCGCCCGGCAACAAGATCGTCGTGACCGAGCGATCGGCCTCGGTGATGATCCAGACCCTGCCGCCGCCCGGTATCACATAGCTCGACAGCAGGCGTCTGTGGATTAGCCGGGCCAGCTCGTTGCTGGGGATGTCGGCAGCGTCTAGCTCACCCCAATCCCCGTGCAGATGCCGTGCAAGCAGGGCGGTCGGCGAAACCCCGATCTGTTCCAGCGCGGACTGTGCGGCCAGGGTAAGGACCGGTTGGCCCATCCGGAAACGCGGGCGGCGGCTCATGCCTGTCTCCCGGCCCGATAGTTGATCATCGGCCATTGCGGGTAACAGTAAAGAACAGACGCGTGTGGGCGCTCCGGATCATTGCGGCATACCAGCTGCCCGATCAGTTCAATGGTGGTGTGCGAGCGATCCCATTCGGTGGCGACGATGACGCGTGCGCCGTCCGGCAGCCGGTATACCGACAGCAGGCGCAGGCCCGCTGCGACCGACAGATCGTTCTGCACCTTGTCGTCGTCGGACACGATGCCCCAGTCGCCGGCGATGTGCCGTAGCATGACGCTGATGACTGGGACGTGATTGGCGCGCAGCTTTTCCAGGGCTTCGGGCGTGACCAGCAGCCGGCCCGGACGAAACAGAGGTTTGAGACGGGTGGTGTTGTTCATGGATGGCTCCAGAATCAGGACGAGCACGGGCCTCCGGCGGAACCGGATGCGTGATCGCAGGATGTGAAGGAAGTGAGACCGGGCGCAGGACGCGCCCGGGTTATGCCGTCGGCTCGATGACCAGCTTGCGCAGCGCGGCGGCTTTCGCCTGCGAGCAGCCGAGGTGCTGGCGGATGCTCGCGACGGTTGGACGCAGGAGACCGGCCTCGATGTCGCGTCGCAGCTTCGTGACTTCGGATTCGGGTTTGGTCATGACAGGGCCAGGCGGCGCGTCAGCCGTAGTCACATCGGGCACATCCGCCGTGACTGCGGGTAGCATGTCGCGACGATTTGTGACGGGCGGTGTGTCCTGCGGTAGCAGCGCGATCCACCACAGCAGGCACGCCATGCCTTCGAGAACAGCGGCGAAAGCGAGACCCGTGACTAGTTCGAGCCGGGCATCCGCGACGCCCCGTAGCGCAGCAAGTCGTGCCGTGACCGGGTCGTCGCGGGCAGCGTCACGATGCGACGCGTTACTGTCTTCGATGACCTGATACCGATGCACGTCGGCGACTTCGGCGTTCAGCGCATCGAGCCGGGCAGCCAGCGAGGTACGCTGTACCTGCAGCGTCGGACAGCTACGGATGCAGTGCCGCGCATCGGCGACCGCAAGGTCGGCTAAAACCGACGCCCGGTCCGCCATCACAGCGATCAGTGTCCGGTGAGCCGGAACGCTGACGGCCGACATGGCCGATACCCGGACTTCGCCCGCATGCGATTGCGACAGCAGGAAGAACGTCGCGTGTCCCCACGATGCGGCAGCCATGCAGCCGAGCCACAGCAGCGTACCGATACAGCGCACCGCGAGCGGCGCACACCTGCATAGCGCGGGCAGCAGATGAGCGCCGCCGATCAGCACGACGCTCACCGCGACCCACACCAGCCGCTCCGACAGCCATCCGCCACGTTGCCAGCCGGCAATGACCGACATGCAGACGGCAGTGGCGGTTGCCGCGACCGCCAGAGCGCGTACCGGACGGTGGCTCATGCGGCCTTCCCTCCGAGCTGTGCGGCGCGCTGATCCAGCCGGTCTTTCAGGTTGGATGCCGTGGGCGTTCCTTCAGCGCCGGCGCAGGCGTTACTGTCGCCGTGACCATGATCGTCACCGGACGGGGACGGATAGAACTCGTCCGTGACTGCGGCGCCGTCCTCGATACTGTCCTCGAACGCACCGTTACTGAAGCCGGCCCGCGCGGCGGTGTCGAGCGCAGCCTGATCGAACCCGGCGGCGCGACGTCGCGCATCCAGTTCGCGGGCATCGGTGATTGCCGCTTCGAGCGAGCTGCCCGCGCGCACGCCCAGATCCACGTAATAGATCGCCGAGCGATAGCTCTGCGTGGTGGACTTGCCGCGCAGCTTCAGTTCCAGCGGCAGACAGGCGAGCAGGTTGCCCGATACCGCGGCGAAGTAATGCAGGCGTGCGGCGAGCGTGCGAATCGAGTTGTACGAGGTAGTACGGAAAATAAACGAGCCCATCTCGTCTTCGTCGCCGATCAGTACGTTGAGCCGGCCGTAGGGCTTGCAAGCGCCGCCCTGGCCGAATGCGCAGCAGTCCGGCGACCGGCACGGCAGTTCCTCGATACCGGCGTCACCCGCGCGGCGACAGGTCTCACCGTTGCCTACGCAGACGGGCCGCCCCGTCTCGCGGTCGAAACATGAATACTCGGCGCGCAGGTTCAGGTCCGGATCATTGAAAAGGAATCGGACGGGGATGGCGCGAAGCTTGCCGGTAGTCGCTTTGCGCAGCGACTCGTTCAGCGGATGCAGCAGCCAGCCGTCGCGGTTCTGGATCTGCGTCGTGACCGTGAACTGGTCGTCCTTAGAGGGCAGGCGCCTGCCGTCCTTTTCGACGACACGACCGATGGAAATCCGCCCGATGACGGGCGGAGTAATGCTCAGGCCTTTTAGCATGGACTTCTCCGATATACGTAAGACAGATGGAAATGAAGCGGAAGGGGCAGACGCAGGATCGGCAGGGGTTCAGGTGTTCATGAGAAACCGGCGCGAACCCGGTTTCGTGATGGCGTACTGCGTGGCAAGCTCAGGGTGGTCGGTCAGTAGCCGTTGCAGATCGATACCGGAACTGTCCCGGCTGCGTCTGAACGACACCGAACCCGTCTCGAACTCGGCCCGGTCGGCCTCGCCCATCGCCTGCTGGATGGTCTGCTTCAGTTTCGATTCCACGGTCTGGCGGCTCTCGATCTCGGCGCGCACGGCGACCAGATCGGCGAACGTGGACGAGAGTGAGCGGTCATCCGAGAAATCGACCGTGCCGCCCGCGCCAGGATACAGGCAGCGCAGTGCGCGATCCGCCGAGTCGGAGCCATCGGCGGGCGGTGGCGTATCGGTTCCAACGTAGCGCCAGAATGCCGCTTCAAGTTCGATCAGCCGTGCGATCAGTGCGTCGTCGCGCATCACCCGATGCACTTCAAGCTTCTGGCCGCAGAGCAGTACAGCTACATCGGCCGCCTCGCCGCCAGTCACCGCGAGCTGGTGCTGTACCTGCAATTGCACGTACTCGGGTACACCGTCGCGCCACAGACGCGCGCCGAACTCGCCCGCCGTCTTGCATTCGAGCAGTTGCACGTCGCGGTTGCCCACGACTTCACGATCGATATTGGCGAGCATGAACGGAATCTGCGGATGCTGGAGCACGGCATTGACGCGTCGGACACGGTTGCCGGTCTGCTTCGTGTAGGACGCAGCCACGATGGGCTCGAGCAGCGTGCCCCAGTACACGGGTTCGGCGGTATTATCGGGATCGGGCTTCGGCAGGGCCGCATCGCGCCCGGTCTTGATCAGCCATAGTTCGAGCGGACTCATGTACGGCGAGAGTCCCACGGCAGCCGCCGCGTCGGAGCCGCCGATCCCGTTTTTTCTTACCGACAACCAGTCTTCGCGTGAGAGCGATTTCGTTTCGACGAGCCGTAGGGCGGCCCGGGGCCGACCGCGCCCGGCCGATTCAGACAAAGCCATTTTCAACCTCCAGAAAGCAGAAGGCCCGGCGGGAAAATCCCGGCCGGGCCATATAACGTCATGGACATGAGTTCAGGCAACCAGCTTCATCGCCTCGTCCCACGCGCGCTGCTTGATCGCGGCACCGGCGCCGAACCACGCGGCGTCGCGCCGGTTGTCGTCGCTACGCGCGCGGCGGTGATGGTCCACGTATTCGGTGATCGAATTCACCAGACCCCACGCCGTGCTGGAGGCTGAAGCCAACGTGGCGCCCTTGCCGCGACCGGCATACAGGGACTGCACGGCTCGGACCGCGCTGTCGTTGGTGGTCGGCATAGGGACGCCGGCGCTGGCCGGATACGTCAGCACCCGGTGGAAGAACGCCTCGGCCGCCGCGTCGTTCACCTTGCGATCTGCCAGGGCTTTCATGCGCACCATGAAGCCGTCCCACGACGAAATCGCGATGCCGAGTTGACGCTTGACGGCTTGAGCGTCGAATTGGGAGCGGTGCGGGACCTTCACCGCGCCAACTGAATCGCCAAGGGCAATCTGGAGCGTGTTGTTGCACACGACGCGAACGGAGGTGAACTGGGCGGTAGTCGCGAGCGTGCCATCGCAGGCAGTGGCGAGCAGCAGATAGCCGTTTACCTCGTCGCGTCCCTTGAGTGAGACGGACTGGCCGGTACGGGCGAGCGCCCACAGCTTCCTGCCGTCCTTCAGTACGCCGGCCGTCTCCAGCTCGAAGCCGCCGACTTCCGTGAGGTCGCGATAGAACTCCAGGATCTCGCGCGGCTGCACGACCTGATAGCGCGACGACACGACGGACAGCGGAGCTTTTGTATCCGAGCGGTACAGCACGCGCTGTTCGGGAAACGCGTGGATCGAGCCGAGGCCGGAACCGGCCTGTCCGGCGACAAAACGAACGTCCGCTGACTCGATCGTCCAGTCCATGCCGGCCTGCTTCTGCCAGGTCTCGATCGGCTGTTTCGGGGAAAGCTGATTGCCAAGACCATGCCACGGGGTGTCGCCTACGTAGGCCATCGATTGAACCAGATGCATATAGAACCTCCAGAAAAGTGCATAAAGCCCGGCGCAGGGCCGGGCATCAGGGGGAACAACAGGGGAAGATCGGGGAAGGAGACAATCGAAGCCGGATTAGTCCGGATCGATCGAGAAGGTGTGTCCGCACGCCCGGCAGCGCCAGTTGTCGAGCACTTTCCGGTCAATGGTTTCGCCAAGTGCTGCACCGGTCGCACAACCGGCAGCCGCGCCGGCCAGGCCCGCGATGATGGCGCCAGCGATGCTGCCGCATAGCACGCCGAAGGGGCCGCCTAGCGTGCCAGCGGCCGCACCCAACTCGGCACCGGATAGCGCCGCGGCGCTCGCGCTCATGCCGCCCGCAGTCGCGCCGACCGCGCCGCCGATGCGGCGCGCAATGTGGCGCGGCTCCGTGCGGAGCGATTCGCAGGCCGGACAGGCGTAGATCACCTTGCCCGTATCCGGGCGGTAGCGGGGCAATTCGTGGTCGAAAGCGGGCGGTGTCTGTTCTGGCTCGCGCTCGTGCAGATGCAATTGTTCCGCCAGCCACTCGCCTTGGTCATCCTCGTTGAATGGCAGGTAGGGTGGGCGGCGATCAGACATGACAGGCCGTTGCCTTTCGCCGAACGTGACTGGCGTAGCAACCGACGCACATCGTCCACAGCGCGCCGAGCGCGAAGCAGATCGCATAGGCGACCAGATATTCGAGGGGTGGGGTGGGAAGCATCACCGGACTCCTGAGGCGGGTTCGCCGTGCGCAATCGCAGCGGCGGAGCGGCAGACTGCTGCTGTGCTCAGGCGGGTGATATAGGTTTATTTTTCTTTTGGATCGGGGCTGGTATGCAGCGTACATCCTTCGTCTCGGTCCGGACCCGGAACGACCTACCGACTCACCGCTCTGACATGGCCGATTTCTTCGGACCGGTTCAGGCTTGGTGAACTGCCTCGGCTCTTCAGTTGAACGATACCGCTGCACAAACTCGTTCGGAGTGAGGTGGTCCAGCACCGTGTGTGGTCGAATGCATTGTGACGACGCTGCCACTGGTCAATAATGACTTCGGTTTTGACCCGCGCCCGAATATTTCTGCGCGCTGCACTTGGCATGGTTGAGCGAGTCGGCGACGTTCTTTCGCCGCAAGTAGCGAGATTGGTTCGCACGCCAGGTTCATCCTGTACATGACGGATGCGGCGCAGAGTCAGAGCGATGTCGACAAGATGCGCGAGGCTTCGAAGAACAGCAAGGGGCCGGGCAATTTCCGAAAACCTTTTCATGTACGCACCGGCCGGCAAGAAAGACGGTATCCAGCTCATTCCCGTTTCAGAGGTCACGGCGAAAGAGGAGTTCTTCAATATCAAGAATGTCACGCGCGACGCGCGACGACTTGCTCGCGGCGCGTCGCATCTCGCCGCAGCTCATGGCGATCTGTTCGGTGCGAATGAAACCGCGCCCCTGCAGCGGCGCTCATGCAGCTCAACGATTGGCTCGGCGACGAGGTTGTTGGCTTTTCGCCGTACACCATCGGCACGGAACCCGTTGAACTGACAGAGGCGCGCCATTCCGCCTATTAGGCGGGTAACGGTGGCCCCTTTGGGTCCTTGCCAAGGTGCGGGACCGTGCCTGGTTATGGTTGCTGGTCTGGCCCCAAGACATGGTGCGACGCCGGAAACGAAAAGGTCGCGAAGTAGTTCTGAACGTCTCGGACGATGAGCGCTTGCGTTTCCTCCCGTACCTTGCATCTCTCGGCCCATGCTCGCCCCGGGTGCAAGACGTCCCATCGCGGCCGCAACCCGTTGTATCGGCCGCTGCCGGGATCGTGATTTCCGAAGCCATCGATCAAAGCGTTCCAGAGCGGCGCAAACTTAGCGATTAGCAGGGACTCGCCGAGCGGAATCCAGATGTCGTCCACCACGAGGAAACGGCAGAAGAAATCCTTGATGTCCAAATTGGTAGCAAGCTGAACACTTTCAGCATGCTCGCGCAGCCGGTCGTAAAGCGCTTTGCTTCGGATCTCTCCAACACCGCCGCCCTTGCGAGCGCCTTTCGGTACGGCTTTTCCAACGTAAATCGGCGCCTGAAAAGCCCCATTCCTATTACGCTCGGCCAAAGGAGCATAAGGCTCGAAGTCGCCGACGTAATAGATGGCATAGATGCCAACGCCGATGAATTGCGTCAATTCGCCAAGGGGCCTTGGCTTTTGCTCGAGCATCGCCTCGGCGACACTCGCGCCTAGATTCTTTTTGTCCAGCGGGTTGAAGGGGATGATGTTTCCCGTCGAATCCGTCATGCCGCCCCTCGCGCGACTACGCGCTGCCGCGCCAATTGCTCAAGTTGAACGGTCGCCAGTCGCTCAGCGACGCTGCGGGCCACGACATGGCCAAGCGCGACGGGGACGGCGTTGCCGAGCTGGCGCATGGTTTCCGTCCACGAACCGTGGAATTTGAAGCCATCGGGGAAGGTTTGCACACGCGCCGACTCGCGAATTGAGAAGTATCGGACGGACCCGTCTATATTGACCAGCATGTTCTCGCCGCCCGGCACGCCGTGGTCGCCGGCTTTTAGGGTCTTGCCCGGCAGATCGAGCGGGCTGCCTGTGTGACCAGGATAAACACGTGCTCCCGGCTGAAAGCGATGGTCTTCATATTGACTTGCCGTCCGGGCGAGGGGGCTCGGCAAGCCCGCGATCGCGTCGCGGACGGTTCGCCAAGGTAGTTCGTCCGCAAGCGGGAGCGAACTTGCGATGCGTCGGACGCGGCCCTCCAGCGATGCCGTCATCGTCGGTCGTGAGCGACGCGCTATTTGATGGCGTTCCCAATATTCGCCCGTTACCCACTGGTCGCGCAGCAGACAGTCGTAGCTATGCGTCGGGCGGGGGAAGCTCCAATCCACATTAAGGTCGGAACGGAAGCCAACGATGAACACGCGCTCACGCTTTTGCGGAACGCCATAATCGGCGGCGTTCACTAGCGTGGGTACCACGTTATAGGTCAGCTTCTTACCCTTCTGGCGGCCGCTCGTACGCTCAGCTTGCAGGCGCAGCAGATGGTCGAACCATTCCTCGTTGCGGCGCGCCGAAACCTCGGGAAACTCCAGCTGCAACAGGATGTACTGGTAGTAGTTGGCGAATGTGGAGCGTGTGAGGCCCTTGACGTTTTCCACGATGAAGGCTTTCGGGCGCAGCTTGCGTACGATATCCACCGTCGCTGGAAACATATCCCGCGTGTCGTCGTGCGCCTGATGCTTGCCGCCCATCGAGAACGGTTGGCAAGGCGGCCCGCCGGCCAATAGGTCGATTTCTTCGCCTTCGAGGCTCGACCAATCAAACTTGCGCACGTCGCCCTCATGAAGCGGCCAATCTGCCACTAGCGGAAAGCCGCGTCGTTGGTTCTCACGGATCGTGTCGCAAGCCCAGCGGTCCCACTCGACTACTGCCAGGGGCTTGAAGCCGGCGAGGCTGACACCCATCGCGAGGCCACCCGCGCCTGCGTATAGCTCAACTGCCTTCATTATTGTTCCCCGTGTCGTCTAAGAAGGCCCTGACGCGGGGGGCCAAGGCCGCCTCATTCTTCACTTCACATTCCCAAATGATCAAAATTTTCCAGCCGAGCTCGGTCACTCTGCGCTCGACCTCCTTGTCTCTCTCTGCGTTCGCCTCGAGTTTGGGCCGCCAAAAGTCTAGCCGCGATTTCGGTAGGCGAGCCAAACGGCAACCCTCGTGCCGGTGCCAGAAACACCCGTGAACGAATATTACCTTGCGCCTTCCCGTGAACACCAGGTCGGGACGCCCCGGCAGCCCCTTTCCGTGGAGCCGGTAACGGTAGCCCATGCGATGGATTAGGCTCCGAACGATCAGTTCCGGCTTCGTGTTCTTGCCTTTGATGCGCGACATGCGCTCGCTGCGCTGGGCAGGAGTAAGACTGTCCACGAGGGGCCTCCGCGCTCAAATGGCGGGGCGATTGTAACGCCGTGAAGGCCTGAACGGGCAGCCCGAGAATGAGCGCGCTCGGGGGCGCTCCCTGCCATGAGCGAGGCTGGTCGACTGGCGTGCCCCGCACCGCACGCACGCGGCTGTGTGTGTGGGTTGATCGCGGCGTTGAAGCCCGGCGATGCGCGCCGGTCGGACTGTTTGCTTCGCAGTCCCCCCGCGCCTGCGAGTCCTTCTTCACGGGTCGCTTCTAATGCATGCGGCGAAATTGCTCGATCGGGCGCACGGTCCGTTCGCGCAGCAGGGGAGAGCGTACTTTGAAGCAGCACGGCGTGTTGCAGATTGATGCACGTCGACCGACTTTAGAGCCGACTCGCTTGAACCAACGGCCATTCGGTAAAAGGTTCGCCGAGGCGATATTGCCGCAACATAAATTGCCGGAACTATTTGCCATTTAGTGTCATATTTGCCGGGCGGCGACCTAGCCGTGTACATATCTGAGATGAGAGGGCCATATGGCAACGAGTTCGGTTAGCAAAACTGCAACAAAGACAGATGCAAAGGCGGAGGTCGCACCGCGTGCGCGCCTACACAAATTGGTGATAGCCAACTTCCGAGCCATCGGAAAGATGCCGGTCACCATCGAGCTGGACGACATCGTGGTGTTGGTGGGGCCGAACAACGCAGGCAAAAGCTCCGTCCTTCGCGCCTACGAGGTTGTTATGCAAGCGGGAAAGCTCAATGAGCTAACCATCGAGGATTTTCCCAATGCTAGGGTTCCGTCTGCGGAGGACTCAGACCTATATCCAACAATCGAGCTAGAAACAGTTCTTTATGAAAACAGCACTCCACCGGCAAAGCACTGGATCGACGTCAAGGAAAACGGGGATCGGCATGTTCGAGAACGCTGGATTTGGAAAGATATTGGAAAGCCGGAAAAGCGCGGGTTCAATGTTGAAAGTGGGCAATGGGATGAAAATCACGGACCGTGGGGCGTTGCTTCGGTCGCTCAAGTTAATAGGCCGGAAACACATCGAATAGAGGCATTCGACGATCCGCAAAAACAAGCAGAGGCAATAATTGCGCTACTGCAAGAAGCGATAAAGGAGAAAGTAAAAGAGGTTAGTGCTAAGAAGGGTGAAGGCGAGGCAGAGAAGAGTCATTATGAACTTCTTCTAGATTCCGTCGCTGTGTTGCAAAAGCAGGTCGCGGAAGACGCTGTTGCTGCAATCAAGGATGTTAGAGAGAGTCTTAACCAATCAATATCGGACGTCTTCCCTGGTTACTCAATCACTCTTGACGCACGCCCGGAAGATGATTTGGAAAAAGTCGTGTCTTTCTTTAAGTCATTGCCAGTGCTCCGGATGGGTCCTGATGACGGTCACCAATCTACGTTAGAGCGACAGGGAAGTGGTGCGCGTCGAACACTGCTTTGGACAGCGCTTCGTATTTTGGCAGAACATAAGCGAGTCAAGGACAAGTCCGAAGCGACGGAGCGGCCGCACGTTTTACTGCTCGATGAGCCTGAGATGTGCCTGCATCCGAGTGCCATACGGGACGCATGTAACGTTCTTTACTCGTTGCCAAAAACCGGAAAATGGCAGGTCATGGTAACGACGCATTCGCCTGTATTTATCGATTTGTCCCGAGACAATACGTCAATTGTTCGCGTTGAACGGGCAGTCGGGGGAGAGGTATCGGGAACAACGATTTTCCGCCCAGCGAAAGCGAAGCTAACCGAAGACGATAAGGAGCATTTAAAGCTTCTTAATGTGTACGATCCTTACGTGGCGGAGTTTTTCTTTGGTGGTAGAACGATTATCGTAGAAGGCGATACCGAACATTCCGCGTTTCGTGAAATTATAAACTCCGACAAGAAGATGTTTGGCGATGTGCATGTGGTCAGGGCAAGAGGGAAATACACAATTGTTGCCCTGTGCAAGATCCTTAATCATTTTGGTAGCCCATATTCGGTCTTGCACGACGCGGATTCAAAAACTATAACGACGAAAAAAGGCGAAGTGCAAGCCAATCCGGCATGGAAGGCGAACGAGCAAATCTTAGAGGTGGTGTCGAACGCGCCTCATAAGAGCGCCACGCTCGTCGCTTCGTTGCCCAATTTCGAGCAGGCAATGTTCGGGGAGCCGGCGAAAGGCGAAAAGCCATACGGTGCTTGGGAGAAGGTAAGAAAGAGCGCCGAGGCGAGAAAAAAGGTGACGGAGTTGCTGTGCTTTTTGTTAAACAGCGGCGCTGCGCTTCCCTCTGGGGCGTTGTGTTGGTCCGACATTGGCGAGTTGGAAAAGGCGGTTGGGGCCCAACAGGCCTAGGGCGGCGGGTGACGCTAGTCTCATCGGGCACGCTACGGCCCGGTGCTCACAGGCGGCGACCGTGGACGCCGGGCTCAGTCTTGCGTAGCGGCAGCTACGCTCAGGTCAATTCCGGATGTGCAGCTAAATTGCAGCTGTGACAGTTCGATTTGTGCTGGATCTGCCTTGGGTCGCCTTGACTTTGCGCTTTGCGAGTTGCGTAAGGCATTGATTTCAAAAGTGTTGATATGTGCTGACAAAACTCCGAAGGCAGAGGTCGCCGGTGTTCCGTTTCTCTCAAGGGTCGTCGCGACTCTGAGAGCCCCTTCTGAGCAGTGCTCTCGGGCGGGGGACAGTAGCGCAAGTCACGGGCGGTCGGTATTAACTGTCGCGCCGCGAGACCGGCCTCTTACAACCGAGGCGCACATGTAGCGAGCTGACGTGGCCGCTAAGCCGAGAGCGCAATCCGTCGGAGGGCTGAGGATCGCTCTAGCTATGGGGAACGCGGAGGAGGGGCGGGCATAAATCGTTGACGTCAACACGCGCTGACGCATGCCGGTTGACATGGATTGATGTTGACCCAAAATGCCTACACCATGCCTACACGGAACCCAGAAAGCAAAAAGCCCAGCCGTGCAGGCTGGGCTAAGTGCTTGAATTTCGTGGTGGGGCGTGAGTGACTCGAACACTCGACCTACGGATTAAGAGCGAGCCGATGCATTTAGATTGGTTCCCGGTCTATTCGAGCACCACAGCTTGTTTGCTGTCGACCTTGCTTGTTGTTCGGACGGGGTTTAAAGGATGCCGATTGCGTCCAACTTCGCCCGCATCCGGTCATGTCGGAGATGTCCATAGTGTTTGTCGATCATTTCGGTTGACGTACCCGCCATACGCGCAACTTCAAAGCTGTCGATGCCGTTCGCGATCATCTCACTGATTGCCGTGTGTCGAAGCGAGTACATAACGATCGTGGGCGGAAGCTTGGCCGCCTTGGCCGCTTCCTTGATCGGCTTTTTCCAAGAATCTTTGTTCCAGCGTTGACCATACTCAGTTGTGAAAATTGCAGCGTCGGCGATCTTGTCCTTGGTTTGTTCTTTGAAGAACTTGATGGCAGACGACGAAAGGGACACGATTCGATAGCCGGTTTTGCCGTCAAGGGCGAGGGTTCCTTGTTGGCGGTCGAAGTGTTTGACGCTTGCTTTGGCAAGTTCTCCAGGCCGAGCTGCGGTAAAGAGCATCGCCTTCACTAACTGCCGAATGTCCTCGGTGCATGCGGCGACGAAGGCAAGGCGTTGCTCGCTTGGCAGGAACGATTGGCGCCTGCGGCCGACGTCTTTGAATTTTGAAACCGTTTTCCAGCCGGCATCCGTCGCAACCAGCCGGTCGTGCAGCGCGAGATTCAGGGCCGCTTTCAATGAGGCAAGGTTGCGGTTTGCACTGTCTTTGGCACGGCGCAAATCGTCTTCGTCTTCGGCTCCTTCTTCGATCGACTCGATTTGGTTCGCCAGCCAATCTTTCAGATGCGAGGTACGCAGTTTGGAAAGGTCGATTTTCGCGATTTTGTCGTCGTAGACGAGCCGTTTGAACCGCCCTTCAGCGTCTGCCTTGCTCGCTGAACCTTTATGAAGTCCGAGATGCTTGACGTAGTGATCGCAGGCATCCTTGACGGTCGTACTTTTGGACGAGACCCCGGCGTCTAGCGACGTAGCCCATTCTAGGGTGGCCTTCACCGCGTCGTCGTAATTCGCGAAGATTCCCAGTGCCCGGTATTCCTGTTTTCCGGTCTCGGCCCGGCGGCGGGCAATCCAAGTTCCTTCGCCTTCGGCTAACTTTCGAAATCCTACGTAGAGGCCGGACTGGACTCGCGCGAAGTAAGGTTCGCGTCGCGGGGCGAGCTTGTCGCGAGCGGTTTTCGTGGTGATGGACGATGTCATGATTTTCGTACGGAAACTGTACGGAAATTCTAGGCTGGATGGGCTTGGACATCAATGGATTATTTTTATATAAAAATCAAAAGGTTTATGTCTTTTTGTTGGACTTCGGTGGATGTTCGTGGACTTGGTTTCCGGCCCTCCGAAGGCAGGGGTTGCTGGTTCGATCCCAGCCGGGCGCGCCAATAACATTGGCTCAGAATCAAGGGTTTAGGCAAACAACGCCTAAGCCCTTTTTTATTTCCCGCGCCCTCAATGCCGCGCCATTCGGCGCCTCATCCCCAGGCTTGTCCGCTGCGCTCACTCCCGCTAGAATCCCCCGGTCACTGGGGAGTAGCCTTCCTTCACGCATCGCATGAAGGAGAGCGCGTCAACATACTTGACCTGACGGTTCATGGCGCGTTCGACCGGGTCGGTTTGGCGAGACCATTGGCGCACTGCTTCGTTCTGGTCGGACGGGTGGCGGTGCGTCATTGGTTCGTCTAACGTCCGACCGCGGAGCCGCTGTGAAATCACGTTGTCCCCTACCCAATTTCCTCCTGCACCATGCGCCGCGCCGCGCGTTTCCCGTCGACGGGAGCCGTGCATGACCGGTCTTATCATCGAACTGGCCGTCATGCTGGTCGTCATTCTGGTGGCGGCCGAGCTCTTCACCAACGCGCTCGAACATCTCGGCGAGCGCCTCAAAATCTCGGAAGGCGTCACCGGCTCGCTGTTTGCGGCGGTCGGCACTGCGTTGCCGGAGACCTTGGTGCCGCTGATCGCAATCATCGGCGGCACGGCTGATCATGCCGTCAATGAGGAAATCGGTGTCGGCGCAATCCTCGGCGCGCCGCTGATGCTTTCCACGCTGTCCACCTTCCTCATGACGCTCGCGGTTCTGCGTTCACGCGGCATCGGCGGACGCGTCGCACCCGAACGCTCGGGCTTCACGCGTGACCTCAACTATTTTCTTTTCGCGTTCCTGCTGGCGGCCGCGGCCATGTATGTGCCGCACGAGCAAAGAATCGTCCGCGCGCTGTTCAGCATTGCACTCGTGGGCGTCTACGTCGCTTATGTGGTGGCGACTTTCCGCGCGTCGAACAGTCTCGTGGATGCCGGTCACGGCACGGAGGCGCCGGGCAAGATGATGCTCGCGCGCCTCGGCGTGTCGACGAACCTGGCGACGATCGGCGTCCAGCTCGTGCTCGCGGTCGCCTTGCTGGTGTGGGGCGCCGAAGGTTTCATCCACGGCGTTCGGGGCGTGTCCGAGGCGTTCGGCGTCTCGCCGCTGCTGCTCTCCCTGCTGATCATCCCGATCGCCACCGAACTGCCGGAGAAGGTGAACAGCATCCTGTGGATTCGCCGCGGCAAGGACACGCTGGCGTTCGGCAACATCACCGGTGCAATGGTGTTTCAGGGCACGTTGCTGCCGGCGATCGGCATCCTTCTGACGCCGTGGACGCCGCGAATCGAGGTTGTCACGGGCATCGTCATCACGCTAGCCGCGGCGGCGTGGCTGCGGATCAACGCGCGCGAGCGCGGCGCGCCGGTGTGGGCGCTGCTCGTGTGCGGTGCGCTTTATGTGGCTTATCTGGCGATTACGCTGAGCCGCTAGGCGTTGCGCAGGCGCATGTCTCACGTAGCCCGGCAGATTCCCGCGGCGCTGTAGGCGCTTCGGGCACCTCGCCGGGTGTTTTGCACAATGCGGTACGGTCCGCACGGTCTGCGCCGCAGCGTGCGACCAGGAGGGCCACTATAGCTGTCGGCTGTCTCACACAGCCCGGGCGGGCCGCTGCGCGCAGCCCGCCAAGCCCACGCAGCCTTGAACTTACGCAACCCTCGGCGCGCCCGCGCCGAGCCGCCGAGCACCCCCCGCCCAACCCTCCTGCCCCCCGCCTCACGCGTCCCGCAATGCATCGATTTAAAGGCTTTTCCAGTGCTAACTCTTGGAATCGCGAACGAGGGTGCAACGGCATAATTTCGACCATGTTCCATTGGCCTCGGTGCCCATCTGTCAGGTGTTGAGCGGCTCGCCGCATCAACCGCCATACGGGCCGAGACGCCGGCATTCATGTTCGGGTGATTCAAAATCGTGACTCTGAGACTTTTCGTGTACGGCGCCGGCGGCTTCGGCAAAGAAGTGATGGACGTCGCGCGCCGCCAGAACGCGGTGAGCCGGCGCTGGGACCAGATCTGCTTCGTCGACGACATCCGCGAAGAGCGCACGTTCTACGGCACCCAGGTATTGCGCTTCAACGACGCGGAAGTCGCCGGACATCTCGACCAGGCCGAGTTCGTGATCGCCGTGGGCGAGCCGGCAGGCCGCGAAAAGCTCGTCAATAAGCTGCGCGAAGCCGGTGCCCGCCTGGGCCAGGTGATCGACGTCAGCTCGCTCGTCGCCGACACCGCATCGCTCGGCGAAGGCCTCGTGGTCACGCCGCTGTGCTCCATTTCCAGCGACGCGCAACTTGGCCGCAATGTTTGCGTGAACACCATGTCGATCGTCGGCCATGACGTACACGTCGGCGAAAACACCGTCGTCTCGTCGATGGTCAACATCGGCGGCGCGTGCGTGATCGGCGCGAACAGCTACCTCGGCATGGGCGCGTTGATCAAGGAGGGCGTGCGCATCGGCTCGAATTCAATCGTCGGCATGGGATCGGTCGTGTACTCCGACATTCCCGACGACGTGATCGCCCTGGGCAACCCCGCGCGCGTTGCCCGTCCTAATACCGACCGCAAGGTCTTCAAGTGAGATTGGCAATAAATGACGAACAGAGATAAATACGATCAGGTGTTCATGGACAGCTTCGCCGTTCCGCGCGACGCGCTGAACGAAGCTTTCGTCTATCAATGCGTGCCGGCGTGGGACTCGGTCGGCCACATGGGCATGATCGCGGCGCTCGAGGACACCTTCGGCATCATGATGGAGACCGACGACATCATCGAATTCGGCTCGTACACCATCGGCGTCGACAAGCTCAAGAAGTACGGCGTAGAGCTATGAACTCCGGGTTCGTTAGCCGGCAATATCCTGAACGCGCAGCGCTCATTACGGAGAGCGGTGTCACGCTCACGTATGCCGAACTGCATCAGGCCGTTGACCGGCTCGCGACCGCGTTGCCTGCAAGGCAACTGCTTTTTATCGTCGGCGGCAACGATCTGCCGACGGTGCTGTGCTATCTCGCGTCGCTCGCGAGCGGCACTGTGCCGCTCCTGTTGAGCAGCGGGCTCGATCAGGTGCAGTTGAATCGCCTGATCGACACATACGATCCGGCGTACATTTTCTCTTCGACCGGTGCGGAATACGGCACGCTGGTTCATCAGGAAGGCGCCTACGGTTTGTATCGCCGCGCCGATTCGGCACGCGTCGACCTTCACCCCGACCTCGCGTTGCTGATGACGACGTCGGGCTCCACCGGCTCGCCCAAGCTCGTGCGTCTGAGCGCCGCAAATTTGCGTGCGAATGCGGCGTCGATTGCCGAGTATCTGCACATCACGCACGAAGAGCGGGCGATCACGTCGTTGCCGTTCAACTACTCGTACGGTCTGTCGGTCATCAACAGCCATTTGCTGGCGGGCGCGTCGCTCGCCGTATCGGACCGCTCGCTGATGGACGCCGCGTTCTGGCGGCAGATCAACGACCACGGGGTGACGAGTTTCGCGGGCGTGCCTTATAGCTACGACATTTTGCTGAAGCTGCGTCTGGCGCGAATCAACATGCCGTCGGTACGAACATTGACGCAGGCGGGCGGTCGCATGGACGCGGCGAAGCTTCGCCAGGTCAGCGAAATCTGCCGCGCGAAGGGCATTCGCTTCTTTTCGATGTACGGTCAAACGGAAGCGACCGCGCGCATCGCCTATCTGAACCCGGAAGAAATCGAGCACAAGGCAGGCAGCATCGGCCGCGCGATTCCGGGTGGCCGCCTGTGGCTCGAGAGCGACGACGGACGCACGATCGCTGAGCCCGGCGAAGTGGGCGAACTCGTCTACGCGGGCGGTAATGTGTCGATGGGCTATGCGCAAAAGGCCGCCGATCTCGCATTAGGCGATCTGAACGGCGGCACGCTGCGCACCGGCGATCTCGCGCGGATCGACGAAGACGGCTGTTTCTTCATCGAAGGGCGCCGTCATCGCTTCCTGAAAATATTGGGCCTGCGAATCTCGCTCGATGCGGTCGAGCAGATCGCCGCCGACAAAGGCTTCGCCTGCGCCGCAAAGGGTACCGACGAGCAACTGGTCATTCACGTAGTGGACAAGCCTGATTTCGTCGCAGACGAATTCAGGACCGCCATGGCGAAGTCGCTTGGACTTCATCCTTCAGTCGTCGCCGTGAGCCGCTTGCCGGAACTGCCGCGCCTACCCACAGGAAAGGTTGACTATCAATGTCTGACCCAATTGTCCTGAGCGACGTCCCGCAATGGCCGGTGTTCGCGCTTCCGAAGGCGGACAAGGAGCCTGCGCTGCTGGACGAATTGCAGCGCCTCACGCGGCTGCACTACGAAGGTTGCCCGCAATACCGCGCGATTGTCGACAAGCTCGGTGCGAAGCTTGAAGCGGCCACGTTGGCAGAACTTCCGTTTCTGCCCGTGCGGCTCTTCAAGCACGAGCAGTTGCTTAGCGTGCCCAGAAGCGAAGTCATCAAGACGATGACATCGTCGGGCACGAGCGGCCAGAACGTGTCGCAGATCTTTCTCGACAAGCAGACGTCGGCGCTTCAGGTCAAAGTGCTGTCGCGCATCGTCGGCGACTTCATTGGGCCGAAGCGTCTGCCGATGCTCGTGATCGACTGCCGCGCAACGGTCGCCGACCGCTATCGTTTTTCCGCGCGCACTGCCGGCATTCTCGGCTTTTCGATTTTCGGTCGCGACGTCGAATATGCGTTGAACGACGACATGTCGCTCAATCTCGAAGCGACGCGACGCTTCCTCGACAAGCACCAGGATCAGCCCGTGTTGTTGTTCGGCTTCACGTTCATCGTCTGGCAGCATCTCGTTGAGGCGCTCGAAGCCTGCGGCGAGACGCTGCCTCTCGAACGCGGCATTCTGATTCATGGCGGCGGCTGGAAGCAGCTTCAATCGAAGGCAGTCAGTGCCGATGAATTCAAGCGCCGCCTGCAAAACGTTGCCGGTGTTGCGCGTGTGCACAACTATTACGGTATGGTCGAGCAGACCGGTTCGATCTTCGTCGAATGCGAGCACGGGCATTTGCATGCGTCGTCGTGGTCGGACGTGATCATTCGCGATCCGCTCGATTTCAGCGCGCTGCCGCCGGGCAAGCCAGGCTTGATCCAGTTGTTGTCGGTTATTCCGCACAGCTATCCGGGCCACTCGCTGCTGAGCGAGGATCAAGGAGAGATTGTCGGTGTCGACGATTGCGCATGCGGTCGCCACGGCACCTATTTCAAGGTGCACGGCCGGATTCAGAACGCCGAGACGAGAGGTTGCAGTGATACGTATTCCCGATGAGATTCAGGGCAAGACCACGATTCTGGTCGGCCGTCGGGACGAGATCTCGAATGCGCCTGCGCCGGTGTTCGACGCCGCACGCGTGGAGTTTCTCGCCGATCTGTCGCGCGCGTTGCTGGCCCGTGCCGAGACGCGGTCGATGCCAGACGTCGTCAGCTTCGCCTATTGGTGCCGTCGTGCGAATCTGACTCAGCTCGCCACGAAGTTTGGTTCGCGCGACGAAGTTCGCATGGGCCTCGGCTTGTCATTTCATGTGTGCCCGTCGAACGTGCCGGTGAACTTCGCCTTTTCGCTCGCGTTCGGCCTGCTGTCGGGCAACACCTGCGTGCTGCGTTTGCCGTCGCGAGCGTCCGCCACCGCAGAAGTTCTCGTCGAAGCACTCGGAGATTTGTTGAAGGACAAGCGGCACGCCGCGCTGTCCGATTGCATCCTGCTGACGCGCTTCGAGCGCGACGACCTGCTGAACCGCTTCTGGCTCTCCGTCGCCGATGCGCGGCTCGTGTGGGGCGGCGACCAGACCGTCGAGCATATGCGTGCTCTGCCAAGCCGCCCGCGCTCGCGCGAGGTCGCGTTTTCCGACCGCTATTCGTTGTGCGTGATGGAACCTCAAGCCGTGTTGTCTCTCGACGACGAAGGTTTGCGCACGCTTTGCCATCAGATGTTCAACGACTTGTATCTGATGGATCAGGCCGCGTGTTCGTCACCGCAACTGGTTGCATGGATAGGATCGCAAGACGCCGTTGAAGCCGCGAAAGAGCGGCTTTGGCCCGCGCTCGTCAAACACGTTGCCCAGCGCTATACGCCGGAGCCCGTGCAGGTGATGGACAAATACGTGCAGGCTTGCCGCCATGCATTCGACAACGAGCAGGTCGTTGCGATCCGTCAGCATGGCAATCTGCTGTATCGCGTGGAGTTGTCGGCGGTCGCGGCCGATCAGGACGAATGCCGCGGTTACTTCGGCACCGTTCACGAAGTCACGCTCGCGTCGCTCGACAAGCTCGCGCCGATCGTGAACGAACGCTATCAGACGCTCACCTACTTTGGCGTCGACAAGACGCAGTTGCAGGATTTCGTCGTCTCGCGGCGGCTGCGTGGCATCGACCGCGTCGTGCCGATCGGGCGCGCGCTGGATATGAATATCGTTTGGGATGGCTACGACGTTGTCGCGAGCCTCTCGCGCGTCGTAGACATTCAATGACGCATCGGACACCCGAGGAACAGATGGACAAGTTCAGTCTCAATTGCATCGAGCTGCAGGAATACCAGCCGAATCGCTATCCCTTCCTGATGATCGACCACGTCGATGAAGTCATGCCCGGCAAATACGCGCGCGGCTATAAAAACCTGACAATGAACGAGTGGTACTTCCCGGTTCATTTTCCCGGTGGCCCGAATATGCCCGGCGCGCTTCAGCTGGAAGCGCTCGCGCAGATGCTCACCGTGGCGATCACCACGCTGCCCGGCCTCAAGGGCAAGGTGACGCACGCGTTGCAGCACACCGTGCGTTATCGTAAGGAAGTTCTGCCGGGCAAAAAGTTCGAAATCGACACCGAGGTGTTGTCGTGGAATCGCGGCATCTGCAAGGGTCGCGGCGTGGCCAAGGTCGACGGCGAAATCGCCTGCGAAGCGGACATGCTCATCACGATTCCGGAAATCCTCGAACAATATCTGCCGAAGAAGAAATCGCCGGTATGAAAGAAGTTGCGGACATCGTGATCATCGGCTCCGGAGCTAGCGGCGCCGCCGCTGCCTGGAGTTTGAGCCGCGATCGCTCGTTGCGCATCGTGTGCCTCGAGCAGGGTTCCGTCATGAAGCCATCCGATTACCCGTCGACGTCCGTCGACTGGGAATTGAGCCGTTCGGGCGCGTATAGCTCGAATCCGTCGGTGCGCCGCAGCGCGGCCGACTATCCGATCGACGATTCCGCATCTCCTATATCCATTGCCAACTTCAACGGCTTTGGCGGCAGCACCATTCTGTATTCGGCGCATTTTCCGCGCTTTCATCCGTCGGATTTTCGTACGCGCACACTCGACGGCGTCGGCGACGACTGGCCGCTCAGCTTCGAGGAACTGAAGCCGTTCTTTACCGAAAACGAGCGGATGATGGGCGTGGCCGGACTCGTCGGCGATCCCGCGAATCCGGACTACGAGTCGCTGCTGCCGCCCATACCGCTCGGCCCGATGGGTCGAACCATGGCGGCAGCATTCAATGAACTCGGCTGGCACTGGTGGCCGTCGTACAGCGCGATCAATACGCACCGGCACGGCAATCGCGGCGCGTGCGTGAATCTCGGTCCTTGCAATACCGGTTGCGCACAGGGCGCGAAAGCCAGCGTGGATGTCACGTATTGGCCCGTTGCGCGTCAACAGGGTGTCGAAGTGAGGACACAATGCCGCGTCCGCGAAATCACGCTCGATGCGCGCGGACAAGCAGACGGTGTGCTTTATATGGACGCCGATGGCGTCGAGCATCGGCTGAATGCGCGTGTGGTGGTTGTGGCCTGCAGCGGCGTTGGCACGCCGCGCCTGTTGCTCAACTCCAGGTCGAGCGCATTTCCCGATGGGCTGCTGAACGATAACGGTCTGGTCGGACGGAATCTAATGCTGCATCCGCTGGCTTACACCGAAGCCGTGTTCGACCACGACGTGCAATCGAGTATTGGACCGCACGGCTGTTGCATTCTGAGCCAGCAGTTCTACGAGAGCGCAGCGGAGCGCGACTTCGTGCGCGGCTACACGATGCAGGTGTTGCGCGGCGCGCCGCCGGTCGAGACCGCGGTGTCCGGCTATTTCATGCGGCAAGTGCCGCTCGGCGCCGAGCATCATGCGAAGTTCGACCGGCTCTTCAATCGGACCGCCGGTATCGCGATCATTACCGAAGATCTGCCGGAGCCGGAGAATCGCGTGGAACTCGATCCGGACCATTGCGATTCGAGCGGCATGCCGGGCGTGAAAGTGTTCTATAAGCTGGGTGACAACACGAGCCGCATGCTCAAGCACGGCATTGAAATGAGCAAGCAGGTGTTCTCGGCAGCGGGCGCGAAAGTCACGTCTTCGTTTGCGCCGGTGAAGAATACCGGCTGGCATTTGATGGGCACCGCTCGAATGGGCGACGATCCGGCCACCTCGGTCGTGAACAAATTCGGCCAGGCGCATGCGGTGAAGAACCTGTTCATCGTCGACAGCAGTATCTTCGTAACGGCGGGCGCGGTGAATCCTGTAGCGACAGCCCAGGCGTTGACGCTGATGGCCTGCGATCATCTGCAGCGCAATCTGCACACACTGGTGGCATGAACATGATCGAACTTGTTCTCGACACCATGCTTCCGGGCGACGCCGCGTTGGGCATGCCTCGCGCTTCCACGCTCGATTTCGAGGGCTACCAACTGCGTCATCGCGTGACGGATCAGGTAGACGCGTTTCTGAAAATGCTCGCGAACGTCGCGCACGAAAAGTTCGGTCAGCCGTTCGACGCGCTCGACGCAGGTCAGCGGCTCGCGGCGATCAACGGCTGCAAGCTCGTCGATGTACGTCTCTTTTCTGCCTTCGTGACTCATGTGATGCGCGCCTATTACACCGAGCGCCGCGTGCTCGCACAACTGTCGGTCGGCGCGGTGCCGCCGTTTCCCGCAGGCAATGAAATAGCCGCTGACGACTGGACGATTCTCGAATCCGTCTATCTGCGCGGTCAGATCTGGCGTAATGCCGAATGAACAGGCAGGAACCTTCGATGTTGCTAAAAGATAAGCTCGCGGTGATTACCGGCGCCAATCGGGGCATCGGCCGCGCGATTACCGAAACCTTCGCCGCGCAAGGCGCAAGCGTGATCGCTTGCATGCGCGAAGTGAGCGACGAGAAACAGCAATGGCTTGCGTCGCTCGCCCAGCAGCATGGCGTGACGGCGCACGCAGTCGGTGTCGACCTCGCCGATGAAGCGTCGGTGAAAGCCGCCGTCCGCCAGATCGCGAGCCTCGCGCCTCGCATCGACGTACTGGTGAACAATGCCGGCGTGGCGAGCGGCGCGATCTTCCAGATGACGTCGATGACAGAATTGCGCCGTCTCTTCGAGATCAACTTCTTCAGCCAGATTCTGCTGACGCAAGGACTCGCGCGCTCGATGGCGCGGCACAAGGCCGGCTCCATCATCAACATCGCATCCACGGCCGCGATGGTCGCCGATCCGGGCACGCTCGCCTATGGATCGAGCAAGGCTGCGTTCGCACGCGCGACGCAAAGCATGGCCACGGAACTCGGCGCGGCGGGCATTCGCGTGAATGCGATTGCGCCCGGCGTGACGCGCACCGACATGTACGACCAGATGTCCGAAGCTGCCCGTGAAAAGTTGATTGCTTCGTCGGCGCTCAAGCGCGCGATCGAACCCCAGGACGTTGCCAACATGGCGCTGTTCCTCGCATCAGATCTGTCCGCCAGTGTGACCGGGCAGATCATGCGGGTGGACGGCGGCATGGTATGAATTCAGGACGAGACACTATGAACTACTCCGACATCGAGCGCATGGCTTTGCTGATGCGCCAGAAAATCCTCGAGGTGAGCCACCACTGCAATCTGAGCGCCCACCTGGGCGGCGGGTTGTCGATGGTGGAGATCATGGCCACGCTGTATGCAAGGCAGTTGCGCTACGACCGTACGAATCCGCGCTGGCCGGAACGTGACCGCTTTATTCTCAGCAAGGGTCACGGCGTACTCGGCTATTTTTCGGCGCTGCGAGCGGCCGACATTATCGACGACGCGGTGTACAACACTTTTCAGACCAACGACAGTCATCTGATCGCTCATCCGGTCATGAACATGGATCTCGGTATCGAGTCCTCGAATGGCAGCCTCGGGCAGGGTCTTTCGATGGCGATCGGCATCGCGCTCGCGGCCAAAAAGAAGAAGCAGCAGTTCAAAACATACGTGCTGCTCGGCGACGGCGAATGCAACGAAGGTTCGGTGTGGGAAGCGATCATGTCGGCCGCACAGTTGCGACTCGACAACCTGGTGGCGATGGTCGACTACAACAAACTGCAAAGCGACGGCGAAGCGGGCCAGATCATGGACCTGGGCGACCTCGCGGATAAATTCCGCAGCTTCCGCTGGGACGTGCATGAAGTAGACGGTCACGACATCGCGCAACTGGTTGCCGCTTTCGAGGCGCCCAAGGTTGCCGACCGGCCGCGCGTGCTGGTCGCGCATACGGTCAAGGGAAAGGGCATCTCCTTCATGGAAAACAACAATGAATGGCACCATAACCGGCTGACCAAGACCAACTACGATCTTGCGCTCGCCGAGTTGAGCGTCATGGCGGACTGAACGGAGACCGAATCAAATGCTGGAAATCAACGCAAGCAATGCGCGTCAATGGTCGCGGCTCGGTTCGCGCGGCGTGTTCGGTCTCGCGGCTTTGTCGATTGGCGAGACGCATGACGATCTGATGCTGATGTCCGCCGACCTCGGCAACTCGTCGGGTCTGGATCGCTTCAACAAAGCGTATCCCGAGAAGTTTCTGAACATCGGCATTGCCGAGCAGAACTTGGTAGGCGTTGCCGCCGGCCTCGCGAAGGAAGGCTACAACGTCTTCGCCACGTCGTTCGCACCGTTCATTTCGATGCGCGCGGCCGAACAGATTCGCATGAATCTCGGCTACATGGAGATGAACGTGAAAGCCGTGGCGATTGGCAGCGGCGTATCAATGGCATTTCTCGGCAATTCGCACTACGGCATCGAAGACGCGGCTGTGATGCGCTCGATTCCGAATATGACGGTGGTTTGCCCGGCCGATTGCGCGGAGATCATCAAGACCGTGCAAGCGGCGGCCGATTTCAAAGGGCCGATGTATATCCGGCTGACGGGCGCAGTCAACAATCCGCCCGTCTATACCGAGGACTACGATTTCCGCATTGGTCGCGCGATCACGCTGCGCCGCGGCTCGGACGTGACGATCATCGCGAACGGCACGATGGTGCACGAATCGCTCGAAGCCGCGAAGCTGCTCGAAGCGCAAGGCATGTCGGTCGGAGTGGTCAACATGCATACGTTAAAGCCATTGGACACCGCGGCTATCGACGCAGCAATGGCAAGTTCAAAAGTGCTCGTCACCGTCGAAGAGCATTCGGTGATCGGCGGTCTTGGCAGCGCGGTCGCCGAATACAAGGCGTCGAAAAGAGCGGCGCCGCCGCAACTGATTCTCGGCTTGCCGGACCGCTTCGAGAAGGCAGGCGAGTATCGCTACATGCTCGAGAAAACCGGGCTGGTCGCGGAGAAAATCGCCGCGCGTATCTCGGCGTTTGCAGCTGAGTCCGGCGACTGATTGACACGAAGCCCGGCATATATGCCGGGCTTTTTTTCTATCCGGCACTTCTAACCCGAAGAAAGACAAAACATATGAACGTCGTGACATCGGACGACAGCATCGGCATCCTGCCGAACCATCCTCTGTCGAAGCAGTTCGTTGTAATCGGCTACAGAGACGGCGCTTTCTCGACCATTCCGAATAACTGTTTCCGTAACTGGCTGGACGAAGAAGCCGCGGTCGGCACATTTCATATCGGCCGATGCTCGGGGCTGGGTGTCGGCTCGATCGTCAAATACGACGGCGCCGCTCAAAAGCTCGTGATCGGCAAGAATGTGGCCGGCGGCCAGCGCCTTAAGTTCGTGTTGAATGGCCAGCATGAGATCAAAGGCATCTCGATGACCCTGTTCTCGCTGTACGGAAACGGTCTGACCAATTGCGAAATGCCCCAATACGGCGACACGATCGTTCACAACGATGTGTGGATCGGAGACGAAGCGATGATCCTTGGCGGCAGCGTAATTGAGAGCGGATGCGTGATCGGCGCACGCGCGGTCGTGCCGCCGAACTTTCGCAGCGAGCCATACGGAATATATGTCGGATCGCCGGCGCGGCTGGTGCGCTTCCGCTTCCCGGAAAAGATCCGTGAGCGCCTGCTCGAACTCGCGTGGTGGGACATGCCGCTCGACTGGATCAAGGCGAACAACGGCGCGTTTCTCGAAGATCTCACGAAGGACGAGGGTCGCGCGCTGGAGTTGCTCGCCGAGCTGCAGATCTCGAAGAACAACGCGCTCGAAGCAACGCGCGCGGCCGCAGTGCAAGGCTAGCGGCCGATTCGATTAATCGTGGAAGGTATAGCCAGGCGCACGGTACGGCGCCAGGCGCCGCCGTGCATTTGAAGCGTCCGCCCAGACTTCCTAGCAGGACGTGATGATGTCGACAATCCGGTCCATTTGCGCGTCGGACAGAGTCGGGAAGATCGGCAGACAGAGCACTCGTTGTGCGGCGTCGGACGCGATCGGCAGATTCGCTCGATGCGCCGTCGGCAAGCCACGGTACATCGGAAAATCCGAAATCAGCGGATAGAAGTAACGACGCACGATGACGTTGTGTTCGCGGAATCGCTCGTACAACGCGTCGCGGCTCAACGGATACTTGTCGCCGACGAGAATCGGGAAGTACGCGTGATTCGAGACCGTGTCTTCGCACGCGGGCAGGCAGTGAATGCCCTGTACATTGGCGAGCAGTTCACAGTAGCGCGCGGAGATATCGCGGCGGCGTGCAAGCGCTTCGTCGATATGTTCGAGTTGCAGCAAGCCGAACGCCGCGTTGATCTCGCTCATCTTGCCGTTGATGCCGGGCGCCACCACGGTGGTTTCGTCCACGATGCCGAAGTTTTTCAGGTGATCGACACGCTGCTTTGTCTTGGCGTCGGGACAGATGATCGCGCCGCCTTCGAAAGTGTTGAACACCTTCGTTGCATGGAAGCTGAGCACTGAAAGATCGCCGTGTCGCAGAACGCTCTTGCCGCCGGTTTTAACACCGAACGCGTGAGCGGCGTCGTAGATGACCTTCAGGTTGTAGTTGTCTGCAATCTTCTGGATGGCGTCGGTGTCGCACGGATAGCCATAGCAATGCACCGGCAGAATCGCGGTTGTTTGCGGCGTGATCGCGGCCTCGATCTTCGCGGGGTCCATGTTGAGCGTCACAGGGTCCACGTCGACGAATACCGGCTTGATGCCGTTCCACAGTAGCGAGTGACCGGTCGCGACAAACGAATACGGGGTCGTGATGACTTCGCCGGTAATGCGCAAAGCCTGCAACGCGGTAACGAGAGCGAGCGTGCCGTTGGACAGCAGCGCGAGGTGGTCGACGCCGAGATATTCTTCGAGCGCCTTCTCGAGGCGCTGGTGAAATGGGCCGCCGTTAGTCAGGATCTTGCGGTCCCAGATTTCCCGCAGATACGGGACGAAATCGTCGAGCGGCGGCAGATGCGGCTGCGTGACGTAGATCGTTTCCTGGGTCAGCGCCGAGAGCGCTTCGGCTGGTAGGCTCGCATTCATATTCGCGTCTTCACTTTTATTGAGGACAATGCCCGGACGAATCCGTCACGCCGCTGTTTTGACTTCAGGCTCTGTTTCCGGCTTGGCGTCGGTCTTAGCGTCGGCCTTGGAATTCGACTTCAGGTCGGGCTTGACCTCGGGCGCAGGCGGCGGGCACCAGTCCGCAGGCAAGGTCGCTTCGAATGCGCTCGGCGTTTCTTCGGCGCACCAGCGTTTCCACATCGTGCGCAGCGCGATCGACAGACCGCCGGCCACCTTCTCCGGCTGGAACGGCACAGAACCCTGGCAGCGATCCCGCATGCCGATGCGAAGACGGCTCAACGCATCCAGATCGCGCGTCAAATCGACACTCTTCTTCACGAACTCTTCCTTGTCGCGCGCGACGAATTCGTGAAGTCCTACCTGTTCGAGCCAGCCCGCACCGCATCGGCTCGGCATCGAGATGCCTGGCATCGTCACCGTCGGCACGCCCATCCATAGCGCGTTAAGCGTGGTTGTCGAACCCACGTAAGGGAACGTGTCGAGACACAGGTCCACGTGATGATGCTGTTGCATATAAACGGGCAACGTCGTGCGAGGGCAGAACGTGAGCCGCGACGTGTCGATGCCTTCGGCCCTGAACCAGTCCAGATAGGTCTCTTCGTCGAGCTTGCTGCCGATCGCGCCGATCACCATGCGCGAGGTCGGCTGCGCACGCAGAATCGTGCTCCACAGCGCAATGACCTCGGGGCTCAGCTTGTTCAGCCGGTTGAAGCTGCCGTACGTGATGTAGCCCTTGTGAAGAGCAGGCAGGCCGTTGACCGGCGGGCAGTTCGGCGGCGGCATATAAGCGGTCGACGACGGCAGCAGTGCAAGCTTTTCGGTGAACTGTTCCGTGAACTCGTCGATAGGCGCGACGAAGCGGTCCGCGATGTAGTAATCGAATGCGGCCATGCCGGTGGTTCCCGGATAGCCGATCCACGATGCCTGCACGGGCGCCGGCTTCTGTGCGAGCGCGACGATTCGCGTATGCGCGGTGTGTCCCGAAAGATCGACCACGATGTCGATGTTGTCGTCGCGGATCTTCTTCACCAGCGCGGCGTCGCTCATGTCGGCGACTGCATTCCAGGCGTGCGCATGCGCACGCAGTTGCTCCGTCATGTGATCCTGGAGCCCGAACGTGTAATAGAAGTGCAGCGACAGGTTCGGGTCGCGGCTCAGATGCCGCACGATCGGCAGGAAGTAGTAAGCCACCGCGTGGTTGCAGAAGTCGCCGGAAACAAACCCGATCCGCAGCTTGCGGTCCGGATTGCGCTTGTTCGGATAGCGGCGGTTGCTGGCTGAGGGCACGTCGTGGATCTGGCCGAACACGCAGTGCTCCTTGTAGAGCGCCGCTTTGTCGATCGTGCTGTTGTGCGTCAGGCAGAACAGCAGGTTGCTACGCGCGTTGCTGTTGGTCGGTTCGAGTTCCAGCGAGAGACGCAGTGCCTTCTCCGCAAGATCCATCGCGCCGATGCCGAGGTAGAGCGTGCCGAGCGAGCTATGCACGGCGGCGGACCGCGGCGCGAGATCGGCGGCGCGCTGACACGATGCAATGGCTTCAGCACGTTTGCCGAGTGCAATCAGCGTCACGCCGAGAATACGGTGCGCTTCCGCGTGATCGGGAACGAGCGCGAGCAGTTCGCGCACCTGGGTTTCCGCCTCGGCCAATGCGCCAGTGTGGCGCAGCGTATCCGACAGAAGCAGGCGGCAGATCACATCGTTCGGGTCGAGTTCGACGGCCTTGCGCGCGGCCGGAATCACTTCGCGGAACTGGCTGTTCTTGTGCAGCGAAATAGACAGCGCGCGCCAGCATTCGCTGTCTTTCGGGTAGCGAGCCACCAGCTTGCGCGCCACGGCGACCGACTCGGCGATCTGGCCTTTGTGCACCAGCGTGTTGTGCTTATGCAGTTCGCCCTTTTCGGCCTGACGGTGCTTGGTCGTTTTTATCGACACTGGCGCCGCTTCGCGCTGCTCTTCCTGAGGCGCGGGTTCCTGCTGTTGCGCTTCGGCCGCCGTTTCGCCGACGATCAGCGTGATGTTGTTCGCCGTCGTTGGGCGCGCGTTGGGGACCGTCTCGAGCTTGCGGTCCGGATAGGCCAGCTGCGTAATCAGGCCGTTCAGCGCGGGACCGTTGACGCCCTGTTGCTGCGCCATTTCTACCGCGAGCCAGCCCGCCGCCGTCTGGTCGCTCTGGAACAGCGCGTTGATGTAGGCCACCCAGTACTGCCCGTTAGACGGCCGCACGCCCAGCGCGACCTCGAAGTGCGCGACGGCCTCAGCGGCACGGTCGGTCTGCACCTTGATCACACCGAGGTTGTAGTTCGCATCGGGATGATTTGGCACCGCTTCGACGATCGCTTCGAAAAGCGCCCGCGCGTCGTCGACCTCACCCGCGTGATATTGCTCGATGGCGCTCTGCATGACGAGAGCGATGTCCTGAGCGCGCTGCTGTTCAGGAGAGAGGGGCTGGGGAGCCGAGAAGTCGAATTGGATGGACATGATGCTCGCACGAGGAAGCTGTACGTTGGATTATCAAGTCGGAATTCGCAGCCTGAAGGGTGGAAGTGACGGCAAAATGGCCACCAATTCACCTGATTACGGCCCCCCGGCGACGCCGCCATGAAACGCCGCTCGCAGGCCTTTCGGCAATGTGCGACATGGGTTGCGCGAGGCCTTCGCACGTGGCTTCCAGGGGCGTCGGCCGTCCTCGTGTGTCTCGCTGGAAGCACAAAAAGAAACGCCCGCGCAAGGCGGGCGAGGGTGAAGCGTGCGCACCTTTATGCTGGCGCGCGTGTTGTTGTTCTTCTGTTCTGTCGTTCTGCCGTTCCGCGGCTCGTTCAACCGGCGGGCCGTTCGTACCGCTTACAGCTGTGCCGCCTTCTGATACTGATTCGCGGCGCTCACGCGGCGCATGGCAGCCGTGTATTCCGCCTGCAATTCGACCTGCGTGGTTTGTGCGTCGGCGACGATCGCGTCGTTGCGCGCGACGATCGAGCGGATCACATTGAGCGAGCCCTGAACCTGCTGGGCGTCGAGCGACATGATGAGCGGCGACCGGAGTTCGGCAAGTCGCGCGGCTTCGGGCCAGTCGGCCAGCGCGGCCGCATGCTCGATTTCGCCGGTCAGTGCCAGCACTTTCTCGATCAGGGCAGATTGCTCCATTTGCGGTTCTCCGTGCTGTTACTTGTTGGTCGCGAGCGCGCCGGCGCTGTTCGTGCCGCCGAAGAGCTGCGTCAGGTACGCCGAGTTGTTGCTCGTCGTGGCCATCAGCGTGTTGAGCGCGGTGAACTGCGCCGAGTACTGGCTCGTCAGTTGCGCGATGTAGTCGTTCAGGCTCGTCTGCTGCGTCGTAAGACTTTTCAGGTCGGAGTTCAGCGCGCTGGTTCGCGCGTCGATCATGCCGCCCGTCTGCGTGAAGTTCGTGATGCTGGTGCTGAGCTTTGCGCCGATACCGTTGGTCGAGTTGAAAATCGACGCTACGGTTGTCGAATTGTTCGTCAACGCGTTGTTGAGCGCCGTGCTGTCGACCTGCAGCGTGCCGTCGGCCTGCAGCGAGATGCCGATCGAGCCGAGGCTGTTGGTCGTGCTGCCGTCTTTCACACCGCCTGCAATGATCGAAGCCAGCGTGTTCTTGATGGTGTTGAGCGTGGAGTCGCCGAGCAACGGGCCTTGCGTGGTCGCGCCAGAGGTGTACTGCGCGAGGGTGCCCATCGTCGTCACGACGGTGTTGTAGAGCGACACGAAATTGTTGATCGTGCTGGCCTGCGTCGCGGTGTCGGTTGCCACGGTCAGCGTCTGCGTGGTCGCCGGACTCGTAACCGCTGCGGAAGTCAGGTTCAGTGTCACACCTGCGATCGCGCTGGTCACTGCGTTCGTCGAACTGGATGCCGCGACGTTGTTGATGGTGAATTCGGCGTCCTGCGCTGCAGAGCTTTGCGTCCACGCGTTCGAGCTGTTCGCCGACACAAAAGTCGACTGGCCGCCCGTGGTGCTGGCAGTGGACGTCACGCCGAGGCTCGACAGACCGTTATCGCCGGTCACATTGTTGACTGCGACGCTGATCGTACTCGCCGCACCGGTCCCGGAAGAGGCGAGCACGAGGTGGGCGCCGTCGGTGCCGTTGACGACCGTCGCGGTAACGCCAGGATTGCCGGTCGCGCTGTTGATCGCTGCGGCGATGCCGGCCACGGTGTTATTGCTGCTGTCGATCGATACATTGAACGACTTGCTGCCAAGCGAAACGGCGAGCGTTCCGGAGCCAAGTGTCTGGTTCGCGGTGAATTTGGAAGACGTCAGCGCCTGCGCCGTTGCGATTTGCGAGACGGCGACGCTGTAGCTGCCCGCGACCGCGCCCGTTTTGGCCGTCGCGGTGATGCCGGTGCCGCCCGTCATGGTGGCGGTGAAAGTGGATGCAAGCCCGCCGTTGGACAGCGAGCTGAGGCCGCTCTCCAGCGCGCCGAGCGCGGCCGAGAGCGTCCCGAATGCGGAAATCTGGGTGTTGTCGCTGCTTTGCTTGGCTGCCAATGCTGCAACCTGGCCAGCAGTTTTGGAATTCACGAGCGCCGTGACGAGCGAGTTGACATCCAGCGAGCTGTTGCCGGTCGCGCCGCTGATGACCGATTGCATGGCCTGCTGCAGGGCTGCGTTGTCGGCTGCGACTGTCGCCGCGGCTGCGTTGGCCGCCGATGAACTCGTAATCGTTGACATGGAAATGCTCCGTGCGTCCGTTTTGATGCGTGATTGACGTGACAGAAATGCAGGATGGAAGGCGAACCTTCCATCGAATAGCTAAAAACCGGACAACGCGCTTTACGCGCGAAGCCCGGTCAAACTTCAGAAGCTATTACTGGAGCAGCTTCAGAACTTGCTGCGGCTGCGAGTTGGCTTGCGCCAGAACCGAGATACCAGCTTGTTGCAGCACTTGAGCCTTCGAGAGGTTAGCAGTTTCCTGTGCGAAGTTCGCGTCGGTGATCTGCGATTGTGCCGACGACAGGTCGGTTGCTTCAGCTTGCTGCGACGTTGCAATCGCGCTGAAGCGGTTCTGTGCTGCACCGAGACTTGCTTGCAGGTTGCTGACTGCGGTCAGTGCGTTGTCGATTGCGACCATCGCCACGTTCGCGCCGCTGACCGTGCTGATGTCGAGGCTCGAAACGGTGGTGTTGGATGCGTTGACCGCACCGATTTGCGCCGTCGCGTTGGTGATCGACGTGCCCAGTGCTGCGTTGGTCGTGTCGTATGCACCCGTCGACATCGTCAGCGTGGTGATCGGCGAAGTCGTCGTCGCGCCCGTCGAAGTACCGGTCGAGAAGATCGAGCCAGCAACCGTTGCGCCGATCGAGCCACCATTCTGATCGGTGAACGTGAAGCCGCCGTGACCGTCGGACAGAACGTTGATCGAGGTGATCGCGCTGCCGGTGTAGCCAGCCGTTGCTGCTGCGCCGGTCGATGCGTCGATGTCCAGACCGCTGATCGTGCCAGCCAGTTGGCCGGTTGCCAGGGAACCGCTACCCAGGCTAGCTGCCGACATGCTCTTCGACAGGTCGAGGTTGATCGTCTGACCGACGTTCGCGCCAACCTGGAAGCCCACGATACCAGCCGAGCCGTCCAGAATGTTCGTGCCGTTGTACGTCGTTTGCGACGCGATACGGTTCACTTCCTGGATTTGCTGCGCAACTTCTTTCTGCAGAGCTGCCTGGTCCGACGAGGACATCGTGCCCGTCGAAGCTTGCACAGCCAGCGTACGGATACGCTGCAGGCTGGACGTCAGCGAGGACAGCGCGCTCGACGCTGTCTGAATCAGCGAAACGCCGTCGTTCGCGTTCGACACGCCTTGGCCCAGACCGTTGATCTGGGTTTGCATACGCGTCGAGATCGCCAGACCTG
>Ga0209795_10000386_pt1 | contig 36010 bp, 32 predicted proteins | sample AgamicOrMarz_FD_187166 | JGI IMG/M metagenome (GOLD analysis project Ga0209795, IMG submission 187166) | Agave microbial communities from Guanajuato, Mexico - Or.Ma.rz (SPAdes) (version 2) | ecosystem: Host-associated > Plants > Phyllosphere > Phylloplane/Leaf | place: Guanajuato, Mexico...
TACGGCGGCGAGATGAGCGCCCACCACTATTTCCGTGATTTTGCCTACTGCGACAGCGGGATGATCCCGTGGCTGCTGGTGACTGAGCTGCTGTGCCTGAAAGGGCAGAGCCTGGGTGAACTGGTGCGTGACCGCATGGCGGCGTTCCCGGCGAGCGGCGAGATCAACAGCAAACTGGCGCAGCCCGCTGAGGCCATTGCCCGCGTGGAACAGCACTTTGCCATTCATGCGCTGGAGATTGACCGTACCGACGGTATCAGCATGGCGTTCCCGCAGTGGCGCTTCAACCTGCGCTCCTCCAATACCGAGCCGGTGGTGCGCCTGAACGTGGAGTCCCGCGCCGATACCGCGCTGATGGAAGCCCGAACGAAGGACATTCTGGCGCTGTTGAATCAGTAAAAACTGCCCCTCACCCCAGCCCTCTCCCCAAAGGGGAGAGGGTGTTCAAGTTCCCTCTCCCCTTTGGGGAGAGGGGTAGGGTGAGGGGTAAGGTTTAGAACTAAAGGAACAACGATGACAAATCTAAAAAAGCGCGAACGAGCGAGAACGAATGCATCGTTAATCTCTATGGTGCAGCGTTTTTCTGATATCACCATCATGGTCGGCGGACTGTGGGCGGTGTGTTGGGTCAGCGGGCAGTCGTTCTTATACATGCACTTGCTGATGGCGTTGATTGCGCTGGTGGTGTTTCAGATGATCGGCGGCATGACCGATTTCTATCGTTCATGGCGCGGCGTCAAAATGACCACCGAACTGATGCTGCTGCTTCAGAACTGGACCTTAAGCCTGGTTTTCAGCGCAGGGCTGGTGGCGTTCAGCCATGATTTTGATAACCGTCTTGTGACCTATCTCTGCTGGTATCTGTTAACCAGCATTGGCATGGTGGTCTGCCGCTCGCTGATCCGCTTTGGCGCGGGCTGGCTGCGCAACCGCGGGTATAACCGTCGCTTCGTTGCCGTGGCGGGCGACCTGCCGGTGGGGCAGGTGCTGCTCGACAGCTTCCGCAAAGAGCCGTGGTTAGGTTTTGAAGTGGTCGGGATTTATCACGACGCGAAGCCCGGCGGCGTGCCGTCCGACTGGGCAGGTAACTACGAACAGCTTATTGACGATGCGAAAGCCGGCAAAATTCATAACGTCTACATCGCCATGCAGATGAAAGATGAATCCCGCATCAAGAAACTGATGCGCGAGCTGGCGGATACCACCTGCTCGGTGATCCTCATCCCGGATGTCTTCACCTTCAATATTCTCCACTCCCGTATTGAAGAGGTGAACGGGGTACCGGTTGTTCCACTGTACGACACGCCGCTGTCGGGGATTAACCGCGTGCTGAAGCGCGTGGAAGATATCGTCCTTTCGTCCCTGATCCTGCTGCTCATCTCCCCGGTGCTGTGCTGCATTGCGCTGGCGGTGAAGCTCAGCTCGCCGGGGCCGATCATCTTCCGTCAGACCCGCTACGGCATGGACGGTAAGCCGATCATGGTGTGGAAATTCCGCTCCATGAAGGTGATGGAGAACGACAAGGTGGTGACCCAGGCGACGCAGAACGATCCGCGCGTCACCCGCGTGGGCAACTTCCTGCGCCGTACCTCGCTCGATGAGCTGCCGCAGTTCATCAACGTGTTCACCGGCGGGATGTCCATCGTCGGGCCTCGTCCTCACGCCGTGGCCCATAACGAGCAGTACCGCACCCTGATTGAAGGCTACATGCTGCGCCATAAGGTGAAGCCAGGCATCACGGGCTGGGCGCAGATCAACGGCTGGCGCGGCGAGACCGACACGCTGGAAAAAATGGAAAAACGTATCGAGTTCGATCTGGAGTACATCCGGGAGTGGAGCCTCTGGTTCGATATCAAGATTGTTTTTCTGACCATTTTCAAAGGCTTCGTGAACAAAGCGGCGTACTAAGATGAGCTTACGAGAAAAAACCATCAGCGGCGCGAAATGGTCAGCCATGGCCACCATCGTCATTATTGGCCTCGGCCTGGTGCAGATGACGGTGCTGGCGCGCATTATCGATAACCACCAGTTTGGTCTGCTGACCGTCTCGCTGGTGATTATCGCCCTGGCCGATACGCTGTCGGACTTTGGTATCGCCAACTCCATTATCCAGCGCAAAGAGATCAGCCATCTGGAGCTGACCACCCTCTACTGGCTGAACGTCGGGCTGGGTATCTTCGTCTTTGTGCTGGTGTTTCTGCTGAGCGATGTGATTGCCGGCGTGCTGCATAACCCGGACCTTGCGCCGCTGATGCGCACCCTGTCGTTCGCTTTCGTGGTGATCCCGCACGGGCAGCAGTTCCGCGCGCTGATGCAGAAGGAGCTGGAGTTCAACAAAATCGGCATGATTGAAACCAGCGCCGTGCTGGCGGGCTTTACCTTCACCGTGGTCAGCGCCCATTTCTGGCCGCTGGCGATGACCGCCATCCTCGGCTACCTGGTTAACTCTGCCGTGCGCACGCTGCTGTTTGGCTTCTTTGGCCGTAAGATTTATCGCCCGGGGCTGCATTTTTCGCTGGCGTCTGTTTCATCCAACCTGCGCTTCGGCGCGTGGCTGACGGCAGACAGCATTATCAACTACGTGAATACTAACCTCTCCACGCTGGTGCTGGCGCGCATTCTGGGCGCGAGCGTCGCGGGTGGCTACAACCTGGCGTATAACGTCGCGGTTGTCCCGCCGATGAAGCTCAACCCTATCATTACCCGCGTGCTGTTCCCGGCGTTCGCCAAAATTCAGGACGATACCGAAAAGCTGCGCGTGAACTTTTACAAGCTGCTCTCCGTCGTGGGGATCATCAACTTCCCGGTCCTGCTGGGGCTGATGGTGGTCGCCAGCAATTTCGTACCGCTGGTGTTTGGCGAGAAGTGGAACAGCATCATCCCGATCCTGCAACTGCTGTGCGTCGTGGGGCTGCTGCGCTCGGTGGGGAACCCGATTGGTTCTCTGCTAATGGCGAAGGCGCGCGTGGATATCAGCTTCAAGTTCAACGTGTTTAAAACCTTCCTGTTTATTCCGGCAATTATTGTGGGCGGCCACATGGCGGGCGCCATTGGCGTGACGCTCGGCTTCCTGCTGGTGCAAATCGTCAATACCGTGCTGAGCTACTTCGTGATGATCAAACCGGTGCTGGGCTCCAGCTACCGTCAGTACATCCTCAGCCTGTGGCTGCCGTTTTATCTCTCCTTACCGACGCTTGCGGTGAGCTACGGCCTGGGCGTGGTGCTCAACGGGCATCTGCCGCTGGCGGCGCTGCTTGCGGTGCAGGTCGCGGCAGGCGCGCTGGCGTTCGGCGTGATGATTGTGCTGTCACGCAATACGCTGGTGGTCGAGATGAAGCGCCAGTTTTGCCGTAACGAAAAAATGAAAACGCTGCTTCGCGCAGGCTAATTTTACGAGGCCATTATGAAATTACTTATTCTTGGCAACCATACCTGCGGCAACCGTGGCGACAGCGCCATCCTGCGCGGTTTACTGGATGCAATTAACACCCTTAAGCCTGAGACAGAAGTGGATGTGATGAGCCGTTATCCGGTCAGCTCATCCTGGTTACTGAACCGCCCGGTGATGGGCGACCCGCTCTACAGCCAGATGAAACAGCACAACAACGCCGCGGGGGTGATGGGGCGCGTGAAGAAAGTGCTGCGTCGCCGCTACCAGCATCAGGTGCTGCTTTCTCGCGTGACCGACACCGGCAAGCTGCGCAACATCGCCATCGCGCAGGGTTTTACCGATTTTGTTCGTCTGCTGTCCGGCTATGACGCCATTATCCAGGTGGGCGGTTCGTTCTTCGTCGATCTCTACGGCGTGCCACAGTTTGAGCATGCACTTTGTACGTTCATGGCGAAAAAGCCGCTGTTTATGATCGGCCACAGCGTCGGGCCATTCCAGGATCCGCAGTTTAACCAGCTGGCGAACTATGTCTTCGGCCACTGCGACGCGCTGATCCTGCGTGAATCGGTCAGCCTCGACATGATGAAACGCAGTGAAATCGACACCACCAAAGTGGAGCACGGTGTGGACACCGCCTGGCTGGTGGATCATCAGGATGACAGTTTCCAGGCCAGCTACGCTGTACAGCACTGGCTGGACGTGGCGGCAAAGCAGAAAACCGTCGCCATTACCCTGCGTGAACTTGCGCCGTTCGATAAACGCCTCGGCACGACCCAGGCGGCGTACGAGAAAGCCTTTGCCGATGTGGTGAACCGCGTGCTGGACAGCGGTTACCAGGTGCTGGCGCTTTCCACCTGTACCGGTATCGACAGCTACAACAAAGATGACCGTATGGTGGCGCTCAACCTGCGCAACCTGGTGAACGATCCGTCCCGCTATCACGTGGTGATGGACGAGCTGAACGATCTGGAGATGGGCAAGCTGCTCTCCGCCTGCGACCTGACCGTGGGCACGCGTCTGCACTCGGCCATTATCTCGATGAACTTCGGCACGCCAGCCATCGCCATTAACTACGAGCACAAGTCCGCGGGCATTATGCAGCAGCTCGGTATGCCGGAAATGGCCGTCGATATTCGTCATCTGCTGGACGGATCTCTGGGGGCGATGGTGGGCGACACGCTCGGCCAGCTGCCTGCGATCAACGAACGTCTGGCGATAGCGGTAAAAGCCGAACGCGAAAAAGGTATTGGCATGGTGAAATCCGTACTCGACCGCGTCCGGGAGGGGAAATGAAGGTTGGATTCTTCTTACTGAAATTTCCGCTGTCGTCTGAAACCTTTGTGCTGAACCAAATCACCGCGTTTATCGATATGGGGTATGACGTGGAGATTATCGCCCTGCAAAAGGGCGATACGCAAAACACCCATGCGGCGTATACCCGGTATGGGCTGGAGGCGAAAACCCGCTGGTTGCAGGATGAACCCACCGGACGAATGAACAAACTGCGCCATCGCGCCAGCCAGACGCTGCGCGGCCTTCATCGCGCCTCGACGTGGCGGGCGCTGAATATGTCGCGCTATGGGGCGGAGGCCCGCAACCTGATCCTTTCCGCCATTTGCGGGCAAACGGCCCAGCCGTACCGGGCCGATGTCTTTATCGCCCACTTTGGCCCGGCGGGCGTCACTGCAGCAAAACTGCGTGAGCTGGGGGTGATTGACGGCAAAATCGCAACCATTTTCCACGGTATCGACATCTCCAGCCGGGAAGTACTGAACCACTACACGCCGGAATATCAGCAGCTGTTTCGCCGCGGCGACATGATGCTGCCGATAAGCAACCTGTGGGCCGGACGCCTGAAAACCATGGGGTGCCCGAGCGAGAAAATCACCGTTTCACGCATGGGCGTGGATATGGAACGTTTCACTCAGCGACCGGTTAAGGTGCCGGGCAAGCCGCTGCAAATTATCTCTGTTGCCCGCCTGACCGAAAAGAAAGGGCTGCACGTAGCCATCGAAGCCTGTCGCCAGCTGAAGGCGCGCGGCGTGGACTTCCACTACCGCATCCTGGGTATCGGGCCGTGGGAGCGTCGCCTGCGCACGCTGATTGAACAGTATCAGCTGGAAGACGTGGTCGAGATGCCGGGCTTCAAGCCGAGCCACGAAGTGAAAGCCATGCTTGATGACGCGGATGTGTTCCTGCTGCCTTCCGTAACCGGCGCTGACGGCGATATGGAAGGCATTCCCGTGGCGCTGATGGAGGCGATGGCGGTCGGCATTCCGGTGGTCTCGACCCTGCACAGCGGGATCCCGGAGCTGATCACCTCTGAACACTCCGGCTGGCTGGTCCCTGAAAACAATGCGCTGGCGCTGGCGGATCGTCTGGCTGCGTTCAGTGATATCGATCAGCAGACGCTGATCCCTGTGCTGCAAAATGCGCGGCAAAAAGTTGAAGCAGAATTCAATCAGCAGGTGATTAATCGCCAGTTAGCGAGCCTGCTGCAAACGCTGTAACGCTGAGGTTGTATGCTGAAAAAGATTACCCGACGCCGATTTGTCTCTTCTTTATCCGTCCTGGCTGCCATGCCGCTGCTGTCGCCCCGCGCTGTGCGGGCGGCAACCGTGAAGACGGTTTCTGTCGATCGCTACAACAATAACGACTGGATCGCCGCCTTTAAGCAGGCATTTACCGAGGGCGATACCGTTGTTGTTCCCGCCGGGTTAACCTGTGAAAACATCAATACCGGCATTTTCATTCCTGATGGCAAAACCCTGCTGATCCGCGGTGCGCTGAAGGGCAACGGCCGCGGGCGGTTTGTGCTCCAGGAAGGCTGTAAGGTCATTGGGGAAGGAGAGGGGCGCACGCATAACATTACGCTGGACGTGCGTGGCTCCGACTGTGTCATTAAAGGGCTGGCGATGAGCGGCTTCGGCCCCGTCACCCAGATCTACATCGGCGGTAAAAAGCCGAGAGTGATGCGTAACCTGCTTATCGATCGCATTGCCGTGAGCCAGGCCAACTACGCCATTCTGCGCCAGGGTTATCATAATCAGGTGGACGGTGCGCGCATAACCAACAGTAAATTCAGCCATTTGCAGGGTGACGCGATTGAGTGGAACGTGGCGATTAACGACCGCAATATCCTGATCTCTGACCACGTGATCGATAACATCAACTGCACAAACGGCAAGATCAACTGGGGGATAGGCATTGGGCTGGCTGGCAGCACGTACGACAATGACTATCCGGAACAGCAGACCGTTAAAAACTTCGTGGTGGCAAATATCACCGGCAGCAACTGTCGGCAGTTGGTCCATGTTGAAAACGGTAAACACTTTGTGATCCGTAATATCAAGGCCAGCAATATTACTCCCGACTTCAGTAAAAAGGCCGGAATTGATAACGCGACGGTAGCTATTTATGGCTGTGATAATTTCGTTATTGATAATATCGATATGGTGAACAGCGCCGGAATGTTAATCGGGTATGGCGTGATCAAGGGCGATTATCTGTCGATACCGCAAAACTTCAAACTTAACGATATTCGCCTGGATAACCGACAGCTTGCCTATAAGCTGCGCGGGATACAGATTTCCTCCGGCAATGCCACCTCGTTTGTTGCCATCACCAACGTCAACATGCAGCGAGCAACGCTTGAGCTGCACAACAAGCCACAGCATCTTTTCTTACGCAATATCAACGTGATGCAGGAGTCAGCGACGGGACCAGCGCTTAAGATGAACTTCGACTTGCGCAAAGACGTGCGCGGGAAGTTTATGGCCAAAAACGAGACGCTGTTGTCGCTCGCGAACATAAAAGCGGTTAATGAAAAGGGGCAGAGTTCGGTGGATATTGATCGGGTCGATCAACACGTGGTGAATACGGAACGGTTGAATTTTGCGCTGCCGCACAGGTAATCCTACAGCCTATTTTGCGACTATTCCTGGTATGGAATCGCGATCTATTCAGATTACAACTACTGTAATTTGTGGTGGGGTGACCTAGGATTACTTCATATTTACGGCAAAACATGCTGGCGAAAACAGGTTTAAAAGCTATAATTCGTCAACCATTTTAAGGTGGAAGAAATAATGATTAATTTGAAAGCAGTCATACCGGTAGCGGGTTTGGGCATGCACATGTTGCCCGCCACAAAGGCCATTCCTAAAGAGATGCTGCCGATCGTTGACAAGCCGATGATTCAGTACATCGTCGACGAGATTGTTGCTGCGGGGATCAAAGAAATCGTTCTGGTGACGCACTCTTCGAAGAATGCCGTTGAGAACCACTTCGACACCTCTTATGAACTCGAGGCGCTGCTTGAGCAGCGTGTTAAGCGCCAGCTTCTGGCAGAAGTTCAGTCTATCTGTCCTCCTGGCGTGACCATCATGAACGTGCGTCAGGCGCAGCCGCTGGGTCTGGGGCACTCAATCCTCTGCGCGCGCCCGGTGGTGGGTGATAACCCGTTCATCGTGGTTCTGCCGGACATCATTATTGATACCGCTTCCGCCGATCCGCTGCGTTACAACCTGGCGGCAATGGTGGCACGTTTCAATGAAACGGGCCGTAGCCAGGTGCTGGCGAAACGTATGAAGGGCGATCTCTCCGAGTATTCTGTTATTCAGACTAAAGAGCCACTGGAGACAGAAGGGCAGGTGAGCCGTATCGTTGAGTTTATCGAAAAACCCGATCAGCCGCAGACCCTGGACTCCGACCTGATGGCAGTCGGCCGTTATGTGCTGAATGCGGATATCTGGGCTGAGCTGGAAAAAACCGAGCCGGGCGCCTGGGATCGTATCCAGCTGACCGATGCGATTGCTGAGCTGGCGAAGAAGCAGTCGGTTGATGCGATGCTGATGACCGGCGATAGCTATGACTGCGGTAAGAAAATGGGCTATATGCAGGCGTTTGTGAACTATGGCCTGCGTAACCTGAAGGAAGGGGCGAAGTTCAGAAGCCGGATTGAGAAGCTGCTGGCTAACGACTAATACTTCTTCCGCAGCCTGAAAGACTTCATGCGCGGCAGCCATCATCTTGTTATGTTGTTACATAACTAAAATGATGGCTGCCGCTTTTTGCTATTAATTCCTATAATAACAGAGAGTTATCTGCTTCAAATCTGGGCTGATTTGTAACGATTTGTGCTTGTTTCCGAATCCATTTAGGACGACAATTAACGCCAGTTTTTGTCTGAAATCAGACAGTCAATCTTATATTCAACACGCGCTCAGTGCACTGGTAGCTGTCAAGCCAGGGGCGGTAGCGTGCAAAATTTCTGAAACCTGAATTAATACCAGGGTTCAGAACGCCAATATCTCGACATATCTACAAAACGGAATAGATAACGTGAAAATTCTTGTGACGGGTGGGGCTGGCTTTATAGGCTCAGCGGTTGTACGACATATTATTACAAATACCCATGACCAAGTCGTCAATGTGGATAAACTGACGTATGCCGGCAACCTCGAGTCCCTTAACGATGTCAGCGCCAGTGAACGTTATGTGTTTGAGCATGCAGATATTTGTGATAAAGCGGCTATGGATCGTATTTTTGCTGAGCATAAACCAGATGCGGTGATGCATCTGGCGGCAGAGAGCCACGTAGACCGTTCCATTACCGGCCCGGCGGCATTCATTGAAACCAACATTGTTGGGACATATGTGCTTCTGGAAGCTGCACGTGCTTACTGGTCAACGCTCGATGACGCGGCGAAAAAAGCGTTTCGTTTCCATCATATCTCCACCGATGAAGTGTACGGCGATCTGCCGCACCCGGATGAACACCCGGCATCCTCAGAGCTTCCGCTGTTCACTGAAACCACTGCCTACGCGCCAAGCAGCCCATACTCTGCCTCCAAAGCGTCCAGCGACCATCTGGTTCGCGCCTGGCTGCGCACCTACGGTTTCCCGACGATTGTCACCAATTGTTCAAACAACTACGGTCCGTATCATTTCCCGGAAAAGCTGATCCCGCTGGTGATCCTGAACGCGCTGGACGGAAAAGCGCTGCCGATTTATGGCAAAGGCGACCAGATCCGCGACTGGCTCTATGTTGAAGATCATGCCCGTGCGCTTTACACCGTTGTGACTCAGGGTAAACCGGGAGAAACTTACAACATCGGTGGTCACAACGAAAAGCAGAACCTGGACGTTGTGCACACTATTTGCGATTTGCTGGATGAAATCGTGCCGAAAGAAGGCTCTTACCGCGATCAAATTACTTATGTTGCCGATCGTCCAGGACATGACCGCCGCTATGCGATCGATGCGCATAAAATTGGGGTGGAGCTGGGCTGGAAGCCTGAAGAGACGTTCGAAAGCGGAATTCGTAAGACCGTTGAATGGTATCTGAGCAATCAGGAGTGGGTTAACAACGTTAAAAGTGGTGCTTATAAAACCTGGATCGAACAGAACTACGGGGAACGTCAATAATGAACATTCTTCTGTTCGGCAAAACAGGGCAGGTAGGCTGGGAGCTTCAGCGCGCGCTGGCTCCACTTGGCAATCTGATTGCGCTTGATGTGCATTCTAAAGATTACTGCGGCGATTTCAGCAACCCGGAAGGGATTGCTGAGACGGTTCGTAATATAAAACCTGACGTGATCGTCAACGCAGCCGCACATACCGCAGTGGATAAAGCAGAGTCGGAACCAGATTTTGCGCAGTTACTGAATGCGACAAGCGTTGAGGCTATCGCGAAAGAAGCTGCAAAGATCGGCGCCTGGGTTGTTCACTACTCCACGGATTACGTCTTCCCGGGTGATGGTGAAACCCCCTGGAGTGAAACGGATGCGACGGCACCGCTGAATGTTTATGGTCAGACGAAACTGAATGGCGAAAAAGCATTGCAGGATAACTGCCCTAATCACCTGATTTTCCGCACAAGCTGGGTATATGCAGGTAAAGGCAACAATTTTGCCAAGACCATGCTGCGTCTGGCTAAAGAACGCAAAGAACTTTCTGTCATTAACGATCAGGTGGGTGCCCCAACAGGCGCTGAGCTATTAGCCGATTGTACCGCCCACGCCATTCGTGTCGCGATGGTGAATCCAGAAGTTGCCGGGCTTTACCATCTGGTCGCTTCTGAGACGACAAGCTGGTATGACTATGCGGCGTTGGTGTTTGAGGAAGCCCAAAAGGCAGGCATTGAGTTGGCTATAGAAAAGCTGAATGCTGTACCAACTACGGCATATCCGACGCCTGCGCGTCGCCCGCATAACTCACGCTTAAATACCATGAAGTTCCAGCAGAACTTCAACCTGGTATTACCAGCATGGCATGTTGGTGTGAAACGTATGTTGGCTGAGCTTTTTACGGCGCAATCCATTTAATCATTAAAAAATGCCCGTTTACGGGCATTTCGTGTTTATAGAGAAATTATAATGGCTACACGTAAAGGTATTATCCTTGCCGGCGGATCCGGCACTCGTCTCTACCCTGTGACCATGGCTGTAAGCAAGCAACTGCTGCCAATTTACGACAAACCCATGATTTATTACCCGCTGTCTACGCTTATGCTGGCAGGGATTAAAGATATTCTGATCATCAGTACGCCGCAGGATACTCCGCGCTTTGAACAGCTGCTGGGGGACGGTAGCCAGTGGGGGTTAAACCTTCAGTATAAAGTTCAGCCAAGCCCGGATGGACTGGCACAGGCCTTTATCATTGGCGAAGAGTTTATTGGTGACGATAGCTGTGCGCTGGTGCTGGGCGATAACATTTTCTATGGTCATGACTTGCCGAAACAGCTGGAAGCCGCAATTGGTAAAGGTGACGGTGCAACGGTATTTGCCTATCACGTCAACGACCCTGAACGTTATGGCGTGGTGGAGTTCGATAAAGATGGTACGGCAATCAGCCTGGAAGAGAAACCGCTCAAGCCGAAGAGCAATTATGCCGTTACGGGACTCTATTTCTACGATAACGATGTAGTGGAAATGGCGAAGAACCTGAAGCCTTCTGCACGCGGTGAGCTGGAAATTACCGACATCAACCGTATTTATCTGGAGCAGGGGCGTTTATCCGTTGCGATGATGGGGCGTGGCTATGCGTGGCTGGATACAGGAACCCACCAGAGCCTGATCGAGGCGAGCAACTTTATTGCGACAATTGAAGAGCGTCAGGGATTGAAAGTGTCCTGCCCGGAAGAGATCGCGTATCGAAAAGGGTTTATTGATGCAGAGCAGGTGAAGAAACTGGCTGAGCCATTGAAAAAAAATGCCTATGGCCAATACCTGTTGAAGATGATTAAAGGTTATTAAGACATGAACGTAATTAAAACTGATATCCCTGATGTGCTAATTTTTGAACCAAAAGTATTTGGTGACGATCGTGGTTTTTTCTTTGAAAGTTTCAGCCAGAAAGTGTTTGAAGAGGCGGTAGGGCGTAAAGTTGAATTTGTGCAGGATAATCACTCAAAATCCTGCAAAGGTGTTCTGCGTGGCTTGCATTATCAACTGGAACCGTATGCACAGGGCAAACTGGTACGTTGTGTTGCTGGTGAAGTTTTTGATGTTGCGGTTGATATTCGCAAATCCTCTCCAACTTTTGGGAAATGGGTTGGTGTGAATCTTTCTGCTGAAAATAAACGACAGCTTTGGATCCCTGAAGGGTTTGCACACGGATTTTTGGTATTAAGTGATACGGCTGAGTTTGTATACAAGACAACAAATTACTACCATCCAAAAAGTGAAAGAAGTATTCATTGGAAAGATTCAGAATTAAATATTTCTTGGCCTGATACGGCTGAAATAATCATTTCAGAAAAGGACAAAAAGGCATTATCTTTCAACAGTTGTGAATACACAAACTAACAAGAAAATGCGCAAATTAATATCAAATAATAAATTTTTACAAAGCGTTGCGATAATAGCGTCGGGTACAGCTTTGGCGCAAATAATTAACTTGGCTGCTATTCCTCTCATTACTCGTCTTTATGGCCCAGAGGCATATGGAATGATGGGAAGTTTTATGTCGATCGTTAACGTATTGATTCCTTTATCTGCATTAAGCTACCCAATTGCTGTAGTTCTACCAAGAAAAGATTCAGTTTCAAATATAATTGTACGGTTAAGTTTGATACTAGGAATTGCTACATCCGTGACGGTTCTAATTGGAATGATTCTATATACACTCCTAAAACACGATATTGGCATGCCAATATGGTATATAGCTGTCATTCCTCTTACTATGCTTGTTCTTCCTCTTCAGCAATGTGGACAGCAATGGCTCATAAGGAAAAAACAATATAGTGCAATTGCTAAAGTTTCTGTCATTCAGTCTGTTGTACTTAACGCATTAAAAATAATAATTGGATTACCTTTGCATGGCGTTAAAACGTTAGTAATAATTACTGCATTAGGCTATTGGCTACAGGCATTACAATTTTTCTACAATGCAAAAAAAAATGGCCTTGTGATAGTTAAAGATAATTTTTTTCGTAATTTAACAAAGGTAAGTCGTGCGTACGCTGACTTTCCCGTATATAGAACTCCTCAAGTACTGGTTAATGCGCTTTCACAAAGTTTGCCAATATTCGTAATAGGGTTTTATTTTGGGGCTACTCAGGTTGGTTATTTTAGTTTAGCACAAACAATACTTGGAGCTCCTGTAACACTGCTCACTGGTGCATTAAGTAATGTTTTATTTCCTAAAATTACGCAAAAAGTTAATAACAGAGAATTAATTTCGCCATTAATAAAAAAATCTTTTTTGGGACTTATCGCTTTATCAACGTCAATATATATAACAGTGATATTATTTGGTCCGCAATTATTTTCTTTTGTTTTTGGACATGAATGGGAAGTTGGTGGCGCCTATGGTAGATGGATGGCACTTTATTGTATTTTTTGGTTATCTGCCAGACCAGCTATTGATGCGATTCCATCTTTGAAAATACAACGCCAATTCTTAATATATGAGGTATGCTCGCTTTTGCTTAGGTTTACAGGTTTGATTGCCGGCATAATGATTTATAACGACAGCATTTTTGCCATGATTTTATATTCTATCATAAATGCGCTTTGTTATTTTTCTTTATCATTATTTGTATTATGGAAATCTAAACAATATGAGCGGAAAGTATTTAGATCCTGTAGTTAGAGCTGAAAATATGCAATTGCAAGAAAACAATACTGCAAAAAAGGCTAATGCAATTATAATAAATTTATTATTTGGAATTTGTATTCTTGCAGTTTCATTTCGCGTACTGATTGTAGCTGTCATCATGCTAGCAGTCTGTGCTTTATGGTCTTTATTTACATTAAAAGCATCCCTAAGAACCTTCGCAATGATGGGATTAGTTCTGCTATTTTTAGGTGCATATTATTTCTTGGGATTATCTCATTATGAGAGAGGCCCTGAAAAATTTACAAATGCATTTTCCCTAATATTATTGTCATTCATCTTTTTCTTCATATTAGGTTATAAAGAAAGTGTCAGTGGAAGAATTAAATGGCTAAATTACTTTTCACTGTGTAGCATTGTTTACGTCATTATAGTCTGTATCTATAGCATGCTCAAAGGATATCCGGGTTATAATCTTGTTTATGATCCTATTAATAGGGGAGAAGAGAACTCTCCACTTTACGCGCTTCAGTTGGTTCTTTTCAGTATAGCTTATGTCAATTTTAATTGGTCAAAGCAACGTAGGTTATTTAATATAGCCTTAATGCTTGTTGCTACTTTCTTTAGTGTAATTTATCTTGGTTCGAGAGCAGCATTTTTTCTAATAGTGATTTTCTTCACTCTGAAAATAATAACCAAGAAAAATAACTTATTATTCCTCTTTGTATTGCTTATTATTACAGCTCCAATATTAATCAGTTTCACTAGCGATCTGAATATAACTAATTCATTTAACTTTGGCGGATTTTCTGAACGAGGTCTTGATAGCCCAAGATTCAGTATGTTTATTTACGGCATATCCAATTTCTTGGATTATCCTTTTGGCGGATTAAAAGTACATGCTGAGGGCTATACAGGTATTTGGTTCCATAATATGCTCTTAGATTTAGTTAGAGTATCTGGCTTTTACGTAATGTTTTTATGGCTAACGATCCTCGTGCTAACCACTTATCTTTTAATGAAACTTAAAAATAAGCAATACATCATACTTTTCATCATAATAAATATTGCTTTTATGCAAGATTTGGCATTCGATGGATTCTTTAATTTGATGGCGCTGGAATTCTATTTAATCGGAGCATCCTTGTTTAAGGAGCGAAATCTGAATGTTTAAAGAAATACTATTTATTAATGAGTCTCCTGTCTATGGTGGACATGAGGAAATGTTTTTACGCCATATTAAAGAAATAGCTAAAAACAATCATTTATATCTAAACATAATTGTAAATATAAAGAATGAACGATTAATAAAAGAAATAGATTGTTTAACGAAAATAAGTTCCAACATTAATGTAAATATTTTTCGACATCGATTCTGGGGCTTGCCATTAAGACCTATAACAAATTTTTTATGCATAAGTGACTTTTTTTGGCTTTTAAAAACTATCGTCTCTTTCAAACCTATTAAAGTAGTATTAATCCAAGGGACGATCGAAATAGGTGGCTTGTCATTGTTAGCAGCAAGGATTTTGGGAAAACATACTTCGACTTATCTTCCGATAACTAAAAAAAGCAAAGAAATTGGGGTGGTATTTGGAAGGATAAGAGATTTTATAAATAAGCATTTCTACTATCGTTTACCTCATGAAATTATCACAATTTCAGAATTTAACAAAGAAGAGTTGATTAATAATTTTAATGTAGATGCTTCCAGGATAAGGGTAGCTATGAACTTCATTGATACCCCTTCATATCCGAAACAAACTAATGATAGTCAAAGAAATAATGTTTTACTAATCATTGGTAGAATAGATCTTAATCAAAAAAGACAAGATTTGTTCCTCGATTATTTTGTTAGAAGTGAATTATCTGATGCTTTCGAGGTACACATAATTGGCGATGGGAATGACGACGCTTCTAAAGCGGTAAGAAATAAATACGGTAGCATGCATAATGTGTTTTTCTGTGGTTGGTTGGGATCAGAAGATGTTGCCCACCGCTTGGCTCAATGCAGAAGTGTAATTATTCCTTCAAAATTTGAAGGGGTACCGCTTGTTATGATAGAGGCTATCAAATTAGGAAAAACGGTTATAGCAAGCAATGTTGATGGAATGAAAGAATTTTTACCTCCACAATGGTTGTTCGATGTCGACGAAATGAGTGATTCATTAAGAATCATTTCATATTTGAATGAAAGACCACAGGTATTTGATGATTTACTTCCAGTGGTACAAAGAAAATTTAATCAGATTTTCGATCCGATTGAAAATTCAAAAAAATTTATGATGCTAATTAATAGTAGAAAGTAACTAATGAATATACTCCTTGACTGTAGGTTAATCAGTGATCGTCCAACTGGAATTTCGCGGTATTCAGAAAAAATGTTGGAATATTACATTGATAAATATGGAATGGATAAAATCCATGCGTTAGTAAACAAAAAAAGCGATAAAATAATCTGTAAACAGATTGTTACCAGCCTAAAGCCATTCAACATAGGCCATTGGCTGATGTTTCCGTTATGGCTTAAGAAAACTAATTATTCATGGGTGATTAGTTTTCATTATTCTGGTCTAGCATACCCTTTAAAAAATGTCAGGTCTGTAATAACAGTGCATGATCTTATGTTTGAACTAGTGCCCAATTTTTTCAATACTAAATTAAAAAATCTTATTGGGAAGTTCTATTATCGTATTATTGTAAAACAAAGCATAAGGAATTCCGATATAACCATAAGTGTATCTGAAACTACTAGAGAGGATATATCTAAGTTATATAAAGAGGATTCTGAAATAAGCGGTGAGGGTATATTTTTACAAGCAGAAAGTGATGATTCTATTTTAAGAGAAAAAAATTTAGAACCAAATAATTATTTCTTATATATAGGGAATAATAGGCCTCATAAAAATATAGATTTTTTAAAGGAGTGCTTTCGTAATTCCAAGCTAAAACATAATTTAAAAAGCAAATTAGTTTTAGTTGGACATACAGGGCAAAGTGATGAAGACATAATTTATCCAGGAATACTCAGTGATGAACAAATTGTAGGGCTTTATAGAAATGCGAAGGCATTCGTTTTTCCGTCAAAGTATGAGGGTTTTGGTCTGCCTATTTTAGAGGCTTTAGATAATAAATGCCCGGTTATAGCGTCCGATATACCTGCATTCAGAGAATTTTCAAACAGTAATATAACTTATTTCAAATTGGCAGATAAAGCCGCACTGGTTGACATATTGAGTCGGGACTATAAATTTGATGAATCTGAAGCTCAAGAAATTATTAACAGATACAGTTGGCCTCAAACTTATAAAAACTTAGACCGAATTTTTGGTGGCCTTATATGAAAGAGATCATTATAGTACATGATTTTGATGGTAGGCCCTATTTCAAGGCGCTTGAGAAAAATTTTCACTGTAAATTTATCAATAGCAGACCGATAAGATTCTTGTTACGTGATCTTATAAAAAAGAAAAAAATCACTAAAGATTCCATCGATTCACTTCTATTTTTATTTCTGTTACCTTTCCATAAAAATCAAACCATAATTTTGGGTATGGCTCCTTTTAATTTCAGGTTGCTAATTTATGGTATCCTTTGTTATCGCAATAAACTACTGTTACATTCTTCCTGGCATCAATGGTTAGGAAAAACTCCATTTTCATATCCGAAGATTATTAATAAAATTCTCAAAAAAGCTTGGCGTCATTACCTTCCTAGATTTTCGAGGATAATTGCTGTAACTAGAGCAACCAAGCGGTCAATATTGGATTTCGCATATCCTATGCAATTGAATATTGACGTCATTCCACATGTGGTAGACATTGAGCCTATAGCTAGAACCGAGTTAGACCAAAAATGGGATTCTAAGGATATTCAAGGATTATTTGTTGGTCGACTTACTCCAGAAAAAGGTATCAAAGATATAATTGATATCGCTGAAAAAATGCAGTCAGGTGTATTGCAAAATTCTAATATAAAAATTGCTGGCAAAGGAAATCTTGAGAACGACGTAGTTACCGCGAGCAAAAACATTTCCGGGTTGTCTTATATAGGCTACATAACTTCACGGGAAGAACTTAAGGATCATATGAGGCGATCTAATTTTTTCTTGCTTCCTTCAAAAAAGATAAAAGGATGGGAAGAGTTATTTGGATTAGTTATTGTTGAAGCTATGAGTCAAGGATGTGTTGTAATAGCTTCCAAGCACATAGGACCTCAAGAAATTATCGAAGACCATGAAGATGGTATCCTTTGTGAAGAAAATGAATTTATAACTCAAACCTTACGGAACTTTAATGAGTTTCATGCAGATATTTCTCGTTATAAAGAAATTTCAGTGCATGCACTTGATAAAAGTCAAAAATATAATATGAAAAATATTTCTCATCTTTGGTCTGAACTCATTAACAATCTGGAAAGATAAGGCTTTATATGACCGTTTTTATTAGTGTTGTATCACATGGACATGCAGAACTTATAAAAAAAATAGATTGTCTTGCGTCACTTTCAAATATTTTTAAAGTCATTCTTAAATGCAATAAGAGCGGTGACGCCGAATCGCTTTGCGAATATGCAAATTCCCATAATATGCTTCTACTTAATGAAGCATATGGATTGGGCTTCGGTGAAAATAATAACTATGTATTCGACTATTGTTTAAAACAACTAGGAATGAACAATAATGATTATTTCATTGTTTTAAACCCAGATGTCAAAATTGATCCGGACACTCTTACAAACTTAATCGAGCATATGGACGTTGATGAGAGTAGCTTAGCTTCGATTAATCTATATAAAAATGCTGAGATGACTGTTTATGATAATTCGATAAGAAAATTTCCGGGGTTTATTGACTTCTTTTCATCATTCATTTTGAAAAAAAACAATGTCATATATAATAAAGATCATGTAACTGCTCCAACTAATGTTGAATGGGCTGCGGGGTCTTTTTTAGCCTTTAAAGTAAGCCATTATGCTTTGCTTAAAGGTTTCTCAGATAAATATTTTATGTATTGTGAGGATATTGATATATGTTATCGTTCTCATCTATATAATGTACCTGTAAGATACTATCCCGAAGTTAAAGCTATCCATTTTGCAAAACATGCCAACAGAAGCATTTTTTCTAAGCATTTCTGGTGGCATGTAAGCAGTATTTTGAAATTCTTATGCTTTAAATATAATAATAGGATTAAAAGATGATTATACCAGTAATTATGGCTGGGGGTAGCGGTACCCGCCTTTGGCCTATGTCTCGCTCGCTTTTTCCAAAGCAATTTCTAGATCTGTTCTCTAAGGGAAGCTTACTCCAGAATACACTTAATCGCTTAACTGATAAAGATTACGGAACTCCGATAATTATAACAAATAATGAGTATGGTTTTTTAGTTAAGGAGCAAATTAAAAAAACTAAACATCCTGATTCGCAAATAATTCTAGAGCCAGCCGCAAGGAATACTGCCCCAGCAATAGCGATTTCTGCATTCAGTTCTATTAAAAATGGAGCTGATCCTCTTTTGCTAGTAATGCCCTCAGATCATCTCATTAAAGATGAGATGCAATTCTCAGAAAGCATAAAAAAAGCGCGTGAATATGCTGAAAAGGGCTTTTTAGTTACATTCGGTATTAAGCCTACCTCGCCCGAAACTGGATATGGCTATATTAAAGCAAGTGGTAAGATCGGTGAAGGAATATACGATATAGAACGCTTCGTTGAGAAACCTAGCTTAAATAAAGCTATTGAGTATATTTCAGATGATAAGTATAGCTGGAATAGTGGTATCTTTCTTTTTAAAGCTTCAACTTTTCTTCAGGAAATAAATGCTTTTCGACCAGAAATTTATGAGTCCTGCTTGAAGTCTGTTAATAATGCAATTACTGATCTTGGTTTCTTAAGAGTAGAGCCTACTAGTTTCGCTCATTGCCCCTCTGATTCAATTGACTTTGCCGTGATGGAATTGACAAAGAAAGGTGTTGTTGTGCCTGTAGATATTGGTTGGAGCGATGTTGGTTCCTGGAGTGCACTATGGGAAGTTAGTAATAAAGATGACAATAATAACGTCTCTAACGGTGATGTCTATTTGAATGAAACTTCCAATAGTTATATCTATTCTAAAGACAGATTCGTTGCATGCGTTGGTGTCGATGACATCATTGTTGTAGACACGAGTGACGCTTTACTCGTAGTTTCTAAAAACAATGTGCAAAAGGTCAAGGATGTTGTTAATCATCTTCAGGTAAAAAATAGACCAGAATATCAGAATCACAATGAACAATTCCGCCCTTGGGGTAGTCATGAAGTTGTGAGTTCTGGTAGTAAATACAATATCAAGCGTGTTGTTATAAAACCTGGTCATAGTAGTTCAGAGCAAATTCATTATAATAGAACAGAGCATTGGATTGTTCTTTCAGGCACAGCTTTGGTTATGTGTGGTGATGAAATAAAAACAGTTAAAGAGAATGAATCCACTTTTATTCCGGCTGGAGTAAAACATAATTTTTCAAATCCGGGAAAAATTGATTTGGAAATTATTGAAGTGCAAACGGGGCCATACCTAGCAGAAGACGATATTTATAGAGAATAAAATTATCATGCAGAAATTAACCTGTTTTAAAGCCTACGATATTCGCGGCAAGCTGGGCGAAGAACTGAACGAAGACATTGCGTGGCGCATCGGCCGCGCGTACGGCGAATACCTGAAACCAAAAACTATCGTGCTGGGCGGCGACGTGCGTCTGACAAGCGAATCTCTGAAGCTGGCGCTGGCGAAAGGGCTACAGGACGCGGGTGTCGACGTGCTGGATATCGGCCTTTCCGGTACCGAAGAGATCTATTTTGCCACCTTCCACCTGGGCGTGGACGGCGGTATCGAAGTGACGGCCAGCCATAACCCGATGGACTACAACGGCATGAAGCTGGTGCGCAAGGGCGCGCGTCCTATCAGCGGCGACACCGGCCTGCGCGACGTGCAGCGTCTGGCCGAGGCCAACGACTTCCCGCCGGTGAATGAAGCCAGACGCGGCAGCTATAAGCAGATTAACCTGCAAAAAGAGTACATCGACCACCTGCTGGGCTACATCAACGTGGCGAACCTCAAACCGCTGAAGCTGGTGATTAACTCCGGCAACGGCGCGGCAGGCCCGGTTGTCGATGCACTTGAAGCCCGCTTTAAGGCGCTGAACGTGCCGGTGACCTTCGTCAAAGTGCACAACACGCCAGACGGCAACTTCCCGAACGGTATTCCTAACCCGCTGCTGCCGGAGTGCCGCGACGACACCCGCAACGCGGTGATTGAGCACGGCGCCGATATGGGTATCGCCTTTGACGGCGATTTCGACCGCTGCTTCCTGTTCGACGAGAAAGGGCAGTTTATCGAAGGCTACTACATCGTTGGCCTGCTGGCGGAAGCGTTCCTCGAGAAAAACCCGGGGGCGAAAATCATTCACGATCCGCGTCTTTCCTGGAACACCGTCGACGTGGTGAAGGCCGCGGGCGGCGAGCCGGTGATGTCCAAAACCGGCCACGCGTTTATCAAAGAGCGTATGCGTGAGGAAGACGCCATCTACGGCGGCGAGATGAGCGCCCACCACTATTTCCGTGATTTTGCCTACTGCGACAGCGGGATGATCCCGTGGCTGCTGGTGACTGAGCTGCTGTGCCTGAAAGGGCAGAGCCTTGGCGAACTGGTGCGCGACCGCATGGCGGCGTTCCCGGCGAGCGGGGAGATCAACAGCAAACTGGCGCAGCCCGCTGAGGCCATTGCCCGCGTAGAGCAGCACTTTGCCATTCATGCACTGGAGATTGACCGTACCGATGGTATCAGCATGGCGTTCCCGCAGTGGCGCTTCAACCTGCGCTCCTCCAACACCGAGCCGGTGGTGCGCCTGAACGTGGAGTCCCGGGCTGATGCGCCACTCATGAAAGAAAAAACAGAGGAAATTCTTGCGTTGCTAAGAAAGTGATTGTCAACGCCTGCATTTTTTGGCGGTTTAAATGTACCAGGATTATGCAATCGATGTGACATAGGTCAGCAAAAGCTATTCTTATCATCCGATCCTGAGTTAACATCAGATACACATTTCAAGCCGCGCAACAGTCGCGGCGACCACACCTGACAGGAGTATGTAATGTCCAAGCAACAGATCGGCGTTGTCGGTATGGCAGTGATGGGGCGCAACCTGGCGCTCAACATCGAAAGCCGTGGTTATACCGTCTCCGTTTTCAACCGCTCCCGTGATAAGACCGAAGAAGTCATCGCTGAGAATCCAGGCAAAAAACTGGTTCCTTTCTATACGGTTAAAGAGTTCGTTGAGTCTCTGGAAACACCTCGTCGTATCCTGTTAATGGTGAAAGCGGGCGCAGGTACCGATGCAGCTATCGATTCACTGAAACCGTATCTGGATAAAGGCGACATCATCATTGATGGCGGTAATACCTTCTTCCACGACACCATTCGTCGTAACCGTGAACTGTCTGCTGAAGGCTTCAACTTCATTGGTACCGGCGTATCCGGCGGTGAAGAGGGCGCTCTGAAAGGTCCATCCATCATGCCTGGCGGTCAGAAAGAAGCGTACGAACTGGTCGCGCCTATCCTGACTAAAATCGCAGCCGTAGCTGAAGACGGTGAGCCATGCGTGACCTATATCGGTCCTGATGGCGCTGGTCATTACGTGAAAATGGTTCACAACGGCATTGAATATGGCGACATGCAGCTGATTGCTGAAGCCTACTCTCTGCTGAAAGGCGGCCTGAACCTCTCCAACGAGGAGCTCGCAGAGACCTTCACCGAGTGGAACAAAGGCGAGCTGAACAGCTACCTGATCGACATCACCAAAGATATCTTCACCAAGAAAGATGAAGAGGGTAAATACCTGGTTGATGTGATTCTGGATGAAGCTGCGAACAAAGGCACCGGTAAATGGACCAGCCAGAGCTCTCTGGATCTGGGTGAGCCATTGTCCCTGATCACCGAATCCGTATTTGCACGTTATATCTCTTCTCTGAAAGAACAGCGCGTTGCAGCATCTAAGGTGCTGTCTGGTCCTCAGGCCAAACCCGCTGGTGATAAAGCGGAGTTCGTTGAGAAAGTCCGTCGCGCGCTGTATCTGGGTAAAATCGTCTCTTACGCGCAGGGCTTCTCTCAGCTGCGCGCGGCATCTGACGAGAATAACTGGGATCTGAACTACGGTGAGATTGCGAAGATCTTCCGTGCCGGTTGTATCATTCGCGCTCAGTTCCTGCAAAAAATCACCGATGCTTATGCTGAAAATGCAGGTATCGCGAACCTTCTGCTGGCGCCTTACTTCAAGCAGATTGCAGACGAATATCAGCAGGCGCTGCGTGATGTTGTTGCGTACGCGGTGCAGAATGGTATCCCGGTTCCGACCTTCTCCGCTGCGGTGGCATATTACGACAGCTATCGTGCTGCCGTTCTGCCAGCGAACCTGATTCAGGCACAGCGTGACTACTTCGGTGCGCATACCTATAAGCGTACGGATAAAGAAGGTGTGTTCCACACCGAATGGCTGGATTAATCTGATTTAACTCAGTCTGATAGCATGGCCCGGTGAGTCTCACCGGGCTTTTTTTATCGCTTTCAGGCCCATGTTGACTTACTTTCTCCAGCCAACCACTCCCATTGCCGCATAAATCACTGCATTTATCCCTTTCTGAAGCAAGGCATTCGTCTTGACAGTTCCTCAACTTAAGAGGTAAAAACCTCAACAGTTGTTTATTGCGGTGGTGTGCTTACGCCTCCAGAAACTCAAACTTGAAGAAGTTAAACGAATGAAAATAACTATCTCCGGAACAGGCTATGTTGGTCTCTCAAACGGTATTCTGATTGCACAAAACCATGAAGTGGTTGCGCTGGATATCGTGCAGGCAAAAGTGGACATGCTTAACCAGAAGAAGTCCCCGATCGTCGATAAAGAGATTGAAGAATACCTCGCGACCAAACCGCTGAACTTCCGCGCTACCACGGACAAAGAAGACGCTTACCGCGATGCGGATTTCGTCATCATTGCCACCCCAACCGACTACGATCCTAAAACTAACTACTTCAATACCTCTACCGTTGAAGCGGTGATTAAAGACGTTACGGCAATCAACCCGAACGCAGTGATGATCATCAAGTCGACGATTCCAGTGGGCTTCACCAAATCGATTAAAGAAGAGTTGGGTATTGATAATGTCTTCTTCTCGCCGGAATTTCTCCGCGAGGGCAGGGCGTTATACGATAACCTGCACCCATCCCGTATCGTGATTGGTGAGCGTTCCGAGCGTGCAGAGCGGTTTGCTGCGTTGCTTCAGGAAGGCGCAATCAAAAAAGATATTCCGGTCCTGTTCACCGATTCCACAGAAGCTGAGGCCATTAAGCTTTTCGCCAATACCTATCTGGCGATGCGTGTGGCTTATTTCAACGAACTTGACAGCTATGCCGAGAGCTTAGGTCTGAACACCCGTCAGATCATCGAGGGCGTGTGTCTTGATCCACGTATCGGTAACCATTACAACAACCCGTCCTTCGGTTACGGTGGCTACTGCCTGCCAAAAGATACCAAGCAGCTGCTGGCAAACTATCAGGCGGTACCAAACAACCTGATTTCCGCCATTGTGGATGCCAACCGCACGCGTAAGGACTTCATCTCAGATTCCATTCTGGCGCGTCAGCCGAAAGTGGTGGGTGTATATCGTCTGATCATGAAGAGCGGTTCTGATAACTTCCGCGCTTCTTCCATTCAGGGGATCATGAAGCGTATTAAGGCGAAGGGCGTTCAGGTGATTATTTATGAACCGGCCATGCAGGAAGATGAGTTCTTCCATTCGCGTGTGATCCGCGATCTGGATGCATTCAAAAAAGAAGCGGACGTAATTATCTCCAACCGTATGGCGGAAGAGCTGGCGGACGTTAAAGATAAAGTCTATACCCGCGATTTGTTCGGCAGCGACTGATTAATATCGTGATATAAAAAAACCCGGCGCTCTGCCGGGTTTTTTGTTTTTAAACGTTATAGAAGTTGCGGTACCAGTTGACGAAGTTTTTCACGCCTTCTTTGACTGAGGTTTGTGGTTTAAACCCAATAACGTCATATAGCGCTTTGGTGTCCGCACTGGTCTCCAGCACGTCACCCGGCTGGATCGGCATCATATTTTTTACCGCTTCTTTGCCCAGCGCCTCTTCAAGTGCGGTAATGTAATCCATCAGTTCGACAGGTGAACTGTTACCGATGTTATACACGCGATACGGGGCAGAACTGGTTGCTGGCGAACCGGTTTCGACCGTCCAGTCGGCATCTGCCTGAGGAATGACGTCCTGTAGGCGAATAATCGCCTCCGCAATATCATCGATATAGGTGAAGTCGCGCTTCATCTTGCCGTAGTTGTATACGTCGATGCTGTTGCCTTCAATCATGGCTTTGGTGAATTTAAACAGCGCCATGTCCGGGCGCCCCCACGGGCCATAGACGGTAAAGAAGCGCAGGCCAGTGGTCGGCAGGTTATACAGATGCGAATAGGTATGCGACATCAGCTCATTGGCTTTTTTGGTTGCGGCATACAGCGATACCGGATGATCTACGGAGTCGTCAGTAGAAAACGGCATCTTACGGTTGAGGCCGTACACAGAGCTGGATGACGCATACAGAAGATGCTGAACCTTATTGTGGCGACAGCCTTCCAGCACGTTCAGGTGACCTGCCAAGTTCGCATCTGCGTAGGCATGCGGATTTTCCAGCGAGTAACGCACGCCCGCCTGTGCGGCAAGATGGATCACGCGGTTAAATTTCTCATTGGCAAAGAGCGCAGCCATGCCCTCGCGGTCCGCTAAGTCCAGCTTGTGGAAGGTGAAACTCTCGGATTTGAGCAGTTCGAGGCGAGCGAGCTTGAGGTTAGGGTCATAGTAATCATTCAGATTATCAATCCCAACAACTTCATGCCCTGCATCAAGCAGGCGCTTGCTGACATGAGAACCGATAAAGCCCGCCGCACCCGTTACCAGAAATTTCATAGCTTCCCTCATTCACAGTGTTCTTGTTGATGTCCCAGGACATCAGAATCCGACTATGATAGCGCGTCGCACTTCACTTACATAACCCATCTTTCCGATATAACTCATCGGATTCTTATAGAAAAATCGCCAGCAACAGATACACTATGGAAACAAGATTGTTTTTGCCCTTTTTCATCTGTTAGGGATTGTATGACGCACAACAACGATAACCTGGTCACACGCAACAATGACCCGGAGCAAATTGATTTACTGGATTTAGTGCTACAGCTGTGGCGTGGTAAGTGGGTAATAGGAGCATTCGTTGCTGCTTTTATCGTTCTCGCCGTTATTTATATTACTGTAGCCAAAGAGAAATGGACGTCATCTGCTATCATTGCTCAACCTGATGCTGCACAAATAGCTACCTATTCCAATGCGTTGAATATTCTTTATGGCGGTGCTGCACCGTCGATGCTTGATATTCAGAATCGTGCAATCGGTCGTTTCAACTCTTCGTTCTCTGCATTAGCCCAGGCGCTTGATAATCAGGAAGATCCAGAAAAACTGACAATCGAGCCGACTGTTAAAGGACAGGGATTACCCTTAACGGTGACCTATCAGGGCGAGTCGGCTGAAGCGGCTCAAAAACAACTTGCTCAGTACATCCAGCAGGTCGACGAGCAGACAGCAAAAGAACTGACGCTTGACCTCAGAGACAACCTCAAGCAGCAGATCACAACCCTGAACGACTCTCTTCTGAACCAGGAGAAAGTGGCACAGGAGCAAAAAGATCTGCGTATCAAGCAAATTTCTGAGGCGCTTAAGAACGCGGAAGCGGCGAAAATTAGCACACCGCAGCTCCAGCAAACACAGGATGTCACTCAGGAAACCATGTTCCTGCTGGGCACTGTAGCGCTCAAATCAATGGTTGATAATGAGGCCTCCCGTCCGCTGGTCTTCCCTGGCTCTTATTATCAGACCAAAAAGAACTTACTGGACATTGAGAACCTCAACGTTAACCCAGACACGTTACATGTCTATCGTTACGTAATGAAACCAGATCTGCCAATCAAGCGTGACAGCCCTAAAAAGGCCCTTACCCTCATCCTTGCCGTTCTCCTCGGCGGGATCATCGGTTCTGCTTTCATCCTTGGCCGTAACGCGCTGAGAAACTACAAGCCACGAGCCTGATTTACACACAAAAAAGACCGGGTTTCCCCGGTCTTTTTTTATTTATGCCGTTTCCGCAAATTCTCAATCACCGTCGTTAAATCCAGCTCCTGATCCTGAAGCAGCACCAGCAGGTGATACATCAAATCCGACGCTTCGTTCGTCAGCTCCTCCCGATCATGCACGGTGGCCGCCAGCGCCGTTTCAACGCCTTCCTCACCCACTTTCTGCGCAATACGCTTGGTGCCGCTGGCGTACAGTTTCGCCGTGTATGAGCTCTCGGGATCCGCTGATTTACGCTCTGCCAGCAGCTGTTCCAGCTGATAGAGGAACAGCCACTGGTGGCTCGTCTCGCCGAAGCAGCTGCTGGTGCCTTTGTGACAGGTCGGCCCAATCGGGTTGACCAGCACCAGCAGGGTGTCGTTGTCGCAGTCTGGCGTAATGCTGACCACATTCAGGAAGTGACCCGAGGTTTCCCCTTTCGTCCACAGGCGCTGTTTGGTGCGCGAGAAAAACGTCACCTTGCCGCTGTCGAGCGTTTTTGCCAGTGCCTCCTGGTTCATGTATCCCAGCATCAGCACTTCGCCTGAAACGGCATGCTGTACAACCACCGGCAGTAATCCGTCAGTTTTTTCCCAGTCCAGCTGCGCCTGTTGTTGCTCTGTTAACATACCCTGATCTCCACGCCCTGGTCGGCCAGGTACGTTTTTAACTCACCAATATTAATAATCTGTTTGTGGAACACGGAAGCGGCCAGCGCACCGTCAACGTTCGCATCGCGGAAGGCTTCCAGGAAGTGTTCCATGGTGCCCGCGCCGCCGGAGGCAATCAGCGGAACCTGGCACACCGCGCGCACTTTTTTCAGCTGCTCGAGGTCGTAACCGTTGCGTACGCCGTCCTGGTTCATCATGTTCAGCACGATTTCACCTGCACCGCGTTTTTGTACTTCCTGCACCCAGTCCAGCGTCTCCCATTGGGTGACGCGCGTGCGGCTTTCATCGCCGGTGTACTGGTTAACGTGATATTTGCCCGTCGCGGTATCAAACCAGGTGTCGATCCCCACGACAATGCACTGCACGCCAAAGCGGTCCGCCAGACGCGTAATCAGCTCCGGATCTGCAAGCGCAGGGGAGTTAATCGAAATTTTGTCCGCACCGAAAGAGAGAATTTTCGCCGCATCGTCAGCAGATTTAATCCCGCCCGCCACGCAGAAGGGAACATCAATCACCTCTGCCACGCGCGCCACCCAGCTTTTGTCCACCACGCGGCCATCGCTGGAGGCGGTGATATCGTAAAATACCAGTTCGTCTGCGCCTTCTTCGGCATAACGTTTTGCCAGCGGAACGATGTCGCCAATGATCTCGTGGTTGCGGAACTGCACGCCTTTTACAACCTGACCATCACGCACGTCCAGGCAGGGAATTATCCGTTTTGCCAGCATTGAATCGCCTCCTTCACCGTAAATTTGCCTTCCAGCAGCGCGCGACCCACGATCACGCCGCGTACACCGGTTCCGCGCAGAGCGGCAATATCCGCCAGGTCGCCGATACCGCCAGAGGACTGAAACGCCACCTGCGGATAACGGGCGCAAACCTCTTCATACAGCGAGACGTTAGATCCTGCGAGCGTACCATCGCGTGAAATATCCGTGCACAGGACGTGCTTCAGCCCTACGGGGAGATACATCCCGACCAGCTCTTCCAGCGTTACGCCGGAGTTTTCCTGCCAGCCGCTGACCGCGACCTGCTTGTTACCCTGTGCGTCAATGCGCACATCCAGCGCCAGCACCAGCGCATCCGCACCGAAGCGGCGGAACCAGCCCTTGACCGTCTCAGGATCTTTCACTGCGGTCGAACCCACTACCACGCGCGCCACGCCCGCGTCCAGTAAGGCGGCAACGTCGGCTTCCGTACGCACGCCACCGCCTACCTGCACGGGGACGTCCACGCCAGCCACCAGCGTTTTAAGCAGCGGGATCTGGCGCTTCGCCGGATCTTTCGCGCCGGTCAGATCGACCAGATGCAACACCTCAGCGCCCTCCGCTGCGTAAGCCTGTAACCGCGGCAGCGGGTCGTTGCCGTAGTCGCGCTGCTGCCCGTAATCGCCCTGATGGAGACGAACAACCGTGCCGTCAATCAAATCTAAAGCGGGAATTATCATCACATCTCCAGGAAATTTTTCAGCAGTTGCGCACCGGCGGCGCCGGAGCGTTCCGGGTGAAACTGCACGCCGTAAAAGTTATCTTTCTGCACGGCGGCGGTGAACGCCTCGCCGTAATTGCACTGGGCGATGGTGTAGGCATTCACGGGCATGGCGTAGCTGTGAACGAAATAGAAGTACGCGCCGTCTTCAATACCCTGGAACAGCCTGTTGCCCGCCTTCGGATAAACGCGGTTCCAGCCCATGTGCGGCAGCGGCAGGCCGTGGTCGGTCATTTTCGGCACGTCTTCTTCAATAATGCCCAGCAGATCAACGCCGTTGCTCTCTTCGCTGCGGCGGCCAAGCAGCTGCATGCCGAGGCAAATGCCCAGCACCGGTTGAGTACAGGCTTTGATGAGATCCACCAGCTCGCGCTCATGGATCTGATCCATCGCCGCCTGGGCGGTGCCAACGCCCGGCAGAAAGAGTTTATCCGCACGCAGCACCACGTCAGGGTCGCGGCTCACCACCGGCTCGTAGCCGTGGCGCATAATCGCCGACTGTACGGAGTTCAGATTGGCGCATCCGGTATCCAGAATCACCACGTTCATTACAGCACTCCTTTCGACGAGGGCAGGGCGTCACCTTCCACGCGGATCGCCTGGCGCAGGGTACGGCCAAAGGCTTTGAACAGGCTCTCGACGCGGTGGTGATCGTTTTTGCCTTTGGTTTTCAGGTGCAGCGTCAGGCCCATGGTGTAAGAAAGCGAGCGGAAGAAGTGTTCCACCATCTCGGTGCTGAGATCGCCCACGCGCTGGTAGGTAAAGTCGGCTTTGTATTCCAGGTGCGGACGCCCGGAGATATCCATCGCGCAGCGCGCCAGGCACTCGTCCATCGGCAGAACAAAGCCGAAGCGGTTGATGCCGCGCTTGTCGCCGAGCGCCAGCTTCAGGGCTTCGCCCAGCGCCAGGCCGGTATCTTCCACGGTGTGGTGATCGTCGATATACAGGTCGCCCTTAACGGTGATCTCCATACGGAAGCCGCCGTGAGTGGCGATTTGATCCAGCATGTGGTCAAAGAAACCGACGCCGGTGTGGATCTTGCTGCCGCCTTCGCGGTCCAGCCAGACCTTCACGTCGATCTGCGTCTCTTTGGTGTTGCGTTCAACGTGGGAATAGCGGTCGCGTCGGGTGAGCTGCTCGCCAATCATTGCCCAGTTTAGCGTGTCGCGGTTATAGCGCAGGCCCGCAATGCCCATGTTGTCCGCCAGCGTGATATCCGTGACGCGATCGCCGATCACATAGCTGTTGGCTTTATCCAGCGCCTCTTCCGCCAGATAACGTTCAACAAGCTTCACTTTTGGCTTGCGGCAGTCGCACTCGTCGGCAGGCATATGCGGGCAGATCAGCACTTCGTCGAAGGCGATGCCCTGCGAGGTCAGCACCTGCATCATCAGGTTGTGCGGGCCGTCAAAGTCTACCTGCGGGAAGCTGTCGGTGCCCAGACCGTCCTGGTTGGTGATCATCACCAGCTTATAGCCTGCTTTCTGAAGCTTCAGCAGCACCGGGATCACGTCGGGTTCAAAGGCCAGCTTGTCGAAACGATCGACCTGAAAATCGCTGGGTGGCTCCGAGATGATGGTGCCGTCACGATCGATAAAGAGATACTTCTGACTCATACTTTCTCCGCTTTCAGGGCGTCAATCACGCGCTGGCTCTCTGCACGGGTGCCGACGGTAATACGCAGGCAGCCGCTCAGGGTAGGTTGTTTATTCTGGTCTCGTAAGATAATGCCCTGATCCCACAACGATTTAAATATCGCGCTTGAGGCGGTGAAGCGCACCAGGATGTAGTTGGTTTCCGAGTCGAACACCTGCTCCACGCACGGAGTCGTTTTCAGGGCATCGACAAGATACTGACGCTCTTCCAGGATCTGCGCCACACGCTCGCGCATCGCGCTGATGCCCTGCGGGGCCAGCGCCTGTGCCGCAATATCGGCAACCGGCGTTGAGAGCGGATATGGGGCAATCACTTTCAGCAGCAGGTCGATAACCGCTTTATTCGCCAGCGTAAATCCACAGCGAAGGCCGGCGAGGGCGAAGGCTTTGGAAAGGGTACGCAGCACAACGAGATGCGGATACTCCTCAAGCCAGCCTGCCAGCGTCGCCTGCGGGCAGAACTCAATATAGGCTTCATCAGCGACGACCAGCGCCTTGCCGCGCGTCATCTCCAGCAGGGTGCGGATATCCTGCGGATGAATAATCTGCCCGGTGGGGTTGTTCGGGCTACAGACAAACACCACCTTCACGCCGTCGAGGTTATCGGCGATGCCCTGCAAATCCAGCTGCCAGTTGTCGAGCGCCTGCACGTTGCGGCAGGCCACGCCAAAGGTTTCGGCGCTGACGCTGTACATCCCGTACGTGGGCTGGCAGTACATCACCGCGTCTTTATCCGGCTCACAGAAGGCGCGGATCAGCAGCTCAATCCCTTCATCAGCCCCACGGCTGACCAGCACCTGCTCAGGCTTCACGCCTGCATACTGCGCATAGTTCTCGATCACCGCTTTCGGCTGACACTCCGGGTAGCGGTTCAGCGTCTGCTGCGAAAGCTCAAAGACCACCGCCGTGGGATATTCATTGGCATTCAGCCAGACGTCACCGTTCCCGCCCAGACGACGCGCAGACTGATAGGGCGTCAGGCGACGGACATTTTCGCGGGCTAATTCTTCGATGTTCATGCTTGCTCCTTCAGGGCGGCAACGCGCAGCGTCACGGAATTTTTGTGGGCAGTCAGGCGCTCGGCGGCGGCCAGGGTTTCAATGGTCGACGCCAGCGAGGCAAATCCCTCGCGGGAGAGTTCCTGCACGGTCATGCGCTTCTGGAAATCCGCCAGCCCCAGGCTGGAGCAGGTTGAGGTATAGCCATACGTCGGCAGCACGTGGTTGGTGCCGGAGGCGTAATCCCCGGCGGATTCCGGTGACCAGTCGCCGAGGAACACCGAGCCTGCGCTGGTTATGCTGTCGACCAGTTCGCGCGCGTTGCGGGTCTGAATAATCAGGTGCTCAGGACCGTACTGGTTGGAGATGGCGATGCACTGGTCAAGATCGCGGGCCACAATCAGGCGGCTGGCGGATAGCGCCTGACGCGCCGTTTCCGCACGCGGCAGGTCAGCCAGCTGACGCTCAACGGCGTCGCCCACGCGTTTTGCCATGTCGGCATCTGGCGTCAGTAAAATCACCTGCGAGTCAGGGCCGTGTTCGGCCTGCGAGAGCAGGTCAGAGGCCACGAAATCCGGTGTAGCGCCGCTGTCGGCAATCACCAGCACTTCAGAAGGACCGGCAGGCATATCAATCGCCGCGCCGTCCAGACGCTGGCTGACCTGACGCTTCGCTTCGGTCACGTAGGCATTGCCCGGGCCAAAGATTTTGTCGACCTTAGGAATGGATACTGTCCCGAACGCCAGGGCAGAAATCGCCTGCGCACCGCCCACTTTATAGATCGCCTGCACGCCGCACAGCTTCGCCGCGTACAGGATCTCATCGGCGATCGGTGGAGGAGAGCAGAGCACCACCTTCTGACAACCGGCAATACGTGCCGGGGTGGCCAGCATCAGGACGGTCGAAAACAGCGGGGCAGAGCCGCCGGGAATATAGAGGCCAACGGACGCCACCGGGCGTGTCACCTGCTGGCAGCGTACGCCGGGCAGGGTTTCCACATCCACCGCCTGCAATTTCTGCGCGGTGTGGAAGGTATCAATATTTTTCACCGCGACGGCCATCGCCTGTTTGATGTCATCACCCAGACGATTGCTGGCATCAATGATTTCCTGCTCGGTAACCTGTAACGCGTCGACCTCAGTTTTATCAAACTTCGCGCTGTACTCGCGCAGCGCGTCGTCCCCGCGGGCTTTGACGTTATCGAGGATCTCCGCCACGGTGCGGGTGATGCTCTCCGAGGCGGAAATTGCCGGGCGCATCAGCAGCTCGCGCTGTTGCGCGTCGCTACAGGTATTCCAGTCGATGATTGTGTTAAAGCTCATGGTCGTTACTCCATCATCTTCTCAATTGGCAGCACCAGAATGGAGCTTGCGCCCAGCGCCTTCAGTTTTTCCATGGTTTCCCAGAACAGGGTTTCGCTGCTCACCATGTGCATCGCCACGCGCTGCTGGTCGCCCGCCAGCGGCAGAATGGTTGGGCGCTCAGCGCCCGGCAGCAGGGCAATCACTTCGTCCAGGCGCTCGGTCGGCGCATGCATCATGATGTATTTGGATTCACGCGCCTGAATCACGCCCTGAATGCGGGTCAGCAGCTTGTCGATGAGCTGCTGTTTGGCGTCGGCCATCTCGCCGTCGCGCTGAATCAGGCAGGCTTTGGAGCGGTAGATCACCTCCACTTCGCGCAGGCCGTTCGCTTCGAGCGTGGCGCCGGTGGACACGAGGTCACAGATGGCATCGGCCAGGCCCGCACGTGGCGCCACTTCAACGGAGCCGTTCAGCAGACAGGATTTAAACTGCACGCCTTTTTGATCGAGGTAACGCTTCAGCAGGTGAGGGTAAGAGGTGGCGATACGTTTGCCGTTCAGTGCGGCCGGGCCGTCCCAGGCTTCATCGACCGGCGTGGCCAGCGACAGGCGGCAGCCGCCAAAGTCCAGACGACGCAGGGTAAAGTAGCGCGGATCTTCGCCCTGCGCGCGGCGGGTTAATAACTCTTCTTCCAGTACGTTTTCGCCGATGATGCCGAGATCAACGACGCCATCCATCACCAGGCCCGGGATATCGTCATCACGTACGCGCAGAATGTCGATCGGCATATTTTCAGCCAGGGCGATCAGGCGCTGGGTGTGAAGGTTGATTTTAATCCCGCAGCGGGCCAGCAGTTCGCGTGAATCGTCGCTTAAACGGCCTGATTTTTGAATAGCTATGCGTAAACGTGAGTTATCTAACATTCTGTGTTCCTCGTTAACCTGTTTTAACCTGTCTGAATGCGGTCCAAAAAAAAGCCCCCGGAAGAAGATCTTCCGGGGGCTTTTTCATGCGTTCATGCACCACTGGAAGATCCAAACGTCTTCCAGCACACATCGCCTGAAAGACTAGTCAGGATGATGGTGATGATGGTGGTGTTTAAATTGAACGCGTGTCATATAAATTCTCGTTGAATGCTTATGCATTTGATGTCTTTTAACCTAAACCAGTTGTACGCCATAAAGCAAGGGCTTTTTTTGATCATTAATTCATTTCATATTGATGGTATGAATTGTGCGTTCCACCAGGCTGGCGTAGCCTTATAACAGGCATCGTTAAGCGGAGAATGTAATGAAAAAGGTCGCGATTGTCGGGTTAGGATGGTTAGGAATGCCACTGGCGATGTCATTAGCCGCGAAAGGCTGGCAGGTGACAGGGAGTAAGACCACCCGAGATGGGGTTGAAGCGGCACGCATGTGCGGTATTGATGGTGTCGAGCTGCGTCTCGAACCCGAGCTTATCTGCGATACCGACGAGCTGGATGAACTGATGAATGTGGACGCGCTGGTCATTACCTTACCGGCGCGGCGCAGCGGCCCGGGTGAGTCTTTTTACTTGCAGGCGGTGCAGGAGATTGTCGACAGCGCCCTGGCGCACCATATCCCGCGTATCATTTTCACCAGCTCCACCTCCGTCTATGGCGATATCGACGGTACGGCGAAAGAAAACACCGAGCGCCGTCCGGTGACCGCCAGCGGCCGGGTACTGAAAGAGCTGGAAGACTGGCTGCACAATCTGCCTGGCACGCAGGTGGATATCTTACGTCTGGCCGGGTTGGTGGGGCCGGGGCGTCATCCGGGGCGCTTCTTTGCCGGTAAATCCGCGCCGGATGGCCAGCACGGGGTTAATCTTGTGCATCTTGAGGATGTTATCGGCGCAATAGAACTGCTTTTGCAGGCTCCGAAAGGGGGGCACATCTATAATATATGTGCGCCTTCGCATCCGCCGCGCAGTACCTTTTATCCGCTGATGGCGCGCCAGCTGGGTCTGGCGCCACCGGTATTCAGCGAGGCGCAGGGGGAACGCAAAGGCAAAATTATTGATGGCAATCGTATTTGCCATGAACTGGGATTTGAATATCAGTATCCCGATCCGCTGGTTATGCCCATGGAATAATTGCGCCGGCGGAGACAATCGCACACCGCAAGGGGGCGAAGATGAAACCGCTGCTGGATGTTCTTGTTATTCTGGATGCGCTGGAAAAAGAGGGGAGCTTTGCCGCCGCCTCGGCGAAGCTCTATAAAACCCCTTCGGCTCTGAGCTACACCGTGCAAAAGCTCGAGAGCGATCTTAATATCCAAATCCTTGACCGCACCGGGCATCGCGCGCGTTTCACCCGTACAGGACAGATGCTGCTGGAAAAAGGGCGTGACGTGCTGCATACGGTTCGCGAACTGGAAAAACAGGCCGTCAAACTTCACCAGGGCTGGGAAAATGAGCTGGTGATTGGGGTTGATGATACATTCCCTTTCTCCCTGCTTACCCCGCTTATTGAGGCGTTCTATCAGCGCCACAGCGTCACCCGGCTGGTTTTTATCAATGGCGTGCTGGGCGGTTCCTGGGAGGCCCTGACGCAGGGCAGGGCGGATATCATCGTTGGGGCGCTGCATGAGCCTCCCCAGTTGAGCGAATTTGGTTTTGCGCGGCTCGGCGTTCTGGAGCAGGTTTTTGCCGTTGCGCCTCATCACCCGCTGGCGAATGAACCGGAGCCTGTTACCCGACGCGTCATTAAAAACTATCGCGCCATTGTGGTTGGAGACAGTTCTCGCCCCGAATGCGGCATTTCATCGCAGCTGCTGGATGAGCAGGAGGCCATCACCGTTTTTGATTTTAAAACCAAACTGGAGCTGCAAATAAGCGGCCTGGGGTGCGGTTACCTTCCCCGTTATTTAGCGCAGCGGTTTATTGACAGCGGAGCGCTGGTGGAAAAACAGGTTTTAGCGCAAAGCAGTAACGAATCGGTATGGGTAGGCTGGAATGAACAGACCGCCGGGCTTGCCAGCGCCTGGTGGCGAGACGAAATTTTAGCAAATAGTGCTATCGCCACAGTTTACGCTCAGGCAGATGATGGGAAATCAATCAGTTAGTAAAATTAATTTATGGGCAGGTTTCTCAATGTATTGCCTTTTGTATCTGGAATAGGGCAAAATGCCGCCGCTGCAAACAAATGAATAATCGACGATATAAAAGGCGTCGGTTATTTTTTTTTGCATGTACGAAACGAAACTAAAAACCAAGAG
>Ga0209795_10000387_pt1 | contig 35985 bp, 31 predicted proteins | sample AgamicOrMarz_FD_187166 | JGI IMG/M metagenome (GOLD analysis project Ga0209795, IMG submission 187166) | Agave microbial communities from Guanajuato, Mexico - Or.Ma.rz (SPAdes) (version 2) | ecosystem: Host-associated > Plants > Phyllosphere > Phylloplane/Leaf | place: Guanajuato, Mexico...
TTTCTTTATATACCGAATATTTAATGAGTAAAAACGACCCATTTGTGGGTGGTACTGGTAGCTCACTTGCAGCGGGCGATGATGGTAAGTGGAACAAGCTCTTAAATGTAATGCTGGTTTATAACTTCTAAGAGTTGTGCCTTAACTGATCAATCTACTTCTATTAACTACGCTCTCAAGAAGACCTGACAAGAATGCTTGAGAGTAATTTAAAAGTGTTAAAAAGATGAAACCAATACGTAAAATCTTAGTTGCCAACCGTGGTGAAATCGCAATTCGAGTGATGCGTGCTGCTACAGAAATGGGCATCCGCACGGTTGCAATTTATGCAGAAGAAGATAAGTTTGCCCTGCATCGCTTCAAGTCGGATGAAGCTTATCGGGTAGGTGCAGGCAAAAAGCCAATCGCCGCCTATCTGGATATTGAAGATATTATCCGTATTGCACTGGAGGTGGGGGTAGATGCGATTCATCCGGGCTATGGTTTCTTGTCCGAAAACCCTGAGTTTGCCGAAGCTTGTAGTCAAGCGGGAATCCGTTTTATCGGTCCAAAACCGGAAGTGATGCGTCAGTTAGGCAATAAGGTAATGGCACGTAACGTTGCAATGGTTGCATGTGTGCCTGTGGTTCCTGCAACAAGCGCGTTACCAGATGATCTAGAGCAATGCCAACTTTTGGCCGCTGAAGTGGGCTATCCACTTATGCTCAAAGCGAGCTGGGGTGGTGGTGGCCGTGGCATGCGTGTAGTTGAAAATGAAAGTGAACTCGAAGATGCAATTACGGTTGCACGTCGTGAAGCCAAATCTGCATTTGGCAATGACGAAGTCTACCTAGAGAAACTGATTCGCCATGCCCGCCATGTCGAAGTACAGATTTTGGGCGATACCCATGGCAATATCGTGCATCTGTTTGAACGGGATTGTACCGTACAACGACGCAACCAGAAGGTTGTTGAACGAGCACCTGCACCGTATTTGTCCGAAACACAGCGCATTAAAACCTGTGACGCTGCTTTAAGACTGGCTCGTGCGGTAGATTACACCCATGCGGGTACGGTTGAGTTTTTAATGGATGCCGAAACAGAGGACTTTTACTTTATTGAAGTTAACCCGCGCATTCAGGTTGAACATACAGTTACTGAAGAAATTACTGGTATTGATATTGTTAAGGCACAAATTCGGGTGACCGAAGGCGCTGCGGTCGGCGATGGCAGCAGTTTTATTCCACCACAAGAGCAGATCAAATTATTAGGTCATGCATTGCAATGCCGACTCACCACCGAAGATCCTAAAAATGGCTTTATGCCGGACTATGGACGTCTCACTGCATTTCGTAGCGCAACTGGTTTTGGGGTGCGGGTAGACAGTGGTACTGCCTATACTGGTGCAGTCATTACGCCATATTATGATTCTTTACTCGCTAAAGTCACGGTTCGTGGTGCAAGTGGTGATGAAGCCAATGCCCGTATGCTGCGAGCGTTACAGGAGTTCCGTATCCGCGGCGTCTCAAATAATCTGGCATTTCTAGAAAATGTGGTAACCCATCCTTTATTTACACAAGGCACCTGTACCACCCGATTTATTGATACCACGCCTGAATTATTTAACCTTAAACCTAAGCAGGACCGTGCGACCAAGTTACTAGAGTTTTTAGGGGACATTACCGTCAATGGACAACCTGAACTCAAAGGTCGTTCACTTCCTGAAACCGTACCAGCTCCGGCACAGTTACCGACATTTAACTTAAACCAGCCGCTTCTGAGTGGAACTCGAAACCAGTTTAAATTACTGGGTGCAGAGGGTTTCTCAAACTGGATGCTAGATCAAAAGCGTGTATTGGTGACTGATACCACCATGCGTGATGCTCACCAGTCCTTGTTTGCTACACGAATGCGTACCGCAGATATGCTGGCGATTGCACCTTATTATTCCCATATGGCCAGTGAGCTGTTTTCACTAGAGTGTTGGGGCGGGGCAACCTTTGATGTGTCGATGCGTTTTTTAAAAGAAGACCCGTGGGAGCGTCTGGCTCAACTTCGTGAAGCGGTGCCAAATATTCTATTTCAAATGCTGCTTCGCTCATCCAATGCAGTGGGTTATACCAACTATCCAGATAATGTCGTTCGTCACTTTATTGCACAGGCTGCACAAGGTGGGGTTGACCTATTCCGTGTATTTGATTCGCTCAATGCAGTCGATAACATGCGGGTTGCCATTGATGCAGTTCGGGAGTCAGGCATGCTGTGTGAAACAGCAATTTGCTATACCAGCAATATCTTTGACAACAACCGCAGATATAACCTTAACTACTATGTCGATATGGCAAAGCAACTGCAAAAAGCAGGGGCTAACATCCTCGCCATTAAGGATATGGCCGGTATTTGTAAGCCAGCCGCAGCCCGTGAACTCATCAAGGCATTGAAAGAAGAAACCGGATTGCCGATTCATTTTCACACACATGACACCAGTGGTATTGCCGCGGCCAGCATTTTGTCTGCCATCGATGCTGGCGTTGATGCAGTCGATACCGCCATGGATGCCATGAGTGGTTTAACGTCACAACCGAGCATGGGCTCGGTGGTTGCAGCCTTACAAAATACCGATCGTGATACAGGACTCAACCCTAACAACCTGCAACAGCTTTCTACTTACTGGGAAGGTGTACGCCATATCTACGCACCGTTTGAGGCAGATATGCGTGCGGGTACGGCCGATGTGTATCACCATGAAATGCCGGGTGGACAATATACCAACTTGCGTGAACAGGCTCGCTCACTTGGCATTGAAGAACGCTGGTCGGAAGTTTCCGATGCCTATGCACAAGTCAACTTATTGTTTGGTGACATTGTGAAAGTTACCCCAACCTCTAAAGTGGTGGGTGATATGGCTTTATATATGGTGTCGAATAACCTGAATTCAGAAGATATTGAAAACCCGAAACTTGAGATTGATTTCCCCGAATCGGTGGTTTCACTGTTTAAAGGTGAGCTAGGCACCCCAGCACATGGTTTTCCAAAAGAGTTACAGAACAAGGTATTAAAGGGTGCAGCCCCGTTAAATGCTCGTCCCGGAGCAGTGATGCCACCAGTCGATCTGGTGGGTGAGAAAGCAATGCTTGAAAATATGTTTGGGAAAACACTGACTGAACAGGAACTGGCGTCATATTTAATGTATCCAAAAGTCTTTACTGACTTTATGAAGCACAAACTGAAATATGGCACGGTATCAAGCATTCCATCTTCAGCCTTCTTTTATGGTTTAAAAGAGCAAAGTCCTGTCGAGATTGAGCTTGAACGTGGTAAGACTCTTGAAATAAAACTATTAGGCAGATCAGAAGCCAAAGATGGCGTGATTGATCTATTTGTAGAGCTGAATGGTCAGCTACGTCTGGTTCAGATTAAACAGGCAAGCCAAAAAGAAGTGACGGCTCATCCGAAGGCTGACCCGACAAATCCGAAACATATCGGTGCTTCGATGCCGGGCATGATTAGTACAGTACCTGTGAAACTGGGTCAGTCGGTCAAGAAAGGCGATACTTTATTTACCATTGAAGCGATGAAGATGGAGCTTGCCATTAAAGCTGATCAGGACTGTGTGGTTCAGGAGGTTTTAATGAGTGCGGGTAAGCAAGTTCGAAATATGGATTTGGTTTTAGTCGTTCAATAGAACGGCTATCAATTTGAGAAGTGGTTTAAAGATATGACAAGCAAGAGAAATGCAACGTTAATAGGGCTCATCGCTGTTTTGCTATGGAGTTCTATTGTTGGGCTAATTCGTAGTGTAAGCGAGAGCTTGGGAGCAACTGGTGGCGCTGCCATGATGTACAGTGTTGCCTCTGTCTTTCTCTTGATTAGCATTGGATTTCCAAAAATTAGGGAATTCCCTAAACGCTATTTAGTTTGGGGAAGTCTATTGTTTGTGTCCTATGAGTTATGTCTTGCCTTATCTATTGGTTATTCAAATACCAATCAGCAGGCCATTGAAGTGGGAATGGTCAATTATTTATGGCCTGCTTTAACCATGGTCGCGGCTATTTTATTTAATAATCAAAAATCTAACTGGTTGGTGATTCCTGGATTCGTGATTGCGATTTTGGGAATTTGCTGGGTACTTGGGGGTGAGCAAGGACTTGATTTTGCAAGCATGCTTGCCAATATAAAAGATAATCCACTGAGTTATGGACTGGCTTTCATCGGTGCATTGATTTGGGCTGCTTACTGTACTGTAACTGCAAGAATAGCCAAGGGGAAAAATGGTGTAACGCTTTTCTTCATGCTCACAGCACTGGTGTTATGGGTGAAGTACTTAGTAATTGGCGGTGCGCCAATGGTGTTTGATCTTCACGCAATTATCTATCTTGCACTCGCTGCAGCAGCAATGGGTTTTGGCTATGCCGCATGGAATGTCGGTATCTTGCATGGCAATGTAACGGTTCTGGCAGGCGCATCTTACTTTATACCTGTATTTTCAGCAGCTCTGGCAGCAATCGTTTTACAAACACCGCTTTCCATGTCGTTTTGGCAAGGTGCGGCTATGGTGTGTATCGGTTCGGTTTTGTGTTGGTTTGCAACACGTCAGAAGCATTAAAGCTCGATACTATTCATTGTTTTTAGCTTAGTTCTAACATTAATTAGAAACTGAACGATTGGTTTAGTTTCTAACGATTAGATGTAAAGAGATAGTGAATTTCTCTCGTGATCTTTTTGATAAAAGGACGAATAACTGACCAGTTTGTAGAAATCCAGCAAATAAAAGAACCTGCTGTCACCATTGCAGTTCCTTGCCAAAAGCTTATGGACAATTGGGTTTGCAAAACGAACATTGCCAGAAGAGATGAAATGATCGGGGTAAAGTAAGAAGCAACAACCAGCATGGTAATATTTCCATGAATAATACCAATATTCCATGCAGCATATCCTAAACCAATAGCAACAGAAGCGACCCCTAAAGTTATAAATGTCGCTAGATCGATAGAGGGTAAAGTTGCGTGACCTGTGATAAATAGCTTAATCCATAAGGTGAGCGCTACACAGATAAAGAAAATAGAAATTGGGTTTTGTCCATTGCTCATTTTCTTGGTTAATACGCAATAAAAAGCCCAAATGACAGCACCTGCAAAGGCCAAAATATAACTTAGAGGATTACTATGAAAATTATCAACAATACTATTTAGACTAAAATCACCATTTCCAGTTTGAATAAAAATGATGCCTGAAATTGAGATAAGTAAACCTAAAATAATAATAAAATTAAACTTTAGTTCTTTAAAAATAACGAAAGCTAAAACTGTTAAGCTCGGCCAGAGATAATTAACAATGCTCACTTCAATAGCCTGTTCAGCGGTCTTTGAATAAGCGATTGCAAATGAAAAACAAAGTTCATAAGCAATGAATAGGGCTGTACCTAAAATTAAATATTTTTTAGAAATTAACTTAAAATTTGGAACTCTAAAAATAATAAGCAATAGCACTGCACTGAAAGTATAAATCAGCGTAATACCCATATCGGGACCAATTGCGGCAGTAATATGCTTCACAAGGCCGACCATAGATGCCCACATGAGAATGGCGCTTAAACCAATCAATGTTGCTAAATTTTTTGACATAGGAAAGTTGGATAACTCAAATAATGGACTGAGCTGCTAACGGGAAGTAGAAAAAGCACGAAGCCTGACAGGTTAAAAGAATATAAAGTCAAAAAATAGGTTATATAGGACAATTTATATAAAATATCGAATTTTACTTAAGCAATTAAATCTATTTATTATTTGAGTTTTTCTACCTCATGACGACGTTTTCTATATGTAAAAGGTGTTTCGCCATATTGCTTTTTAAACCAAAGAATAAAATGAGAGGCATCAGAAAAACCACATTCAATAGCAATATTGGTGATGTAAGCATTGGTGTTAGCAAGTAGTTTTCTAGCATGTTCGAGTCTTAATTTACGCCAATAATTTGATGGTGGTTCATTGGTGCTCGATAAAAAGGCGCGGTGCAGTTGTCTTGGGTTGGTTCTCGCATGCTCTGCTACTTCTTTTAATGTGACATGAGCACTTAAATTTTCACTCATAAAAGCTATAGCTTTAGAGACAATGTGATTTTCATAAGTAGTTGGACTCTCTAAGTGTAGATATTCTTTCTCATCAATGATTTGTTTATCAGCATTAATGAGTAAATATTCTAAGCTTTTTTGTGCCCGAATATCACCACAATGACGCCGTATTAAATCCGCAGCTAAATCTATGGCAGTTCCACCAGGGCAAGTAAAAATACCTTGGTCTTCAACATAAGCTTTATCCACTACGGTGATTGCTTTAGGAAATCGTTCTGAAAATTCTTCTCTGGTCGTAAAATGAATTGCACATTTCCGACCATCCATAAGCCCTGCATTTCCTAAAACAAAACAGCCTGAACAAAAGGCAATAATGGGTATTTTTGCGTTATGTATTTCGTTGAGTATTTCTAATAATTTTTCTGGTGGATTGCGTGTTTCTGTGAGTAAACCACCTGCAATTACAATGTAATCATAATTTTCTTTTAAAGCTTTTAGGTTAAGTGATGTTGTTGGGTTAACTGATAGTCCACAACTTGCAGTAACAGGTTCATCATTAAAGGTCATCCAGTCCCATTTACAATAAATTTGCAAACTACGAAAAGATTTATCTGCTGCAAATCTAAGAGATTCAACAAAACCAGAAATAGGCGCTAAGGTGAATTTATTCATCAGAATAAATCCAACACGTAAATCCGGATGAACCGAGGAGAGACTTTCTTCAGAGGGAGATGCTTCATCATAAGCATGAGAAGACGAGTTCTTCATATCTTTCACCGTCAATATCCATTTAGAGCAGTGATCTGCTGAACCTTATTTTATTTATTATAGGTATTAAATCAGTTAAAAGAAATTAAAGAAGTTTTTATTGATGATTAACCTAGTAAAGTTATTAAGAAAGAATTTAATGTAATCTTTATCTTTCATTTCTTTAACTTTATATGGCTGGGTAACTAAATATTTTTATAACTCTAACTTCTTCAACATTGCATCGGCAATCATGAGATCTAAATGGGCACCTCCACCATTTTTAAATACAGTGATATCATTTTGATTTCTAAAAGTTTCATAACTACTATTTACCAGCCTATAGAGGTCCCCTCGAATATGATCTCTTGATATTTTTCCATTCGCAATTGGAATTACAATTTCTCCAATATTCCAAGTAGTTTCAAGATTATCTACATAGAGCTGAGAAGCTGCGATTAATTGATCATCAGCTTCACGCATTTCAGGAGTAAAAGCACCAATCAAGTCGATATGAGTTCCTGGGCGAATCCAGTCTGCTTTTAAAATTGGTTGTTGTGCCATAGTCGCTGCAGAAACAATATCAGCAGTTGATAAAGCCAACTGTAAATCCGAGGCAGCAACAACAGGCACAGATAATTCATCTAGTCTTTTAGCGAGTGCTTGGGATTGATTTAAGCGGCGAGACCAAATTGATATTTTTTTAAGCTTGGGAAATAAAGCGCTGTAGGCGTGGGCAAGATTGTGAGCAACGCGCCCTGCTCCAATGATTACAAGATGCTTACTATCGGGACGAGCGAGTAGAGTAGCCCCTAATACAGAATCAGCAGCAGTTTTCAGATCGGTAATAATGTGGCTATCAACCAAGCCGCGTAAAATACCATTTTCAGAAGAATAAACTACGACCACTCCATGAGTATTAGGAAGTCCTATACTTGCATTTCCATTAAAGACAGACTCAGCTTTTATTCCATAACCCAGCCCTTCAATTCTTGCCATGCGATTTAATAACATGCCATCTTTAGGGCCTATGAGTGAGTCGTGTAGAGTTGCTTTGGGTTTTTGATGACCTAAGCGTAGTGCCTCAATAGCTTCATGCCAATTTAGAATTTCTTTAGCCTGATCATAATTTAAAAAATTCATTCGGCCTTATATCCCTTCAATAATGGAAAATGTTTTTTCCATTGCCTTTAATGCAAGCTCCTTGGCTTTTTGGTACTTTTCACTGTAATAGCAATCTTGAGCAACTTGATAAGAAGCGAACTCTAAAATAAGTACTCGTGCTTTTTGTGGACCTTCTACGAACTCAGAAGAGTTAGTGCCACCAATAATTTGAGCATTAAACTCATTTGCTATTTCAGTCCAAGCATTTGCATATTTTTGCATAGAGATTTGGTCAGTAATTTCCTGACATTCGATAATCCAATATCCTTTAGGAGCCTACATTTTTTAATTCCTTTTATAAAATTATTTCTATTAAGGTTTTTTCAATTCAAGTGGAAATTTTGCTTCAAACTCAGCCTTTTTATATGTTTCATAGGACTCTTTACTTATGATGACTGCTGATCCTCTACCTCTACGTGTAATTTCTACGGGTTGTCCACCAATTGCCTTGTCCATCAGCATTGAAAGTTGTGCTCTTGCATTAGAATAATTCATGCTATCCATAATTAAACTCCGTATTTAGTGGCTAACCACAGCTATTGACCAATATTCAAGATAACTAAAGTATCAAAACATCATTCTTAAAATAGAAATATAAAAAAAAGGTCAATTTATCTCATAAAAATGATGAAGTGAAAAAACACAAATATGAAGAATATGACATATAGAAAAAATGAGTAATTAGAATACTTTTACTAAGCTAAAGTTTATATATATCTGATTTTTATTTTTTTAATTTAATGATTAAGGAATTTTTCAATAAAAGTTATTTTGTCGACTTTTAATAGAATGTCTGTTTTGTCCTAATAATTGCCCATTTTTTTATAGGCAAGAGAGGCGAATGAGATCAAAAATAATAAGAAAAGGACATTAGGAATTTATCATGGAAAGAATAGGTTCGACACCTGCTGATGACAATGGATGTGCTTGGTTCCATTTAAGTCCAAATCGATTACCAAAACCTTCTCTAAGTGGAAGGATTGAGGCGGATTGGGTTGTGGTGGGAGCAGGGTTTACAGGTTTATCGGCTGCAAGACAACTTGCCTTGAATTTCCCTAATGATCACATTGTTCTTGTGGAGGCACAAGAGGTTGGATATGGCGCTTCTGGAAGAAATTCAGGTTTTATGATTGATCTTCCTCATGATATTGGAGCAGCGGACTATATTGGTGATATTAAAACAGCAGGTATGCATCTAAAACTTAATCTTGCTGCACAGAATATTATTAAAAAGTTAGTTAGTGACTACAATATTAATTGTCAACTTGAGCCTGCGGGTAAGTATCAAGCAGCTGTTGAAAAGAGAGGGTTGGCCGTTCTAGAAGCGTATAAAAGTGGTTTAGAAAAGCTTGGTCAAACTTGTGAAATCATTGAGGAACAGGATATTCCAGACCATTTAGGTACACATTTTTATAAAAAGGCGCTTTATACCCCTGGCACATTATTAGTACAGCCAGCGGCAGTTGTAAAAGGCTTAGCTAATAACTTACCAAGTAATGTGACCTTATATGAATATACAGCTATTACCGCGGTTGAATACGGAAAGAAAATTCAATTGCAAACAGATCAAGGTTCAATAAGTGCGAATAAACTCGTATTAACGAACAATGCATTTGCTTCTCAATTTGGCTTTTTAAAAGGGCGATTACTTCCTATTTTCACTTATGCCAGTATGACTCGTGTACTGACAGAAGAAGAGCAACAAGCTTTAGGTGGGAAAAAAACTTGGGGCATTATTCCAGCAGATCCGTTTGGGAGTACATTACGTCGTACCCCAGATAACCGTTTATTAGTACGCAATAGTTTTAGTTTTAATACTGACGGACGTAGTAAACCTCATCTTTTAACCCGAGTAGCCCAAAGACAAAGAAAGTCATTTGAAAATAGATTTCCAATATTGCCTAAGGTGGAGTTTGAGTATACATGGGGCGGTTCTATGTGTTTGTCTAGAAACCATGAATCTTTCTTTGGAGAGTTAGCACCTAATGTTTATGGGGCACTTTGTTGGAATGGGTTAGGGACAACTAAAGGCACTATTGCAGGAACATTATTAGCAGATTGGCTTGCGGGTGAAAGAAATGAGCTTATTGACTTTTTAATTTCGTCACCTGGACCTAATGCCAATCCTCCACAGCCTTTTTTATCTTTAGGCGTTAACCTCAACTTGACAATGGGGCAATGTCGAGCGGGTAAGGAAAGTTAGTTTCACAGTAAATATCGTACAAAAGAACTAGGCATTTTTTATGATCTTGATTAAAGGCTTTTCTTAAAAAGAAAGCTTGCGAAAAGATCATAAGGAAAGTCATCTCTAAGAAAGCTGTTAAAGGACAAATGACGGCTTGAAATATTATGGGCAAGGAGTCTATATGAGTTACAAGATACCTTTAGAGGATATTCCTTTAAATTCATACCATAAAAAATTGACATTCTATTCATCAGGTGGACCATTTTTAGATGGCTATGTCTTGAGTATTATTGGTGTAGTAATGATTCAAATGACAGAGGCATTATCACTCTCTGCATTTTGGCAAGGGATGATCGCTGCCTCTGCATTAATTGGTGTATTTCTTGGGGGTTTTCTTGGTGGATGGATTACAGACAAATATGGAAGAAAAGTCCTCTACTTAATTGATCTTATCGCAATTATTGGCTTTTCCGCTGCCCAATTCTGGGTTGAATCAGCACTCATGCTTTTTATATGGCGACTATTAATCGGAATCGCCGTTGGAGCCGATTACCCAATTGCAACAGCATATCTTGCAGAGTTTTTACCTCGTAAAAATCGTGGACCGCGCTTAGCTGCAATGGTGATGGTATGGTTCTTGGGAGCTGCTGCAGCATATGCAGTCGGTGAGTTTATTTTAAGAGTTGGCGGCGAAAATGCTTGGCGTTGGGCTTTAGCGAGTGCTGTTGTACCAGGTGCGTTATTTTTAATGGTACGTATGGGCGCTTCTGAATCACCACGCTGGTTACTTAATAAAGGTCGTGTCGCTGAAGCTGATCGAATCATCAAAAAAGTATATGGTTCACAATACTCTCATACAGACTTATCAGAAAACGTAGGTGATAAGAATTCAAATACTTCTGTATGGTCACTTTTTCACTCAGGATATGGCAAACGAATGCTTTTTGTTTGTATTTTCTGGACCTGTGCCATTTTACCATTATTTGCAGTTTATGCTTTCGCTCCGCAAGTGCTGCATGCTTTAGGACTTACAGGTAATTTAGCCGGTTGGGGTGCTGTTGCAATAACCTTCCTGTTTTTTGTCGGCTGTTTGATTGCAACAATGCTAATTAATGTCATGGGCCGTAAAAAGATGCTATTCCATAGTTTTCTTTGGTCAGGTTTGGCACTGTTTATTCTAGGTTTTTATCCTGATGCCTCTCCAATGACAGTCTTAATACTATTCGGTGCATATGCTGTATTTATTGGTGGTGCACAAGTTATGGAATATGTATATCCGAATGAACTTTTTCCAACAGAAGTTCGTGCATCAGCTGTTGGTTTAGGCACCTCTATCTCAAGAATCGGGGCGGCTATTGGAACCTATTTATTACCGTTTGCCTTAACCAGTTGGGGTATTGGAACCACAATGATTGTTGCAGCAGCAGTTTGTTTTATTGGAGCGTGGTCGGCGTGGGCTTTAGCACCTGATGTTGATGCGATGGATTTAAATCAGGCTGCAAGTTTAGGAAGTCGTAAATAGTTTTTACTCGAATCAGTACGAAGACTGTATAGGAAGATCATTATGAAAAATCAACTCGTTGTGGTACGCCAAGCTGAAAGTGCTGTATTAGGCACACCTGCACCAGCAAAACTTCCGGTAGGTGAGTTAATTGCACAGCAGAGCACTGCACAAGAGCAAACTTCTGAAAGTATTGCTGCAAGTATTGGTGTATGGGAAAGCTCACCAGGTAAGTTCAAGCGTCATATCGCGAACCGTGAGTTTAGCCATATTGTGAAAGGCTGGTGCATTTTTACACCAGAAGGTGGAGAACCAGTAGAGCTACGTGCAGGAGATGCGGTTTTATTCCCGGCAAACTGTGAAGGGGTTTGGGATATCAAAGAAGACTTTAGAAAAACTTATTGTATTTTTTAAGGAATTAAAAATGACAGATATTCAGAGATTTTATAGTGGAGCACGAGCTAGCCAAGTAGTGATAAGTGGTCAATATCTAGAGACTGCTGGTTTAGTTGCTAAATGTACTGATCAGGGTATTAAAGAACAAACTCAGTGTGTATTAACCCAACTTGAGCAATTAATGCTTGATGCGGGGGCTAACAAAAATCGAATTATTGGAATTCAAATATGGTTAGCTAATATGGCTGATTTTGATGAGATGAATAAGGTATATGATGCTTGGGTTAGTGAATTAGAAAAGCCCGCAAGAGCCTGCGTTGGAGCTCAATTGGCTAGTCCTGAATATTTAATTGAAATTCGAGCGACAGGAACACTTTAAGTGTTCCTTTTTTTATGTAAGCTTCTCAATTTCATGCCGTCTTTTTCTATAAGAAAAAGGTGTTTCACCATACTGCTTTTTAAACCAATAAATAAAATGCGATGCATCTGAAAAACCACATTCAATTGCAATTGTAGTGACATAAGCGCTAGTGTTCGCCATTAATTTTCGAGCGTGTTCAAGCCTTAAACGTCGCCAATAGTTAGCAGGAGACTCATTGGTATTTGCCACAAATACTCGGTGTAACTGTCGGGGACTAGTTTGAGCGTGTTCTGCAACCTCTTTTAAAGTTACATGAGCACTTAAATTTCTACTCATAAATTCGATAGCACGAGTAACAGTTATATTTTCGTATGTGTCTGGCTTATCGATATTAGGACTTTCTTTAGTCTTAGGCGGTTTTTCTCCATTAATTAAAAGATATTCCAATCCTTTTTGAGCGCGTACATCACCACAATGTTGTCTGATTAAATTTGCTGCCAAATCAATTGCTGTTCCACCTGGACAAGTAAAAATACCGCGATCTTCAACATAAGTTTTATCAATCACAGCAATTGCTTTTGGAAATCTCTGAACAAACTCATCTCTAATCGTAAAGTGAATTGCACATTTATGTTGATCAAGAATGCCTGCTTTTCCCAAAACAAAACTTGCGGAGCATAAAGCAATAATAGGAATTTTTGCTTTATGAATTTCTTGAAGAGTATCTATTAAACCTTGCGGAGGTTCTCTGGTTTCACTTAATAATCCTCCAGCAAGTACTACATAATCATAATTATTTTTAAGGTTTTCTAAATTAAAGTCTGTTGTTGGTTGAATTGTAAGACCACAACTTGCTACGACGGGAATATTGTTGAAGGTCATCCAATCCCATTTACAATAAATTTGTAAGCTACGAAAGGACTTATCTGCTGCAAATCGTAATGATTCCACTAGTCCAGTAACTGGCGCTAAAGTGAATTTGTTCATCAGAATAAATGCAACTCGCATATCTGGATTAATTGTGGAGAATGATTCTTCAGGATCTAAAGTTTCTTCATAAGCATGAGCAGATACATTTTTCATATTTTCACCGTCAAGTTCCATAAGATCAGTGTTTAACAGTTTGAAACTGTCTCTTTTATTATATATTTATTTTAAAATAAAGATATAAAATTTCATATTAGTATCCATTTGAAAAATAATTATTTTGTATTTTTAGTTGCATTTCTAAGTGTAATTATTAGGACAATACTAGAGGAGTCTTTTTCTTATTTTAAATAAGAAAGCTTTGCCAACTTTTCATAATTATTGTCATTTTCTTGATATCGCATAAATCATCTCATGTCCAAAATCTTATACAGCAAAATAAATTTTAATGAGGCGAATTATGTACCGTGGATTTTGGTATGCAGAGGCGTTAGATCGTGAAAGTGCACTTTCTCCGGCCTTACAAGGAAATGTTCAAGCCGATGTTTGTATTATTGGTGGTGGTTATTTAGGGCTATGGTCGGCAATCCGACTCAAAAAATCCCATCCAAAAATGAAGATTGTCATTGTTGAACAAGACCGTTGCGGGTCTGGTGCAAGTGGACGTAATGGTGGTTTCGTTAATAACTGGTGGCCAAAATACTTATCTTTAGTTGAAATTTGCGGTGAGAAAGAAGCACGTCGCATTTGTGAAGCTGCTGAGTCTGCTATTGATGAGATGGGAGAGTTTTGTCGCGAACATAATATTGATGCGCAATTCCGTAAAGACGGTTTGTTATGGACTGCTAGTAATAAGCGCCAAATGGATTCATGGCTTGGTTTAACCAGAGAACTGGATAAATATAAAGTTAATCCATTTAAAGTAATTTCTAAAGAAGAAGCACAGCGCCGTTCAGGTTCAAAAAGGATGTTAGGCGGTGTATTCGATTCAAATGCAGCAACGATTCAACCGGCTTTCTTAGCACGTGGTTTACGCCGTGTAGCAGTTGAATTAGGCATCATTATCTATGAAAAAACTCCGATGACACGACTGGAACGTAGTGAGCCTCCAGTAGTGCACACTGAAAAGGGTAAGGTTGAGGCCAATAAAGTTGTTATTGCAATGAATGCATGGGGAGCACAATTCCCTGAATTACGTCGAATGATTATGGTGATGTCGAGTGACATGGTAGCAACTGCACCTGCTAAAGAACGCTTGGATGAGCTTGGTTTTAGTGGTGGGGAGTGTGTTATGGACTCCCGTACTATTTTGAATTATTGGCGAAACACCCCACAAGGCCGCATTGTTTTCGGAAAGCCATTAGGCGAATTCGCTTTTGGTGGAAAAATCGGTGAACTCTATGAAAAACCATCACCAGCTGCTGCAGGTGTTGAAGCAGAGATGCGTTCTTTCTATCCAGAATTAGAAGATATACCAGTCGTAAGCAGTTGGACTGGCCCACTTGACCGTGCAATGAAAGGCTTGCCTAACTTTGGCCATTTAGGTGGACATAAAAATATTATTTTTGGAATTGGCTTCTCTGGAAATGGTGTAGGTACAACTGTATTCGCTAGTCGCATCATTAAATCATTAGTAGAAGATGCCAATGATGAATGGGCAAACTGTGGTCTAGTTGAGCAAAAAATGAAGTTATTGCCACCTGAGCCATTCTGTTATATCGGAGCGCATTGGGTTCGTGATGCCTTAGTAAGAAAAGAAACATTGGAAGATCAGGACCGAGATGCCGGCCCAATTACTAACTTTTTAGTGAGTTTGGCACCTGCAGGTTATGCGCCTAAGAAAAAGTAAGAATCGGTAATGAATAAATACATCAGGAATGGATGAGAAAGATGAAGCATCATATTGTTTTTTTGGATAATGAAGGCATTGGACCGACGGTTAAATTACCAGAGTTTCCATTTCCGCATACTTGGGCAAGTTACCCTTATACAAACCCTGAACAAATAGTTGAGCGTCTAAAAGATGCAACGATTGTGATGACATGTAGTGTCCCATTACGTAAAGAACATCTATCACAATTGCCAAATTTAAAAATGATTTCTTTGGCACTTACCGGAACAGATGGCGTTGATCTGGGTTATTGTCATGAACATGGCATTGTAGTAACCAACGTCCCAGCATATGCGCAAAATACGGTAGCTGAACATATCATGGCGATGATTTTTACTTTAATGCGTCAGACCTCTAGCTATCATCAACTGTTAAGTAAGGTCTCAAAAGGTGAGGCTGAACCGCAGAATATTTATTTTGATTACCGTATTCGAGATGTACGCGGCCAAATTCTAGGCATTATTGGCCATGGTGCTATTGCTAAACGATTAGCTGAGTTAGCAACAGCTGTAGGGATGAAAGTCCGTTTCTTTGATCGAAATGGTAAATACCAAGGAGATGAATTCTTCAGTTTTGAAGAGATTTTATCTCAGAGTGATGTGGTGTCGTTATGTTGCCCACTTACTAAAGAAACTAAAGATATGATCGGTTCTGCTGAAATTGCCCTAATGAAGGATGATGCAATTTTAATTAATGCTGCTCGTGGTGGCATTGTGAATGAACCAGCACTCATCGAAGCAATTCAGAATAAACGAATCGGTGGTGCTGCACTTGATGGTTCGGTAGAAGAACCGATTCAGCCTCATGATCCTTTATTTCAAATTATTGACTATCCGAACTTTATTTTAAATCCACATGTTGCATGGAGCAGTGAAGATGCCATGCAAACACTAATTAACCGTACCGTTCAAAATATCATTGATTTTGCTCAAGGTAAAACACCTGCTTCTGTAGTTAAAAAGGAAGAATTATGTCAAGCGTAATGAAGACCAGTTATGTAAATGGCGAATTCGTTGTTTGCCAAGGTACAGAAGATATTCTGGAAAATATTAATCCATCTAATCCGAGTGAAATTGTTGATCGTTTTGCTCGCGCAGATGAAGCTTTAACTCAGCAGGCAATTGCTGCTGCAAAAGCGGCCAGTAAAGAATGGGCCAACAGTAATCCTCAATTACGTGCAGATATACTTGATCGTATTGGTACTGAAATTTTAGAACGTCGAGAAGAGTTAGCTAAATTGCTGTCTTTAGAAGAGGGAAAAATCTTTAAAGAAGCATTAGGTGAAGTTGATCGAGCAGGGCGTTCTTTTAAATTCTACGCACAAGAAGCATTACGCGCGGTGGGTGAAAAATATAATTCAGTACGTGATCAGGTGGGTATTGATGTTTATACCCAAGCTGTCGGAGTGGTGGGAATTATTAGTCCGTGGAATTTTCCAATTGCGATTCCTGCATGGAAAATAGCTCCTGCATTATGTTTTGGAAATACAGTGGTGTTTAAGCCAGCAGAGCTTGTATCTTCATCTGCCTGGGCTTTAGCAGAAATTATTTCTCGTTCTGGTTTACCTGCTGGTGTATTTAACATGCTGATTGGACCAGGCCGTAAAGTTGGCGATACCATTATTCGTTCGCCAGATGTCAATGCGATCACTTTTACGGGTTCTGAAGGTACAGGACGACAAGTCGCTGAAATTGCAGCTTCGCGTTTGGTCCGTGTTCAACTTGAAATGGGTGGAAAAAATCCTTTAGTTGTACTAGATGATGCAGATTTAGACACAGCAGTAGATGTTGCATTACAAGGTTCATTTTTCTCAACAGGTCAACGTTGTACAGCAAGTTCACGTGTAATTGTTACAGCGGGAATCTATGAGTCATTCATTAAACGTTTAGAAGAAAAGACTCGTTCATTAAAGATTGGCAATGCTGCAAAAGCAGAAACTGATATTGGTCCAGTGGTTGATTCTAAACAGCTCAAACAAAACCTGACTTATGTACAAGCAGGTTTGGATGAAGGTGCAACGTTACTTTGTGGCGGTGAACATCTTCAAAGTGAAGAGGGTGGCTTTTATTTTACCCCGGCAATATTTACCGACGTGACACCGGAAATGCGAATTTATCGTGAAGAAATTTTCGGTCCAGTATTGTGTGTGTTGAAAGTTGAGAATTATGAAGAAGCTTTTGCCGCAGCAGAAGATACACCATTTGGTTTGTCGGCGGGTATTGTCACAACTTCATTGAAATATGCTGAAGATTTTAAACGCCGTTCATCCGCAGGTATGGTGATGGTTAACTTGGCGACAGCAGGCGTTGATTACCACGTCGCTTTTGGTGGAAATAAAGGCTCAAGTCTAGGACCTCGTGAACAAGGTACTTATGCAAGACAGTTTTTTACCAAAGTTAAAACAACATATCAACTTGCATAGAGCAGTGAACGAAACTTCTTATTCAACTCCTTTGAGCTCTGAATAAGAAGCCACCATTACTAAGTTTTTTCAGCTTAGTGGTGGATTCGAAATGAATACCATGACTATCTCAGAGGCGATTTAGGATGAATAGCTTTTTATTATCTCCAGATGTACTTGATGCATTAAAAAATATTGTTGGTGAAAACCGCGTAAAAACTGATGCGGATAGCCTAGAAAATTGGGGTAAAGATCATACGAAATATTTCGCTCCTCATGCCTCGGCGATTGTATTTCCTTCATCAACAGAACAGGTACAGGCAATTGTTAAGCTTGCTAACCATCATAGAGTTGCGATAACCCCGTCTGGTGGTCGGACTGGATTATCGGCAGGCGCAGTTGCTCATAATGGGGAGATAGTCATAAGTCTGGACAAAATGAACCAGATTTTGGAGTTTTTCCCAGCTGATAGAATGGTCCGCATTCAAGCTGGTGTAGTGACAGAACAATTGCAAGATTATGCAGAAGAGCAGGGTATGTATTACCCAGTAGATTTTGCTTCAGCAGGTTCAAGCCAACTGGGTGGAAATATTGCAACCAATGCTGGTGGAATCAAAGTTATTAAATATGGTATGACGCGTAATTGGATATTAGGTCTTACAGTTGTTACTGGAAAAGGCGATATTCTTCGGTTAAATAAAGGCATGATCAAGAATGCTACAGGCTATGCTTTACATCATTTATTTATTGGTGGTGAAGGGACGCTGGGCATTGTAACGGAAGCTGAAATTCGTCTTGATCGCCAACCACAAGATTTACAAGTATTGGTACTTGGAGTGCCTGATTTTGAATCAGTCATGCCAATTATGCATGCCTTTAGGAAGGAAATAGATTTAACTGCCTTTGAATTTTTTAATGATTTGGCTATGCAGAAAGTATTAGATCATGGACTAGTACAACGCCCATTTGAAACTTCTTGTCCTTTCTATGTGTTGTTAGAGTTTGAAGCTCCATATGAGCCTGTAATTGATAAAGCTATGCAAATTTTTGAGCATTGTATGGAACAGGGATGGGTTTTGGATGGCGTTATGAGTCAATCTCTAGAACAAGCTCAAAATCTATGGCGTTTAAGAGAAGATATTTCTGAATCTATCTCAGCATTTACACCTTATAAAAATGATATTTCCGTTTTAATTACCCATGTACCAGATTTTATTGCTGAAATTGATTCTATCGTAGCAAACAATTATCCAGATTTTGAAACATGCTGGTTTGGCCATATTGGTGATGGAAATCTTCATTTAAATATCTTAAAGCCTGCAAATTTAAGTAATGAAGACTTCTTTTCAAAATGTGAAATCGTCAACTCATATGTTTTTGAGGTGGTAAATAAATTCGATGGTTCTATATCTGCTGAACATGGGGTCGGTATGACAAAGAAACCTTATCTTGAATTTAGTCGAAGTGAGCAAGAAATTGAATATATGAAAGCACTTAAAAAAGTGTTTGATCCCAACTTGATCATGAACCCTGGAAAACTATTAGATTTCTAATAGGGGTATTCGAATTGAGTTGAAATATATTCAACGTTTTTTAGTGACTTAATTTTTATCTAGTTAAAAGTTGGCTTTTATAAAGGCCAAAGGTTTTTTGCACCTTGAGTTTAGTGCGTACCTAGATAAATTTTATTAAATATCATCGGTTTGACTGTGAAAAGGAATGTTCTGTTCAAACCGATTGATCGGAGATTATATGGAACACATCGAACGTGAATCGATGGAGTTTGACGTTGTCATCGTAGGTGCAGGACCTGCAGGTCTATCTGCTGCGATTAAGATCCGTCAATTAGCGATTGAAAATAACTTACCCGATCTTTCTGTTTGTGTAGTTGAAAAAGGCTCTGAAATAGGTGCGCATATCTTGTCTGGTGCTGTGCTTGAGCCACGTGCCATCAACGAACTTTTCCCGAACTGGAAGGAAGAAGGCGCGCCTTTAAACGTACCTGTAACTGAAGACAAGACTTTCTTCTTGTTATCAGACACCACATCTAAAGAAGTGCCTCACTGGATGGTTCCTAAAACCATGCATAACGATGGCAACTATGTTATCTCTTTAGGTAACGTAGTTCGCTGGTTAGGCCAAAAAGCTGAAGAATTAGAAGTATCTATCTTCCCTGGCTTTGCTGCATCTGAAGTGCTTTACCACGAAGACGGTACTGTAAAAGGTATCCAAACTGGTGACATGGGTATTGGTAAAGATGGCGAACCAACGCATAACTTTACACCAGGCTATGAACTTCACGCTAAATACACCCTCTTTGCTGAAGGTTGCCGTGGTCATTTAGGCAAACGCCTGATTGCAAAATATAACCTCGATAAAAATGTTGATCCTCAGCACTACGGTATTGGGATTAAAGAGCTTTGGGAAATTGACCCAGCAAAACATAAGCCAGGCTTAGTCATGCACGGCGCTGGCTGGCCATTAGCTGAAACAGCTTCTTCAGGCGGCTGGTGGTTATACCACGCTGAAAACAACCAAGTTACTTTGGGTATGATTGTGGACTTGTCTTATGAAAATCCACACATGTATCCATTTATGGAAATGCAGCGCTGGAAAACTCACCCACTGATTAAACAGTATTTAGAAGGTGGTAAGCGTATTTCTTACGGCGCACGTGCGGTAGTGAAAGGCGGTTTCAACTCATTGCCTAAACTAACTTTCCCAGGCGGCTGCTTGATTGGTGATGATGCAGGTTTCTTAAACTTTGCAAAAATCAAAGGCTCACACACTGCCATGAAATCAGGCATGTTATGTGGTGAAGCTGTATTTGAAGCCATTGCTGCCGGTGTAGAAAAAGGCGGTGACCTTGCGATTGCGCGCGTTACTGAAGGCGAAGATTTATTCACTAAAGAATTAACTTCATACACTGACAAATTTAACAACAGCTGGTTAAAAGAAGAGCTTTATAACTCTCGTAACTTTGGCCCAGCAATGCATAAATTTGGTCAATGGATGGGTGGTGCATTTAACTTTATCGACCAGAATGTCTTTAAAGTACCATTCACTTTACATGACTTGAAGCAAGACTTCGCTGCATTGAAAACTGTTGATGCAACAAGCTTTAAGCCAAACTATCCAAAACCAGATGGCAAGCTTACATTTGACCGTTTATCTTCTGTGTTTATCTCAAACACTGTACATGAAGAAAACCAGCCAGCTCACTTGAAGCTTACAGATCCTTCAATTCCAGTGAATGTAAACTTACCGAAATGGGATGAGCCTGCACAGCGCTATTGTCCTGCTGGTGTTTACGAAATCATGGAAAATGATGATGGCTCTAAACGCTTCCAGATTAACGCAGCGAACTGTGTTCACTGTAAGACTTGTGATATTAAAGACCCATCTCAGAACATCACATGGGTAACGCCTGAAGGTGGTGGTGGTCCGAATTATCCTAATATGTAATAGTAAAAAGCCCCGATTATTCGGGGCTTTTTACTGGAATTGGCTTATTGAAAAGGCGGTATTTTTGCTAAGTTTAAATTGAGGTTCTTTTTATAGAAAATAAATGAGCCTAATAAAAACAGGCCAAGAAAACCAAAGTTTCGCGCTAAATCGAAGTACCAAACTGATTTACCAAACAATAAATCAAGAATTAACATAAGCCCCATAAATCTTGTATGCAAAATCAGACTCATCTTTATTTTTGGTTCGGGAGCAAAATATGTATTTCTATAGCCCAACAGAATTGAGCCAACAATAATAACAGTAACTAAAATAATGGTAGCAACAGTTTCAGATAACCAAGGGGTTTCTAGATTTAATAAACCAGCAATAGAGAAAAACCAAAGAAAAATAAATAAGCTTCGTTTTACAAAATATTCATTCATTTTTATACGTCATTTATATACTTAATTTTATAAATTATATAACGATTCTTATTTGTAAAAAATTATCATTTCAAATTAAATGTGAATTATTATTGGCTTCTAAACGTCTTTATTAGAAGCCTTATTATTCTATTAACCTTTCTTCACCAAATAATGAAATTCTTTATGACCGTTTTCATCTAAGCGTTCTTCTTGCAAAAGCAACTCATGGCCTAAATGCATACAAAATTTAGGAATATCCCACGAAGTCGAATTATCTGTTGCGAACACTTCAACCACATCCCCAGATTTAGATTTGCGGATGGCTTGATGCAACATCATCACAGGTTCCGGACAACGTAAACCACGCGTATTGAGTTGTACAGTAGGTGAAATGGGTTGCTCTGACATAACAAACTCGAACAAATAGAATTTTCACATTTTAGCATAAACAAATTACTGAGCTGTTAACTGTAACTGGCTTTTACATAACAATATACGTTTTGTCTTTTAGCTTGTTTTATAGATGCATAAGCATCTTTTCTTCGGTATGATCTGTGTATTCATTTGATACATTGAGTCTTTAGGAAAGATCATGCAAGAGGAACCAAGTCCGTCGTGGGGAATGCGAGGCTTACGAAAATGGTTAGGTACAGCGCCAGAAACCCGTGATGAATTATTAAAATTAGTCCAAAATTCACGCCGCTTTTTAGAACCAGATACCGTTGCTATGCTTGAAGGCGTTCTTGACCTTCCAGCTACAAAAATTCGTGAAGTCATGACGCCACGAACAGCAATGATCAGTTTGCAAGAAGATGATCAATTACTTGATATTCTTGATGTACTGGTTGAGTCTGCTCACTCACGCTTTCCAGTCTTCTCTGCCGATCAGCCTGACAATGTTGTCGGGATTTTGCTCGCAAAAGATTTGTTGCCGTTTCTAACTGAACCGAATACCAAAGTTGATATTCGAGTTCTTATGCGCCAGCCTTTATTTGTTCCTGAAAGTGCACGTTCCGATCAGGTCCTACGTATGTTGAAACATACTCAAACTCACATTGCGATTGTGATTGATGAATATGGCTCAACAGCAGGTCTTGTTACCCTCGAAGATATTCTTGAAGAGATCGTTGGCGAAATTGAAGATGAGCACGACACGGTCGATGAAGATGCGCAGTACATTGTTCCTGACAATGACCATACGGTAGCAAATGCATGGATGGTGCAAGCACTTACACCAATCGAACATTTCAATACTGTTTTAGATGCTGATTTTTCTGACGATGAAGTAGAAACTGTCGGCGGTTTATTGCTTCAAGAGATTGGTCTGGTAAGTGATTTACAAGGTCAAACTGTTGAGCTTGGAAATTGGTTATTTACAATCGTTGAAGCAGATGCCCGCACTATCCATCTGATTCGAGCTGTACGTCAATGAGAGCATACTTTGAAAAGCTGTTAGATTCTTCGCAACAACAAAAACAGCTTCCTTTAATTTTTCCTTTACTCATTGCTTTATTTTCAGGTGCCGTGTTCAGTTTTTCACTGGCACCTTACTATTGGTGGTGGTTGGCAATTTTATCTCCGGCCCTACTCTATGCAACACTACATAAGCGCTCAGCTAAACAAGCCTTTGCTATTGGTTGGAGCTACGGCTTTGGCTTATGGTTTGTAGGCGCTTTCTGGCTCTATACTTCGATCCATGTATACGGCGATACCAACGCTTTTCTAAGCGTGTGTATGATTGCTGTTATGGCCCTTGTGATGGGCTTATTTACGGCATTTCAGACCTGGATTTACCGACGATTCTTCCCTGAAACACCACTGACTTTTGCCCCGCTTTGGATTGTTTTCGAATGGGCAAAAACTTGGGTATTTACAGGTTTCCCGTGGTTGTTTGTAGGTTACGCTTTTACCGAGCGTTTACTCGATGGTTATGCACCGCTATTTGGTATTTATGCAATTTCCTTCGTGGTCATTGTATTAGCATGTGCTTTAGTTGAAGTTCTACGCAAGCGTGTTTTCTGGATTATCCCTTCTGCTCTGTTAGTTTTAGGTGCATGGGGAGCATCATATATACAGTTTGTAAAACCTAAAGATGCCAAGCCGCTTAGCGTTTCACTCATTCAAGGTAACATTCCACAAGATTTAAAATGGCTAACCGAATATCAAGTTAGAACATTAGAAATTTATGCTGGTTTGACTCAATCTGAATGGGGCCGTGACTTAATTGTATGGCCTGAATCATCAATTCCGCTTTTCCAAACTGATATTGAACCATTTTTGGATGCAATGGATGCACAAGCGAAAAAGAACCATACAGCTTGGGTAACTGGCATTCCTTATTGGGATTTCGAAAAATCACATCAAGTTGGTAGCCCGCTGTATTACAACAGTATTATGGCTTCTGGCAGTGATTCAAGTGGACTCTATAAAAAGCAGCGTCTTGTTCCATTTGGTGAATATATTCCTCTTTCAGGTTTACTCTCTTGGGTATTACCAGCCATGCAAAATGATATTAGCATGAGCGGTTTTACACGTGGTGAGAGTGACCAAAAACCCCTCTTAATTAAAGGGCATGCACTTGCTGCTGCAATTTGTTATGAAGTGGCTTATCCGAACCTAACAAGACGTAATGCAGAAGACAGTGACTTCTTAGTAACTGTATCGAATGATGCTTGGTTTACGGGTACTGCGGGCCCATGGCAACATTTGCAAATGGTGCAAATGCGCGCGAAAGAAAATGGCCGTTGGTTTATTCGTGCAACCAACACTGGTGTAACAGCGTTTATTGATCAAAACGGTCATATCACTGAACAAGCGCCGATCGATAAAGAGTTTGTCTTAAGAGGTGACTTACCTGCTATGCAAGGTCAAACGCTTTATAACCGTTTAGGTGATTATCCAGTGTTAGGATTTGCAGTATTACTGCTCGTTCTAGGCTGGGTATATCGTCCACGTAAAGTTGACGTTTCTTTTAAATCCCGCCGCTAAATCACAATAACTTTGTACCCAGAGGTACTTCAAACTCTGGGATACAAAGTGCTACATCACCATCTGCATTATGAAACCCTGTCACTAAACATTCTGACTGGATAGGTCCAATTTGTTTTTTAGGAAAATTCACTACGGCAACAACTAATTTACCCACCAAATCTTGTGGCTGATAGAGCTTAGTAATCTGCGCACTTGATTTACGCACACCCAATTCTTCACCAAAATCTACATGCAAAATATAGGCAGGTTTACGCGCCTTTTCAAAAACCTCAGCTTGAATAATTTTACCAACGCGAAGCTCTACTTTTAAAAAATCATTCCACTCGATTTGTTCCATTTAGTTTTTCTCATGTTCTTAAATATCTGATTTGAAGCATATAATATGTACAATAAAGAAACACCCTGTTTTTAAGTCCAGATAAAAAATAAAACGTAGATGTTTAGTCTACGTTTTATTTAAAAATCTAGTTTTAAATTATCATTAAAAAGCGATCGATAATTGCAAAGATAAATAAGCAACTAAACTCGATAAAAAGACCATGGGTACATAACGGTAAGCTTTAAAAAGTAATTGCTCATATTGAGTAGATATTTGTTTAGCTTGCCAAACACTCGCTTTTAATGCGGTAAAGAAGCTCACCATTAACCATGCGCTCACAATACTTAATGCAAAGAAGCCAATCATGATTTGACTACTTCCCTCGGTACTCATCCATAACTTTAATGAAACTTCAGCAATCGGCAATAAACCCAAAATCAATAGGACAGACTTGAGCATTACCCAATGAAACTGAGTCAGTTCATCTACTATGAGAAATGCTTTCATTTAATCTCTCCTTTTAATTGAATAAAGTGCTTTTTATTTATTATGCAAAGCTTTCATTTAAATATATAGCTTATTTTTCTCTACATTTTAACTTTCTTGTAACTATTAAATATGGGAATAATTCTTATTATAAATCTCAAATATTAATATTAATTTAATTTTATAATTTTCAATTAGTTATTATATTTTTCTGATTGAGAGAGATTATCAATTCGTATTATCATTTTAACTGTTTAACTGAATTGATAATCTCCATTACATTTTAATTAAGGTTGGTAATAAATATCTGCATCATTACCCTCACCACCTTCTTTGCCATCTGCTCCAAATGAGTACAAATCAAAAGCTCGCCCATCTGCCCCAGGAATGACATATTGAATATCATTTTTCCAGCTGTCTTTAGGATAACCACCTTTTACATACCCACCCGGCATCCAGTTTTTCGCTGTAGCAGGCTGATTCACCAAAGCATCTAGCCCACCTTCTTGCATAGTTGGGAAATGGCCATTATCAAGCTTGTACTGATCTAAAGCACCCGCCACACCTTTTAATGCAATTTGGGTCGTATCAATTTTGGCTTTTTCACTACGCCCCATGACATTTGGTACGATTAAAGCGGCTAACACGCCTAAAATTACAATCACGACCATGACTTCAATGAGGGTAAATCCTGAGTTTTTATTTCGTTTGCGTTGCATAGGTTGTACTTTCATCATTATCTCTAATATCAAAGTTATTAAATCATATTGTTCATATTTACGATTGGCAGCATAACCGCGATTACAATAACCAGTACAATGCTTGCCATTAGAACCAGCATAAGTGGTTCAAGTAATGCCAGTAAGGTTGAAATAAATGTTGTAACCTCACGGTCTTGCATGGTCGATGCACGTTCTAACATGCGGTCCAGTTCGCCTGATGCCTCACCACTTCGAATCATTTGTACCATCATTGGTGGGAAATAACCACTGCGCTCAAGCTGTGTACCCAAGTTACCACCTTCGGTAACACGCTCAGCTGCATGGGCAATTGAATCTCGTATGACCCAATTACTGGTCACTGCTGCACCAATCTTTAAGGCATCGACCAAAGGTACGCCTGAACGCGTCAAAATAGATAAAGTACTGGCAAATCGTGCAGAATTAATACCACGTGACAGTTTACCGAATAATGGCAATTTGAGTGTTAATCGATCAAAAGCATAGTGCCCAGCAGTCGTTTTTAAAAATCGTACAAATGCGACAATTCCCACAACTGCAAAAATAATAATAAACACCCAAGCATGACGGATAAAATCACTGGCTTTCATTAAAGCAACTGTAATCCACGGCAAGGCATCTTTGCTTTGGTCAAACGTTTTTACAATCTCTGGTACAACATAAGTCATTAAGCCCATCACAATACCAAAAGACATCAGCATTAAAATGATGGGGTAAATCATGGCACCCTGAACTTTCTTTTGCATAGCAAAACGGTTTTCAGTGTAATCCGAGAGTTGATCTAGAATCAGATCTAAATGCCCAGAACGCTCACCTGCTGCGACCGTTGCAATATAGAGATCAGGAAACCGTCCAGATTGCTGCATGCCTTGTGCGAGTGAATGCCCCTCTAAAACGCGAGAACGGACAGATAATAAAAGGTTTTGCACATGCGGTTTTTCACTTTGCCTACTCACCGCACGTAAAGCTTCTTCTAGAGGAATTGCGGCTGCAACCAAAACAGAAAGTTGTCTGGTCATGAGTGCCAAATCATAAGCACTGAACTTTTTTTGGAATAACCCCTGACTCTGATGTTTATCTTTTTGTTCAACAGGATCGACACTAATGGGAGTCCATGCTTTATCGCGTAATTGTTGGCGAATCTGGCGTGCTGAGTCTCCTTCAAGCACTCCTTTTTGCTGCTTCCCTGAAGCATCAATGGCAGTAAATTGATATGCAGGCATGGTAATGTTCTAATTTTCCAAAAATAATAGTCGCTGCTGTTGCATCTATGCTACGCAATCATTCATATTCGTTCTATAGCCTGTGTAGAATACCCAAGTCCTCTTCACGACGCTATGCCGTTTTTTAAAATTGACGAAATGAGCCTCTATGACCATAACGCCAAAGCCTGATTCAGTTGTTTATCGTGTGCGTGTAGCCGTACCTGTGCATCTGTACGACACTTTTGACTATACACTCACCCAAGCACAATATGAACGGGCCCGCGTAGGCTCACGCGTCGCTATTTCATTTGGACGCCAAAACCTGATTGGTATCATTACTGAAAAAGTGAACCCAAATGAATCATTTACAGGCACCTTTCAACTTAAAGCCATTTCTGAACTTTTAGATGATGAGCCTATTTTAGATGAACAAGTTTTAAGTTTATTGACATGGTCAGCCCAGTATTACCAATTTCCAATTGGTGAGGTCATGCAAACCGCCCTACCTGCATTATTGCGTCAGGGCAAACCGATGGATGTTTTGTTTCATCTTTGGAAAATCACGCCATGTGACAATGTTGAAGCACTTCTTAAACGCTCAGTAAAGCAACAAGATGCTTATCAGATTTTAAAATTACACCCTGCTGGAACTACAGAAAATATTCTCAATTTAAGTGGTGTAGAAACAGCCACTCTTAAAGCGCTTCAAAAGAAAGGACTGGTAGACTGCACACTTGAACCGCATGACTTTAGCCCCGCACCTGTTCAATTGGCGCAAATGCCACTCACACTCAATGAAGACCAAAAGAAGGCAACCCAGCACGTCATAAACGCGCAGCATCAGTACCAAGCCTTCTTGTTAGATGGTTTAACTGGAAGTGGTAAAACTGAAGTTTATCTGCACATCATGCACGAAGTGCTAAAGCAAGGTAAGCAAGTATTGGTTTTGGTTCCTGAAATTGGTTTAACCCCTCAAACCATTTCTCGGTTTAAGTCTCGTTTTAATTGTGATATTGCTCTATTGCACTCTGGCTTAAATGACTCTAAACGTTTACAAGCATGGCAACAAGCACAAACCGGAAAAGCGTCTATTATTTTAGGGACACGCTCAGCGATCTATACGCCACTACCACGTTTAGGCTTAATCATTTTAGATGAAGAGCATGACTTGTCTTATAAACAGCAAGAAGGCTTCCGCTACCATGCACGTGATGTCGCACTTTATCGAGGTCACTTGCAAAACTGCCCTGTTCTTTTAGGTTCAGCAACACCGAGCATCGATAGTTATTATTTGGTCGAAACTGGCAAATTAACTGCGCTGCAACTCAACAAACGTGCTGGACATGCACTTTTACCTAAAATGCATTTGATTGATCTTAAAATTGTCAAAAAACAGCATGGCATTAGCCAACCTTTAATCGAACAGATTAAAAATACCCTAGCCAGAAAAGAACAGGTTTTAATCTTTTTAAACCGTCGTGGCTATGCACCTGTACTGGTGTGTGAAAGCTGTGGCTGGCAAGCAAATTGTCCACATTGTGACGCGCATTTTACTTTGCATACTCAGCCTTATTCTTATTTACATTGCCACCACTGTGGTACCGTTCATCGCTTGCCAGACCATTGCCCTGAATGCCAGCAAAAGAGTTTAAAAACCCTAGGAGCAGGGACAGCTAAGGTCGAAGAACACTTACAAGAATTATTTCCCGAACATGAAGTGATTCGGGTTGACCGTGACAGCACAAGTCGTGTGGGTAGCTGGCAAAAAATCTATGATCGTATTCATCAAAACAAACCAACAATTTTGCTCGGCACTCAAATGTTGGCAAAAGGTCATCATTTTCCACATGTAACTTTGGTTGCCATTTTAGATATTGATGCGGGCTTACTGAGTGTCGATATTCGTGCACCAGAACGTACTGCGCAGTTAATTGTACAAGTCGCTGGACGTGCAGGCCGTGGCGAACATAAAGGCCATGTTTACTTACAAACCTTAAGACCCGATCACCCTTTACTAACTACGCTGATCGAAAAAGATTATCGGGCAGTTGCCAAACAGACGCTTGCAGAACGTAAAGTCGCATTGCTGCCGCCTTATCGCTATGCGGTACTGATACGTGCAGAGTCCAAAGATCGCGACTACACCTTACATTTCTTAAATGAAGCGGCGGAACAATTACGCCAAATTGCAGGTGACATTGTTGATATTTGGGGACCGATTCCAGCCCCTATGGAGCGTAAAGCAGGACGCTACCGCGCCCACATGGTAATTTTATCTACTGACCGTGCTCGCCTACATTTTTATTTAAGACAATGGTGGTCACAATTGGTTCATGCACCACGTCAGCATCAACTCAGACTATCAATTGATGTTGATCCACAAGAATTTAATTAGATGATTTGAATATCATGGTGTGAAGAAGCCTTTTTGGCTTTAAACTTAAAAGAGACTAATACATTCGAGGCAATGAATGTCATTCCTACTGCAAGCAACAATTTTTCTTGGAGCTTCTCTGATTTTAGTCCCTCTTGGCAAACGCCTAGGGATAGCAACAGTTTTAGGTTATTTATTTACAGGAATACTTCTGGGTCCTAGTGTTTTAAATATTGCACATGACCCTGAAGCGATTATGGAACTTGCCGAATTCGGTGTCATCTTATTGATGTTCTTAATCGGCTTAGAGTTACGCCCACAACGGTTGTGGGAAATGCGTGACTCTATTTTTGTGATGGGAAGTCTGCAAGTCCTCATTAGTGGGGGCATTCTTATGTTGATCATACTATTACTGTTTCAACAGCAGCTTTCTGTCAGCTTTGTGATTGGTTTTGCCCTTGCGCTGTCTTCTACCGCTTTTGTATTACAGCTTCTGACTGAAAAACAGCAACTCAATACGACTTATGGTCAGCAGTCTTTTTCCATTTTACTCTTTCAAGATATAGCAGCTATTCCCTTACTTGCCATTATTCCACTCTTGGCAGGAACAGAATCAACCCATCACGGCGTCGCTTATTTTGCAGCTATTATTGCAACCTTTACTGGCCTGTTTCTGTTTAGCCGCTATGTAATGCGTCCCTTCTTCCGCTTTGTTGCTAAAAGTGGAGCGACTGAACTGATTACAGCAGTAGGATTATTTATTATTCTTGCTGTTGTCTTGCTGATGGACACTTTAGGAATTAGCACTACATTAGGCGCTTTCCTCACAGGCGTATTATTAGCAGATTCAGAGTTCCGTCACGAAGTTGAAGCGAGTATTGCACCGTTTAAAGGTTTACTACTTGGCTTATTCTTTATGACTGTGGGTATGACCACCCAGCTGTCACTACTGATTGATATGCCTTTGCTTATTATTGGTGGCGCAGTCGGCTTATTACTCATCAAAACGCTGATATTAACTGCGATTGCTCGCTATAAAAAATACAGTTGGAACAATAGTTTGCTTTTAGGTACTTGCTTGGCACAAGGTGGAGAATTTGCTTTTGTCATTTTGAGTCTTGCAAAAAGTGAGAAGATTTTAACTCAAGCTTTATTAGAGCCAGTGACTCTGATCGTGACGTTGTCGATGGTCCTTACCCCAGTGATTTATTGGATTATGGCAACTCAGGTCATACCTCTGTTTAATAAGGAACGTCCCCCTGAGTACGATGAAATTCCTCAGCAGGATAACCCGATTATCATTGCTGGTTTTGGCCGATTTGGACAAATTATCGCGCGTATTGCCCGTCTACAACATTTAGGTTTTACTGCCATCGATAACAATCTTCAGCAAGTGGACTTCGTTCGTCGATACGGCGGTAAGCTCTATTATGGCGATGTGACCCAGCCGGATTTACTGCGTTCTGCCGGTATTGAAAAAGCCAAAGTATTTATTTTAGCGATTGATGATGTTGAAGATTCCATGAATGTCGCGCGTCATCTCAGATTAAATTATCCCCACTTAAAGCTATTGGCTCGCGCGCGTGACCGCCATCATGTCCATCTATTAAGAGATTTAGGTGTTGAATATATTTGGCGTGAGACGTATTTATCTTCATTAGGAATGGCTTATCGTGCCTTGCGAGAACTCGGTATCTCTGATGAACAAGCCTATAACAATATCGAAATCTTTCGGGATTATGATGAGAAATTGCTCATACAGCAGCAAAGTATTTATACTGATGAACAGAAGATTTTTGAAACACATCGTAATGCCTTAGCCGAGCTTGAACATTTGTTTGAAAGTGATGCGCAGCAACAAGCTACATCAAAACATGATGTTAATTTAAAGCGTCATTTACAACCAAATCGCATCGACATTACAAGAGATCATCTAGAATAACTTGAGATTTCAGAAAATGGCTATATTAAGGACTTATTCACATTGCCTAAATAATTGGACAATGGGCACAAAGCTGCCCCTGTCCGGCTTGCGGCTTCGCTGCATTTCCTGAGCTTGATTAAAACGAAATAGTTATACTCTGCTTAGGGCCCTGGAGAATATTATGTCTGATTTACGCCAACGCTTTTATATAGAGAACTTTCCAGTACGTGGAGAAGTAGTTCACCTAGAAGAAGCCCTACAAACTATCTTAGCTCAACGTGACTATATGCCTGCGGTTAAAATTCTGCTAGGTGAAATGTTGAGTGCGACTGCATTACTTGCAAGTACACTAAAAATCAAAGGCCGTATCAGCTTGCAAATCCAGGCTAGCGGCACCTTCAAATGGGCGATGGCTGAATGTAACCATTTAGGAGAGGTTCGTGCTCTAGCGGACTATGAAACCGACCCTCGCTTTGCTGAAGCAACAGACAGCAGCACAGTTCTTGGCGCTCTCGTTAACCCAGTTTTATTTATTAATATTGAACCGGAGTTTGGCGAACGTTATCAAGGGATTGTACCGCTTGATCAAGTGACTTTAGCGGGTTGCTTGATGCAGTATTACGATTTGTCTGCACAAATTCCAACGCGCATTGTGTTGGCAAGTACAGATAAGCGTTCTGGTGGTTTACTGATTCAACTCTTACCACGTCATGATGAAGAAGAGCAAAACTTGGTCGATGAAGATTTATGGCCACGTTTAACGATGTTAACTGAAACATTAAAAGCTGAAGAGCTTACCAATTTAGATGCCAACGAAATCTTATATCGTTTATATAACGAAGAAGAAGTTCGTTTACCAGAAATTGAAGCATTAAAATTTGGTTGTACATGTTCAAAAGAACGTTGTGCAAATGCGCTGATTCAAATTGGTGTAGATGCTGTTCATGAAACCCTAGAAGAACAGAACCCGATTCGTATGGACTGTCAGTTCTGTAATACGCAATACACATTTACCGCGGAAGAAGCTTTAGCGTTATTTGGTGAACATTTAAGTTAATATTTTAACTTTATAAAAAGGCGGTTATACCGCCTTTTTATTTAGCTGTATTTTTTGATGATAATTTTCAATATGTTATTTTAAATAGGATAATATAAGGCTACTTTATAACCCAATAAATAAGATGCCTAAATACCATGAATTATTTTGATTATTTTCTCTTTATTTTTAGCGTAGTTATTATGATTGCGACCCCTGGTCCTGTCATGATTTTAGTTGCAAGCGCTGGACTCAAAGGAGGCTATAAAAAAGCACTTGAAACAATTTTTGGTACGAACTTAGCCTCGCTTATTTTAATTTTTATTTCAGTACTCGTACTAAAAGGAGTGCTGAGTGTTAATGATAGTTATCTCAATATTATTCGGATTTTAGGCTGTCTATATATTGGTTATTTGGGTTTTAGTATTCTCAAAGAAGTGATTCAGGCACCTCACCCTGAAGCAATACAAACCGTTTCCGCACAAAATGGCGGCTTTAAAAAAGGCTTTCTCGTCGGTATTTCAAACCCTAAAGATATTATCTTTTTCTCAGCTTTCTTTCCGCAATTCGTCTCTATTACCCCTCAGTTAAATTTAAGTTTAACCATCCTTACCCTGACATGGATTGTTTTAGACTTCCTCACTTTATCTTTGGTTTATATCTTTTTCCGCCGCCTTTCTAATAGTCATTTATATCCCAAAATATTAGGTCTATGCGGTTTATTACTTTTACTGATTGCCCTGTATGGCTTATATCAAAGTTTCATCTAAATCATGAAAGGTATAGGCCTTATTTGCCTATACCTCTTCCTATTAATTTCATTTCGCAATAGAACAACTCTTATACAATCTAGCTTATTGAAACCTCTAAAAATCGTTTCATAATGAAATAAACAACACCATCGTGATAAAACATTATGGCAAAAAATTATTATGAAGAATTAGGGGTTACACGCAAAGCCTCTGCTGATGAAATTAAAAAAGCTTATCGAAAATTAGCCCGTAAATATCATCCAGACATCAGCAAAGAAAAAGATGCAGAAGAAAAGATGCAAGCAATTAATGTTGCCTACGACACATTAAGTAATGCAGATAAGAAAGCCGAATATGACCAGATGTTAGATCACCCTCAAGGTTTTAATAATTTTGGTCAAGGTGCTGCACAAGGAGGCTTTGATGGAGCACAATTTTATCGTCAAGGCTTTACAGGTGGTGAGCAAGCAGACTTTAGCGGTTTTGAAGATTTATTTGGCCGCTTTGGTGCAGGCTTTGGCGGTGGGCAACAACAATATCAAAGACAACAACGTAGTTATCGCGGTGAAGATCAACATGCCAGCATAGAGGTTGATCTTGATATTGCCTATCACGGATCAACCCAACAGATTACCCTGCAAATCCCAACCATGAATGCTTATGGCGAGCCTGAAGTTCAACGCAAAACACTTCAAGTCAAAATACCAAAAGGTATGAAAGAAGGTCAGCAAATCCGCTTAACTGGACAAGGCCAAAGTGGGATTAACGGTGGTGCAAACGGCGATCTTTATATTGAAATCCAGTATAAAGATACAGACCGTGTTCATGTCGAAGGCAGTGATGTGTATTTGACTGTAGATGTAGCTCCATGGGAAGCAGCATTAGGCCAAGGTATTGAAGTAAAAACACCAGCAGGGCCTTTAAATGTCAATTTACCTAAAAATGCAAAACAAGGACAACAGCTACGTTTAAAAGACAAAGGAATACCAAATAAAACGCCAGGGCATCTGTATTTAATTTTAAATATTGTATTCCCCCCTGCAAACTCTGAAAAAGAAAAAGAAGCGTATCAGCAATTGGCAGAAGCCTTTGCTTCATTCGAACCTCGTTCATCTCATTAGGGAGCAAGATCATGACAACCATTCACTATCGAGAAATTGTATATGACGGCCATACCTTTAGTGCAGAGGTCGTTGATGAACAATCTACATTTGACTTACAACAATTTGCGCAAGCTTGTGGCCAAAGTCCTGACTGGATTCTTCAGCTTATTGAATATGATATTTTATCAGTCGAAAATAAACCTGAAGCACATCAGTTTATGGGCGAAGACGTCGCACGTGCTCGTAAAGCTTATCGTCTGCAACGTGACTTTGATGCAAGTTTAGCAGCAGTTGCGGTGATGTTAGATTTGATTGATGAAGTGCAACAACTTAGAAAACAGTTGAAGCATTTTCATTAGATTAGATAGTCACGACGGAGTCCTACTGGCACTCATTGTCTATTCCATCAGCTAATTACGTTACTTTTGTTTTGGCATGAGTAGCGAAGCTACGCAAGGCCAAAACCAGAGATATTGAAGTGCGTACTAAGATCAAATTTATATTTGAACACAAGCTACGCACTTCGTTTGTCTTGCGCTCGAAGCAAACGATGTTTGCTTTTTCTCGCTCAGGTTGTGGATGACGATTAGCTCGAGCAAATTTTGGAAAAATTTCAATAAAAATAAAAATTATTTTAACCGAGTAATCTTTTCCACCTCCTTCAAAGTCTGCTTAATCGGTTCATATTCCAAAAACCAAAACAAATTCATCCGATTTTGACGATGCTGTTGAGCCAATAAATCAATCACACTTTTTTCACCACGCCCAACTAGATGTTGTCGATAAAAATAGTACAAAAGCAAAATCGTGCTCAGTAGCATCACCCCTAACATTATCCAGAAACCAACTGGCGATTTAAGACCAGGAATAAACTCAAAGTTCATTCCATAAATACCTGTTAAAAGGGTAAGCGGTGCAAAAACTGCGGTGATAATTGCCAAAATCCGCATGTTTTCATTGGTCTGGTTTGCAATCGCTGAAAAATGCAAATCAATTGCTGATTGAATTGCGCTGCGTAACCGCAAAGTATGTTTTTGGATACGCTCAACATGACTCATCAAATCATTTAATCGGACCAATAAAATATCTTGAGAATTACGAATATGACTACCAACTACATGATGGTAATTTTCTACAATTTCATCTCGGAATTCTTGTAAGGTTTCGATTTGCTCTTCGCATAAATTTTCAACCTGTTGAAAGGCCATATTTTCATGAAATAGTTGGTGCCATTGTTTGAAACGGCGATTTCCCTGCAGTAATTGTTGCTGCCAATGCTCAACCCTTCTGGTCAATGGTGAGCGAATATCAAGATAGCCATCTACCATACTATTTAAAAGTCGCAACGATAAATCGACTGGAGAATTTGGCAGTTTACGGGTCTTATTTTGCTCTTCTAAAGTTTTACATAAAATATTTTCGAGACGTTGAATGTAGTTTTCAATCGACTTATTGCCCTGCTCACGCACGCTAATCAGTACATCAGGCGTCAAGATAAAACTGATGGGTGTCGTCGCTAATCCAAAAACACTATCTTGGGATTCAGCATGTTTAATTTCAT